>Ga0302180_10001583_pt1 | contig 18126 bp, 16 predicted proteins | sample I_Palsa_E3_2_FD_200575 | JGI IMG/M metagenome (GOLD analysis project Ga0302180, IMG submission 200575) | Peat permafrost microbial communities from Stordalen Mire near Abisko, Sweden - I_Palsa_E3_2 | ecosystem: Environmental > Terrestrial > Soil > Palsa > Peat permafrost | place: Sweden... | reverse complement strand
CAAAGGCGTGGCGACCAGCCTTGGCGCCTTCATCCCAATTTGCGGCAAGGCCGTGATCGTTGCCGTGGTGCTTTGGGTCGTCGTAGTCTTTTTTTGGAGATACGTGTCGCTTGGCTCGATCACCGCAGCCGCGGCGATGCCGATTCTCGTTTATCTGCTTTATGCACCCGGTCACGCTCCATCAACGGTTCTCTCGTTTGGAACGATGCTCATCTCCGTCTTGGTGATCTGGAAGCATCGCGAAAATGCGTTACGGATCCTGGACGGCACGGAAAGCCGCATTACGCCGAAGGAATGAAGCAAATTTCACTCGATGAGTAAAATCGCGATTATCGGCGCCGGGAGTTGGGGTACGGCGCTAGCAATTGTGCTGTCGCGCAGCCGTAAGCCGCACGCGATTTCGCTTTGGGCGCACGAATCGGAAATCGTCGAATCCGTGCGCTCGCGCCGCGTGAATGAAGTCTTTTTGCCCGGCTTCGAATTAGCCGAAGCGGTCTCCGCTACCGGCAACATTGTGGAGGCGGTGGAGGGGGCCGCCATCATCCTCGGCGTGATGCCTTCGCAGCACGCACGCGAACTCTACTCGCGAATTCTGCCTCATGTTTCGCCGGGCGCAGCAATTGTGAGCGCAACGAAGGGACTTGAGCCGGAATCGCTGCATCGAATGAGCGAAGTTATCGCGCAGGCCGGCGCTGCCACGAAAGGGCTGCGCATAGCAGCGATGTCCGGGCCGTCGTTCGCGCGAGAAGTTGCGCGCGGAGATCCGACGGCCATCGTGATTGCCTCAAAGGATGCGTCCCTCGCCGCCGAAGTGCAGGAGGAATTTTCCGGGCCGACGTTTCGGCTATACACGAATTCGGACATCGCGGGCGTGGAACTGGGAGGCGCAATCAAAAACGTCATCGCCATCGCGGCGGGCGTGACCGAAGGCCTCGAATTTGGTCACAACACACTTGCGGCTCTTATCACGCGTGGCTTGGCGGAAATGAGCCGTCTCGGTATTGCCCTGGGCGGCAAAATGGAGACGATGTCGGGACTCGCGGGGATGGGCGACCTCGTCCTCACCTGCACAGGAGCCCTCAGCCGAAACCGCAGCGTAGGCGTGGAACTCGGCAAGGGACGCAAGCTCGAGGAAATCATCGGCTCGATGCGAATGGTCGCTGAGGGCGTGCCGACCACGGCTGCAGCTCGGACTCTTGCCAGCCGCATGGGCATCGAAATGCCGATCACACAACAGATGCACGCGGTCCTGTATGAGGGCCGTGCCCCGGGCGATGCCATCCGCGAGCTCATGGAGCGCCGCCTCAAGGGCGAGTAGGCCATGGGGCCAGTCAAGTCCTTCTGACCTCCCGCCTGGCCTCCGGAGGGCCTGGTGGGTCGCCTGGGGTGCCAAACCTCGAAAGCCCAGCAGGTTATGCATCAGCCACGCTAGTACTTCAGGTCAGTTGTCTATCGGGTTCGCACTCCGCTAGCATTTTTATGCAGGTACAGTTCTGTGCAGATACCCGACCTCAAACCTTTCGGAACGCGCCGGCTCAAGATACTGTGGATAGTGCTTGCCGCGCTGCTGCTCGTCAGCATTGCGCCATTATGGCTATATCACCGCGAAGTGCTGCGGCTGAGCGAGGACAAGCTGCAAGACACGGAGCGCGTGCAGCAGCAGGAAATCGCGCGCGCGATCGCCGGCGAAATTCTGCAATTTCAATCGAATTTGCACGAAGAATTGGACACTCAGCGGCAATTCATGGCTCTGGGAGGTTGGATTGACGACGTGAACGATCCTGCGAATGCGCCGCCTGTCAGCCGCTTGCTTCAGAACATCGTCGAGAGCAATTTAAATATTCTGTATGTGACTGCCGTGAACCGGCAAGCTCGCGGCGAATCTGCTGGCAGTATTCGCGCGGACAAGGATCCGTTCGTGGACGCCACGCTGAAGCGGGCATTCACGGCGAGCATTCAGCAAGTGAACTTTGTCAGCGAGCCATTTGCCCTGCAACCGAATAACAGGCCCGCGCTCGTTATGTCGGTGCCGCTTTTTTCGGCCGGTCAATTTACGGGGATGCTCGCGGCGGTTGTATCGCTCGACCGCGTTGTAGCGCGATTGCAGGATGCCAGCACGCACGACCGCGTGTTCTTCGTGGCCGATATTCACGGCCGCATCGTGGCACATGCGAACACGAACGAAATGATTCCGGGATTCGACGTGTCGCAAACTTCGCCGGTGGTGCAGAAATTCAAGGAATTGCCGCAAGAACTCCGAACGACCGCGACCATTCGATTCGTTCAGTCGCAAAAGGACGGGAAGCGGCCCGTCGAAATGATCGGGACGTACAGCACGATTCCGGCGCTCCGCTGGGCCGTAGTGGCGCAGCGCAGCATGGAACAAGCGCGAATCGACGCGGGCGTGGAGGACCTCACGCGCGAGGCACTACGCTTTGTTCTCGGCGCGACGTTCGTTGCTCTCCTCTTCGGATACCTTTTCGCGCTCGGCATCACCCAACCCATACAGAGTCTCGTGGCGTCCACACGCGCGATGAGCCGCGCGGAATTCCACGAACGCGTAGAAGTAAGCGGCGCGGCAGAGATCAGTGAACTGGGCGAGACGTTCAACAACATGGCGAACGACATTGAACGCCACGTGGAACATCTGAAACAAGCCGCTCAGGAAAACCACGATCTCTTCCTTGGTTCGATTCGAATGCTCTCGGCCGCCATCGATGAAAAGGATCCATATACGCGCGGCCACTCGGGGCGTGTTGCAAAATATTCTCTGATCATCGGCGAAGGCTTGGGGCTGGGGCCCGACGACCTCGAGCGGGTGAGGATTGCGGCGCTGCTGCACGATGTCGGAAAGATTGGCGTGGACGATCGCGTTCTGAAGAAACCAGGCCAATTGACCGCAGAAGAATTCGACCTAATGAAGCAACATACGATTAAGGGCGCGAACATCATGCGGCCCGTCGCAAAATTGAACGACGTGTTGCCGGGCATCGAGCTGCACCACGAGCGTATAGACGGCAAGGGCTATCCGTACGGCCTCCCCGGCGATCAGATTCCGATGATGGCGCGCATCATCGCCGTCGCGGACACATTCGACGCGATGACGACGAACCGTCCTTACCAATCCGCAATGGAAGTTGACTACGCTCTCGAGCGCATCCGCTCTTTTGCGGAAACAAAATTCGATCCTGCGGTCGTCGCGGCGCTTGAATCTGCTATTCATGCTGGAAGGCTCCGCATTAGCGCCACGCTCGTCGAAGTCTAGTTCCTCGGGACTGGGCACGACATCAGCCCGCTCAGCAAATCCAGCCTTTCAGCCCGCGCATGCGCTTCGAATGCTGCTCCTCTGCTAGAATCTTTACTTCACAACAAAGGCAGGCTGAATGATTTCTCTGTTTGGCAAACCGGAACCTACGCTGCTCGAACGGCTGAAGGCTTCGGTCACAAAAACGCGAACCGAACTTGCCGCACAAGTCGAGCAGATTCTCACTGGCGACAGGCCGGTGGATCCGGAAGTTCTGGCGCAGCTTGAATCGGCGCTGCTTTCGGCCGACCTCGGCGTCCGCACGACAAAGGAAGTGCTCGCTGCGCTGCGAACGCAAGTGAACGAGCACAAGCTCGTGGAGGCTTCTGCGCTCAAGCAGTCGTTAAAGCAGCAAATCGTCAAGATTTTGGTCGCACCTGTTACGAGTGAGAACGGAGCGGGTGCGGCCGCGCCGCGCGTGATCTTCGTCGTCGGCGTGAACGGCACGGGAAAGACGACGACGATTGGAAAACTAGCCCACCGCCTCAAGGCCGAGGGACGCAGCGTGGTTCTCTGCGCGGCCGACACATTTCGCGCCGCCGCGATTGAGCAGCTCGAAATCTGGGCGCGGCGCTCCGGAATCGAGATGATCAAGCAGAAGCCGGGCGCCGATCCAGCGTCGGTGGTGTTCGATGCGTTGAGTGCTGCAAAAGCGCGCGTGGCCGACGTCGTGATCGTGGACACCGCGGGCCGACTGCACACGAAATCCAATTTGATGGCCGAGCTCGAAAAAATGAAACGCACCGCCGCAAAGTCGGTCCCCGGCGCGCCGCATGACGTGCTCCTCGTCCTCGACGCGACGACGGGACAGAACGGCCTTACGCAAGCGCGCGAATTCACGAGCCACGCCGGCGTGACAGGCATCGTGCTGACGAAGCTCGACGGCACGGCGAAGGGCGGTATTGTTGTCGCGATCTCGCGTGAGCTTGGATTGCCGATTCGCTTCGTCGGTACGGGCGAACAAATAGACGACTTGGTGCCCTTTGACGCGCAAACCTACGTCAATTCACTCTTCGACTGACAAAAAGTCGCGTGATGATTTTTGGATGTCGCGCGCTCTGGAGCTGGCGAGCCGCGGAGTTGCGCTCGCTTCGCCGAATCCAATCGTCGGAGCGGTAATCGTCCGTGCAGGGCGTGTTATCGGAGAAGGATTTCACACTTACGATGGCCGGAAGCACGCGGAAATCGTCGCGCTCGAACGTGCGGGTGCAGCCGCGCTCGGCGCAACACTTTATGTCAACCTCGAGCCGTGCTCTCACACGGGCCGCACGGGCCCTTGTTCGCGATCCATTATCGCGGCCGGAATCAAGCGCGTCGTGGCTGCGATTCGCGATCCAAATCCACTTGTCGCAGGCGCCGGATTCCGCGAGCTTCGCGGGGCAGGTATTGAAGTGGATGCCGGTGTCGCCGAGGCCGAGGCCCGCGCGCTCAATGAGAGCTTCGCAAAATGGATTCGCACGCGCTTGCCGTTTGTCACGCTCAAATCCGCAATGACGCTGGATGGCAAGATCGCCGCCGCGCGCGGGCAGGAGACCTCGATAACTTCCCCTGCCTCACGTGAAGCCGTTCAGCAACTTCGCCACGCTTCCGACGCGATCCTCACCGGAATCGGCACAGTGTTGACCGACGATCCGTTGTTGACTGATCGCACAGGTCTTCCGCGCAGGCGTTCATTGCTTCGTGTTGTGATGGATTCGCGGCTCCGATTGCCGCTGCGCTCGGCGCTGGCCAAATCAGCACGCGGCGATGTTCTGATTTTTACTCGCGCGTCCCCCAACTCAGCCAAATTTAGCGTGCTCAGTCGCGCAGGCATCGAAGTTGTGCAGTTGCCAGGGCGTGGCGAGAAACCCGATCTTCACGCGGCGTTAATCGAGCTTGGCAAGCGCGAAATTCTCGGCGTGCTGCTGGAAGCGGGAAGTGAATTGAACGGGGCTGCGCTCTCAGCTGGAATCATTGATAAGATAGCGCTCTTTATCGCGCCGAAGATTTTTGGCGCGAGCGACGTAGCTTGGGCTCGCTGGCCCCACAGAACCCGCATCGCGATGCAGGCGTTGCGCAGCATGGCGTGCCGCCAATCGGGCGCAGATATTTTATTTGAGGGATATTTCAGCGATGTTTACGGGCATTATCGAACACGTCGGAAAAATTGAAGCGCTCGAACTTTCGAATGACGGCGGCCGCCTGCGCGTCAATATTTCGGGCGCATGGGCTGAGGCCGCGCCGCTCAAAATCAGCGACAGCATCGCGGTAAATGGCTGCTGCCTCACCGTCGTCGAGTGCGATGCAGATCACTTTGCGGCTGATTTATCTGCGGAAACGCTTCGGCGGACTTCCATCGGCGAAAAAAAGCCCGGTGCGCCGCTGAATCTTGAGCGGCCGCTCACGGCGGGCGCACGCCTCGGCGGGCACTTCGTTCAAGGCCACGTGGACACGGTTGGCCGAGTCACGCGTCTCGCACGCGAAGGCGATAATTGGTGGCTTTCGGTGCGCGTGCCAGAAGATTTTCGCCGCTACGTGGCCGAAAAGGGCTCGATCGCAATCGATGGGATCAGTCTGACGGTCGCGCGGTGGCAAGACAGCGTCGCCGATTTCGCGATCATTCCGTTCACGTACGAACAGACCTCCGTTCACGCGCTGACAATCGGAGATTCTGTGAACATCGAATGCGACATTCTTGCGAAGTATGTCGAGTCACTAATGGAAGCGCGGCACGGACAACCGATATCGAAGATGACCGTGGATGAACTGATAGAGCAAGGTTTCTAGCCCAAGCAATCCTGAAAGAGCGAGATCATCAGTGAGCTCAAACACCAAATTCGACGTTGCCATGATCGGTGCGGGCGTGTTCGGCTCGTGGACGGCGAATTTTCTGCAGCGCTCCGGACGCCGCGTCCTGATTCTCGATGCCTATGGGCCGGCGAACAGCCGCGCGAGTTCCGGTGGCGAATCGCGAATCATTCGCATGGGCTACGGCGCTGATGAACTGTACACGCGCTGGTCCATGCGCTCGCTGCCCGCGTGGGAGGAACTCGACGCCATCACGGGCGCACGAATCTTTCATCGCACTGGCGTTCTCTGGCTTTCGCCGAAGGACAATGCCTACACGCATCAGACTCTCGAGGTGTTGAAAAAAACCGGCGTGCCGCACGAAGTAATGAACGATGACGAAGTTCGCCGCCGTTATCCGCAGATTTCGATTCCCGAGGATGCGATTGGGTTTCTTGAAACGACAAGCGGAACGATCATGGCGCGGAGAGCTGTCGATTTGGTGGTCGCCGAAACCGTTCGAAAAGGCGCGTCGTATCGTTCCGAGTTCATCGAAGCGCCACGAGCGCTCACCGGCAAGAGACGCCTCCAGTCAGTTCGAGCACGCAATGGCGATCAATTCTCGGCGGATACATTTGTTTTTGCGTGCGGCCCGTGGCTCCCAGCGATATTCCCACATTTATTGGGCGATCGAATTTTCCCGACGCGCCAGGAAGTTTTCTTCTTCGGAGTTCCGCCAGGCGACACGCGATTTTCACCGCCCGCGCTGCCCACATTTCTCGATCGCTACCGCGAGTATTACGGGATGCCGAGTCTCGAAGGGCGCGGCTTGAAGGCCGCGTCGGATGAACACGGCGGCCGCGCCAATCCGGATTCGCAGGAACGCATTCCGACCGCAGAAGCAACCGCCCACGCGCGAAACTACGTCGCCGAGCGGTTCCCTGCCCTCAAAGACGCGCCCATAGTTGAAACGCGAATCTGCCAATACGAAAACACTTCGAGCGGTGATTTTCTGATTGATCGGCATCCTGATTTCAAAAATGTATGGCTCGTCGGCGGCGGATCGGGACACGGATTCAAGCATGGTCCGGCTCTCGGAGAGTACGTGACGGAAAGAATTAATCAGGGCGGCGAGGTCGAGCCGCGATTTTCGCTAGCCACCAAGCAGACAGTCAAAGCGCGTGCCGTTTACTGACGCGCTTCAGCTTAATCGTCAGCGCTAGCTTGCCGATTGCCGTCTCTTCGCGCGCGCACCGCGGAAGTAAAGAATCAATCCGAGACAAATCGCTGTCAGAGTTCCGCCGACTAGCTTCGCCTCGAAGATGAATTTGTTCGCCGTTTCGCCCGGCGGAATCAGCGAGAGCACAATTCCTCCGGCAACGACTATGAAGCCAAGCCCGCCAGCGATCCAAACACCCAACTTTCCGCCTGGAATGAGGACCGCGCTTGTGTTTGCGTAGCGGTCCGGCCTGCTCGCGAGCTTAATGACCGCAGCGTACATGTAAAGAAACGGAATGAAATAAAGTATCGTTGCAGCGTCCACGAGCACTTGGTAAGCGCCAGTGGTCGTCTCGTTGATTTGGCTCAATAGGAGCACCGCTGCCGTTATCAACGCCTGCACTAAAATTGATATGTAAGGCGTCCGCCACTTCGGATGAATTTTACCGAACGCCGCTGGCATGTAATGATCGATGCCAACGACGAATGGAACGCGCGCGACCCCTGCAACCGTGGTGCCCACTCCGCCCGCATTTCCGAACGCTGCGAGCAAGGCCGCGATCATTCCGATCGCGCCGATTCTGAGAACAGTGGACGCAACAGTGAGCGCTTGAAATACGCCGCTCTTCGGATCCACCGAAGTCTCGGGCATGAGATTCAGGACGGCGATTGTTGCCGCGATGTAAATGACGGCGATCAGCGCGCCTGACGCATAGATTGCGCGGGGGATCGTCTTTCGTGGATCGCGGATCTCCTCGCTCATCGCCGACACGAGTTCCAATCCAACGAACGCGAACGCGATCTGCGGCCAAAAATTCACCGTGTCCCAATTCCAGTGCGGCAGCATGTTTGGAATTGTGAAATGCGTCACGGAACCTTGCCGGTGCCACAAATAGAATCCCGCGCCGACCAGCATGAGAAGCGGAATGTAGGTCCCGACCCCGCCCGCGTTCTGCAGCCATTTGCCGATATTCAGGCCGATAATGTTCATCACGACTGCGACCGCAAGAAGCGCAAACGAGCCCCAAATTAGAAAGTGCTTGTCCTGCGCGAGATATCCGTATTTCGCGCCGCCGATGTACGCGCCCATGGAAGCGCTAGCAAGCAGAAGCCCTGGAAAATAAAAAAACGTATAGACCCAATAGGTCCAGCCGGCGACGAAACCATGAAATTCGCCGAACGCTTCCTTCGACCAGACGTAAAGGCCGCCTTCCACTGGATAGCGGGTGGAAAGCTCAACGATGACGAGCGCACTCGGAACGAAGAAGAAAAGCGCGGCGAGAATCCACAGCGAAATTGACGACGTGCCATTGTGCGCGGCAGCGGCGACCCAGCGAGGCCCCAGGACGGCCGCAATATTGAATAGCAGCACGTCCCAGAAGCCCATTTCGCGGCGCAGCTGTTTTTTGGGATCGGTCGAAACGGGAGCACTCAAATAGTTTTCCGTCCAGCCAGATTAAGTGATCGTCGAAATTGAGCTTCGGCGAACCTGCACGATAGCAAAAACAGCGCCAGGCATCTATGCCGAAGTGCTTGTGCAGCTTGAGCGTGTCAACACGGAGGAAACATCAACGTGCTGGCGTTGGTCGAAGCTACGTGACCACTTCGTCAAGCGCGGGAATCATCGCGTCCTGAAGACGGAAATTCTTTAGGAATGGATCTGATGAATTTTCGAACTCCGGCCAGGTACCGAAGAATGCCACGCGGCCATCCTGCAGAAAGATCACTCGATCGGCGAGTTTCTTGGCCAGATGCGTATCATGCGTAACGACGATGGAAGTTTTGTGGAGCTTGGCTTTTAAGCGCGAAATCAAATCGCCGATATACGCGGCCATCAGCGGGTCAACCATGGTCGTCGGCTCGTCGTACAGAATGGCTTCTGGGTCCTCCGCTAGTGCGCGCGCAATTGCGACTGCGCGTTTCGTCCCGGTGCTCAAATCAGCAGGCAGGCGATCGGCGAATTCCGTAACTTCAAGCGTTTGCAGTAACTCTTTCACGCGCGCATCAATTGCATCCTGTTCGAGGCCGCGCCCTTCGAGCGGAAACGCGACATTTTCGGCGACGGTAAGCGAATCAAAGAGCGCGCCGGACTGAAATACCATCGTCACGCGGCTGCGGATCTGGGCGAACTGATCTTCGGTAAAGTCTGTGACGTCCTCGCCCGCCACGATGATTCGGCCCTCGTCGGGCTTCAGAAATCCGAGCAGCAATTTCAAGCTGACGGATTTGCCCACACCGCTGCGTCCAAGGATGACCGCGGTCTCTCCCTGATCCACGAAAAAGTTTACATTCTTGAGAACGTCCTGTTCGCCGAATGCGATGGAAACATCGCGAAATTCGAAATAGTGCTCGCTCATGACAGAGCTACCTTGCCATATTTTCGCTCCAGGGCGACCGCTATTTCTTCGATGTCTTTCAACGAATTCAGGTTCCTGAAGAGCAGGCCGCTAGCGTCGAAAGCCTTCCATTCGTGCGGCTCGATACGCTCGACCTTGAGCGCCGCGATCCAGCCGGTGACTTTGCGAACGCCGCGCGCGATCGCCTTCGCTATACTGGCCTCGCAGCTCTTGCGATACATCGCGCACAGTGGTTCTGCTCCCGCCGCGCTTTGCGGAACGATGGCATCCGCCGCAGAGACGAGAGCGCGATCAATCAGGTATGCAAGCCATTCCGAGGTTAGCAACGGCAGGTCGCAGCCAAGAATTAGATTCCACGGCTCGCGCGAATCCCGAAGCGCCGTGGCGATGCCGCCGAGTGGGCCGATGCCCGGTTCGTCGTCTGGGATTACGCGCAGGTTCAAGTTTGCGTAGCGATCGGGCGGCCCAACGATTACGGGCGCGCCCGTTAGTGGCTCCGCAAGCGAGGCGATGTGAAGGATGAGCGGCGTTCCACCGAAGTCAAGCAGCGCTTTGTCTTTTCCCATGCGCGAACTCTTGCCGGCTGCGAGAATATACGCCGCAACTCCATCTCTTTTCGCCATTTGGAATGGATGCTACGCTTCGAAGCTGGCCAAGGCAAGGAGGCATATCGGAATGCCAGAATGGCCTTGCAAGTATATGTGAAATATGGAGATAGCGTAGAAACGAAGCCAGCCGCGAGAGACGGGGAAGTTGTTTAATCGCTTGACATCATCAAGAATTTTGATATATTAGCACTCGCTGTCGAGGAGTGCTAATAGTCCAGCCCTCCTCATCTAGCAATTCTGAGTACTCCACCGGAGGATAAGCAAAGATGGCAGTCAACGTTACCCCGCTGCACGACCGCGTGCTCGTGCGGCGTCTGGAAGAAAAGGAAACCGTAAAGGGCGGAATCATCATCCCTGACACGGCCAAAGAAAAACCTCAAGAGGGCGAGATCATCGCCGTTGGCGCAGGACGAATTGAGAAGGGCGAACGGATTCCGCTCGATGTAAAAGCGGGAGACCGGGTGCTTTTCGGCAAGTACAGCGGTAACGAAATCAGGGTCGACGACCAAGAGTATCTAATTCTCAAGGAAGACGAAATCCTGGCAAAAATCGGCGGCGCAGCAAAGGCCGCTAAGAGGTAGCTCCCGCGTTCGCCACTGGCGGACCGGATCGATGTTCGGAAGAAATCTTAGGAGGGTAGGGGAATATGGCAAAGCAAATTGTGACTGGTGAAAATTCACGCCAGTCCATCCTTCGCGGCGTCAATGTACTAGCCGATGCCGTGAAAATCACGCTTGGGCCGAAAGGCCGCAACGCCGTGATCGAAAAGAAGTTTGGCGCTCCGATCATCACCAAAGACGGTGTGACGGTAGCCAAGGAAATCGAACTGCAGGATCCACTGGAAAACATGGGAGCGCAGATGGTGCGCGAAGTTGCGTCGAAGACGTCTGATGTCGCGGGCGACGGCACAACCACCGCTACCGTTCTCGCTCAGGCCATTTTCCGAGAGGGCGTGAAGACTGTTGCGGCCGGAGCAAGCCCGATGGCGCTGAAACGCGGCATCGAAAAGGCCGTGGAAGTCGCCGCCGAGGAAATCAGGAAACTTCACAAGGACGTTAAGGGCGACATGATCGCGCAAGTCGGCACGATCAGCGCCAATAACGACAAGCAAATCGGCAGCATCATCGCCGAAGCGATGAAGAAGGTCGGCAAGGATGGCGTCATCACCGTCGAGGAATCCCGGACGATGGAGACGACGCTTGAGGTGGTCGAAGGTATGCAGTTTGACCGCGGCTATCTCTCGCCCTACTTCGTCACCGATCCGGAGCGCATGGAGTGCGCGCTCGAGGACGTTCGCATCCTGATTCACGAGAAGAAGATCAGCTCGATGAAGGATTTGCTTCCTTTGCTCGAGCAGATCGCCAAGACCGGAAAGCCGTTGCTCATCATTGCCGAGGACGTTGAGGGCGAAGCCCTCGCGACACTCGTCGTGAACAAGCTCCGCGGCACGCTGCAATGCGCTGCCGTAAAGGCCCCGGGCTTCGGCGACCGCCGCAAGGCCATGCTGGAAGATATCGCCACGCTGACCGGCGGCAAGGCCGTCACGGAAGATCTCGGGATCAAGCTCGAGAACGTAAAGATGGAAGATCTTGGCCGCGCCAAGAAGATCACGATCGATAAGGACAACACGACGATCGTGGAAGGTGCGGGCAAGCCGTCCGAGATCGAAGGCCGCGTGAAGCAGATTCGCGCACAGGTCGAAGAGACCACCTCGGACTACGACAAGGAAAAACTGCAAGAGCGTCTGGCGAAACTCGTTGGCGGCGTGGCCGTAATCAAGGTCGGCGCAGCCACCGAGACCGAGCTGAAGGAAAAGAAGGCTCGCGTCGAGGACGCCATGCATGCAACGCGCGCGGCTGTCGAGGAAGGCATTGTTCCCGGCGGCGGCGTGGCTCTGGTCCGCTGCATCAACGCGCTCGAAAAGCTCAAGCTGCACGATGACGAAGCCATTGGCGTCAACATCGTGAAGCGGGCGCTCGAAGAGCCGATGCGGCAGATCTCGCACAACGCGGGACACGAAGGAGCGGTGGTGGTCGGCCGCGTTCGTGACTCGAAGGACGAGAACTTCGGCTTCAACGCGGATACCGGTGAGTTCACCGACCTCGTGAAGGCCGGCGTCATCGATCCTGCGAAGGTTACGCGCCTCGCGCTACAGAACGCTGCCTCGATCGCCGCCCTGATGCTCACGACGGAAGCCCTCGTCGCCGACATCAAGGAAGACGACAAGAAGGCGGCCGGTGGCGGCGGTGCACCCGGAGCCGGCGGCATGGGCGGCATGTACTAAGCAGCTCAGCAAACCTAAACCTGATATAGCTTTACAGGGCGCTGTGGCCAAACAAGCCGCAGCGCCCTTTTTTCGTTTCCATAGTTCGGCGAAGCGCATCGAAAGCATTCGATTCGCTGCGGAGACCTTGCTTGCGTTAACATTGGATGGAACCTTGCATTTTTCGGGAGCATCGAGATGAGCGCGGAAAATATCGGTTACGCAACCGTCGAAGAGGCGGTGGATGAGATCCGCAAAGGGCGAATGATCGTCCTAGTTGACGACGAAGATCGCGAGAACGAGGGCGACCTCACTATGGCGGCGGAGAAGGTGACGCCCGAGGCCATTAACTTTATGGCGAAATTTGGGCGCGGCCTCATCTGCCTGGCGCTCACGGAAGAACGATGCGACGCGCTGCATCTGATGCCCATCACGCCGCGCAATACTTCGCTCTTCGGGACGCCTTTCTGCGAGCCGATTGACGCACGGCGCGGCACAACCACCGGAACGAGCGCCGCCGATCGCGCGACTACGATTCTGGCCGCTACCGATCCCAACACGCGCCCCGAAGATCTCGCACGGCCCGGCCACGTTTATACATTGCGCGCGCGTCGCGGCGGCGTGCTCGTGCGCGCCGGGCAGACCGAAGCATCCGTGGACCTCGCACGTATCGCGGGCCTCGATCACTCCGGGGTGATTTGCGAGGTGATGAACGACGACGGAACGATGGCGCGGATTCCACAATTGCTTGAGTTCTGCCGCGAGCACGGCCTGAAGCTGCTCACCATCGCCGATCTGATTCGTTACCGCATGCAGCACGAACGCTACGTCCGGCGAATCGCGGAATCCGTATTGCCCACGCGCTACGGAAATTTCCGAATGATTGCCTATTCGAGCGATGTGGATGGTGAAGTGCATGTCGCGCTTGTTCGAGGAGATGTGACGGGCGACCCGCCGGCGCTTGTCCGCGTCCATTCGCACTGTTTGACCGGCGACGTTCTCGGGTCAACCTCGTGTGACTGCCACGAACTGATCGATAGCTCTCTCGACGCAATCGCTCGGGCTGAACGTGGCGTGTTTGTCTATCTTCACCACACGGGCCGTGGATTCCGAATTGACTCGACGGCGGCGGAAAACGGGGCGCTGCCGAGAATTCTGGCCCACGATCGCGGCGAAATTGATCGCGATCTCAATCGCCAGCGCTTGCTCCAGCGGGAAAGCGGAATCGGCGCGCAGATTTTGATCGATCTTGGCCTGCGGCGAATTCGCGTTCTCACCAACCACCCGAAAAAAGTTGTGGCGCTCGATGGATATGGCCTGGAGATCACCGACCAAGTACCTCTCGCCGCCGGCAAATCTGAAAAAAGCCATCAGGTTTTGTAATCGTGCGCTGAATTTCCGCGAGGCTCCCGAGAGTCCTCAATCAGTATTCGCTGTATTTCGCCGGGCGATTCACAATGACGTACGGTCGAATTTTGTCGAGGCGCTGCTTAGTGATGCCGCGAATCGCAAGCAAATCTTCGACCCGCTGGAACGGGCCGCTTTTCTCACGGAATTCAACGATCGCGTTGGCCATGCCTGGGCCGACTGCAGGTAATTGCTGCAGTTGTTCAGCAGTGGCTGCGTTCAAGTCGAGGGGATGTTCAGGCGGGCGCTTCCTAGCTTCGGCACATAGAATCAATGTTGCCGCGAGAAGTGCGATGACCTTGACACGTCGAACCGCGCGGCTTGAGATGAACCCAACAACGCGGTGCTGGATCGGAGCAGACATCGCCTAGATTTCGTGGCCGCTCGCGTCGTATTCTTGCAGTTCGGCGAAGAGTCCTGCCTGTTCCGCAACCTGATCGCGGTCGCCGACGATGACAATTTGCGCGTTCGCACTATCGAAGTGACGGCGCGCGGCCGTGAGAACATCTTCCGTTGTGAGCGCGCCGATTCGCTCGCGGTATGTCTCCAGGTAATCGGCTGGCAGACCGTGCAAATAGACGGTCGAAAGCTGCGCAATCATGCCGTCCTGCGTCGCGACGCCGAGCGAGAAAACGCCGGTCATATAGGCTCGCGCGTTGTTCAGTTCCTCTTCGCTCACGGGTATCGAACGCATCCGGTCAAGCTCGTAGAACATCTCCGTGAGAGTCGCGGCGACCACGTCATTTCGTACCGCGGCATGCACTGAGAAAAAACCATGCTCCTGCAACGCGCTGACCGCACTTCGAGGGCTGTACGTGTAGCCCTTCTGCTCGCGGATGTTCATTACCAGCCGTGAATTGAACGCCCCTCCGAAAATTGAATTCGCGAGCACGAGCCGAAACCAGTCTGGATGGAGTCGCGTGATCGCGCGATTGCCTATCAGCACGTCCGTTTGAACCGTACCGGGCAAATGGATGAGCTGCACGCGACGCCCTCGATGAGCCGGAAGCTCCGCGCCGGATGTTTTTTTCGGAGCCGGGCCGCTCCACCCGGCGAAAATCATCTCGATCAACGCGAACATTTCCGCGGTTTTGAAATCGCCGACAACGATCAGAAGAGCGTTCGCAGGCGTGTAGTGCTCGCGGTAGTACGCTTGCAAACTCTCGCGACGATAAGACTCCACCTGCGCTTCCGTCGGCGCGATAATCGCGTACGGATGTGCGCCGAAAAGCGTGCGCCGCAAGCGTTCACTGGCAAGAAACCCGGGTGTCGAACGTTCAATGCGCAATTCTTCAATCTTCTGGCGGCGGATGCGCTCGAATTCGTCATCTGGGAACGACGCATCGCGTGCCAACTCGGACAGCAATTCGAGAAGGCCTGTCGCAAACTCAGCGAGCCCGGAAATCGAGATCGCGCTCGTGTCGGCGCCGGCAGTCGTGCCAAGGTTCGCACCCATGCTACGAAGATCTTCTTCGATCGCGCGGCGCGTGCGATGCAGAGTACCCGTGCGTACCACGGACGCGGTCATTTCCGCCAGTCCAGGCGACTGCAGTGCCGTAGCTGCGTTGCCGCTACGAAAAAACAATTCAGCTTCAATCTTGGGAAAGTTATGCGATTCCGCGAGCACGACTTCGAGGCCGTTAGGAAGTATCCTGGCCGATCGCGCCGGCCATGCTACTTGATGTTCCGGACCGAGAGGCGGCGCCGAAGTCACGCGTGCACCGGATGCTGTTGACACCGAAGACGTCATCGCGCTCCTCCATTTGCCGTCGGTTTTCGAACCAGAATGGAGCGCTGCGTCGGTATAAGAATCTTGTTCGCGACATCCCGTACTTGCGCCGGCGTCACTTGCAGAAATTCGTCGAGGACCGTATTAATTCTCTGAGGATCGTTATCGAACAGCGTAAAGCATGCGAGACAATGCATCAGCCCAAACCGCGGCATATGGGCGCCCATACCGCCTTCCAGCATTGAGAAAAAATCCGACCGAAATTTTACTTTCACTTGATCCAACTCGTTCTCGCTGACGCCGTGCTCGCGTACTTCCGCGATGATTTCATCGAACGCAGTAATGGTCTGCTCGGCCGAGAACTCAGGCTTGTGGAAAATGCTCGTAACCATCAGCGTCGGACCGTTGTAGTCGAAGAGATTACCAACCGGATAATTAATGCCTCCCGACGTCTCGATGGCTATCTGGCGCTCCGCGACGAGGCGGCGAGAGAAACGGCCAGCGCGTCCGCCGTGCAACGCGCGGTCGAGAATTCCTGCCGCACACCACTCCGGCGTGTTGTGACGTGGCGCGTGATAGCCGATTGCCAGCGCGGGAAGTTTGGCGAATGTTTCGGGCACTTCGCCATGCCGCTCTTCCGTCTGGTGTGGCTCGCTCGCGTCCACGCGCGGCGGCAGCGGATGCGGAGGAATATCTTCGAAATATCGCTTGGCGAACGCGAAACCGGCAGCCGGCTCGACGTCGCCGAGCATCAGAAGCACGGCGTTGTTTGGAGCGTAATAGGTTCGATAGAAATTCATCACGTCATCGAGCGTCGCCGCGTCGAGATCGGCAAAATCGCCATAAAAATTATGCGCGTTGGGCCAATTGCGGTAGGCAACCGGCGGCAGATCGAGCCAGGGAAATCCGCCGTACGGCTGATTCAGAACATTCACGCGCACTTCCTCTTTCACCACGTCGCGCTGATTCCGCAGATTCTCGTCGTCCACTTTCAGCGCGCGCATGCGGTCGGCTTCGAGCCACAGGACGCGCTCGAGCGCATTCGACGGCACCGCTTCGTAGTAATTCGTGATGTCGTAGCTCGTCGTGCCATTCAACAAGCCGCCCGAAGAATTGATCAGCTTGATGTGCTCCATTTTTCCAGCGTGCTCCGAGCCCTGAAACATCATGTGCTCGAAGAGATGCGCGAAGCCGCTGCGTCCTCGCGGCTCGAGTCGAAATCCGATCTGGTAGTAGACGCCGACGGTCGCGACGGGCGCGGATCGATCGGGCGAAATCACCACTCGCAAACCGTTCGCCAGCGTCGTGCTTTCTACTGGAATATTCAACGAACTCAAGTTCTGCCTCCTCAAGATTGCTTCCACGCATTTTGGACTTTGGATTCCGTAAGCTCGGGATTCGGCGACAAAACCCGCGCGGCCAGCATCGAGAGCGCCAGATAGGCGTCGCTGAACTCGCGCGGGAAACTGCGGAATGCCTGTCGATGAAGCGCAATTGTTTCATAGTCGCCGCGCGATAGCGGACCCGTCCATGCAAGCCGCGGACCGAGACGTTCAAAATTCACGAGCATTTGACGCATCAGCGGCAGCAAGGACCGATTGGATTGCCGCCTCGTGAATCCGATGCTCATCAAAACCAGTGTAGCCGCTTCGACAAGAGCGAGTGCGTGCCCTGCTACGAGGACGCCCGCGGCGTGATACGCGGGTTTGTCGCGGCCTCGCAGCGTCACTGGAATGCCGCCCAAAGCTCGAACTATCTTGCGTGCCACGCGAAGGGCGGCGCGGTTGCCCTCAATCGCGACAACGACGCCTTCGAGTTCGGGAACCGCGCGCCCGCTGAAAGTTTGAAGCGGATGCAGCGAGCCAGTGAACGCGTCGAAATCCGCGAGCGGCTCCAGAACCCGGCGGTCAAGCGCCCCGCTGGTATGGAGCACGATCTTGCCCCTCCACTCTTTCCCCCCGAGTTCCGCAAGATCGGCCGCGACTTCGGCAACCGCGTCGTCCGGTGTGGTAATTAAAACTACTTCCGCGCTCAAGATTTGCCGCGTCGGAGCGCTGTACGCGGCGCCAGCGCCGATTTTTTGCACCGCTGTGCGCGCAGTTGATTTCGAGCGCGTTACCACCGCACCGATCTGCCAGCCCACGCGGTGCAAGCGGTGCGCCAAACCGCGGCCCACGCGTCCCGCTCCGACAATTGCTATGGAGGATGCCACGTTGCGTGCCTCTGGAGGACTCGCCGAAGGTGCTAGAATAACGTGTTTGGCGTAATCGCGGGCAGAAAACTCACTTGCATATTTTCATCACAATCTCGCTAGGTATTATTGCGAGCCTATGGGCGATCCAATCCCTCCGCGCAGCCATCGGCATGAGAAAACTGCCCCGCGTTGAGCGATTCGAACCGCTACCGGCGGAAGAATGCCCGAAAATTTCGATTATTTTTGGAGCACTAAACGAGGCCGCAAAGCTGCCTTCTTC
>Ga0302180_10001582_pt1 | contig 18128 bp, 12 predicted proteins | sample I_Palsa_E3_2_FD_200575 | JGI IMG/M metagenome (GOLD analysis project Ga0302180, IMG submission 200575) | Peat permafrost microbial communities from Stordalen Mire near Abisko, Sweden - I_Palsa_E3_2 | ecosystem: Environmental > Terrestrial > Soil > Palsa > Peat permafrost | place: Sweden... | reverse complement strand
CACCACCGCTAGATCGCGCTCGTCCGTCCTGAAAATCACGTTCCCGCTCTGCACATAAGTCTGCGCATCCCGCAGCTTCAGCGACGCGTACAGCGCCCGCAGCTCCTCCATCTTGATTACGTTGTGGCCGCCAACATTCACGCCACGCAGCATCGAAATAATCACAGCCATGTCACTCTCCGTTGCATCGGGCCGATGGTAACACCCGGCCGATAATTCAGCGCCGGCACTTGACATAATCCACTTGACACCGGAAGTATTGAGAATGTAGATTGCCGCCATCTTCGTTAACCTATTAGTACCTTAGCCCGAAGATAGAGACCCCCGGAATCTATAACGCTCGCGCCCCGAGAGGGTGCCGCGAGCCGGAGTAAGTCACAAAGGGAGGTACCACTCTATGCGGATATCAAATGCGTTCCGATCTGTCTTCGCACTGTTTCTCTGCGTTCTGCCCGCGCTTGCGCTAAACGGCGCGGAGAACTCTCACCTGCTGAAATACACCGTTACAGCCGTCCCCGGAAATCTCCAAGTGAACCGCATGCCCGGGACAAATCCGCCTCGTTCGTATAAGGAAGTCTTTACCTTCACGGTCACGAATACGACCCGAACTGACTACAGTGGACAGTCGTCATCCTGCAAAACGTTCGACGTTAAGGTGATTCCCGGCACTCTGCCCGACCAGCCGGTTTGGGTATGGTCCAAGGGACAAGTGTTCTGTCAACACACCACGACTGTCAAAATCCCGGCAGGCAAAAGCTGGAGCAAGACGGTCACCTGGGCGTTCACGACCGCCGAAGTAGCGGACGGAAAATACCAGGCCATCGGAACTTTTGTCCCAGAGAACGACAGCAGCGCGACCGCCGATTTCGAGATTACCTCAGTGCAGTAGTCGGCCAGCGGGCAGACGGCGGACGCGAACCGCAGTCTTAATTAGTACGAGAGCGCGCCGTTCCGGAGCTTTCACGGCGAAGCTCGTGTCAGTTCCGCGCTGAGTACTGGTCCCCTTACAGATTTCTCACTTTCGCACTTTCCTACCACATGCTAACGTTTACTGTGTGATAAAATGAAAGGCATCAGCTATAACAACCGCGAGCCCGCTTCTGCCTTCCGGCCTCTTCCGCTAACCAAAAGCCACCCATTTCTAATCGTTAGACCAAAACGATTAGAAATCGCCGTAACTCTCTCAAAACAAACGACAGCCGGCATTTCTAATCGTATGAAAAACAGGCCCCTTCAAAAGTCCGATTTTCGCGTTCACCAATTCCTATCAGAGCCGGGAGGCCCCCGCCTCGCGGAGCCCGTGCGCAACAATCGGAATCTGGTGAGCCACAGCGGCGCCGCACGCGGGCGTGTGCCGCTACGCGCGGCGAGCGTGAAACCTGAAACGGCGCGGCGTCGTTTCCACGAACACATCTTCGAATCCGGCATTTTCCAGACGCGCCGCGAACGTATCCGGATTCACCAGATTGATCACGTCGCCGATGTGCAGCAGCTTCATCATCCAGCTACTTCGGCTATCCACGCCTGCAAACGTCGCGCCCGGCTTCAGCACGCGCCGCGTCTCGCGAAGCAGCTTGTCCTGCAGCTCGGCCTTCGGGACGTGGTGCAGCATCGTAAACGACACCGCGCCGGAAAAACTCTCATCGGAGAACGGCATCTCGGCCGCGTCGCCCTCGACCACTTCCACATTCGATCCCCGCATTCGCGAGCGCAGCGAATTGGCAAGCCCCGGATCGATTTCGAGCGACGTGATGTGCGCGATTCGCTCGCGCAGGAAATCCGTCGTGAGCCCCGGTCCCGGACCGATCTCGAGCACGCTCTCGCCCAGGTCTACGCCGCGGAGTGCCCAGGGCATCACGTCGTTCCGCAGCGTCTCCCTCCACGAATTCGAAGCGCAAAACCAATGGTGAATTCGATTCATCGGAATTCAGGCCGAAATAGATTCGCCGGTCAAATCGCGGAGGGCTTCGCCGAACGCACGAGTATGCAGATCAACGTCGGCCTCGGAAGTCGCGGGCGACATCAACGCCATATTGTGGAATGGCGTCAGCAAAATGCCGCGATTGAGCGCGTGGAGATGCAGGAATCGCTCGAGGGGAAAATCCATTGCCGCCGCAGCTTCGGAGCCGTTACGCGGCCGCGTGGCACGAAACTGATATTCCGCCCGGCAGCCCAGCCGCGTGACGTGCCACGGCATTTTGGCCCCGGCAATCGAGCTTGCCACGCCGCGCTCGAATCGCTCGGCCATCGGGATCATGAGTTCGAAGGCTTCGGGCACCAGAACCGTCTCGAGAGTCGCGCGCATCGCCGCGAGAGACATCGCGTTGCCCGCAAGCGTGCCGCCGATTCCTCCCGTGTCGCAATCCTCGATATGAATTTTGCCCACGATGCGCTCGGCGATCTCCGCGGTGAAGCCGTAAGCCGCCGCGGGAATGCCGCTCGCGAGCGGTTTGCCGATCACAAACATGTCCGGCTCGAGATTGTGAGCGCGCGTGTAGCCGCCGGGGCCCGCGCAAATCGTATGCGTCTCATCGAGAATCAGAAGCGTTCCGGTGCGGCGCGTGAGTTCGCGCAGTGCGGCGTGAAATCCAGGGTCGGGATGAATGATGCCGACGTTGGTCATCGCCGGCTCGGCAAGCACGCACGCCACGTCGCGCCGCGCGAGCGCTTTTTCGAGCGCGTCGAGATCGTTGAATTCCACCACGCGCGTGGTCTCCGCGGGGGTTACCGGCGGCCCGATGTTTCCGCGGCGAGGAACGACGGCGCCATTTTCGAGCGTGGCGAACGATTCATCCACGGTGCCGTGATAGCAGTAGTTGAACACCAGCACGAATGGCCGCTCGGTAATGTGGCGCGCAATGCGGATCGAAAAGCGATTGGCGTCCGTGGCCGTCAACGTGAATTGCCAATACGGAAGTCCGAAGCGCCGCACAAGTTCTTCGCCCACCCAGATCGAATCTTCCGTCGGCAGCATGAACGTGATGCCGCGACGCGATTGCGCGGCAATGGCATCAGCGGCAGCCTCGGGAGAATGCCCCGTCATCGCGCCGGTATCGCCGAGGCAGAAATCCACGTACTCGAAGCCGTCCACATCAAGAAAATGGCTGCCGTGCGCTTCGGTGACGAAAACCGGAAACGGTCCGGCCCATTTCACCATCCAGTTCATCGGCACGCCGCCAAGCAGCGACGCGCGGGCGCGTTCGAAAAGCGCCTTCGAATTAGGATGATCGGCGGCGAAGCGATTGGCTTCCTGTTCGGTGAGCGCGGCGAGTCGCTGGCGATCGATGATGCGCATATCGAGAGAGCGCGAGGACGAAGCCATCTGGAACTAGCGCAAATCCTTGAGAATTTCGCGCGCGGCATTGTAACCAGACGCGCCCGTCAGGCCGTTGCCGGGATGCGTGCCCGAGCCGCAGAGGTAGAGGCCGCGAATCGGCGCGCTATAGCGCGCCATGCCGATCAGCGGCCGCGTAATGAAAAGCTGATCGAGCGACAACTCGCCGTGGTACGGATGTCCACCGGTGAGCCCGTACGTATCTTCGAGATCGGCGGGCGTAACGACTTGGCCGTCGATGATTTTGCCGGGAAGATCGGGCGCGTACTCAGTCAAAGTTTCGACGACAGCATTGCCGAGCGCCTCGCGCTGCATATTCCAATCGCCCTGCTTCAGCCGATACGGCGCGAACTGCGCGTAAATCGACATGACATGCTTCCCCTGCGGCGCAACCGACGGATCGAGAATCGAAGGAATCATCACATCGAGATACGGGCGCCGCGAAAATTCGCCGTACTTCGAGGCGTCGAACGCGCGCTCGAGATAATCAATGTCGGGGCCAATGTGAATGCGGCCGCTTAGCGCCGCGGTGCCGTCATTCATCGAGAGCGCCTGCGCCGTGGAAAAATTCCCGAGCGCGGTGAACGATGGCAGCGCGTCGAGCGCGAGATTTACTTTCGCGACGGTGCCGTTCGCGCGGACATTTCGCATCTTCACGACGAAGCTCGGCGCGAGATGCACGGGATCAATCAATTTCAGGAACGTGCGGCGCGGATCGGCGTTCGAGATCACCAATTTCGCGGCGATTTCTTCCCCGCTCGCGAGGACGACGCCGGCAACCGTGCCATTTTTTACGGAGATACTTTGCACTTCGGCGCCGATGCGAATTTCAGCGCCGGCTTCGCGCGCCGCCGCGGCCATCGCCTGCGTTAACGCACCCATGCCGCCGCGCGGGAATGCGGCCGAGCCCGCCGGATGCGGATCGGCAGCCGCACGCAGGAGCAAAAGCGCCGTGCTGCCCGCGGACCATGGGCCGAGCGCCGCGCCGGAAATTCCGCGCGCGGCAATCGCGGCGCGCAAAAGTTCCGTCTCGAAAAATTCGGACGCGAGATCGGCAACTGCCATCGGCCCCCAGCGGATAATCCGCATCATGTCTTTCTTGCCGAAGTTGCGGAGGTTGCGGCCGAGCTTCAAATATTTCCAAAGGTCGTCGGCGGAGGGCTTGTCAATGTCGGGCGGCGTCAGCATGGCGAGCTGGCGAAGCAACCCGCCATAGCGCGCGAGAGCTTCCTGAAATTCGACATACTTCACGGAATCTTTTTTCGAGAAGCGGCTGATCTGCTGAACGGAGTCGCCGGTGTTCGAATGCAGCAGCAAGCCGCGCCCGTCAGGCGAAAGCGCGAAGAGCCGAACGGCCGGCTCGATCATCGCCAGACCGTGGCGTTCGAGTTGCATATCGCGCGCGATTTCTGGAAGAAGCGGCCCCGCCGCGTGCGCGAGCGTCGAAACCTTGAAGCCCGGAACAAACTCGTCGGTTACAGCCGCGCCGCCGACAACTGCGCGGCGCTCGAGGACGAGCGGCTTGTGCCCCGCTTTCGCGAGATAGAACGCCGTGACGAGGCCGTTGTGGCCCGCGCCGAGAATGACGATGTCGCGTTGCGGCGCCACGGTTATCGCGTCCCCTTGTCTTTCAGAATTTCAAGCGCCGCGAGACGCCCCGGCGCGCCCATGATTCCGCCGCCGGGATGCGTCGCCGAGCCGCACATATAAAGGTTGCGGATCGGCGTGCGATATCGCGCCCAGCCGGCAACTGGACGCAAAAAGAAAAGCTGTTCGAGAGAAAGTTCGCCCTGAAAAATATTTCCTTCAGTGAGCCCGATGGAGCGCTCGATATCAAGCGGTGTAATTACTTGGCGGCCGATGATGATGTTTTTCAAATTCGGCGCGTGCTCGCTGATGGTATTGATCACGGCATCGCCGAAAGCGTCGCGCTGGTCGTCCCAGTTTAATCCGGGCTTCAATTTGTATGGCGCGTACTGTACGAAGCAGGAAAGAACGTGCTTGCCCGGCGGCGCGACGGATGGATCGGTGAGGCTCGGAATCACCATATCAATGTAGGGGTGACTTGAAAATTCGCCGTACTTGGCTTGGTCGTACGCGCGCTCCATGTATTCGACGCTCGGCGAAATGGACATCGCGCCGCGCAAATGGCGGCCCGCGCCGGGAAGAGATTTGAATTCCGGCAACCCATCGAGGGCGAGATTTACTTTTCCCGACGAGCCGCGATATTTGAAGCGGCGAACTTCTTCAAGAAAATCACCGGGAAGTTCGCTCGAATCCATGAGCTTTAAGAATGTGAGATTGGGATCGAGGCTGGAGGAAACGACGGTAGCGCGGATTTCTTCGCCGCTGTCGAGCACGACGCCTTCGGCCCGGCCCTCTTTGACGAGAATTCGCGCGACTTGCACTTCGGTGCGAATTTCGGCGCCGGCTTCGCGCGCCGCGTCGCCGATCGCATTTGAAATCGCGCCCGTTCCGCCGCGGCTAAATCCCCAGGAGCGAAACGCGCCGTCAATTTCGCCCATGTAATGATGGAGCAAAACGTAAGCGGTGCCCGGCGAGCGAACGCCGAGAAAAGTTCCGATGATTCCGGACGCCGACATCGTGGCTTTGAGCACGTCGGTCTCGAACCACTGATCGAGAAAATCCGTCGCGCCCATGGTCATGAGCTGCACGAGGTTGTAGCGGTCCTCGTGATCGAGCGCCTGGAAGCGCCGGCCGAGAAAAAGTAGTTTCTTTAATTCGCGCGGATCGAGCGAAGTGGGATCGGGCGGGACCATGCCGAGAATCGGCTTGACGAAACGGCACATCCGCACCATTTCCTTGCCGAATTCGTCGTAGGCTTCCGCGTCGGTTTTGGAATGGCGCGCGATTTCGCGGCGCGTTTTCGAGTGATCGTTCACGCGCCAGAGATAATCGCCATTCGGCATCGGCGTGAACGTGCCGTCAAGCGGAAGAATTTCGAGGCCGTGGCGTGGCAGATCGAGATCGCGAATAATTTCCGGGCGAAGCAGAGAGACGACGTAGGAGAAAACGGAAAACTTGAAGCCAGGAATAATTTCTTCGGTGACCGCGGCGCCGCCGAGAACATGCCGTTTTTCAAGCACGAGCACTTTGCGTCCCGCGCGCGCGAGATACGCCGCGTTCACAAGGCCGTTGTGGCCGCCGCCGATAACGATTGCGTCATATTGAGTTGGCATGGGGAAAGCCGCGCGACGACTCGAGCGCGCCGGGCTCGTTCGAAGCCGTGACATTTTACAGGCCCCGGCGCTTCGCGCCAACAAAGAAGCGTTCGCAGGCTGACCTGTGGTCACAATTATGGCGCGGTAATGGGTGACGTGTGCCCTCGGAAGCTTTCAGACTCGGCAGCACGCCAGTTTCCGAGGAATGTGTTTCCGCCTTTGTTGACTTGCTATTGGGCGCATCATAAGATTCGCGCAGATGCCAGATTCTTCTCCACTCTCCGGCCGGACGATTTCCCACTTTCGCATCATCGAGAAATTGGGCGGTGGCGGCATGGGTGTCGTGTACAAGGCCGAGGACACCAAACTCAACCGGTTCGTGGCTCTCAAGTTCCTACCGGACGAGGTGGCTAAGGACCCACAAGCTCTGAGCCGTTTTCAGCGCGAAGCTAAGGCGGCCTCCGCGCTGAATCATCCCAACATCTGCACGATTTACGAGATTGATGAGCATAACGGGCAGGCATTCATCGCCATGGAGTTTCTGGACGGCGAAACGCTGAAACAGCGCATCGGCGGAAAACCTGTGGAGACGGAGGCGCTACTCGGCTTGGCGATTGAGATTGCTGACGCTCTCGATGCCGCTCACGCAAAAGGCATCGTTCACCGCGACATCAAGCCTGCGAATATCTTCGTCACCGATCGCGGGCACGCGAAGATTCTCGATTTCGGGCTGGCAAAGACATTGCAGTCGGGACCGGCGCTGTCGATGTCGGCGACGCAGGATACGGCCGACGCGGTAACTCCCGAGCAACTGACGAGTCCGGGCAGCACGCTCGGGACCATTGCCTATATGTCGCCGGAGCAGGTGAGGGCGAAGGAATTGGACGCCCGAAGCGACCTTTTTTCCTTCGGCGCGGTGCTCTATGAGATGGCGACAGGCGCGTTGCCGTTCCGCGGCGAAAGCTCGGGCGTCATCACCGAAGCGATTCTGAACCGCACGCCGGCTCCGGCCATGAGATTGAATGCCGATGTTCCGGCAGACCTCGAGCGCATCATCGCGAAGGCGCTGGAGAAAGATCGCGACACGCGTTATCAGCACGCCTCCGATATGCGTGCCGACCTGAAGCGGCTCAATCGGGACATGAATTCGAGCCGGCACTCTGCGGCCGAAAAGAGCGACTCGTCGCACGTGCATCCTGCGCCCGCTGCGCCAACGACCAAATCCGTTGCCGTGCTTTATTTCGAAAATCAGGGCGGCTCAAAGGAGGATGAGTATTTGCGCGACGGCATCACCGAGGACATCATCACCGAACTCTCCAAAATCAGCGGCCTGAACACTTTCTCCCGCCCGACAGTTTTGGCCTTCCGCGACAAGCCCGTGACTCCCGCGCAGATCGGCCAGCAGCTCGGCGCCGCCTACGTCCTCACCGGCACCTTGCGCCGCGCCGGCGCGCGCCTCCGCATCAGCGCCCAACTCATCGACACGCGCACCGATTTTCCGCTCTGGTCGGAGCGTTTCGATCGCGAAATGAAAGACGTCTTCGAAGTGCAAGACGAAATGGCCCGCAAGATCGCTGAGGCCCTGCGCGTGAAACTTTCCCCGCAGGAGCTCGAGGCGCTGGCGGACAAGCCAACCGAAAATCCGCAAGCCTACGACCTCTACCTTCGCGGAAAGCGCTATGCGCGGCGCCTGACTCGTCAGGATGTCGAGTTCGCTCTTCAGATGTTCGAAAACGCGGTGTCACTTGACCCGAGTTTTGCTCTGGCTTACGCCGCCAGCGCCAACGCCTGCGCGATGTACTACTCCTTCTTTACCCGCGATCAAGTGTGGGTTGAACGGGCAAGGGAAGCGTCCGGAAAGGCCGTGGCCCTCCGCTGGGATCTGCCCGAAACGCACGTCAGCCAAGCCTGGGTGTTATATGCCGCCGGACTTTACGACGAAGCCGTGCGCATGGTGAAGAAGGCAATCGAACGCAAGCGCGACTGCGACGGCGCGTATTACCTGCTTTGCCGTGCGCTCTTTGCCGCAGGCCGCGCGCAGGAAGTTGTGGACGTTTCGGAATCCACGATCGAGGCGAGCGGTGAGGATTATAACGTTTATGTGCCCATCCTGAATGCTCTCGGTGACATGAACAAGCAGGAAGCCCAGCTCAATATGACCCAGAGGTTTTGCGTCGCGCTGGAAAACCACTTGAAACATGTGCCTGAGGATGCGCGAGCGCGCATCCTGCTCGGCGCCAATTACGCCAGATTGGGACGGGAGCAAGACGCGTTGCGCGAACTTAACCTGGCTGTCACGTTGCGTGCCAATGAGGCCTCGATTCTTTACAACGCGGCTTGCGTGTATTGCGGCCTCAAGAGAAAGACGGAAGCCTTGGATACCTTGCGCAAAGCCTGGGAAGCAGGTTCCAAAGATGCCGTCTGGGCCCGCCGCGACCCCGACCTCGCCATGCTTCACGGCGATCCTGAGTTTGAGCGCATGTACCCGGAAAAGCCCACGGCACCATCCGCCTCCGATTCCCACTAGTTCAACTCGATCTGTTCAGACTCGTGTCGCTCAACTCGGCCCGTTGTGTTGCAGGAAGAGTGCGGCGGGCACTATAATTTGCGGGCTTCAAACGAACTTTGAGCCGCTGCACGGAGTAGCGTGCGCGTTCGATACATGTGATGCGCGCGTCGCGAGCGATTACGCGGCTAGGAGAGAATGTGCCGATTGGAACTGCGTTCCACGACAGAACTTTGCCGCTTTGCGAAAGCTTGAACTATCGCGATTGGTCGGGCTACTACGCAGTGAGCGTGTATGAGATGCACCACGAGCACGAGTACAACGCGATCCGCAACGCCGCCGCGCTATTTGACGTGACTCCTCTCTTCAAATATTTCATTTCGGGCAAGGATGCTACGAAGTTTGTAAATCGCGTGATCACGCGCGACATCAACAAAGTGAAAGTCGGGCAAGTGATTTACTGCTGCTGGTGCGATGAAGACGGAAAAGTAATTGACGACGGCACGATCTCGCGGCTTACGCAAGATACATATCGTTGGACTGCGGCGGATCCGAGTATTCGCTGGTTCCAGCAGAATGCGCTGGGGCTCGACGTCAACATCGAAGACATTACGGATCAGATCGCCGCGCTGGCGTTGCAAGGGCCGACGTCGGGGCGGTTGCTGCAACGCGCGGCAACTGCTGACATCACGAATCTGAAATATTTTCGCTTCACGCGCGGGAAAATTGGCGGAGTGGATGTGGACATTTCGAGAACGGGCTACACCGGCGATCTCGGCTACGAAGTGTGGATTCCGTGGGCCGAAGCGGGAACAGTTTGGGATGCGCTGATGGAAGCGGGACAGCAATTCGACATTCATCCTGCCGGGATGCTGGCGCTCGACGTGGCGCGAATCGAAGCCGGACTGATTCTGATCGAAGCGGATTATTTCAGCAGTAAGAAGGCGCTGATCGAGTCGCAGAAATATTCGCCGTACGAAATCGGACTCGGGCGCCTGGTGGACTTGAAGAAAGAACATTTCATCGGGCGCGCGGCGCTCGAAGAAGAAAACCGGCGCGGCCCGAAGCGGCTGCTGATGGGCGTTGACGTGAATTGGGACGACGTCGAGCGGCAATTCGAAACCGTCGGACTCGCGCCGCAAGTGCCGAGCACGGCATCGCGCACGGCGGTGCCCGTCTATCGCGGCGGATTGCAGGTTGGCAAGGCAACTTCGAGCACATGGTCGCCGACGCTCAAGAAAATGATCGCGCTCGCCAGCATCAATCGCGAGCACGCCGCGGCTGGAACGGAATTGCAAATGGAATTGACGGTGGAGGCGGTGCGGCAGAAAGTGCGCGCGACGGTGCGCGAATTGCCGTTCTTCAACCCTCCTCGAAAAACTGCGACTCCCATCACGTAGCGCAACGCTGGGGCGGCGGGCGCAAAGGACAGAAAAATGATCGATGAAAATCTGAGGCCCCTCCACGTCTGCGAGCGCCGCAATCGCGCTGCCCACTGCAAAATTATCCGAGCTGTTTTTGTTTTGTTCGCGATGCTGGCCGCGGTTCCGACTTGGACGTTCGCCCAGGAGACAGCGATGGGAAAGTGCCCGCTGGAAACGCGCAAGGATAACGTGGTCGAAACGATTCACGGCGTTTCGGTCACCGACCCTTATCGCTGGCTCGAAGATCAGAAGAGTCCCGAAACGCGCGCGTGGATTGAGACTGAAGATAAGTGCACGGCTGCGGTTCTCGATGCCGTGCCGGGCCGCGCGGAAATTTCGAGGCGCTTTTCGGAATTGATGAAAGTTGAATCGGTGGGATTGCCGCGCGAGCGCCACGGCGTTTATTTCTTTTCGAAGCGCGCGCCAGATCAACAACTCTACGTCATCTACAAGCGCGACGGCCTCCACGGCAAAGATGAAGTTCTAATCGATCCACACCCGCTGAGCGCGGATCACACGACGAGCGTCGGCCTACTGGGCGTTTCGAGCGACGGCTCGCTCGCGGCGTACAACGTGCGGTCCGGCGGGCAGGATGAAGTTACCGTGCGTTTTCTAAACGTGAAGACGACGACAACGCTGCCAGACGAATTGCCGCACGCCGATTACTTCAGCCTTTCGATCGAGCCTGATAATCATGGCGCGTATTACACACGCATGACGCCAGATGGCCCACGTGTGCTTCATCATGTGATGGGCACGGATGCGAAGACGGACACGGAAATTTTCGGCAAAGGTTTCGGAACGGACAAAATCATCTCGGCAAAGATTTCTGAAGACGGCCACTATCTCGTGATTGACGTCATTTACGGATCCGGGATCACGCGAGCAGAAGTTTATTTGAAGGACTTGAAAAGCGGCGAGCCCGTGAAAGCCATTGTGAACGATTTGGATTCGCTTTTCTTCGGCGACATTGAAGGCGGCAGGCTCTATATGACGACGAACTGGAAAGCGCCACGCTGGCACATCTACTCTGTGGATCTGAAGAATCCAGTTCGCGAGGCGTGGACCGAAATCATTCCCGAATCGGATGCATCCATCCAAAACTTCGGCCTTTACGGCGGCAGAATTATTGTCGACTACGTCCGAAACGCAACTTCGCAATTGCGGCTCTTCGAAGTGAACGGCAAATCCGTGGGCGATGTGCCGCTGCCGACGCTCGGCTCGGTGAGCGGAACGACAGGGCGATGGGAGAATGGCCAAGTGTTCCTTGATTTCCATTCATTCAACACGCCCGATACCATCCTGTCCTACGATGTCAAATCAGAAAAACTTGATACATGGCAGAAATCCTCGGTGCCGATTGACAGCGATAAATATACGGTCGAGCAAGTCTGGTACGAATCGAAAGACAAGACTCGCGTGCCGATGTTTCTCTTCTATAAGAAGGGACTCGTGCGCGACGGCGCGCGGCCCGTGGTGCTAACGGGCTACGGCGGTTTCAACGTGAGCAATACGCCAGCGTTTAGCGCGCTTGGCGTCGTCTTGGCGGATCACGGCGGCATCTACGCGCTGGCCAATTTGCGCGGAGGCGGAGAATTCGGCGAAACATGGCATCACGCGGGCATGATGGAGAACAAGCAAAACGTTTTCGACGATTTTATTGCAGCGGGGGAATGGCTGATCGCGAACAAGTACACGAACTCGACGAAGCTGGCGATTGCGGGCGGCAGCAATGGCGGATTGCTGGTGGGCGCGGCGATGACGCAACGGCCCGATTTATTTAAGGCCGTCGTATGCCTCTATCCTCTGCTCGACATGGTGCGTTATCAGAAATTTCCGCCGGCGACTTGGTGGGTGCCGGAGTACGGATCGTCGGATGACGCCGCGCAATTCAAATATATTCTGGCGTATTCGCCGTATCAGAACGTAAAGGACGGGACAAAATATCCCGCGACGCTTTTTGTTACGGGCGACGGTGACACGCGCGTGAATCCGCTTCATGCGCGAAAGATGGCCGCGCGCGTTCAGGCGGCGAATGGTGGCGACAACCCGATTTTGATTCTCTACGACACGAAGTCGGGCCATTCGGGCGGGCGTCCGCTGAACAAGGAAATCGAGGAGAACACGGACATCGCCAGCTTTCTATTCCTGGAGCTTGGAGTAGCGGTGAAGTAAACGCAGACGCGGCCTGCCAGCGTCTAATGACACTGACAATTGACACGAACATTCAAGGGGGCTTCTCAGTGGGAATGATGAATCGCAGGATTCTTGCGCGCGTTTGCGTAGCGCTGATTTTCGCTGTCACTGCCGGAGTGGCGCAGGCTTCCGCTGCAGATCCCGCGGCACCGGCGCTGGGCACGATTAAGTTGTGGGTGGACGCGACGCAAGCGCCGCAAAAAATTCTGCACGCGAAGGAAACGATTCCGGTTCATGCGGGAGCGCTGACGCTTTATTACCCGGAATGGATTCCGGGGGAGCATGCGCCGGATGGACCAGTCGCGAATCTTGCGGGGCTGAAATTCAGCGCGGGCGGAAAAGAAATTCCCTGGCGGCGCGATTTGGTGGACATGTTTGCTTTCCATCTCGATATTCCCGCCGGGACGGATTCGCTCGATGTGCAGCTCGATTTTCTGCTGTCCGCGCCTGCGACGGGATTTTCCGCCGGAGCTTCGGCAACAGCGTCTCTCGATCTATTGAGCTGGAATCAAGTGCTGCTCTATCCGAAGGGATACACGGCGGACGCGGTCACGTTTGAGTCGAGCCTGCGGCTGCCCGACGGCTGGAAATTTGCGACTTCTCTGCCGGTGGCAAGCCAGGGCGGCGGTGAGATCCATTTTTCGCCCGTGTCGCTCGACATGCTGGTGGACTCGCCGGTGATTTCCGGGCGCTTTTTGCGGGTGATTGATCTATCGCCGGGGCAAACGCCGCCGCATGAAATTGACATCGCGGCAGACAGCGCCGCTGCCCTCGCGATGCCGCCGGAGCTTCAGTTGCATATGCGGAACCTGGTGACAGAGGCGGGCGCGCTTTTCGGCTCGCGCCATTATCGCGATTATCATTTTTTGCTGACGCTCAGCGACGACGTGGCGCATTTCGGCCTCGAACATCACGAGTCCGATGATTCGCGGCTTCCCGAACGCTCGCTGATTGATGAAACGCTGCGACTGGACGGCGCTGGATTGCTGCCGCACGAATACGTTCACTCGTGGAACGGAAAATATCGCAGGCCCGCGGATCTCGCGACGCCGGATTTCCAGCAGCCGATGAAGGATGATTTGTTGTGGGTCTACGAAGGGCTGACGGAATATCTCGGCAACGTTCTCACGGCTCGCAGCGGACTCTATACGCAACAGGAATATCGCGAGCACCTCGCCGATATCGCGGCAACTTATGAATACCAACCCGGGCGCACGTGGCGGCCGTTGCAGGACACGGCTGACGCCGCGTCGCTTTTATATTTTGCGGGCGGCGATTGGGAGAACTGGCGCCGCGGCACCGACTACTACGACGAAGGCGAATTGATCTGGCTCGAAGTGGACACGAAAATCCGGCAGCTTACGCAGAACAGCAAGTCCATTGACGATTTCTGCAAGCTTTTCGAGGGAGGGCCGGGCGGACAGCCGGAATTGAAGACATATACATTCGATGATGTTGTGAATGGACTGAATGCAGTGGCTCCGAATGATTGGCGCGGGTTGCTCACCGAACGCTTGACCTCGCTCAGCCCGCACGCGCCCCTCGGTGGAATTGAGAACGGCGGATGGAAGCTCGTGTACAACGAAGCTCCCAACGAAGTCAGGGAAGCGAGCGAGGAAGCTTACAATCATTTGAATCTGCGCGACTCGATGGGATTGAGCGTCAACGAAGACGGCGCAATCGGAGACGTGATTCACGGAGGGCCTTCGTACGTCGCGGGGCTCGGGCCGGGGATGCGGATCGTCGCGGTGAACGGGCGGCAGTTTTCGCCGGCTGCGATTGGCGAGGCCATTGAGGCTGCGAAATCGAGTTCGGAGCCGATCAATCTGTTGGTGGCGAACGGCGTGTATATGAAATCGTATGCGGTGGATTATCACGGCGGGTTGCGTTTTCCGCATCTCGAACGCGTGGAATCGCAGCCGGATTTGCTCAGCGATATTGCCAAGCCGCACGCGACGCAGTAAAACGTTCTAGCTTGCATTCACTCGAGATGGATGAACGAACGCAAGAACCAGCTCACGAACAATGGATGTCGGCTGATGAATATGGCCGGCAGATGCCGGACTTCACCGTAAATTTGCTCGTGAGAGACATCGCCCGGTCGATCGCTTTTTATCGCGATGTTCTTGGCGCGACCGTGCAACATTCCGATCCGGATTTCGCGGCGCTTCGCGTGGCGCGGCTTGAATTCATGATTCACGCCGACCGCGCCTACGAAAAGCACGCGTGGCAGCAGGAACTCAAGAGCGGGGCGCGCCGCGGATTGGGCGCGGAGCTACGATTATTTCACGTGGATCCGGATGAAGTGGAAAATCGAGCGCGAGCGGCCGGTGCGAAGATACTGCAGCCTGCGCAGGAAAAGCCGCACGGCTGGCGCGACGTGATTCTCGAAGACCCCGATGGTTACACGTGGGCCATCGGCATTCCGAAATAATCCAAGAAAATTCGGCTCGCATTGCGGCGGCTAGTAGCCTTCGCCTTCGGCGTCGCTTGAGACGGCCACTTTGCCGGCGAAGCGCCGATAGGTGAACACGGCGTATCCAGTGGCGAGAGCCATGCCGATAATCCACCAGACGAGGCCGACGCGGAGGCCGTGCTCCGGGCCGTGTGCTGAATAAACGGTGAGACCGTACGCGGGATTTGTCGCAGCCGGCAGAACGTACGGATAAAGGCCGGTGGCGGCGCTTGTAAGCATGCCGAGGATGTAGGCGCACGATGCGAGGAAAGCTTTTAGCTCGTCGCGCTGTCGCTCGAACCAGAACACGCCGAGAAGGCCAGCTACGGCGAGCACTGGAAACACGAATCCCCACGGACGCGCGCGCAAACCCAACGCGAGCTGTGGCTGAAGTTTGAAACTGGCAGTCGTGATCGCGATCGTCATCAGCACGACGAGCCACCACACCTGACCCACGATGCGCGAGGCGCGGGCCGAGACGTCGCCGCTCGTCTTGAGCACCACCCAGAGCCCGCCGTGCATCGTCAGCGCGGCGAGCGCTGCGACGCCGACGAGAATCGTGTACCAATCTAGAATTCCCGGGTTCGCTCCAGGAAGAAAATTGGTCCAGAGCGGCTCGAAGAAAATTCCGTTGGCGTCGAGCGGCACGCCGCGAATGACGTTGCCGAGCGCGGCGCCAAAGAAAACAGCGAGCAGAACGCTCGACATGCAGAACACCACGTCCCAGAACGCGGCCCAGATCGGCGAGGCGACGTGGCTGCGGAACTCGACCGATGTCCCACGCAAAATTAAAAGCCAGAGCACCATCATGAGCGGGAGATAGAAGCCGGCGAAGCTCGAGGCGTACAGCGCGGGAAATGCGAAATAGAGAACACCGCCTCCGGCGATGAGCCAGACTTCGTTGCCATCCCACACGGGGCCGATCGAGCCAATTACAGCGCGGCGCTCGGCATCGGTGTGTGCGATCCAGAGATGGACGATGCCTGCGCCGATGTCGAAGCCATCGAGAACGACGTACATCGCGATCATCAGAGCGACAAGTGCGAACCAGATCGTCTCCATCTCGTGCCTCCTAATCCGCCGGGGCCGGTTGCGGCTGGGTTGGCGTGCCGGGCGCGGAGTTGTGTCCCGCGGGCCCTTCGTCTATTTCGCGATAGATCAGGAAAAGAAACAGCACACTTAGGACCACATAGAGACCACAGAAACCGAGCAGCGTGAACCATGCGTTCCCTGCCGATACTTGCTTGGATACACCCGCGCTCGTCCGCATCAATCCGTAGATCAGCCACGGCTGGCGGCCGACTTCCGCTGTGATCCAGCCGGCTGTGTTGGCGATGAATGGAAATGGAAACGCCAACATGAGAATCCACAACGTGGCTCGAGACGTGTACAAAGTTCCGCGGAAAAGCTTGAAGGCCGCGAGCAGAAGAATAGCGACGAAAATTGTGCCGAGCCCAACCATGATGTGATAGCTGAAATAGAGGAGCGGAATGTTGTCGGATTCTTCGTTTTTCGGAAACGCGTCGAGGCCTTTTACTTCCGCCGTCCACACCCGGTAGGTAAGGAAACTGAGCGCGTAGGGAATGTTGATCGGATTGTCGAGGCGGCGCTTCTCCATATCGGGCTGTCCGAGAATCGCCAGCGGCGCGCCCGGTTCGGATTGGAAAAGTCCTTCCATCCCGGCGAGAGTGGGAGGCTGGTGCGTCGCGACCATTCTTCCCTGAATGTCGCCGGTGGGAGAAAGCTGCGCCATTGCTGCGATGACGCCGACGATTATGGCGACGCGCAAGAAGAGCTTGCCGAAATCGGTGTGCTGCTGCGACAACAGATAAAACGCGCCGACGGCGGCCATTACGAAGCAGCCTGTCTGCACCGCGCCCAACATGGTGTGCGCGTACTGCGCGAGCGCCCAGGGATTTAGGATGAGCGCCCAGAAACTCGTCAGGGCGAAAGATCCGTTGGCTTCAATTGCATAGCCGACGGGATGCTGCATCCAGGCGTCCGTCGCCACGATGAGATAGCCCGAAAGCCACGAACCGATGAACATCATCATGGACGAAAGCCAGTGAAGTCTTGGGCCGAGACGTTTTTCGCCGAAGAGAAAAAGTCCGAGGAATGATGATTCAAGAAAAAATGAGAAGACGCCTTCCATCGCGAGCGTCTGGCCGATGACGCCGCCCGCCAATTTCGAAAATGCCGACCAATTTGTGCCGAACTGAAACTCCATCGGGATGCCGGTGACGACGCCGAGCGCGAAACTGATTCCGAAAATGCGGCCCCAGAATTTCGCGGCCTGATTCCAGCGAGCCTCACCGGTGCGCAACGCGATCGATTTCATGATGAAGATGAGGAGTGCGAGCCCCATCGTTAGTTGAGGGAAGATGTAGTGGAAGGTGATCGTGAAGGCGAAATGAAGGCGATGGACGAATAGTGCGTCTGCCATGAGCGGCCTCCTTGCGGCAGAGCTTGGCAATCGGCAGAGTGTAGCGCATCACCGGGGAAACGATGTGATTTGCGTCACGCGCAACGGCGACGGAACGCACGGCATTCAAGGTCCGCGTTCTTTTCGCGGCTTGGAAATCGCGCTCGAAAGTGAGAACATCCAGTTTCTTCGCTGATTTACCGATAAAATTGGGGCGAATCAATTCGGGAGGACAAGTCTTGCGCTTGAATCGTGTCTGCACAATTTCTTTGGCAATTATGATGTTGAGCACCGCCGCGGCGGCGCAAACTCCGAAGCGCGCGATTACGTTTGACGATTTGATTTCGATGCGACGCGTGAGCGATCCGCGAATCTCGCCGGACGGAAAATGGGTGGCGTACACCGTCGCGGTCGCCGATAAGGAAGCCAATCACACGGTTTCCGATATTTGGATTGTGCCGACGACGGGTGGCGAGCCGAGGCAGATCACGCGCGGAGGAAGCGATGAGCGGGCGCGCTGGTCGCCGGACGGCAAAAAGCTTGCGTTTCTCTCCGGGCGCGACGGCAATACGCAGGTCTATTGGATTTCGCTATCGGGCGGCGAGGCTT
>Ga0302180_10001577_pt1 | contig 18187 bp, 19 predicted proteins | sample I_Palsa_E3_2_FD_200575 | JGI IMG/M metagenome (GOLD analysis project Ga0302180, IMG submission 200575) | Peat permafrost microbial communities from Stordalen Mire near Abisko, Sweden - I_Palsa_E3_2 | ecosystem: Environmental > Terrestrial > Soil > Palsa > Peat permafrost | place: Sweden... | reverse complement strand
GCCAAGCGTATTCGTACCTTCACGACTATGCGAACTCGAAGGACGCGTGCAGTAAGGCCTTCGAGATCCAGCGGACTCCGCAGTTCCTCGGATGTATCGCCGGGGCCGACTTTGAGTTGAAAAACTACAAAGAAGCCGCGCAGATCTTCGACGTCCTCGACAACAACGCCAGGACGTTCATGGATCAAAATCCGCAGTTGCTCTTTGTTGCCGGCAAGTGCTACGAACAAACCAATCAGCGCTCGAAGGCGCTCGACGCCTACAAGCGGTTGCTGCCAAGGCTGACGAAGGGTAGCAAGGACTACACCCAGGTCCAAGGATTGATCGCGGATCTGAGTAAGCCCGCGGCGACGCCCAAGAAGAAACCATAACCCAGTGTGACGAGTTGAAAATCGTCTACGACGCGCTCTACGGCGACCATCTCCGCGATCTCGGGCACCCCGAATCCCCCGACCGCGTGGAGGTGGTCGCTGCGCGTTTAACACAGCGCGGTCTTGCGGGTGACCTCCTGCGCCCAAGCGACGCGGGCGATGACGAAATCGAACGCGTGCACGCGCAGCGGTACGTAGAACTCGTGAAGCGCGAAATCGGCGATCTCTCCGGTCCGCGCTATCTCTCGACCGGCGACGTCATGGTCGATGCGCGAACGCTCGACGTCGCGCGCCGCGCGGCCGGCGGTGCGATTACCGCGGTCGAAGCGGCCGTCGAAAACAATGCGCCGGCCTTTGCTCTGGTACGTCCGCCGGGGCACCACGCGGAGTCGGCGCGCGGTATGGGGTTTTGCGTATTCAATAATGCGGCGATCGCCGCGCGCGCGTTCCTCGAACGTGCCGGCGGCCGCGTGCTGTTGATCGATTTCGATTACCACCACGGCAACGGAACGCAGGACGTCGTCGGCGCGGGCCTCAGTTACGTCTCCACCCACGCTTCGCCCGCCTATCCGGGCACGGGCCACGAGATCGCGGCAATCGGCGATGATGCCCTGATCAACGTGCCACTGCCCGCCTCCGGCATTGCAACCGAAGCGTTTGTCGCGATTTGGGAAGCGTTACTCGAGCGCGCCGCCGCCTACGTGCGCCCCGACCTGATCGTGGCGAGCGCGGGATTCGATTACGTCGCGGGCGATCCGGTCGGCGATCTGGGCATCGAGGTCAGCGCGGCATCGGCACTTGCCGCCGCGATCAACCGCACCGCGCAAGAGTACTGTAGCGGCCGCGTTGCCTATGTGCTCGAGGGCGGCTATGATATCGACGCGCTCACCGAGTCAATCGCGCAGGTTATCGAAGTGAGCGATCGCGGGCAGATCGATCGCAGCGCCGCACAGCCGCAGGCAATTCCGGCCCGGCAGCGCGAGATGCTCAGAGTACTCGACGAGCGGTTTGTGCGCTGAGCTCTTCGAGAACGCGCAGGGCCTCTTCGCCCCGATCGATCGGCACGAAGAGGTGATCGTGATAGAATCCGCTCACCACGTTGGCCGCAATCGTGTGTTTTGCCAGCGCAGCGGTTAGCGCCGCCGTGAAGCCGACCGAAGCCAGGTCGGACTCTACGCGCAGGGTGATCCGCCGCGAAAGAAACATGTATTCGAGGTCATGCTCTTCGGCGATGTGGCGCTCGATGATGACGGTGATGCCTTCGTTCTCGCGGAACATCAGCAGCGCACGAGCTTCGTGGATGGGAAACGAGCGGTCAACGCAGCAAAAAACCCACTCGCGTGGGTCCAAGGCCGGTTTCATTGTGATAAGCAGTGTTGATAAGTCGCGTTCCGGCACCCGCTTAGGGTAGCACACTCGCCCCGATTTTTTCTAGTTCTGCAAGGCTGAGTTCGCCGACGAGCGCAAAGTGCCGGCTGCCATCGGCCCACGCCAGGAGCGTCGTTGGACCCTCTTCGACGTAGCGCGCCGGATGATCGGCGACGGTGGTCGCTATTGCGCGGTAGTGCGAAAGATCGACCGCAGCATCTTTTTCGTTTTGGAAAAGCGAGACGGTGCGTATGCCGTCGGAGTAGATCAGGTGCAGCGTTGGAACGCCTTTGATCGAGACGACGTCGCCGGCGATCGGGCTGAAGCCCTCAGGCAGATATTTTGGAACGAGCGCGGGGAAACCAGCGCTCGAAATGACGTGAGCAACATCCGTTGATTCGGGTCCGCGCGCAGCGCCGCTGACCTGATGCATCCCCGCTGGAATCGCGAAAACGGCGATTGGGATCGCATTGGTATAGCGAATTTGCTCGATGAGGGTCTGCGCGATCGGCGAGCCGTTGCTCCCGTATTGTTGGCGTTCGAGGACCAGGTGCGTCGCGGCGTCGATGTGCAGCCGCATCGTCGTCTGACCAGTATATTTGTTGTTGAGCAGTACGACGTGAACTCCACGGCCGTCGATGCTTTCGTCGGGCGCATAGACGACGTTGTAGTTCGCCATGAGGATACTCAAGTTTCCGCGCGCGGCAATTTGTTGATCGGCGTCCTCGTCCGGTGAAACGACGACCTGTTGACGCTTAACGTCGACGGAATAGGTCATAGAACCGCGGGTAACGATCGAATCGCCATACAGGCCTTGCGGCGCGAGGTACCAGCGGCGCGTCATATCCGGGGCGCGGTGCTCGACGCGGTAAAGCGTTGCATCCGAGCGCTGTGTTCCAAAGCGCAGGACCTGCACTTCAGCGACGTAGGAGATGCGCTGCGGCGCGCTCATTGCATCGCGCAAAAGATCGGCGGCGGACGGCGCCGGTGCCGGGGCGGCGGTCGCGCTGGTTAGCAGCGCTGCAAGGGAAAGGAGGGCGCTACTGCGCGCCATCCGCGTTCTCGGTTGTAAAGAGCGCGGTCGGAACGATGGTTCCTTCGTTGAACGGCACGGCGCTGGTGAGCGCAGCGTGATCGTCGAGATAATAAGCGGCGTCGATTGTCGGGCTGCCGTGATGGAGAGTCGATCCGTAGCCGGCAAAGGCCGCAATGACGAGCGCGGCCGCCACAGGAATCGCTACAGCCGGGCGCAGCCAGCCGGCCAAGCGTTGCGTCCACGAGGGTTCACGCTGCGCTGACTCGATCGCGCTCCAAATGCTTGCACGCACGCCGGGCGGAAGCTCGCGTTCGCTTGCGCGCGCATAGCTCCCAAGCGCCTCGGAAAGGCGCACTTCGTCCTGATACGACTCCCGGCACGACGTGCAGCCCTCGAGATGCAGCGCAAGCGCCGCGTCCTCGCCGGGAGCGAGTTCTCCGTGGAGATAATCGATGAATTGTTCTTGGCTCGGATGCGATGTCATGATGATTTTGCCTGAGACTCGACGAGACGGCGTAACTGGTGCCGCGCGCGATGCAGACGCGAGCGCACCGTCCCGATCGAGCAGCCGACGATGTCGGCGATCTCCTGATAGCTGTAGTCCTCTACGTCCGCGAGGATCAAGACTTGCCGCTGCTCCAGGGAGAGGCCGGCGAGCGCTTTTGACATGCGCTCGCTGAGCTGCCGCTCGACCAATTCCTCAATCGGCTCGGTGGCCAGGGGCCGCATTTGACCGAACTGTTGCGGGGCATTGTCCTCGGGGATCTCTTCCTGATAACGTCCTTTCCGACGCCGAAGTTCATCCCGGTGCAGATTCGTGACGATCCGGTAGATCCACGAGAGGAAGGAGGTGCCCGGTTGGAAGCTGCGCCAGGCCCGGTAGACCCGGATGAAGGCCTCTTGGGTTAAGTCGCGCGCGTCGGCCTCGTTGCGGGTGAGGCGCAAGGCGTACGTGTACGCAGCGCGGCCGTAATCGTTGATGGCGCGTTCGAGGAACGCCGTCTGTTCAGGGCTCGGGGGATCGAACGGCTTGCGCGGCGCGGCCATGAATCGGCCTTTACGCAGGCCGGGACCACAACACCCTCCCGACGATCCATAGCGAGATCGCTACGACGATCACGATGATGATGAAGAGAGCGATCTCCAGCAGCACGATGCCGGCGAATTGGCTGCCGCCGCAAAGCGCGACCGCGCTTGCGATCAGTGCGAGCTTGAAACGCTCGAACGGATTGCTCGCCATCCCCTGGATCGCTCGCGCTTCCGCAGCCACACCGCGCGGATCCCACCCCGCCGTTTCCACCACGTACGCAACGCGGCCCTGCGGCGTAACGATGAAGAGCCTGTCGGAGTGGATATACGTAGCGCTATCAGTCTGCAGCGACGAAATGCCGAATTCGTCAAGCACGCGTTCGATCGTTCCGCCGGTGCCGGTCAAGAGGGTCCAGCTCGCCCGATTCTGCCCGAATTGTTTGCCGTACGCGCGCAACACGGCGGGCGTATCATACGGTGGATCGAGCGTGATCTCGACCAGCGCGAAGTGCGCCGGATCGAGATCGTGCTGGAGCTGCGCGTATTTGGTGCTGATCGCAATGCAGACGTCGGTATCGGGGCATCGCGTAAAGATGAAGGAGAGCAGCATCGTCTTGCCGCGAAAGGCGTCGTGCAACTGCACCAGATGCTCGTCCTGATCGATAAGCGTTGCGCGGGGTAGCGGTTTGCCCGCATCGACCGGAATCACCCGGCCCGGATCGGGCAAGCCCGCGACAAAGGCGGCGGCCGGGACCGGCTCGCGCAGCGTCCACGGCCGCGTCGAGCGATCGAGGAACGCATCGACCCCGGTTCCGGCGCGCAGCTCGAGATTCGGCGCGAGCCGATACAGCCGCGTTTGCGCCGGCAAGGTGCGCGGCATCGCGTCGCTGCGCACGACGACCGTGTCAGCGCCGACCGACGAGATCACGACGCCGTGAAAGGGCAGCAAGCCAGCCAGGATCATTGCGAGCATCATTGCAAGAGCGTCCGCACGTCGGCGGCGTAGTCGCGCTGCGCATCGTCGTCATTGTGAACGACGCGTTCGTTGCCGGAGCGATCGATAAGAAACGTGAAGGCGCTATGTGCCTCGTCGTAGTTTGTGCCACCGTACGGATCGGCCAACGGCTTCGACCAGACGCTATACGCTCGCTCCACACTCGCGATCTGTTCCGGCGTCCCGGTGAGGCCGACGATTGTTGCCCCGCTAAACCGGCGAATGTATGCATGCATTACCGCGGGCGTGTCGCGCTTTGGATCGATCGTAACGAAGGCGATCTCCGCATTTGTGCCACGTGCGTCGTGCCGCAAGACCGAGGCGAGCTTGGCCAGCGTCGCGGGACAGGTATCGCCACAGTGGGTGAAGCCGAAGAAGAGGGCCACGACCTTACCATGCTGCGCCGCGAGCGTCCACGGTGCGCCCGTATCGCTGGTGAGCGTAAAGCTCGGCGCTGCTACGGGTGGGACTGCAACGCCGGTAAAGTGCTGCGCGGCTGCTTGCGCGCAGCCGGCGAGCAGCGCGGCTGCGAGCGCCGGCGCGAGAAGGGCCTTCATTTCAACTTCCGGGATGAAGAATTGTGGTGATCGTCATCCAGACGCCGAGAACCACGATCACCGCCGAGAGCGAGAAGGCTATCGCGTTGCCGAGCAGACGGTTGTGGCGCTCGCCGATAACGCGTTTGTCATTTACCAGCACGAGTAGGAAGCCGAGTACGATCGGCAGGACGAATCCGTTGAACGCTTCGACGTAGACCGTGAGTTGAATGAGCGGCAGATTCGGGATCAAGACGAATGCGGCCGCGACGACCACACAGCCCACGTACAGTGCCGAGAAGCGCTTCGCGCGCAGTCCGTCGTTGAGCGAGCAGCGCCAGCCGAAGGCCTCACCGAACGCCCACGCCGTTGCGAGTGAGACGACGAACGCGCCGAGCATCGACGCGCCGATCAACCCGACGCCGAACGTCACGCCCGCGAAGCGTCCGACCAGCGGCTGAAACGCAAGCGCCGCGTGCGCCGCGTCGCTTACCGGAATGTGATGCACGAAAAGCGTAGCGGCAGTTGTAACGATGATGGCGATCATGATGCCCTGCGTGAGCACTGCGCCAAGCGCCGTATCGAAGCGCGCGAAGTTCATATCCTTCGTCGTCAGCCCTTTGTCGACGACCGCGCTCTGTTGGTAGAAAATCATCCAGGGCATGATGACCGCGCCGATATTCGAAGCAATCAAGAGCAAATAGCTATAGTCGGTCAGCGGCTGGTTTCCGAAGATGCCTTGCATCACGATCGCATGCAGCGGTGGATGCGCGGCAAACGCGGCGGGAATGAAGAGCAGCTCGACCAGACACAAGGCGAATGCGAACATCTCGGCGCGTTTGTAGGATGCGGTGAAGATCACGACGATCAACAGCAGCGCTGCCAAAAGAACCAGAGGCGCGGCGGGCAAACCAAAGATCAACGCAGCGCCGGCGATGCCCGCGAATTCCGTCACGAGCGCGGCGACGTTGGTGACGAGCATTGTCCCCAGCGAAACCCATGCCCAGCCGAGGCCGTAGTGCTCGCGAATCAAACGTGCATGACCTTTGCCGGTGACCGTACCCAATCGCACCGTCATCTCTTGCACGACAAAAAGCGGCACGATCAAGAGCAGCTGGAGCAGAATCAACTTGTAGCCGAACTGCGCGCCCGACGTCGCAGCAGTCGTGACGCTACCGGCTTCGGTGTCGGCAAACGCGACGATCAACCCCGGGCCGGTAACGGCGAGGAACCGCAGAATCAACCGCCAGAGGCCACGGCGGGGGACAGCGTTCGCAACCGAACTTTCGAGGCTGGCCATAGGTTGTTAGGTTAGCCTAATTTGGCTCCCGCCCTCTGCATGAAAGGTATGGATATGGCGGTTGCGCTCGCGCGCGTGCTGCTCGGCGCCCTCTTGGTTTGGGCCGGCGGCCTGAAAATCGGCCACCCTGAGGCACTGGCCGGGGCGATCGCTGGATTCCGGCTCCTGCCGCCGAGTTTGGTCGCTCCTTTGGCCGTGATTCTGCCGTTCTTCGAGGTGCTGCTGGGGCTCTATCTGATCGCCGGACTCTTCACGCGCATTGCCGCCGCGGTCGCGGCGGCTCAGTTCGCGATCTATTCGGTAGCGATCGCCTCGGCAGTACTGCGCGGCATTCCCGCGAACTGCGGCTGCTTTGGCCCGGGCGACGCTGCGGTCGCCGATTGGCCGCACGTGGCCTTTGATCTCGCGCTTGCAGCCGTCGCTCTCTTTATCGCCGCCGGTGCCCCCGGCGCGTACGCACTCGACCGGAGATTACGTCCTCGATGAACCAACGTGTGCTCGCTCTACTCTCGCTGCTCGTTCTCGTCGCGCTTGTTGCCGGCGGTGTTCTCTACGTGAAATTTCACGCTGCGCAGCTCAAGAACGCATCGACCGCTCCGATCAACGCCGCGGCAACGTTAGGGCAGAAGGCGCCCGAGTTCATGTTGCCGACGACGGCCGGAGTCTTCGACGTGGCTTTGGTGAAGAAGCCGATACTTCTGGAGGTCTTCGCGACGTGGTGTCCGCATTGTCAACGCGAGACGGCGGTAATGAATCAACTTTACGCCGCCTACGGAACGCGCGTGGCCTTTCTCGCCGTTCCCGGCAGCGACACCGGCATGGACGGCGCCTCACCGGAATCGCAATTCGACGTATTGAATTTTCAGATCAAGTTCAATGTGAAGTATCCGATTGCCGAGTACGATCCAAACTTGACCGTCGCCAAACTCTATTTGAAAAGCGGTTATCCGACGATCGCGATCATCGATCGCAACAAGATCATCGCCTATATCAACGACGGCGAGATCCCTTATAAGGACCTCGCCGCCGCACTCGATAAGGTGCTAAAGTAGCGCGAGCTACGCTTAATCCGCGGGCGGGAAGGCGTAATTCGGGGGTGGCACGGTCGGTGTGCCGACCTCGAGCACGATTTGCTGGTGCGAACGCAGCGGAATCGCGCGTAGATCACCGTCGTAAAGCGTGCCGTTCACATACGCGAGGACCGGCCCTCGCAGTCCCGCGATGTTGTCACGCGCGAGCGGCTGACCCCAAATGTCGAAGAGCATTCCGAGGTCGAATCCGGCGCTGCCTTCGGGCGCGAGTTGCGGCGATTCCACGTGGATAATGCCGTCGGTTGAATGCGTGTGAATCCAATACAGACATCCCTGCGGCGGAAGCGGCGCGGCGCCGATCAGACGCGGCACTTGCACCTGCGTTCCACGATAGAAGATGGACAGATGCGTGTGTATGTGCAGCGTGCCGTACTCCATGCCGCCGCAAGTAATGCCGTCGACCGGCTGTCCGACTCCGCCCTTGGACGTGTCGGCGAGACCCTTCGTCGTCGGAATCAGCGCTTTGCCCAGCACTTCACCGTCGGTCAGGGGAATCGGCTTTGACGTGGGTGCTGTGGACGGCGCGGGCGTTGGCGTGGCCGTGGCCACGTCGACCTGATGCTGCTGCCACCTGCTCATGCCCAGGAAAATCGCAATAACCGCAACGACCAGCACGGCCGCACTGAGATAAACAATCGTCATCGGATCGCGCTTGGGCGGGGGAGCGGAACCGCCGCGTGTTTGACGACGGCGGTCGGAACGGGAGTTTGACATCGAGCCTCGTTATCGGAGAGAGAGCGCTTCGTGCTGGGCCGGGTCGAGCACGCGTCCCGGTTCGAGATAGTGTGAAACGTAGTCGCGCACCGCATCGGCAAGCGCGCTCACGGGCGCGGTATAACCGCACGCGCGCAGGCGGTCGATCCGCGCCTGAGTAGAGTACTGATATTTCGGCCGCAAAAGTTCCGGCATGTCGATGAACTCGATTCGCTCGGGCAATCCGAGCGCTGCGAAAATCGGTCGCACAAGGTCGACCCATGTCTGAGCCACGCCCGAACCGATGTTGACCAGGCCGCTCGCGTCGCTTTTCGCGACCGCAAGGGTCATTTCAACGGCATCTTTGACATAGATGAAATCGCGCCGCTGTTCACCGTCGCGAAAATCCGGTCGATGGCTCTTGAAAAGTTTGACGCTCCCGCCCGCGCGGATTTGCTCGTAGGCCTTGCAGACGACGCTGCGCATGTCACCTTTGTGATCCTCGTTGGGGCCGAAGACATTGAAGTACTTCAAACCCACGATCCGGTCGCTCATGCCGCTGCGCTGCGCGTAAAGGTCGAACAGCTGCTTGGAGTAGGCGTACATGTTGAGCGGGCGCAGCTCGTGCAAATCGATCTCGTCCGAGAGCAGGTCCTCGAGCGGCCCATACGTGGCCGCGGACGACGCGTAGACGAAACGCACGTCCGTCTCGACGGCCCACTGCGCAAGCACTTTGGTGTACTCGTAGTTGTTGCGCATGAGATAATCGGCGTCGCGCTCGGTGGTTGACGAACAGGCGCCCAGATGAAAGACGGTGCCCACCGATCCAAATGCGTCAGGACGCTCGTCGACCAGCGATGCGAAATCATCGGCATCGACGTAATCGCTGAAGCGCAGCGGCACGAGGTGCCGCCACTTCTCAGATTCGTCCAGCCGATCGACCGCGATGATGTCCTCGACACCCCGGCGGTTGAGGGCCCAAATCAAAGCGCTGCCGATGAGACCGGCAGCCCCAGTTACAACGATAGGTCTAGCTGAGAAATCGCGCATGGTTGCGAAGCCGCGTATTCACCCCCTACCCCATGCACGCCTCGCAGGTTCCGAAGAGCGTTACCGCGTGGCGGCTGACCCGAAACGTCGGCGGAACCAGGTTGCGCAGGCTTTCCATGCACCCGGCAATATCGAACACCCGCTCGCACCGGTCGCACTGAAAATGGTGGTGGTGCGCCTTGTCGGCGCGCTCGTAGCGGACCGGCTCCCCCGGGATCTCGACGGCCTCGATTCGGCCTTCGGCGAGAAGTGCGCTGATGGCGCGATAGACGGTCGCGACGCCCAGCCCCTCAGCCTGCTCGGATGCGGCCTGGAGCAGCTCGCTCACGCTCACGGGGTGCTCGGCCCGATCGAGCGCGGCCGCGAGCGCATCGCGTTGCTTGGTTTTCCGGCTTGGGGGTTTCATGGGGTCGTCCTCAACATGGCTTGACTATTTGCAAATGATACGCTATTCTCAATAAAAAGACAACCGCTTCGCCCGAGGATTCGATGACCCAGCTTGTGCGGCGCTCTTTATGCGCGGCCGTAAGTGCTATTACCCTGACGCTGCTCCTGACGGCGCCATCGCGCGCCGTAAACGCGAGCGCGTTCATTTCAGGAACCGTCACGATGAACGGGAAGCCGGTGCCTCACGTCGTGGTAACGGCCAGCGGAAACAACCGCGAATCGAAAACCACCACCGACAATCAAGGACACTTTCAATTTCCGCCGGTTGCTCCGGGGACGTATCTCGTCGTAGCCAGTTACGATGGCGGACAGGCCAGCGCGCGTGTCGACCTCGGCAGCGGCGGCGCCGCGGTAAACCTCACGCTGGGGCCGCTCAAGGAGATCGGTGCGGTTGCCGTCTCGGGCGCGAGCACGCTGCGCGGAAGCGGCAGCGACGTCGTGCTGAACCACACGGTTCTCACGGAGATGCCCTACAGCAACAGTTTCTCCGAGATGGAGATCCAATTGCCGGGCGCGGCGCGCGGCGCCGACGGCGTGGTGCATATGAACGGCGACCACGGCGTCATCAACTACATGCTCGATGGGGTGGCGCTCCCGCAAGAACTCAATCGTGATATCGGCGGCGAGATCAACCTCAACGACCTCTCGTTCGTCGACCTCATCGAGGGCGCGTATCCGGCGCAGTATGGGATGCGTTTCGGATCGGTGCTGAACATGGCGACGCGCGCCGGCACCGGGCCCGCCGGATTCGACGGGAACTTCTCGTACGGTTCGTACGGCACGACCGATTCGACGATCGGCTATCACGCACCAATCACGGGCGGGGGTGGCTTCGACGTCGCGATGAGCGGTATGCAAACAACCCGCGGTCTCGACCCGCCCGATTTCGACTCACCGCACAACAGCGCGAGCGATTTCAACCAGTTCGCGCGCTTCACGCTGCCCGGCGGCAAGAACAACTTCACCAACGTCACCTTCATCCACGGTAACAGTACGTTCCAGATCCCCAACGACACGCAGTTTGGCGAGCCGGCCGATACCGGCGACAGCGAGACGCAAGAGGACACGTTTCTTGCCGTGCAGTTTCACCAGACCATCGGCGATACCGGCGCCTTGACTTTTGGCCCGGCGTTCAAATCGTCGAAAATCGCGGACTACGGCGATCCGAACAACGACTTCGTTTACGGCGAGTCGCTCAACGTAACGCCGCCACCGTTTGGCAACGGCGGGACGCCTTCCGACTGTGCCGGCGCGATGAGTAATCCCGATGCGTACCTTCCGACGACCTGTGCCTATTCGCTGGCGGATCAGCGGACCGCAAACGACTACATCATGCAAGCCGATTACACGCAGAACTTCGGAAGGCACACGATTGCCGCGGGAGGTTCGTACGATCTCGCTCGCGTGCTCAAGAACTACGCGATCACGCTCCAGCCGAACAACTTTCTAGCCCCGATTCTCACGCCGGGTACGCCGGATGCACCGACGACGGTGGTCGACGACACTCCAAATTTAGGTAATACCTACCAGTCGTATATCCAGGACAGCTGGCGGATGAGCAATTTGTGGGAAGCTGACTACGGATTGCGCTACGATTTCTTCACGATCAAGTCGACCGATTTCGCGCAAGGCTTCGGTGCCTTCAGCCCCCGCCTCAAACTCACGCGCTTTTATGGGAAGCGGTCGAGCGTGTACGCGTACGTCGGCCGCTTCTTTGAGCCATTCTCGCTCGAGAACGTGAGCCCTCAAGCCGCGCAGCTGCTCAATCTGCCGCTGCAGCCGTCCGTTGCGCAGTTCGATCTCAAACCCGAGCGCGATACACAGCTCGAGCTGGGCGGCCATCTGCCGCTCGGCTCCGGCGACCTTGGCTTGCGCGTATGGCAGAAGAATGCCAACGATCTGATTGACGACACGCAAGTCGGCGTCACGCTGTTGCATCAAGACATCAACTACACGCTTGGCCGCCTTTCGCAGGAGGCACTGAACTACACCCAACCGCTGCCCCGAGGCGGGCGCGCCTACTTCTCGTTCGCGCATACGGTCTCTCTCAACAGCGGCTGCGAAACGCAATTGCTCGCGCCGTGTTTCGGGCAGCCAACAGGCTTCACGCCCGCGGATCACGAGCAGCGCTACAGCATCGCCAGCGGCGTCTTACTCAAGGACAAACATAACGGCTGGTTCTCGATGGACGCCGAATACGGCAGCGGCCTCTCGTCGGATGTATGCCCGGACACGACGCCCGGCTACTGTAAGGCTACGCCGCACACGACGTTCGACATGGAGAAGGGCGTGGCGATTGCGCCGAAAACGGCGGTCACCTTCGACATTCAGAATCTGCTCAACGATCGCTACTACGTCACACTGCTCAATGCGCAGGGGAACCATTACGCTCCCCCGCGCACCTTCAGCATGGGTGTGCGCTTCAGCCCGTAAGCGGCAGCCGCACGATGCGGCCGCAGGCCCGCCGAATCGTCTAGAACGGTTCAGTCAGCCGAAGCAGAAATGCACGGCTGTTCGCAATCTGCGTGGTGTTGAATCCGTTCGCGATTTTGATCACGTACTGGTGATTCAAGATGTTCTGGACGTCGAGCGTCACTCCGAGGCCCTTGGAATCGGGACCAGTGCCCGCACCAACGATGCGCCCGGTGCTAAGGTCAAACGTCGTGTGTGCGGGCAGCGTGCCGCTCAGATTGACGTTTGCGTCTTCGAATTGCACCGGGAACCCGCTGCCGTAGTTGGCTTGCAGCGTCGCGAACCACGCGCGGTTCGCGCCGAAGTGGCTCGTGTAGCCGGCGGTGGAGGCGACGAGTTCGGAATGGTCTTCGATGCTGAGTTGGGCCGGCGATGAGATCGGTAAGCCCTCGTTGACGTTCGGCGGGAACAGGAAGGTCGAACCGGAGATCCCGCCCGCGAGCGACTCGGAGATCGTCGAGGTGAAGAACCAGTTGTTGCCGTTTCTCAGACGGTCTTGCAAGCGGATCTCCAGCCCTTGCGCGTGCCCGATCGCGTTGTTGTACACGGCGAAGAGCGGCGTGTTCAAGAGCTGCGTCGTGTCCAGCACGTTGACGACGTTCTTCTCGTAGAGGTTCGCCCAGCCGGTGAGGTTACCGCTGAAGATGTGCTGCAGGCCAATCTCGTAGTAGCTGTCCATTTCAGGTTGGAGGTCATACGGCGGTGTCGTGGTCGAACAGCCACCTTGCGCAGCAAAGATCACGCAAGCCTGGCGTACATCTTCGAGCAGCGGTGCCGCATAGTAGCGGCCGTAGAACATGTGGAAGACGTTGCGTCCGCCGTCGGAAACGTTGACACCGAACCGCGGCTCGATCATGTAGCCGCTGGTGTAGCCGGTCGAGTGATCGTAGCGAATACCGTAGTCGAAAACGACGTTTTTGCTGGCTTCCCACTTGTCTTGGGCATAGATTCCGATCTGTGAGCCGGCTTGCGCTTGCGACGAGGACGAGGCATAATACGGCGTGCTAACCGGCGGAACGCTTCCGCCGCTTGGTAACGCGCAGGCGTCGTAGTAACAAGCGTACGTTTGCGACCCGGTCGAATTCGCGCGATTGACGTCGAGCCCGACCTTCCAGGTGTGGTTCTTGCTCGACCGCAGTTGCGAGACACGCAGGCCGAGATAATTCGCGTAGGTCGTCTGGGAGAGGCCGACGTTGTTGATGTAGTTTGGATCGGACGGCACATCGGATGTGCAGTCGGGATAGTTGGCGCAGCCGAAGTTGGGGCCCATCCCCTGCACGTCGGCGGCGAGGTCGCCGTCATAGTTGACGCGCGTCGATCGGAACCACGGGATCAACTGAAAGACGCCGTTGCCGTCCTTGGAGACTTGCGTAAAGTTCAAATTGGCGAAGCGATCGTACTCGAGCTGCGTGTCGTCGGTGCCGGGAATTGAGTAGATCGGATCGTTGATATTATTCGGATCGATGTTTATCGGGATTTGGAACTGCGAGAACTGGTTCGAGAAATCGAACGCTAGCGTGGAGCGGTCGTTAAGCTTGACAACCCAGCGCAGGAATTGATCGCTCGCCGAACTTTGGTCGTGAATCGGCGAATACGTCGGCGCGTCGATGCCACGATCCGTGCTCGAGTTGTTGAAGTTGAGGAAGACTTCGTTGTTGCCGAAGCGCGAGACCGTATCGAACTCACCGAGCGCTTGGGCTTGATTGCCCCCGCCTGCCGTGATCGTGCCGTACGTACCTTCAGGAATGTTGGCGAAGCGGTCGGTGATGATGTCAACCACCGCGCCCATGCGGTCACCGCCGAATTCGGCCGGAATCGCTCCGGTGAAGATCTCGAGCGAGTCGATGTCCTTTGGGTCGACGATTTCGGCGAAGTTCGATGTCGTGGCGAGCGGCAGCGGCGCGCCGTCGATCTCGTAGGTGACGCCGTGGAAACCGTTAACGACCGGTTCGTTGTACGAAAACGAGACCGCGCCCGGCACGGTCGTGATGAGCTTGTTCAAGCTGTTGCGGTTCGGTGAGGTTTCGATCTGCGCCCGATCGATGGTGGTTACCGCGACCGGTGTGCCGCCCGCACCCGCGCTCGCAGTGACGGCGGTAACGACGATCGTCTTGAGAAGGTCGAGGTTGACGGTGGAAACCGATCCGCCCGAGACATCGACGTTTGCGGTGCGGTCTTCCGCGCCGTTGCGGTGCACAACGAGTTGATAGTGCCCAAAGGGAACCGCGGCAAACGAATATTCGCCGCGCGCGTTGGTTGTGGTGGTAAGGCGCGAACCTTCGCCCGTAAGCGTTACCGAAGCACCGGCGGTGGGCGCGCCGGATTCGGTGACGACGCCGCGCACGAAGCCGGTGACGGCCGCCAGTACAGGTGTGGTGGAAAAAAGTACGCACGCGGCGACGAGCGCCGCGATCCATCGAGACATGAAAGCTCCTCTGAGAAAAAGTGATGCTAAACGGGGAGTAGCATCAGGCCCGGCGGAGGCCGGGCGAAGCGCCGGTAGACGAATGCGGCGCGGCGCGCAGAGGAGCGGTGGGCGAAGCGGCGGCGATAGCAAACCGGGCGCCGCAAAAACGGCACGCGAGCGATCGCCAAGACAATTGCGGCAATGGCACGCATGAGCGCACGCGCCATGAGCGTGACCAGCAAGCTGGCCAGAACCAAGCAAAGCGCGATGACCAGAATGGAGGCATGCCAGAGGTGCTCGGGTTCCAAGCTCTCGATTGCTGCGAACCAGAGGCTCGCGCTGACGGCCAAGGCGGCCGTGGGCGGCACGAGCGGGCGCAACGCAGCGGCCAGGATCGACCCGTCGGCGTGGCGCCGAGTCCCAAACCAGGCAAGAGCCGCCACCGACGCCACAAAGACTCCAACGCCCCCAAGGGCCAGGAGTTCGAGCGTCCTGTGGTAAGCGCCGCCTGCCTCGTGGTTGCCGCCATAGCTCGCCAGGTGGGCTAGAAGCGAGGCAACCAAGCCGAGGATTGCGACGCCGGGCAACTGCCGGAGTCTCACAATGGTTACCATTCTACGTGGCCCGCAGGGGGTGCCTGGAGCCCGTGTCGTATCAGGTGGACCCGATCATGAATAGCCGTCTTCCCTTAGAGAACGCTGATACCGTCAGCTTGGTGTGTGCGCTGCTGGTGCGCTTCCCCGAGTTGGCATCGATTCGCTCGATGCCGGCCGAGGGGAACGTGCGCCTCACGTTTGCGTTGCGCTCGCGGCTGGACAAGCGCGGCCAAGCGGCGTTGGCCGAGGCGATCGACGATCACGTCAACGGCTACCTGATGCTGGCCAAGGACGAAGCGCGTGCGCTGCGCACCGAGTGCGAGGGCGACCGGTCGACGACCTTCATTCACATCACCCGCGACACCGAAACCTTCTCTAAGGAAGAACTCGAGTTGCTGGTCGCGGTGCTGCGCGGCCGCTTTGGGGATGCACTGGTGCGTAACCCGCTGCCCGAGGATCATCTCGACGCCGATCCCGCGGCGCAAGACGAAGCGGCGCTCTTTGCGATCGAGGCGCTGCGCGATCCAGCGCAATCCAAGAGTCTGGTCGGTTTTCGCGAAGAGGCGCGGGTGTTGGTCTACTTTTTGAAAACGCAACGGAAAGCGAAGGCTTCGTCTCGCCGCTAGAAACGCTCAATTTGCTCTTGATCGGTGACGTGGTCGGCTCGCCCGGCCGTGACACGCTCAAGCGCTGCCTCGCCGGGGTTCGCGAGCAGCATCAGATTCACGCCTGCATCGCCAACGGCGAGAATGTCGCGGGCGGCTTCGGACTCACCGCTCAGACCGCGCAGGAGCTCTTCGAAACCGGCGTCGACTTCATTACCAGCGGCAATCACATCTTTGATAAGCGCGATTTCAAAACGTATTTGGAATCGAGCGACCGCGTACTGCGCCCAGCCAACTATCCCCCCGGACTTCCCGGGAAAGGCCACGGGACGTTCGTTGCCGACGGCGTTACGGTCGGCGTCCTCAACGTGATGGGCCGCACCTTTATGCCCACCGTCGACGATCCGTTTCGTATCGCCGATGTCTTAGTCGATGCCTTGCGGGCGGAAACGCCGATCGTGATCGTCGATGTGCACGCGGAAGCAACCTCGGAAAAGGTCGCGCTCGCGCGCTTCTTGGACGGGCGAGCCTCGGCGATCTACGGAACGCACACGCACGTGCAAACCGCCGACGAACAGATTCTCCCCGGGGGCACGGCCTACATCACGGATCTCGGCATGACTGGCCCGACCGACGGCGTGATCGGCATGGAACAGGAAGCCGTGCTCGCCCGGTTTCTCACCGGGCTGTCTGACAAATTTAGCGTGCAGAAGACCGGCACCAAGCAATTCTGTGCCGCCGTCGTGCGAATCGACCGCGAGAGCGGACGCGCTACGGAAATCAAGCGCGTCTTTCTGCGCGGCATCGCGTGATCGTCGACTTTCACAGCCACACCTCCGAGAGCGACGGCACGCTCGCCCCGCAGGCACTCGCCGATTTCATGGGCGAGCGCGGCGTGGAAATCTTCTCGATCAGCGATCACGACACGATGTCGGCCTATAGCAAGTTCACGCCGCCCGAGGGATCGCGCGTCGTTACCGGCGTCGAGATCAACACGACCTATCGCGGCAACGAAGTGCACGTGCTCGGCTACGGGATGCCGGCTGGCGCGCCGGAGCTCGTCGCCATGATCGAGAGCAATCGCGACGCGCGTCGCGTTCGCGCGCAGCGCATGGTCGATCAGCTGCAGCGCGCCGGCTACGGCATTACCTATGATGAGGTGCTGCGCGAAGCGCCGGATGCAAAGGCGATCGGACGCCCCCACGTCGCCAAAGTCTTGATCGCGAAAGGCCTCGTGCCGGATATCGAATACGCGTTCCGGTATCTTCTACGTACGGGGATGCCGGGCTACGTTCCGTCGCTGCACATCACGCCGCAGGAAGCGATCGAGCGCGTGTCCGCGTCCGGTGGTGTCGCCGTTTTGGCCCATCCGGGCCGGCTCAAAGATCGCCACTTGATCGACGAGCTCGCACCGCTTGGACTTCGTGGGCTGGAAGTCTTCTATCCACTACATGACGCCGAGGACGTGCAGATCTTTCGCGACATCGCGACGCGCTATGGCCTGGTGATGACCGCCGGCGCCGATTTCCATGACATTCGGTATCATACGCGCGGCGTCGGCATGGAAGTCGATCGCGACGACATCGCCCCCTTCCTCGATTTAGTGACGTAGCTCAATATCTGTCACCCTGAGAGGGCAACGAAAAGTTCGCGTTGCTAACTTTTCGTTGCCCCGCCTGTCGAAGGGTAAAGGCACCACTAGGCGGGCGTCAAAGCTGCGGTCATGTGGAGATATAAGAGCCTTGCCCTGATCGCCGCATCCGTGGCGATGGTTGCCCTTCCGGCCGCTGCGCAGACGGCGCCGTCCGCGCAAACCGTGATCAGCGCGCTCCACTGGCGTAACATTGGCCCCGGCATCGGCGGACGATCCGTTGCGATTGATGCCGTGCCGGGTAATCCGTTCACATTTTATTTCGGCGGTGTCGACGGCGGCGTTTGGCGCTCCACCAACTACGGCCTCACCTGGTCGAATATCAGTGACGGTCAGCTCAACGGTTCGAACAGTATTGGCGCCTTGGCCGTAGCGCCGTCGGATCCGAACGTGATTTATGCCGGCACCGGCGAGGCCGACATTCGCAATACGTTCGTCACCGGCGATGGCGTCTACAAGACGAGCGACGCGGGCAAGACCTGGCACTACGCCGGGCTCAAAGACACGCACACGATTGCCAAGATCGTCGTCGATCCGCATG
>Ga0302180_10001575_pt1 | contig 18216 bp, 25 predicted proteins | sample I_Palsa_E3_2_FD_200575 | JGI IMG/M metagenome (GOLD analysis project Ga0302180, IMG submission 200575) | Peat permafrost microbial communities from Stordalen Mire near Abisko, Sweden - I_Palsa_E3_2 | ecosystem: Environmental > Terrestrial > Soil > Palsa > Peat permafrost | place: Sweden... | reverse complement strand
GCGCGACCATACCAGGACTTGGCTGCGACGTAAAGTCCTGCGAGAGGAGCCGGATCGATGGACGACGACGCTATGGACCCAATCGAGGCCGCTCAGCGTGCTCTTGGTCGCGCGCTTCGCGAGTTGCGCAACCGCGCCGGCCTTACGCAGAAGGAGCTGGGTGTTCGTGCCGGCGCTGACGACACGTACCTCTCTCAAGTCGAGACGGGGCAGCGCGACATCCGCTGGTCGACCGTGACCCGTCTTCTACACGCGCTGAACGCGACCCTGGCCGACCTTGCGGCCGAGGTCGAACGGCAGCCTCAGCGTCGGGACGGTTGACGCACCCTTACGACCAAAGGACAGACGACTCGCTCGTCGCGAACCCACGAAGCGCGTCGCTCAATTCAAGCGATCACTGGGTGGATCAAGCGCGTGCGGCCCCACGTCGACCTGACGATCCTGTCTCAGTTGACTTCGACGCTGAATCAGGAACGAGCCTTGGCGCTCGCGGCATAGACCGCTCATCGCCACACCTGCCATGACCGCTTCGGGTTGCAGACCGCGCATTTGCGGCTGAAACGAACCTCTGCGCCGAGAAGAACCGGCTCGGCGGCGGTCGCCAATTCCGTCCTGTGCGTGCGTACATTGAGGATCGCGTCCCGATACACGCGCGCAGCGTCAGACTCGCTGACCTCGCCGAACCACTCCCGAACCTCCTGCGCCTTGGCGTCAAGCTCGACATCGCTCGCGTCCGCCTCTGGGCTCGATCCGGTTGCCCACCAGACGATATGGGGACCCCAATTGACTTGCGGGAGAGGCTTGCCGCTGGTGGACAGAACGCGAATGTGCGAAAACGCACCGTCTGTCAGCTCCACCCGCGTCATCTGGTCGTGTAGGCGCAGTTGGGCCTCCTCTCGGATGCCTCCCCGCTGCCAGAGGGGTCCATCGAACCGCTGGACGACCGCAGCAGTGACCTCCTGCATGAGTTGATCCCACGCCCCAGCCTCTGCTTGCGCGGACCCTTCTACGGCCTCATGTGCGCGGGAAATTCGCCGGTAGTGCGCGTTGAGGATCCGACGCTCGCTGCCGCCAGCCTCGAACTGACCACCACTCGCGGCCAACTCCACAAGTCGCCGCACATGCGCGACATGCTCGGGATTCATGCCCGAGCGAGCAGCCGATGCAATCAGCAGGACGCCCGCGATAAACACCACGACGAAAAGCACCGTTGGGACAAGCCTTGAGAGCACGGCTGCCGCGATCACTAGAAACGCAGCCCCAACCACGACGCGATCCCGCCTAGACATGTGCGCAGCCTATGTCCGCACAGGGCGGAGGGGCTTGAGAGGCGCGAGCGCGCGGGTCGACTATGTTCGAGCTCATCGCCGCTGTGGGGCGCGCTCGGCTCCGACGTGAGGTATCGCCCGTGACCACCTACCGCCGATCCCGCATGGATAAACGGCGTGCGGGTTTCGCCAAAACCCTCCTAGTCCTCGGCTTCGCCCCCTGCTGGGAGCGGGTTCTCGACTCCGTTCCCTGCGACTACGCTCGGCTGAGACTTCTGACGACGGGCACTGCGTGGACCGACTCTGGCGCGTGAGAGCGAAGCGAAGTTGTCCATCTGCTTTCCGAGGGCGTCCCCGAGCTCCTTGAGACGGCCCCGCTCGGGTGCTCCCTGACCGACATCCACGTAGTGCGCCGCCATGGCGTCGGCCGTCTCGACTGCCTTTTCGTACTCGGCCATGATGGCATCGTCGGGCGGGAACTGGAGTCTGAGCCGGTCGAGCACTCGTCGCGCGGCGCTCGTCGCTTCTCTCTGCTCTGTTTCGGCCGCCCGCTGCCGATCTGTTGGGTCTCCTGTGAGAGGTTGCCAGAAGGACTGGAGCCGAACGTAGGATTTCCTCACGGCGCCAAGCGTCTCCGCAGCGTCTCCCAGGAGGGCCCTCAAGAAGTCGAAGTCGCGATTCTTGACCTCGCGCTTGGACTGAAACCACTGGCTCAGAAGGCCGAGCACCCCGACGACGACGGCACCACCGAGCGCACCCGCGAGGGCGAAGTAGGCATCGGAATGCCCGGCCGACGGGATGCGGTCGATGACGATGTGGATCGCACCTGCGCCGAGAAACCGGTCCACGGTGGGAGACGGTGGCACGCCTGCCGGACTGAATCGACGTTGCCGGTCGGGCGGCGGTGGCCCGCCGGTCCGTCGGACGCGGCGCTACAATTGGCTGCAGCTCGGAGAGCCGAGTGCGCCTTTTAACGCACACAACACGCCCTTCGGGTGATAGCGCCACTCGACACAGCCCGAAAGGTTGGGCATAGTCAGCCGTCTAAGTCACAAGACGGGTGGGGCAGGCACAGAGTTCGCCCTGTCGAGCAGAGTGCCACGGCGAAGGGAAGTCCGCGCCACCATAGCGTTCAAGACGCACACCACCGACTCGGCAGGGCGGGTCGTGATGTGCGCCGAGGAGCGTGATGGATGGGCAGCGGTACAAGAGCAAGGAGCTAAGGCGCAAGTCGGAAGAACTGGCGCTGATCGAGCGGTTGGTGTTCCTTGTGTTGGCGGTGGTGCTGGCGCTCACGAGCGTCGTCAGTCAACTGCTCGGTGCACACGGACTTCCGCCGACGACCACAGGCATCGGAGCGGGGCTCTCTGCACTTGGCGGCTATCTGCGGCGGTGAGCGCCAGCGTGTTCTGGAGCGATCACGGCGTGGGTTGAACGACGAGAGCGGTTCCGGGCCTGGCAGTAGGCTTTCCCGCCAGTGTCCAAGCGGTCCCTCCTTCGGCGTGCCACTGCGTTCGCCACGGCGTGCGTTCTATCGATGGCGGTGCCTTGCTGGGCCCTCGCGGACGGCGAGGCCACGACAGTCACGGATTCGGCGCCGCTCGGTTCGACGCAAATCGTCGTTGAGCCGGCCAAGCCAGACATCACGGTGGAGCCCGCCAAGCCGGACATCACGGTCGAGCCCGTCAAACCGACGGTCGTCAACACCACTCCCGGCGTCGACTCCGCCACTATCGCGTCCGCGGTGATCGCCGCACTCGCCGGCCTTGCCGGCGCGGGACTTGGCGCTGGAGTCACTGCGTGGCACACGCGCATGCACGGTGTGGCCTGATCCGCTCCGTGGGTTCTGTGGCTATTTTTTCTTGCTCATGTCCTTCTCGATTTCGTGACCTACCCAGCCGCTAACTCCAGCGCCAAGGGCGGCACCGACCGGGCCACCAATTAGCGCGCCTACGACTCCTCCGAGGGCGCCGCCGATGCCGGCGCCGACGACCTTAGGCTCCTCGTTTGGTTTCTGCTTCGCCATCTCCTACCTCTCTAATTATTTGTCTTCTCGTCGGCAGCGCAACAACGGCGATGCCGACGAGACTGATCGCGGGGCCAGTTCCTCCGGGGATTGGGGCTTCTCAACTCGTGTTCAATACGTTGGGAGTGCGAGCAGGTTGTCGTTCCAGTCGCCGTCTGCGTGCGTACGCACATAGGGCGGGTGGGCGTCTACGACACCCACCCGGGACACGCTGCCGTCGCTGCCATGAACGTTGGCGACCCCGTTCTTGTCGCGGATCCATTCGACCATCTCCTGCCGGGTCGACTCGCCTGTTGCGCCCGTTTCCGGGTTCCTCCACTTCATCGAGGCGATGTGCTGGTGCTGCGTGCCGCCCGTGAGATGAATGCTCGTGATGTTGATCATGTCGTCCCCGATCTTTTGCGGCGGCCCACACTCGTCGCAGTCTTGTAGTTGCTGTATGTACAGCTTGAGTGATGCCTCGGACAGAACGCCGGAGAATGCGGATTTGGCGACAGGTGCGCGCCGGCGTGGCCATCCGAAGCGGCTTATATCGTCATGTCCGTGCATAGCGACATCGAACTGGCTGACCCGGCCGAAGTTGCCGTCGCACAGGAGTATCTAGGCCTTAAGAACCGCATCGGCGACACTCGCGACCGAGCAGACCGCCTTAGGGCGCTCGCCGACCACCTAGATGAACAAGCAAGTCAGGACGAGCATGCCCTCCGCGAGCTTGAGGGGGTCCTAGGGCTCGCCGCCCAGCTGAAAATCGAGCAACTCGATCACGAGCTGGGCGGGAGAAGGCTTCAGGAGATCGCCGTCGCAGTGCTCTCAAAAGAGATCCAGCCAGGTCAGGCTGTCCACTACCGCGACTGGTATGCGCTGCTCTGTGCTGCCGGCTACCGCGCCCGCGGTAAGGATCCGCTAGCCAGTTTCCTCGCGCAAATCAACAGATCCGATCGCATCGAGCCCGTAGGTAGGCGCTCGGGTCGCTATCGGCTGCGCGTGGCCTAACGGGATCGTCTGCCTGGCACGAGAGTCGTCAGCGCTGACTGGAGCCCAGGCAAACATGAAAGAACATCCTGCTCGTCAACCAGCGCGACTCCTGATCACTTGCGGCGTCTTGACGGCTTGACGCCATCGCGCTACCGTTCTGGAATGGCTAGACGCAAGACGACGTACTACATAGACGAGGGCGTGCTGACGGCTACGAAGATGACTGCTGTTGCGACGCATCGCAGCGAGAGCCAGCTGGTCGAGGACGCTCTCCGCGCCTACGTCGTCGACGAGGGTCGGGGAGAAGCGGCCCGCGAGGACATGCGCCGGCTCCTTGACGAGCTGCGCGCCCGGCCGGAGCTGAACGACTTGGACGACGAGCAGACGATGGCGCTAGCGGTTAGCGAGTCGCGCGCGGCCAGGCGCGAGCGCCTCGCCAAGAGACGAGGCTCCGCGACCGGGTGAGCGCAGTTCTTCGGGCCGTCGCCGACGTCAACGTGCTCGTCTCGGCGGCCCGCTCGCCGAACGGGGTGTGTGGAGGACTCCTTGAGGACGCCACCGCCGGGCGTTGGATTCCCGTTGTGTCGGTGCTGCTCATCCAAGAGCTGGAGGAAGTCCTCGCCCGCCCAAAGTTCAAGGACGTTCTCGGCCAAGAGACGACAGATCGCTTCCTCGCGGACCTGCTCGACATCGCCGAGTGGGCTCAAGACCCGGAGGCATCAGCCTCCCAAGCGACACGGGACCCCGACGACGAGTACCTGCTGGCGCTGGCTCGCTCGGCAGACATCGACGCGCTCATCTCCGGGGATCGCGACCTCACAGACCTCCCCAAGGCCGAGCCGCCGATCGAAACCCCCGCGCAGTTCTCACAGCGCCTGGCTGGGCTATAGTCGGATCTCAATCTGCGGGGTGACAATCGCGGGAGCGACCCCCGTCGCTCCCGCCTTCGGCACCACCCCTCTCCTGTGCCGGCTTCGTTGGCCTGTTGTGCGGCCTGGAAGTACGGCAGGAAGGGGTCGTGGGGTTGGACGGCGACGATGCGGCCGTCTTGTGCCCAGACTTGCGCGAACAGCGAGAGCAGGAGCTTGCGCCGCTCGGCTGGGTCGGTCTCTAGCTCCCAGAAGCGGGGGAAGTGTTCGAGCAGCGCTTGGGCGCGGTCGGTGGCGGGGTCGGTTGGTGGGCTGAGGCGTTGGACCTCTTCCTCAAATGTTTGGCGCCGCATGACGTATTGCGCTTTGGTGAGGTCGCCGAGGACGTAGAGGTCTTGCAGGCGCTGTAGTTGGTCGAGCAGGTCGCGTCGGCGCTCGCCGGTCGGCTGGTGGTTGTGCGTGTCGCCGGCTTTCAGCGTGCGCAGGAGCAGGTCGAGCAGTTCGCCTCGGGGCTGGAAGTCGGCTATCCAGTCGATGAGCTGGCCCTCCAGCTGGTCGGCCTTGACGATGCGCTCGCCGCAGGCATGCCCGTAGCGGCGGGTGGAGCACATGTAGCGGCGTATGGCGGTCTTGGAGCCGCGTGTGCCGTGCATCCGTGCGCCGCAGCGATCGCAGTAGAGCAGCTTGCGCAGCAGGTACTCATCCGATGGCGGGCCTGGCTTCAGGACGCGGGTGCGCCATGAGCGGACTTCCTGCACGCGATCGAACAACTCCTCGCTGACGATCGCCTCGTGTAGCCCTTTGATTGCACGGCTCTTGTCGCGCAGGCCGGAGACGTAGCCGGCGTATGCGGCGTTGCACAGCATCTCGCGTACGGTGTCCTTGCCGAATAGCCGACCGCGTGCGCTTCTCGCGCCTTTCGTGTTCAGCCACGCAGCGATGGAGCGGTCTGACTCGCGGCCGGTGGCATAGCGGGTGAACATCTCATGGACGAGCGTCCCGCGCTCACGGTCGGGGACGGCGAGCTTGGTGTCGGGGTCGCGCACGTAGCCCCACGGCAGGCTGCCGACGAGGTGGCCTTTGCGTGCCTTCTCCTTGAGCCCGTTACGTGTCCAGAAGGACAGCGAGACGGAGTAGTACTCGTCGAACATCTCGTGAATCGACTCCGCGAGGAACGCCGACGGGTCGCTGTGGTCTTCGCCCATCGGCTGGGTGACCGAGATGACGCGGATTCCAAGTTGCTCGCGGAGCAGTTGCTTGTAGCGGCGGGACTCGATCTGGTTTCGCGCAAAGCGCGAGGTGTGGAACACGAGCACCACGTCGAACCTGCCATCAGCCGCGTCCGCCATCAGCCGCTGAAACTCCGGGCGTGCCTCGGACTTGCGCCAGCCCGAGTGAAAGTCGCAGTACTCCTCGGCGAGCTGGAGGTCGTTCTCCTGGGCGAAGCGACGGATGCCCTCGCGCTGCGCGTCCGGAGAGAAGCCCTGGCCCTGTTCCTCGGTTGACTCGCGGATGTACGCGACCGCGCGCGATGGCCTATTCGTGTCGGACGGGTCGGTGAGGTGGCGTCCTCGGCGCAGCCACCAGTCGGTGAACCATTGCGCGAAGTCGAGGAGCGCCGGGTTGTGGTTGGCGTCGCAGCGGTCATTGTTCGGTCCTCCTTCGGTCGTTTCGTCACTACCGTCGATCAGACCAGACCGGGTGCTTGGCCTAAAGGGTCTGACATCGGAACGCGACGGCATGCTGGGGATGGCAGGAGTGTCGGCGCGGCGGGGCATCCGGTGGCTACGCCGGGCGATGTGTGGCGAGTTGGTTGGCGGCGTCGGTGGCGATCGTGAGTGGGGAGCGTGTGCTGGCTTTGCTCCATTCGGCGACCTCGATCGGTGCGCCGGTGTCGGCGCCGCTGCTCCTCGATGGAATGCTCGGCACGGAAGAACTTGACGGGAGATTGTTCGCTATCGACATCACGAACCGGCTTATCAATGACCGAGACGAGTTCCGGGATTGGGAGGACCAGCTTCACCGCCCGTGGAAGCAGCTCAATGAGGACGGGACGGAAGACCTCGACTGGAGGAATGAATGGTGTGGGCAGACTTGGGCGTGGCGGCCCCCAGCCCTTGAGGCGCGTATCGCGGCACAAAACGGCGCGTTCTTGTTCGGCGGTGTTCCGAGAGTCGGAGTCGGTGTTGCATGGCCGACCCGTGGGGAATCCGCGAAAACCAACTGGGGCGTAGATGAAGTGCGGCGGTGCGTGTCGGTACCACTGCGCTTTCACGTCGCTGAGCCGCTCGCCGGCGGTGTGCCTAAAGAGAACGGGCAACCGGCATATACGTTCCGTATCAAGGCGCACGCAAAGCCGGAGATTCGTGAGCGGCTTAGAACGCTATTCGGCTTCCAACATTCCACGATATACCCAGACTTTCCAGGATTTGCCGCGTACGCAGAGCCATTCCTGCGCAACCGACCACCAGCTCATGCAAGCTAAGGTTTGGCAACCGGCCTGCCCAGCGACTGCGTATCCAAAGCCTGCCCCGGCTTCCCGATGGGCTCGCTGGTAGCCTGACGCTATGGCATCCAGAGCCGTCAAGAGAGTCGATGTCGATGCTGTCCTGCTCGCCGAGGCCCGCGACGCAATGAAGACATCAGCGGGAGCGGCTGACGCCGAGATCGTGGAGCGAGCATTGCTCGCCTACTTGGGCCGCCGCGCGCTCGATGTCTCCCAGGCAATAAGCGAGCTTTCCGAAGAGGAGGCGCTGAGGGTCGCCAACGACGAGCTTCACGCTATGCGCCGCGAGCGTCGCAGCGCCGCGTGACGCGGGTCGTCATCGACCCTGGCGTCCTGGTTTCGGCGTTCATCTCTCCAAGGAAGGCCGCGCCCGCGCTACTCGTGGATGCGGTCCTCGACGGGAGCCTTGATGTGCTCGTGTGCCCGGCGCTGATCGGCGAGCTAACCGATGTGCTGGGCCGCGAGAAGTTCGCCAAGCACGCGGCCGAGGGTCGCGCAGCGGCGTTTATAGCGGCCCTTAGCGATCGAGCAACGATGACCGAGGATCCACCGGCGGGCACAGTCAAGACCGCCGACCCCGACGATGACTACCTGCTCGCGCTTGCAGAGACGCACGACGTCGATGCCGTCGTGTCGGGCGACCCGCACCTGCTGGACGCAGCTTTGAGCGAACTGCAGGTTCTTACGCCGCGCGAGTTGGCCGACCGCCTCGGCCTCGCATCTGCGGGCTGAGACCAACCGATTCGTCAGGGTGAAGGGCTGCGTAGCGGGTCGAGCCGTGCTCGCAACTCGCTCTCAGTCCACCCACGCTCGGCGGCGAGGCGCTGGCGAAGGCAGTCGAATGCACCGCTGTGGCCGATCTCGCGCACGACTTCAGCCAGTCGGCGGTCAGTCCAGCGCGGATACCAGGCGTAGTCGTGGCAAGGGTCTGTCTCAGCTGCCGCGAGCCGTTGGCCCGTCTGCTGGCGCGCGAGGGTGCTTCGCACGCGAGAACGCAGGCCACGAGGTGGCGTGAAGTCGATCGGCCATCCGTCGTCGTCGTACTCCTGTCGCGGCGCGTCCACGACCGGTGCGACGCGCGCGATCTGCACGCTGTGGCCGGCTACGTCATGCATGACGATCCAGCTAACGGGGGTGATGGTGATGGCGCCGACCCCTCGGCGCGGCCGTATGCCTTTTCCGCCCTCGAGCAGACTGGCCCACGCCCGCGGCCATCGAGCGATCAGGTCGAGCACGCGCCACATCCCACCCGTTAGGAATAGGTCCGCGCCTTCGACCTCCTGACGCCAAGTGCGCGCCGTGCCGGCGTAGATGAGGTACGCCGTCGTGCGGTCTTCCGCGTTGAGGATGTCGCAGAGCTTCAGCGCGTCCCACAGAGCCTCGTAGGGCTTGCCGACCTTCATCTCGATGAGCACCCGACCGGCGGCTACCCCATCGAGGGCAAGATCGACCCCTCCAGGCTGACGCGTCCAGCCGGATAGCTTTTGGTAGCGAGCCTCGCGCGTGACTGACGCGCGTCGTCTGCGCAGCGAGTCCGCGTGCGCGATCGCGCCGACAAGCGCGGCTTCGGGCCTGCGCCCTGACAGATCCATAGGCGCCGCGATCGCGTCGTGTACAGCGTTGGTGATCACGTTGTCGACCGCATGGGCGGGTAGTGGAAAGAGGCTCTCAAACCGCTTGAACAGCGTGTAGGTGATGTAGTGCTCCAGGCGAAAGAGCGCGTTTGTCGTCACTTCGAGCTCGGTGAATCGAACCTCGCGGGTATTCCCCTCGCCGACAATTACCACTGGATGCACGAACCGATGCTTGTCGATGTTGGATAGATCACGGAGCACGGCGAGGTAGTGGGAGGCGGCGTCATCTTCGAGGTGGTAGGGCTGGAATGTCTCGATCAGGTCCCTGTGATCGGCGGCGACGCCGCGTAGATACCGGCCGGCTTTCTTCTTGTAGGCGCCGGGCGTATCGAAGATCGGGAACTGGTTGTGGTCGCCTGGCTCTTGTCCGTTCAGCACCACGAGCTGCCAGACGAGATGGTCAAGCACACAGCGCAGGTTGTGCAGGACGTCCCCCACGATCACTCCGAGATGCAACGGGGAGGGCTCTGGATCGGCCCGCTCCAAGAACATTTGGAGCTCCTCGCTGAGTGCCTGTCGGTGTCGCCACGCGCCTTGTAGCTTCAGCCGGCAGCCGAGCAGCGGATCATCGGTCATCAGCCGCACGATACGGGTCCGCTAGTTGCCCACGGACCGAAAGACTGCGTAGACCGCGATTCGCGCGCACACGCCGGACGAGCACTGCGCCGGCTCTGATGACGCGAGCTATCGTCGCATCGTGGTTCGTTCGTTGGAGATCGACATCGATGCGCGCGTCATGCGGGCAGAGTTGCTCGACGGGAGCGTCCTTCTACTGCCGATCCCCCGCGTGATGCGAGCAAGCTCTGTGGTGAGCCGCTCCCAGTTGCACGTTGAGCCGCAGACCCTGACACTTACGCTCGATGACGGCGAGAAGCTAGAGGTGGACATCGGCGTGTCCCGACAGGTCGCCTCAACCAATGTGCCGATCGTCTACCTCGATCAGCTCCACTGGATCAGCCTCGCACAGTATCTGTGGGCACCAGAGCGGCTGCGTGCTTCAGAGCGCGAAGCGGCGGAGATCATGATCGGGCTCGCGCGCGAGCAGCGCGTGCGGCTGCCCGTTGCGAGCGCGCATCTCACAGAGCTGCCTCCTGTGGCAGGTCGGCGGCGGCGCGACCTCGCTGTGACCATTCTCGGCCTCTGTCGAGGCTGGCAGATGCAGAGCCCGATCAGGATTCGCGCTGAGGAGTATCTGGCCTCGATCCTCGGACAAGCGCCGGTCGCTTCCAGAGTCTTCACGCTCCAACCCGGAGTGCTTTTCACAGAGGGTCCCGAGCCTCCCGCGCTGATGCAAGGAGTACCAGTCCACCTCGCTGAGATGATCTCGCGTGTGGTCGCGGTGTCGGCTGTCTATGCCGCAGTCCTTGACGACGAGCCCCCCGACATGGGAGAGGGCAGGGCCGCCGCTGAGCGATGGGCAGCAAGCTTCGCTCCGCTCGCGGCGTACATGCGCGAGCGGCGGATGGGGGAGGAGCACGTGCGCCTCAATGCCCACGCGCGGTTCATCGACGATCAGCGTCTGGAGCTTGCACAAGCAGCAGCACGCGCCGGCATCTCCCCCGAGCAACTTGCCGAGTGGCTCGCGGACCAGCTCCCTGCTGAGCTCACGCGGATGCCGTACGTGGGCCGGCTCAGCGAGGTGCTCTACCTACGCCTTCGCAACGCGGATGAGAGGTGGGAGGCAAACGATCTGAACGACCTGAACTTCCTTTGCGCCGCTGCGGGCTACGCGGACATCACCATCGGCGAGAAAAAGACCATCGAATACCTACGCCGCGCCGAGTCACGCGTACCACCCGGCTCGCAGCTATGCCGACAGCTGAGCGAAGCCGTCGGACTGCTGAACGCAAGCGAAATCACTCTGTGACTTGCGTGCGCGAGGCCCGACGCAAAATCCTCGCGTGAGAAGGGGGGAGGATCAGCCACCGTAGCCCGCGTCTCCGTCTCTGCCCCGAATCTCGATCGGTGGTGCCGGACGCGCGTCCGACCCCCGTCGCTCCCGTATTGTTGCCTCATCCCCCGCGTCGGCTTTTGGGTGCGTGGCCCGAACCTCCGACGCGGCGGTGACGTAGTTGGCGAACGCCGCGTTGGGCTTGACGGCCACGATCTGGTTGTCCTTGGCCCATAACTGAACAGGGAGAGGATCAGCTTGCGTCGCTCGGCTGGCTCGGGCTCGGCGTCCCAGAAGCGCGAGAAGTCTTCGAGAATCGTCTGCGCGCGGTCCAGGTCGGGGTCGATTGGCGGCTTCGCGCGTCGCAGCTCCTCCTCAAGGACTTGGCGCTGCATCACGTACATGGGCTTGGTGATATCGCCCATGGCGTAGAGGTCGCGTAGCCGCTCCTCCAACGGCTGGGCAGGGGTCCAGCTCATCGCTGACGATCGGCTCATGCAGCTGCGGCTCGTGTCGCGTAGCCCGGAGACGTGTCCGGCGTAGGCGGCGTTGCACAGCATCTCCCGCACCGTGTCCTTGCTGAACAGCCGCTCGCGCGCGGTGCGCGCGCCCTTCGCGTTCAGCCACGCCGCGAGGGTGCGGTCGGACTCCTGGCCGGTCGCATAAGGGATGCCGGTGCGGTGAAGATCTCGGCGGATGTCAGATGTGCCACCGTGCCTCCTCACCTGGACGCGCGCCCGGTGCGTCGCTCGTGCCGTCCTCGAAAGGCCAAGGCCTGCCGAAGGCCCTCCTCTGGTATCCAACCTGCCGCAGGGCCAAAGACCTCGTAAAGCGCTAGCGGGGCCTTGGACTTCCGGGGCCGTTGAAGTCGTAGTGCCAATGCGCCATCTACTCTGCTGGCTGGAATGGTTTCGGGTATCAGTTCGCTATGGGCAGTTCGGAGCACGCGACGCGCTGCACGCCAGGTCTCACGTCGTCTGTGTTGCTGCCACGAGCCGCGATACGGGCCTCGTTGACTCGCCTGCCAACGAACAGTCTTAATGGCTCGACCCACCTCCCGGACACGGGACGGTGTCGCGCCGTAGCGCTTCCGAAATGGCTCTGCAAGCTGCCGGGGTGACGCGTATCCGGCTCGCCGGGCGGCCTCCGATGGTGGCTTGCCTCCGACCCTCCGGATCTCCGCTTCGTTCGAGCAGGGTTGCACAACGAACGTCCGAAAACACACCAACTTTGAGGCACGTACAGGCACGCAACTCCGGCGCAATCGCCTTCATCCAACCTGCTTGCGCCTGATCTCGAACCCCGAGGCAACCATCGCAGGTCCAGGCTCCGTCGCCCTGCTCTTAACGCCCCGCGGCTTCCGATTGGCTTGGCCTTAAGCGCGAATGTCGTCAGGTGGCGCCACTCGGTAGCCGGACTCCCCGTCCCAGATCATGTGCCAGCGAACCATGCGCTCAAGCGCTGTGTCGATTCGCTGAATATCACCGGTAGGCCATCCCTCCGGGATCATCGCGAGTACTTCGTCGGCTTGCCATTCATGATCCATCGACTTCTCGCCCATCGCGCGCAACACCGAGTGCTCCAAAGTTCGAGGAGCGGGTCCAGCGAGCGCGAGGTGGATGTCCGGGATCGGTCGCATCAGATCCAGCATCCACGTATGCAGCGTTTGGGTGCTCAGCCCAAAACATCAAGTGCTTGATGCCGCGTACGTCGTTGACGAAGGTCGGCGAGAAGCGATCCGCAAGGACATGCGCCAGCTCCTTGGCGAGTTGCGTGCCCGACCGGAGCCGAGCTAGAATGATCTGAGTCATGAGCGCAGCGAGGCCGAAGATCACGGAGACGCCGAAGACAAAACTTTCGACTGCAAAGGCGAAGGATCTTGTCCGTGGGCTTCCGGGGACCGAGAGCGAGCGAGCTGAGCAGCGACGCCGTTTTGCGCAGGAGCACAGCGAGACGCTGCGCCGCCTCGGCAAGTAGTCGGTGGCGCTCAGTTACCCGGAGTTCGGCGACTTCTGTGACGTTGCCGCGGAAATCCTCGGCATCACACCTGAGCAGGTGGCGCGCTTTCCGAACGTAGGGCTTGCGGCGTCGGCGCTCGCGGCTCCGCGAGCTGGGTTTGGTGACGTGGATGTCTATCCGTCGCTTCTGGAGAAGGCAGCGATTCTTCTGGAGCGGCTCGCGCGCAACCATCCACTCCCTGATGGCAACAAGCGCTCCGCCTTCTTTCTAGCCGGCATCTTTCTCGAGGCCAACGGCTTGCCGCTACGTGGCACAGAACCAGACGTCGATGTGCCGATGGTCGAGCGGATTGCCTCGGGCCAGGTCGACCACGCGCAGATCGTGCTGTGGCTTTCCGCCCGCACAGGCGCCCCATGAGCGACTGATGGCGAACGTCGAGCTAGCAGCGACGGTGGAAGATCAAGGCAGGACGGCGAGCGGTGTGCCCATCACAGACGAACTGATCGACAGGCTTTCGACCCCAGTCGCTCCCGCCTTTGCTGCCTCATCGTCCGCGTCGGCTTTTGGGTGCGTGGCCCGCACCTCCGACGCGGCGGTGAAGTAGTGGCCGAACGCTGGGTAGGGTTTGACGGCCACGATCCGATTGTCCCTGGCCCGTATATGCGCGCACGACGACGCGAGGATGTTGGCGAGTCAGCCTGCGAGTGCGAGCGCAAGGTCGGCTGCCGGCACACGGCTGGGAATCGTGTCCTGCCGCCCGGACACCTCAACGTGCCGCTGGATGGAGCGCCAGCGCTTCTCGGTCAACGCGACACTGCGGCCTTGCGGCGACACTCGCTGTAGCGACACCACGATCCTCGATCTACAGCTGGCAGCCAGGAGCATCCAGAAGATCTCAGCCGCAAGATAGCCGGGACGCGGCGGCGGACAGGTGCCCAACCGATCACGAATCGAGAAGCGCCCGCCACGACCCGGAGCTAGGGTGACCACCACGCCCACCACGACCCAAGGAGCGACCATGACCGGCTCTACCACCGAGGGAATCAAGACCGTGCTGCACCCCGTCTCCGACCTGGCGGCCGCCAAGCCGGTGTACGAAGCCCTGCTCGGCATCCCGCCGCAGGCGGACTCCAGCTACTACGTCGGCTTCGAGGCCGAGGGCCAGCAGATCGGACTCGTGCCGGCCGGCGGGCCGCAGGCCATGACCTCGCCGGTCGCCTACTGGCACGTTCCGGACATCGAGGCGAAGCTGGCCAAGGTGACCGCCGCCGGCGCCACCGTCAAGGAGCCCCCGCGCGACGTTGGTCACGGTCGCCTGGTGGCCACCGTCACTGACCCCGACGGCAACGTCCTCGGGCTGCTTCAGGACCCGTCGAGCCCCTCCGCCTGATAGGCCGATGAGCGGCCTCGCCTAACGTACGCGCCAACGATGACCACGGCCGCGAAGACGAAGACGAGGACGAAAGCGCGCGCGGCCGCGCCGCACGCTGCCGACAGCCACGACGTGATCCGCGTGCACGGCGCCCGCGTGAACAACCTCAAGGACGTCAGCGTCGAAATCCCGAAGCGGCGGCTGACGGTGTTTACCGGCGTATCCGGCTCGGGCAAGAGCTCGCTGGTGTTCGGCACGATCGCCGCGGAGTCGCAGCGGATGATCAACGAGACCTACAGCGCCTTCGTGCAGGGCTTCATGCCGACGCTCGCGCGGCCGGAGGTCGATGTGCTCGATGGGCTGACGACCGCGATCATCGTCGACCAGGAGCGGATGGGGGGCGATGTCCGCTCGACGGTCGGGACCGCTACCGATGCCAACGCGATGCTCCGCATCCTCTTCAGCCGGCTCGGGCGTCCGTACATCGGCTCGCCCAACGCGTTCTCCTTCAACGTCCCGTCGGTCCGCGCGAGCGGCGCGATCACCGTGGAACGCGGCGCCAAGAAGACCGTGCGCAAGACCTTCACCCGCACGGGCGGCATGTGCCCGCGCTGCGAAGGTCTCGGGGCGATCTCGGACATCGATCTCACCCAGCTGTTCGACGACTCCAAGTCGCTCGCCGAGGGCGCCCTCACGATTCCCGGCTACACAGCGGGCGGCTGGAACTACCGGCTCTACAGCGCGTCGGGCTTCTTCGACCCGGACAAGCCGATCCGCAAATACACCAAGGCTGAGCGGCACGACCTCCTGCACCGCGAGCCGACCAGGATGAAGATCGCGGGCATCAACATGACCTACGAAGGGCTGATCCCGCGGGTCCAGAAGTCGATGCTCTCCAAGGACAAGGAGGCGATGCAGCCGCATATCCGCGCGTTTGTGGAGCGCGCGGTGACCTTCGCAGCCTGCCCCGACTGCGGTGGCACCCGGCTCAGCGAGGCGGCCCGCTCGTCGAAGATCGAGGGGATCGACATCGCCCAAGCCTGCGCGATGCAGATCAGCGACCTCGCCGGCTGGGTGCGGGGCCTGGACGAGCCATCCGTCGGGCCGCTGCTCGACTCCCTGCAGCAGACGCTCGATTCGTTCGTCGAGATCGGGCTCGGCTACCTCAGTCTCGAGCGCCCCTCGGGCACGCTGTCGGGCGGCGAGGCGCAGCGAGTGAAGATGATCCGTCACCTTGGCTCCTCGCTCACCGACGTCACCTACGTCTTCGACGAGCCGACGATCGGGCTGCACCCTCATGACATCCAGCGCATGAACGAGTTGCTGCTGGCGCTGCGCGACAAGGGCAACACCGTGTTGGTCGTGGAGCACAAGCCGGAGGCGATCGCGATCGCTGAGCACGTCGTCGATCTCGGACCGGGCGCCGGCGGCGAAGGTGGCGAGGTGGTGTTCGAGGGCACCGTCGAGGGGCTGCGGGAGAGCGGCACGATCACGGGGCGCCACCTCGACGACCGCGCCTCATTGAAGGCGTCCGTGCGGACGTCCTCGGGAGCGCTGGAGATACGCGGCGCCAGCCTCCACAACCTGCAGGACGTCGACGTCGACATACCGCTCGGCGTGCTGGTCGTCGTCACCGGCGTGGCCGGCTCGGGCAAGAGCTCGCTGATCCGCGGCTCGATTACATCGCGCCCGCCCGAGGACGGGGTGGTGTTGGTCGACCAAGCCGCGATCAAGGGCTCGCGGCGCAGCAACCCGGCGACGTACACCGGACTGCTCGACCCAATTCGCAAGGCGTTCGCGAAGGCCAACGGTGTCAAGCCGGCGCTGTTCAGCGCCAACTCCGAGGGCGCCTGCCCTACCTGCAACGGCGCCGGGGTGATCTACACCGACCTGGCGATGATGGCCAGCGTCGCCTCGATCTGCGAGGACTGTGAGGGCAAGCGCTTCGAGGCCTCGGTGCTGGAGTACGCCCTCGGCGGCAAGGACATCAGCGAGGTGCTCGCGATGTCGGTCAACGAGGCCAAGGAGTTCTTCGCTGCCGGCGAGGCGCAGACGCCGGCGGCGCACACGATCCTCGAGCGGCTCGCCGACGTCGGGCTCGGCTACCTCGGCCTCGGCCAGCCGCTCACCACGCTGTCGGGCGGCGAGCGCCAGCGGCTCAAGCTGGCCACCCGCATGGCTGAGAGCGGTGACATCTACGTCCTCGACGAGCCGACCACCGGCCTGCACCTCGCCGACGTTGAGCAGCTGCTCGGCCTCCTCGACCGGCTCGTCGACTCCGGCAAGTCGGTCATCGTCATCGAGCACCACCAGGCCGTCATGGCGCACGCCGACTGGATCGTCGACCTCGGTCCCGGCGCCGGCCACGAGGGCGGGCGGATCGTCTTCGAGGGTACGCCAGCCGCCCTCGTCGCTGCTCGTTCAACGCTCACCGGTGAGCATCTGGCGGCCTACGTCGGCGGCTGAAGGCGTGCGTGCCGCGCACGGGATCGCGGAACTGGTTGTCGGTCTCGCGACGCCAGCCCTGCACGGCGTAGGTGGCGACGGCGGCGTAGAAGTAGAGCGTCATCGCGCCCGCGGCGAACAGGTTCACGAGTTCGCTCCAGCCGCTCAGCTCGACGAACGTCGCCACCAGCAGCAGGGCGAAGCTGTACAGGAGCGGGCGATCGAGCGGACCATACGTCCGTATAGGATACGCTACAAGCGTATGGGAACTGCGGTTTCGGACCTGACCGGCCTCGCGCGTATACGCAATGCCGCGCTGGAGAGCTTTGCCAGGGATGGCGTGGCCGCGACGTCGATCCGCGATGTCGCAAAGGAGGCCGGCGTCTCGCCCGGCCTCGTCCAGCACCACTTCGCGAGCAAGGCGGCGCTCGTCGAGGCGGTCAACGGACACGTGGTGGCGATCGCGACCGACGCCTTCAGCGATCTTTCCGAGAGCGGCTCGCCGGTCGAGGCTCAGCAGGAGCTCGGCGATCGTGTCACCGCGTTCGTGCGCGAGCACCCGACGGCGGTGCTCTACGTCGCCAGATCGGTGGCCGACGGCGATCGGGCGGCGCTCGCCATCTTCGACGCGTTCATCGCCATCGCAGAGCGTCAATGGCAGCGGCTGGCCGATCACGATCTGCTGCGAGCAGGCACCGACCTCACCTGGACGGCGCTGCATGCGGTCGTGTTCGTGCTCGGCACCGTCCTGTTCAAGGACGCCGTCGAGCGCCACCTGCCGCAGCCCCTCTACACGCCCGAGCAGCTCGCGCGCTGGAACGCCGCGAGCAACGCCCTCTTCAGAGAAGGCACCTACCGAACGACACCTCACGGATGATGGGTTAGAAGCGGGCGGACATGAGCGAAGCGATCGACCCCGACTCCTTCCAGCAAGCGCTCGGGCCGCTGCGCACAGCCTCGCTCTCAGCGGGGCCGCTGCGCTACCGCGACCACGGCGACAGCAGCGGCGTGCCCGTCGTGTTCCTCGCGGGGCTCGTGCTGCCCAGCGGCTTCTGGCGGCGCCTCGTGCCCGCGCTCACGCAGCCGATCCGCGCGATCGTCCCCGACCTGCCGCTCGGAGCGCACACGATCCCCATGCGCCGCGACGCGGATCTCTCACCCACCGCGATCGCCGATCTCATCCCCGAGCTGCTCGACACGCTGGACCTCCCTGAAGCGGTGATCGTCGGCAACGACACCGGTGGCGTCATCGCCAAGCTGCTCGCCACGCG
>Ga0302180_10001570_pt1 | contig 18239 bp, 23 predicted proteins | sample I_Palsa_E3_2_FD_200575 | JGI IMG/M metagenome (GOLD analysis project Ga0302180, IMG submission 200575) | Peat permafrost microbial communities from Stordalen Mire near Abisko, Sweden - I_Palsa_E3_2 | ecosystem: Environmental > Terrestrial > Soil > Palsa > Peat permafrost | place: Sweden... | reverse complement strand
CCGGTTCCTTCGAGAGGTCGTGCCCCGGACCCCATGCCGTAAGCCAAGGGGTGCCGCCGTTCAATGAACCCGCGGCCCCGCCTCTATTGAGCCCGGACTCTCCGAAACATGTCCACCCCTTGCCCCCGTCGTTCTGGGCCTCGGCCGCCGCTGCCAGATCTGGGGGCACGGCGTACGTGATTTCGTGGTGCACCTCGAGGCTGTTGGGCTTGAAGTCGATGGAGGTGATGAATGCGTTGTGGGTTAGGTGGGGGTTGAGCAGCGTGCAGTGGTAGTCGTCGGTGCCTCCGCCGGGCGGAGCTTTCGGCTTATACGCAGTCGGAGCCTGCAGGACGATGGTTGACGTCTTCGGGCCCGGGTGTACATCGCTGGCGCCGGCCGCCGAGTTCACACCCACAAGGCCCATCGTGACGATCACCAGGGCCGCCAATACCCGAGATGTCACGCGCTCCGCGATCGCCCCCCACTTCCGCTCTCTCACGCCGTGACTCTACCGCCTGGTACCGCAGGCGTCGATGGCACACGACCTGTTTGCAAGCCGTAGGCGGGATCGATCGCCCTGCAAGGTGGGCCAATCCGGGCACACAAGCTGGCGGACTGCCTCTCACGGAGCGTCATGGAGGTCATTCGGCCATCCTTGAGCCAATTGCGGTGCACATCGGCTACCCGGTGAGCGGCGGTGCGGTTCACGTTCCCAAGAGCGGCGGTTTCCATGCCGCGTGGATGCCGCGGCACCCCCCGAATCGACCTGAGTGGCAATGCACCCGCCTGCATTCTGAGCTGCACCTTCTGGTCTGCAGGATTGACCTGCTGAACTGGGGAAACATCTGGTCGGGGACTCTCCGGCTCCGCCGCCCTTTTTCGGCTTCCTAATGCGTGGGCCAAGTTCGAACTTTGCAAGGGGGTGCCAGTAGAATCGAGTCACTTAGCCGTGCCCGACTGTCGGAGACCCACTCCGAATAAGCCAGCCAAGGATCCGGGAGTTCCCAGGTGAGTTCAGATACGAAGTGTGAGAATCCGTCGTGCTCGTGTGATCCATGTAGTTGCGCCAATTGCGTGTGTGGCGTGGCGAGGCTCGGAGACCTCGAGCGGCGCGTGATGGAAATTCTTTGGAAGGAGCCAAATCAGGAGTTGACCGGACGCGACGTGGCCGACGTGTTTCCTGAGAGCGCGTACACGACTGTGGCTACTGTGCTCGACCGCCTGGTGCGGAAGGGTTTGGTTCGTCGCAGGATGGTTCGTGGGTCCATTCATTTCACCGCTATAGGAACCCAAGGGGCTTATACCGCCGTGCTGATGCGTGAAGCCTTGAGCGCCGGTGACGATCCGGAGTCTGCGCTTGTCCGCTTCACCGAGACCCTGTCGACCTCGGAGGCTGCGATCCTTCGCAAGTCGCTGGGTTCGCGCGCGGGCAAAGCCAGCTAAATTCAATGAGGTCCCCTCGATTTATGGACCCGTAGCTCAGGTAGTGGACATCCGGGTAGTTGGTCGTAGTGATCAGGACATATCCGGCAGCCCTCGCAGCGCTCAGGTTCTTGTACTCACCCCGGGCCTGCTGAGAGGTGGGGTGTGGCGGTGCAGTTCGGCGTCTGCATCTTGTGACCCTGGTCTTGCTCATCGCTGGTCCCCGATCCCACCGTGGTCGACGCGCGAGAGTCTGAACCGAGGGCCTAGCCGCGATAATTCGTCCGACCTCTGAACGAGTGGTGCGCGCGTCCGCGTAAAAAGCTCTCCTTCCTGGAAGAATGACTGTTACCACAACAGGTCCGTCAACCAGGAGGAGAGCTCCTTGAAAGTGCACCGTAGTCGCTCGGTCCGTCGCGCCAAAGTGATACCCGACGGCAAGAACTTGGTCAGCCATGCCGGTGCTGCACTGCTGGCCGAACTGGCTGATCGCAGCGGGTTGACCGAGGCCATGTCGGGGGCGATGGAGGACTGCGGGATCTCGTGGCACACCCACGATCCCGGTGTCGTGCTCACCCATCTCGCTGTGGCCATCGCTGACGGCGCAGACTGTCTAGCCGACATCGCCGCGTTGAAAGAACAAGAGGATCTCTTCGGTCCGGTGGCCTCAGTCGCCACCGCCTGGAGGGCCGTGCACGCCACTGCGGTCTTCGAGCTGCGGGCCATCCCGCTCGCCTTGGCTACCGCCCGAGCGCGCGTCTGGGCGGCGGAGCCACCGGTGGGCCCGATGATCTGGGACTTCGACTCCACCTTGGTCAACGTGTCCTCAGAAAAGGAGGACGCCGCCGCCACGTATAAACGCGGCTTCGGGTTCAACCCATTGGCGGTGTGGTGCGACAACACCAACGAGCCATTGGGCGCCATGCTGCGTCCGGGCAACGCCGCCCCGGGGAACACCGACGACCACCTCGAACTGCTCGAGCAGGTGGTCCGGGTTGTCCCGCCCGAGTACGCGCTCGGCCACGAAGAAGATGACGACCTCGCCCTGGTGGTCCATCCCATCTTGGTCCGGGCCGACTCGGCCGGGGCCTCGCACCGCTTCGTCCAATCCCTCAGCAGTGCCAACTTCGACTACTCGATTGGCTTTCCCATCAGCGGTTCTGTGCGTAACGCCCTGCTGCTCGCCCAAGAGGAGGACTGGGTGCGAGCGACAGAACTCGGTGGAGGAATCCGAGAGGGCGCCGAGGTCATCGAGCTGACTGAGGTGTGCGAGCTCAAGGGCTGGCCCGAGGGCATGCGGGTGATCTGTCGCCGGGAACGCCCGCATCCGGGCGCCCAGCTCTCCCTCTTCGACACCTGCGCCGGGTGGCGCCACACCTGCTTCATCACCAACACCGGGGGTGACGACATCGCCGCCCTCGAGCTGCGCCACCGCGGCCACGCCCGCGTCGAGGACCGGGTGCGTTGCTGGAAAGCATGCGGACTGGCCAACCTTCCCTTCGACGGCTTTTGCGCCAACGAAGCCTGGGTGGCGGTGTCGGTGATCGCCGGCGCCCTCTTGGCCTGGAGCCAGATGATGTGTTTCGACAGCGCTCTGGCCAAAGCCGAGCCCAAGACCATGCGCTATCGCGTCCTGCACGTAGCCGCCGTACTGGTTCACCGCGGGCGTGAGCTCATCATGCGGCTCGATCAAACCTGGCCCTGGGCGAGCGAGCTCGCCACTGCCTTTGCGCGTCTCCGCGCCGCCTTCCCATAGAACTGTGGGTCCTGGCGCCCGACCCCGAAGCGATTCCGCAGGGCGTGACAACACGAAATCAATCGAGTGCGCGGGATACTTCACGCCCCCGGCGTGTTTATGACGCCATCAGCTGGTCAGCAAACCAACACTCAGTGTTGGAGCCAGCTACGGGGACGTCGGAAGAATGATCGAGGTTAGTTTCCCGAGGCGTTTGCTGGAGATGTCCCGCGCAAGGAGGCCGAGTTCATGGCGGATTCCCAGGTCCCATGGGGAGTCGAGGCGCTGGCCGGCGTCGTGACCGATCCGGCCTGGAGGACCAAGCCGAATTGGTATCTCCTCGTCACCGACGACCACATGATCCCTCTTCCTGCACAGCGGATGATGTCGGAGAGGGCCGGCTCCACCGTGGCAGAGATCCCCGGTAGCCATGCGATCTATGTGTCGCAACCTGCGGCGGTGGCCTCGCTGATCGTGCAGGCGTCGAACGCCTGAGGTGCCATCAACGAACCGACCGCTGACGGATGGGAGGACCTCGGTGGTCGGCAGGAGTCGTTCCTGCTGGCCACGAATGGTCCGGGGTGGGCCGCTAAGGCGTGTCACGAGACCGGCAGCGGTAGGAGACACACACCCTGAACTCCGCCCGATATCGAGGACGGCAAACCGTTAGTTGGGGAATGAATCACTCTCTCCGTGGCGGAGTGTTCGCCCGCGACAGTCCCGAACGATCACAGAAAGATCGTGCTGGTGTCACCGTAGATCCATGCCTCCTTGGGTAAGGACCTAGGGAAGCCATCCACCTTGCGACCGCTGCGTTGCAAATAGCGCGGATGCGAAGGGACTTGCTCATGTCGATCACGGACACCCGCGCTGCGTTTTCCCCCGAGGGTGATGGCCACGTCAGCCGTGAGATGTTGGAGCAGCTCGACCAGGCCCCAACGTCGCGTGAGCACTGGAAGATCATGTTCATCTCCGGAATGGGATTCTTCACCGATGCCTACGATCTCTTCGTCATCGGCATCGTGGCGACTCTTGTCACCGCGCAGTGGCACATCAGCGGTACTCAGAAATCGTTGCTCACTTCGCTGGCGCTTCTCTCCTCGGCGGCAGGAGCTATCGCCTTCGGTCGGATCGCAGATCGTCTGGGCCGTAAGAAGATTTATGGATATGAGGTTCTCGTTCTAGCTTTGGGTGCGATTGCCTGCGCGTTCTCGCCTGGCATTTGGTGGCTGATCGGTTTCCGGGCCATCTTGGGGTTCGGAATTGGCGGGGACTATCCCGTGAGCGCCACAATCATGAGCGAGTACGCCAACAAGTCCAATCGTGGCCGCATGGTCTCTCTCGTGTTCGCAATGCAAGGTCTCGGCTTGATCGTCGGTCCATTGCTGGCCATCATCCTTCTCTCGAGCGGCATGTCCGATAATTTGGTGTGGCGATTGCTCTTGGCCTTCGGTGCGATTCCCGCTCTCTCGGTGTTCTATTTACGCCGTCAGCTCAACGAGACCCCTCGGTTCCAGCTAGCCCAGATTGAACGCAAAGAGGCGGATGAGAAGGCCAAGAGGGAGGGAAAGGCGATCGGAATGCGAGCCGTGCTGGCTGACCGCCGACTCCTACGTTGGCTGATCGGGGCGTCGGTGGCCTGGTTCCTCTTCGACCTCGTCTACTACGGCAACACCATCTCTACGCCGATCATCGTCAAGCTGGTTGCCCCTCATGCCTCTTTGATTACCCAGACGGCGTACATTCTGGGAATTTTCGGTGTGTTCGCCTTCCCGGCGTATTTCCTCGCCGCCTTTACCATCGACCACATTGGCCGACGATGGATGCAGTTCGGCGGCTTCATCATGATCGCGCTCGCCTTCTTCGGATTGTGGCTCGTTCCTGGTGCAACCACGACTGTGGTGCCCTTCATCCTACTGTTTGGGGCAACCTACTTCTTCGCTGAGTTCGGACCAAACACCACCACGTTTGTCTACCCGGCCGAAATCTTCCCAGTCCGAGTGCGAACGTCGAGTCACGGCATCGCAGCCGCATCGGGCAAGATCGGTGCTTTCGTCGGGACGTACGCTCTCACAGCGCTATTGCCTCGGATCGGCCTCGGAAGCACCAGTGCGCTGGTCGGCGGCGTGGCCGCGGTCGGAGCGGTGGTAACCATCACATTGCTCCCCGAACCCAAGGGTCAGAGCCTCGAAGAAATAACCGAGGAAGGGAACGAGCCCCAACCGACGAGCGTCTCCGTGCTTGCATTGGCCCATAGCCGAGGTATTCGTCCGCCTTCCGCATGAGTTATTGCTATTGCGACATAGCAACGAGGGCTCCTAAATTCGACCACGGTTGAATCCACTCTGGACTGGTCGTCGAACGCATGGCTATAAGCAATGGGCTCCCGCTCCCGTCAAACCGCATGTGAAAGGGTGTTCAACCGAAGTATGTATCCGGTGGTGTTAGTTGAGTCGATGATTCAGCCGAAGATGAATCCAGGTGTGATTGGGACATCTCTGAACGAGCGGCCTGAGTGGGAAATGAGCGAAGGTGGAGTTATCGGGTGATGCCTCGCAAGCGATGGTGCAAAGATCCACGCCTTGAGAATGGCGAGAGCGTCGCGGACTCCTAGCGAAGAGTGCGAACTCTGAGAAACCGTGTGTGAAGTCGGCCCGGGATCCCCAAAGGGCTACGCACTCACCTCGGCCAGACGGTTGTAGGACGATTTGGTGGTTACTGGACGAGGGTGGGCGGGTCCGAGCACCGTTCGCTCAGGCGAGTCTCCGACGATGTCAGCAGCTGTAGAGGTCGTGCTGGCTGGGCTCGTCCCACCTTGCTGGTTGGGCATCGTCTGGTGGGTGGGGACGCTCGGGTCTGCACCTCCTGTCTCGGTGTCCTGGTTCTCCAGGGAGCATGACCCAGTGATCTGTTGAGCTGGCAGCGTCGGCGCGGGCAGGGCTGGTATGGCCGTCGTGTACCTTCCGGCGAAGAGTGCTGAGGTGAGGTCTCCGACAGTCCTTCTCCGCCAGGCGGAGACGTTGGGAACTTCAACGCCAAAGCGCTCGCCCACCAGCTGCAGTTGCGACGTGTGATCGAAGGTCTGCGTGGCGATATGACCGCCTCGGCTGAAGGGCGATATGACCAGGCATGGCACGCGCACGCCGAGACCGAGAGGCCCCTTGATGCCAAGGTCATCGGACGAGTTGTCGGGCTCGAGGGTCGAAGAAGTCGCAGCGGTCAGGTATTCACCGGCGGTTCCGGCCGGCGCAGTGGGGGGAGGCACGTGGTCGAACCAGCCGTCATTCTCGTCGTACATCAAGAACAATGCAGTTTTTGCCCATACCGCAGGGTTGGCGGTCAGGGCGTCGAGAACCAGAGAGGTGAAATACATGCCGTTGTCCGGTGACGACGATGGGTGTTCGTCGAATCCGAGCGGCGGGATGATCCACGACACGCTCGGCAGCGCGCTCGAGTTGATGTCGGTGACGAAGTCGTTGGGGAACGTCGGCAGGAAAGCCTTTTGATAGAGAGGCGACGCTGGGTTGCGAAAGGCAGTGAAATAGGGCAAGACATGGTCGCTGGCGACCATCACCTCAGGATTGGTCGTCGGGTTGTAAAGGGCTGGATCCCAGGTCGGATACGCGGCCAATGGCGCGTATTTGGCTGCCAGGTCGGTGTTGGAGGGGTGATAGACCTTCCACGGGACGCCGGCGTCTTGGAGAACCTCTTGCATGGTCGACCACGTGCAGTTCCAAAGAGTGTCCGGGGTCGCGTTTGTGTCGGTGACCGGTCCTCCGTTGGTGCCGGCGGGGTCGATGGTGCCGCTGTTCGCCATAAGCCGATTGGGGTGGGTCGGCCCGAGGATCGAGGCGTGATAGCCGTCGCAGAGGGTAAAGGCATCGGCCAGGGCGTAGTAGAACGCGAGATCGGTTCGGTCGTAGTAACCCATCGTCATGGCGCCGTTGGCTCCCTCGTACGTCGACGAGGTGTGCACTTTCACGTAACTGTCCATCTTCCCGCCGTTCCAACACAAATGCTGCGGTCCCCAATCGTGCGTGAGGTCATCGGTGCACTCGTAGCCGCCGGTTGAGGAAAGGTGGAAGGGCAACAACACGTTGGGTGGTGACAGCGAGGAGGCACCCGGGTAAGCCTGAGCGAACACGCCCAGAGACCTCTTCGGGTGATCGTCAAAACCCCGACCCTTGGGGTAGGCGCCGAAATAGTGGTCGTAGGATCGGTTCTCCATCATCAAGAACACGATGTGCTCTACGGCGCCGAGGTCGGACCCTGCGGCCGTTGTCCCAGCCGCCAGCCGGACCAGATCCGCACCCTTCGAGCCGCGAGCGAGTGCCGCCGCTGGTCCCCCGACCGCCATCGCGGCGCCAGCTAAGCCCAGCGACGCCAGCAATTGGCGACGGCTCAGGCGCGGATCGAAACCGGAATGGGCCATTTGGTGTTTCTCCTCGCGTCAGACAGTTTTGGCGCTGCGCATCACCACCAGTGGTGCAATAACCCTCAACGGTTCGGCTGAAACGCCCGACGACGAGTGATCACCAAACGTTTGTTCCTGTGTCACAGACTCCGTCCACTCACGCCGGAAAAAGGGGGGGGCAGAGGCGCTCGGACGCCTCCTTGCAACGTTTTATCCGACGACGATCTTGTCGAGCCCGTACCTCCGATGCATTGAGACCGTTACCCCATTGGCCAGCCGCCTCGGCCTGCAGATTGATCGCACGAAACGCCTGGCTCCGAGTGCGGGGAGATCAGTCGAAGCACTCCTCCTTCAGTTTCGGAAGATCGCGAGGTGCCGTTGTGCTCTGCACACACGGAGAGATCATGAGCTATCTGCAAGAGCAGCTTCGCCAACGAATCCGGACCTTTTCGGAGACGATCCGCCGCATGCGTAGGGGTTAATGTGGCTTGAGCATCAAGGACATCGCATAGCGCACACTCGATACGACCCGTGGGGCGGACCAGGGTCGACGTGACGTCAGTCCGAGATATCCGTGGTGACGGCTAGATTGTTCTCGACCCTTCGAATGTCGGGGCGTGAGGTGGACGCCTGCGTGAGACGACGTCACGAGTCAATAGAGGTTCCGCCACTTCAGGCTGAGGTCACGACCTCAGCGGGAAATGAGCCAGCCATTCACAACCACGGGGAACGACTGCTCGCTCAGGGTCATTCCGCTCGGGTCGCTGGCCTCGCCGCTTGCCACGAGCTTCTGAACGTGCAGAGCTTGCCCAACGAAGGTGACCTTCTTGCCCTGATGGTCGACGCAGCGCAGCACCCCTAGCTCGGGCATCGCCTGCAGTTCAGCGGCGGCCAGCGATGCGCCAGTGAGCCCATTTCGGCTCGCCTGTTTTCTGTCCATGATCTCGTATTCGATGGCTCGTACAGCGCCTGGTTGCACTTCGTCTCCTCCAACGGCCCAACGGTCGGCACGATAGACGAGGTCGGGATATGACGTCCACGTGAACCCCCCTCCTGGTCACGAGGTTGAGGGGCGGAATTCATCTTCGAGACACTTCTCCGTCGCCCCGGCTCCGCGAGCCGTTCACCTGTGCTCCTTAGCCTGGGCGGCGGTGGAGCAGTCGCATGGACACACACGCTGGTCGGGGCGGGGTCCCATCCGTGGAGCTCCAGGCTCACGTGGGGGTTTGGCGCCCCGCGTTCCCGGGCTTCGACGAGGGCGCCCCCTGCCCTCCTCACAGATGTCTGCCCTTCGTCGGCAATTTGGGACTTTCGCGGATGGTAGGGGCCAGAGCGCAACCGACCTTGGGGGCTTTCGTAAGGAGAGCAAATGAGCACGTTGGACGTTAACGAAGGACGAACGGGTCAGCCCTGGGGGGAACCGCAAGATGCCCACATGACGAAGCGTTCTCGCCTGCTGCCGCTGGTCGGTGCGTCCAACTTTCGTGACCTGGGGGGCTATCCCACCATCGATGGCGGCTTCACTCGTTGGGGCAAATTGTTCCGGAGCGACACCCTTCACGAACTGACCGAAGATGACGTCGCTATCCTGCGCGACATAGGCCTCAAGAGCATCGTCGACCTCCGTACATCGACCGAGGTCGAACTGTCCGGTCGCGGTCCCCTCGGGACAGAGGCGGCCGATTACTTCCATCTGTCGGTCATCGACGAGGACGGCGGTGAGGCCCGCGGCCTACCGGCGCCGATCGATGAAAGCCTTGCCAACCGGTACCTGTGGTACCTCGACGTCGGCCGCGAGGCCCTGGCCCATGCGCTCAAAGTCCTGGGCGACGCATCGAACTATCCACTTGTCTTTCACTGTGCCGCCGGCAAGGACCGCACCGGTGTCCTTGCGGCGCTTGTCCTCGACATCGTCGGAGTCGAACGCCAGGCGATCGTCGAGGACTACGTCCTGACCGCCAGCCGACTGGAGGCGATTTTGGCGCGGCTTTTGCGCAACCAGTCTGAAGGAGGACTGGGTTATGAGATCCCAGCGAGCGCTCTGACAATCGAAGCCGCGACCATGGAGGGATTCCTCGACGGAGTTGATCAACGCCACGGGGGAGCACGTCAATGGGCGTTGGCGTCCGGCGTTCCCTACGACACCGTCGAGGCACTGTCGAGCGTGCTTGTGTCGACCGACGAAAAGTAACGGCGCTGCCGCCACTCGAGTCAACCGCTTGAGGATTTCACGTCGAGTTCAGATAGCTGCTTCGAATGGCCCCTGACAGTGAGGACGCAGTAGTTCGCGCCACATAGGTGCCAGATATTGGAGTTTGACGGTATTCCGGACAGCAGCCGCCTCGGTGCTAGTTCCGGATCCTTTCGAACACGAGATTGGGAGTCTCGATCTGGGGCATGTGCCCGGTGGCTGGCAGCACCTCGAAGCGCGCCCCGTGGATGGCGGCCGCATACGCCTGTCCGTAGGCGGGCTTGACAATCTGATCGCTCTCGCCCCACAGCACCAGGGTCGGAATGGTGATGCCGCCGAGGCGATCGAGCAGCGATGGGTCGACCATTGCCGGAGAGCCGGCATAGACGGCCAAGGTTTCGCCGTTGGCGGACATGATTGCCTTTTGGGCGTCGGGGATGGTTGCGGGATCGACGCGGAAGGGCGTCGGGTCGTGGAACGAGAGTGCCTGGATCTCTGGCACGGATAGGCCGGAGACGTCGGCGACGGGGTGGCCCTCTACTTCGACGCCCACCGCATCGAGCAGCACGATGCTGCTCACGCGCGGTGAGTGCAGCAGGGCCATCTCGGCGGCGATCCAGCCGCCGACGGAGTTCCCGATGACCGTCACGCCCTCGAGTCCGACGTCGTCGAGCAAGCCGACGTAGAGGGCGGCCAGCCCGGCCACGCTGTGCAAGCCGTTTGGTCGCGGTGTGCCCCCGAAGCCCGGATGCGTGGGCGTGAGTACCCGGGGACTGTCCTTCTCGGCCAGGAGTTGAGCGAACGCGGCGACCGATTGTGGGCCTGCGCCGCCGTGCAGCAACAAAAAGGGCTGCCCATCTCCTCGCTCTTCTATGGTCAGCTCAACGGGCCCGAAACCGGCGACGTTGAGGGTCTTCGTGATTGACACGGCATTCGTGGTCATCTGGATCCTCCTTGCTGCAGACGATGTGACTCGTGGGGCGACTATTTGTGCGTTCAAGAATCGGGCTCACTGCCGCTTGGTCCCTGGCCGGTTTGCGCCATCGACGCTTCGGGGAATTAGCAACTCTCGGGGTCACGGTTGATAGTAGACCGCCCTACTACAGCGATGGATTGGTTGGACGAGGTGGAAACTGGGTGGACGGATCAGCACTTCACCGGACTGGAGCAGACCTCCAGGACCAAAACCCCCACCTTGCCAAGGTGGGAATCGCGGGTTCGTCGGTCCAGGCGCCAACGTGAGAAAATGGCGATCGACGTGATCTGCACCAGAACCTCGTCTACAGCGACGGACGGAATGGGGACGTCGACCAACGAAAGAGCATGCCCTGCTCGGTCACCAGTGAGCGAAGCTCTAGTGAGCTTGTGGGAAATGAGTCAGTCACGGTTCATGCCTCGTCTCTATTCATTTCCCATATTTCGATGTTCGTCCGTTGCTGCATGCGCGATCGAGACTCACGTGGCGCCGAGGCTCTCGACGAGGGATAAGAGGACGCTGTGAACCTCCTCGAAGGGTTCCACGCTCCGTTCTGCTCGACAGATAGCAACTGCACCCTCTGTGGCTGCAATGACAGTCACGGCGAGCGATCGGGCTGACTTGCTGTCCATGCCGCCGGTTTCACAAAGGTCAGTGAGCAGTTCCGTCCAGGTTCGAAAGATGGTGCCGGCGTGATCGAGGAGGTCGTCGTCATTGGCCGCCACGGTGACCGCGACAACCGCGCATCCGGCAGTGAGCCGGGAATAGTCCAAGAGGCCCCGCCACAGAGCGAGAAAGCGCTCGATGACCACCGCGGCTGGTTGTCCCCGAGTAGCTTCCATCGCGGCGAGTCCTCGTTGGCTGGCCAGGTCGAGCGCCGCATGGAGGAGTTCGGGCTTCCCACCGGGGAAATGGTGATACACCGATCCGCGCGGCGAGTCAGTGGATTCGAGCACTTCGGCAAAGGAAGTCCCTTCAACGCCCTTGGTGGCGAGGAGACGCACGGCGCCCTCCACCATCCGGCTTCGGACAGCGCCCCTCGGCGCTCTGCCGACACTTGAACTGCCTTCATTTTCAGCCATGAGAACTGCCTCGACTCTAACTATGCAAGAGATCATAGTCGTGGTAGCATCTATGTATGGAGTCATACATAGTTAGGAACCGCTCATGCCGATGATCGACGTCTACGCCGCCACGGGCACCTTTCAAGAGCCGCACCAGCTGGCCTCTGACCTGGCTCGGACCCTGATGACCATTGAAGGTGTTCCGGACATCCCGATGTTCCGCCAGAACACGGCGGGCTTCGTGCACGAGATGGATGGTCCCGCTCTTTCCAATGTGGATGGCGACAGTACGTATGTGCGGGTCCAAGTTCTGACCAACGCCGGGGCCCTCGACCGCGACAAGCAGCTCGCCGTCGTCAGCCAATTCACCGAACTGGTGGCGGCAGCCGCTGATGATCCCACCTTGTCCGATCGCACCTGGGTGCTACTGACCGAGGCCGTTGAGGGAGGTTGGGGCCTCGGTGGCCATGCCAACACCAACGAAGAACTGGTGGCGGCGGCCAGAGCGCAGATTGCCGAACTGTCGGCTCGGAAGGCAGAAGCGAAAAGGGACTCATGACCACCGAACTAACCCAATTCACCATCAGCGAAGTCTTGCCGGCTTACTGGCAAGTCAGCTTCAGCAATCCTCCCATCAACCTCCAAGACCCAGACACCATCCTCGAACTCCAAGAATTGGTCGGCATGTTCGAGTCCGATGATGCGCTTCGCGTTGTGGTGCTCGAAAGCGCTGATCCAAATTTCTTCATCAACCACTACGACGTCTCGCGGGCTGCCGAAACACCCGTCGCTCCAGGTCCGACCGGCCTCCCGACCTTCATTGACGCAACCATGCGTCTTGCGACGACTTCAGTCGTGACGATTGCCAAAATCCGTGGCCGTAACAGAGGGGGAGGAGCCGAGGCGGCGCTCGCATTCGACCTACGATTCGCCAGCCGAGAGAAGGCCGTGTTCGGGCAACCAGAGGTGGGCGCGGGCATGTTTCCCGGCGGCGGTGCACTTGAGCGACTCCCATTGCTCGTGGGGCGGGCCCGCGCATTGGAAATCATCCTCGGGAGCGACGACTTCGACGCCGATACGGCAGCGCTGTATGGCTGGATCAATCGCGCTCTACCCGACGACGAACTGGACGGCTTCGTCGACACACTCGCCCGTCGGATTGCCTCCTTCGACAAGGCGGCCCTCGCCGAGGCCAAGCGTCTGGTGAACCGGCGGACTCTCCCTCAAGCAGGGGACCTCATCGAGACTCAGGAGAGCTTTCTCGCGGCCTTTGCGTGGCCCTCTCTGCAGGAGCGAGGTGCCCGACTCCGGCGACGAGCCGCTGAAGTTGGGCCCGAATTTGAGCTTCGTTTTGGGCACTACCTCGTTGATCTCGGCGACCAGTGATTAGCGGCAGCCTCGGGGTCGGCTCGCCGTGGGGGACGTGAACCGACCTGCCGACTAGTTTCAATCGGACTGGTTCGAGTCGAGTTCGAAGTACGGTCTCCGAATGTTGAGCGATGACAACGGTAGTGGCGGAAGCGAGTCGGCCGGAAACGTTCAAGGCCCCGTGCCAGAAGCGGAACTTATCCCGGCGGCCACGGTGATCCCCGTGCGGCGGAGTCCGACCGGTATGGAGGTACTGCTGCTCCAGCGCAACTCCCGGGGCCAGTTCGGGAACATGTGGGTCTTCCCGGGCGGTCGGGTTGACCCTGATGATGCTGGCTCGGTCGTCGGCGACGATGCTGATGTCGAGATGGGGGCAGCCCGGCTTGCGGCCGTCCGCGAAGCTGCTGAAGAGGCCTTGCTCGACCTTGACCCATCTGGGCTGGTGCCCTTCTCATTCTGGGTCCCCCCGCTGGGTGCCGTGAAGCGCTTCGCCACCTGGTTCTTTTTAATCGAGGTGCCGAGTAACGGGGAAGCCGTGGTGGTCGACCAGCTGGAGATCCGCCAGTCCGAGTGGCTGACACCGGCCACAGCGATCGACCGCGTCAACGCCGCCCAGATGGACATGGTGCCTCCCACGTTTGCGACCCTGTGGTGGCTGAGGGACCAGACCGACCCGCAAGCGGCAATAGCCGCCGCTCGGTCACGGGTACCGGAACGATTTGCCACCCGTATGCGCAAGCACGGCAGTGTGATGACGGCCCTGTGGGAAGGCGATATCGCCTACGACGACGGGGATTTGGATCAGGTTGGTCCCCGTCGACGGCTGGTCATGGAGCCGGGCTCATGGCGGATCGAAATGAATTCCTAACTGGCGCCGGCAGTGAGCCAACACATCGGTCGAGGATGACTCAAATCGATCAAGATGAAATATCTTATTTTTCTCGATCGCATCGGTCACAGCGCCTTAGACCAATTGTCCATCCAAATTGCTCAACTATGTAGCTACATTTGGTCCATCTGGTCGTGACCTACCTGGAGGTAGTCCATGCCCAAGCGGTATGCGAGAGAGTTTCGGCGCGACATCTGCGAACGCCTGGTCGCCGGCGAACGGGTGAAACCGAAGAGCTGGCGCCACGGTCAACGAAGTGGAGATGCGTCTCGTAGCAGCGTGAAATCATTGAGGGCCACTCATCATGAATTGCGCCGGAATACGCCATCCAGGCTTGCCGACCATGAGCGTGGCCGCAGGGATGTCCACGACAGGAGCAGTGAAGGTCTGGTCAAGTCAGCGGCGGCCCCCCAGGCGCTGGGAGGCTCTGGCCCGATTTCCTGGCACTCAAGGTCGTTCTGAACATCTGTGCCGCGCCCGCCATCGGGAAGCAGAAGCCCTTCCCGACCGGAACCCCGGTCTACGGCCGGGTTCTGCGATGCGTGACCCAGTGTCCTGAACACGATGGAGCACGGGATGCCGTTCCATGTTCGACATGTGGGATCGGAACGACGCGGTGGTCGATGGGCGGCTCGAAGCAGGAGAGCCCCCGGGCAGCGTCGGACGGATCTGCTTCGGTTCACGACGCAGCGGGCTCTTCGCTCTAAACCGACACGAGCCCCGAACCGACGACAAGGGGATGATCGCTTCGACAGCTAGCGCAGCCTCGGTGCCTTCGATGCCGGCAAGCACGAGGTAGGTGAGCCCGTTTGCCGTGCCCACCTCGAAGTCGTGACCCCCAAGGGCCATGTAGCGCTCCAGGGTTACCGGGCTGCCGGCAGCGAGGGCAAATCGTTCGGCCATTGTCTCGTTCTCGTCGTTGATGGGCGACGCAATTACCGCGAAACAACGAAACTTGTGATGCGGTAGTGCTGTTTTTGAGGATCGCCCATAAGACTGGAAGTGACGACTATCCCTAAATGAGGAGTTGCCGGCAGCAGGAATTGCGACTGGGTCAAAATCGTCGCTGCCGGTCGAGTGGACATCTATGACGACAATTGGGCAGAACCAGCCACATGAAGAGGATTCCCGATCTGAGACTGGGTCGGACACCGGTAGCCGCCCGGTGGCTCCGAGCACTCCTGGCGCCGGCCGGATAAAGGTTTGGGTCTATTACAACCCCATGACGGGAGAGGCGACCCTCTACGACAGCGAGCCGCCTCTGCGCTTCGGACGCCGACAAGGTGACGCGGACTTTGTTGAGGTGGATGAGGCTTTAGTCAAGGAGTACGCCACAACCAAAGAACTCTGGTATGGAGTCCATGCGAAGTTCGTGGCCGCGGTCAAGGCAGCACACAGTCGCAAACTGATTGACTGGGAATAGGAACGGGCCCTGGTCGATGGAGCGCAACGAACCTCGGCGTCCGGGCCAGCCTCTCCACGCCTCGCTCCGCTCTTTGCCCGCGGAGCCGACTCCGGTTGGCAATGGACGGGGTGGCACGGTCGAATCCCCGGGCGTTGACCTGGCTCTCATGATTTCCATGCTCCCAGACATGGTGTTCGTGCTAGACGCCGAAGGTCTTTTGGTTTACGTAAACGAGGCGGGGTCGACGATCTTTGGCATGGACAGTTCCCCCTACCTGGGTTGGTCGATGCTCGATTTCATACACCCCGACGATGCCATGCTCGCTCTCTCTTCCCTCGAGACGGTACGAACCAAACAAGTGGGCACACCCATCGAGGTCCGCCTCGCCGTACCCGGGACTCAGTGGCGGTGGTTCGAGGTGATCGGCCGGGACTGCCTCACCGTCGACGGAATCAACGGGGTGTTGGTGGGAGCCCGTGATCTTACGCAACGACGTATGTGGGAAATCGCGGCCAATGACATGACTCGGTTTCAGCAGATTCTCCACCACGCCGCGGCCATCGTGCTCAGCTTGGACGCTGAGGGAGCAGTCACTGCCGTAAATGGTGCTCTCAACCGACTACTAGGCCTAGACCCTTCGCTCGCTATTGGCAGCCATCTCGGCGCCCAGGCCATGCCCGGATACCATCGCCAGCTGAGCGACGCCATCGCCAAGGCCACCGCCACGGGATCGGCGTCGGTCGAGATTCCCATGCGTCATGCCAAATCGGGCATCGCCGTACCGATACGTTTCGAGATCGTCAATCTGCTCGATGACCCGGTCGTCAAGAGTTTCATTGTCACCGGCCAGGACATGAGCGAACTCGATGCCGCCCGGCGTCGTCTCGAACACTTGGCCAGCCACGATGTTCTCACGGGACTGTGCAACCGTTCGTTGTTGGCCGATCGACTGTCGAGCCTGGTTGAGGCGCGTCGACCCCTCGCGTTGCTCTATGCCGATCTTGATGAGTTCAAACCGGTCAACGATGCACACGGCCACGACGTCGGTGATGAGGTTCTACGTTCGGTCGCTCTGCGCCTCAGCGAAGGGGTCAGCGAAGGAGACCTGGTGGCCCGCGTTGGTGGCGACGAGTTCGTCGTACTGGCTCTGGGAGTAAGTGACCGGGCGACTGCCGTGCGCCTGGCTGATCGTCTGCGGGCATCTATCGTTGAGCCATACCAGGTGAGCATCGGGATGGTGAAGATAGGGGTCAGTGTGGGAGCCGTCGTGGCCGGTCCTGACTCGACGGCCGCCGAACTCCTGGCCGAAGCCGATTTCGCCATGTACGCGGCCAAAGCTGCTCGAATCCCTTGATGTGAGCTGACAGTGCTGCGCCTCCATAGTGCTCACAGACCCTTCCGAAGGTCTGGGGGTGGTAGGGCCAAGAATGCTTGGCCTCGACGCGGAGAGCGAGCAGTTCTTCGGTCGCCCCGGCCACGTGATGGTGGCGTCCGGTGGTGAAGATCAGCCCGTCCTGATGGTCGATGCCACATTGTCACGGCCTGAACTGCAGGCGTGGGATCCGTCCACCATGCGCGCAAGAGCCTGGCGATGTCCCTGACAATCAAGGTGCCGCTCAAGCGCCCGCGTCTGAACAGCATCAGGGTGACCTCTCTCCAGAATCAGACCGCTAACCTCCCGGCCACAAGTTAGAGAGGAGAATCCATGCCTGACGATCCCATTCAACTCGACGAGACCACCCGTGCGGCCGTGGCCTCAGGGCGGCTCGTTCATCTCGCCACCATCAACCCGGACGGCACCCCACAAGTGACCTGCATCTATGTTGGCTGGGATGGTGACGATATCGTCGCCGGTCATCTTGCCGACCACGTGAAACTGCGCAACATCCGGCGCGATCCGCGAGTCACCCTGTCTGTTGAGTCCGACATCGAATTCGAAGGGTTCAGCCCCTACCTCGTCGTCCAAGGGATTGCCCGTGTAGAGGTGGGCGGAGCAGTTCCCCTTCTACGCCGCATCACCAACGGTCAGTTCCCGCCGCCCGGAGGAGATTGGCCGGAGGGATTCGTCACCCGAATCTCACCTCGGAAGCTCTCAGGAACCGGCCCTTGGGGTATTGCCAATTGAGCAATGCGCCGTGCTGCTGCCCTCACATCATCGGATACCGAAAAGGAAGGAGGACCCCAAATCAGGTGTCGCGGCACCTTTGTCGTGACTCGAATCGGGGAGCGACACGATCGAGCGGTACTGGCCTGAACCCCGTTTGGCGGTCCACGTTTGTAAGAGTTTGGTCGTGATCTACCTGGAGATAGTCCATGTCCAAGCGCTATGCGAGAGAGTTTCGACGCGAGCTCGATAACGAACGGCACGTCGTGGCGGTGTGTTTACTTTTGTGGAAATCGTACGTGAGGGCGTGAGTGTTCTTCGCTCTTCGTTCTCGCTTTTGGTGGCGCGGTGGAAGGCGGTCTCGGGAGAGGAATTCTTGCCGTCACGGGCGGTCGCTAATTGGTTGGTTGACCCTCAGGGCCCGAAGACGGGAGAGGACTTCGGCCATCACCACGGGGGCGGCATCGAAGCCCCAGAGGGTGAAGGAACTCGGCCAGAACGAACTCGACGACCCCCGGGGGCCGACACGGGAGGCGAGAGACATTCCAGCCGCTGTAAGAGATCTGCGACGGCTCGCGCCAACGTCCCCCGAGAGAGATGGAGTCCGGACCTGGAAAACAAACCGCTCTGTCTCCGGCCAGGGGCGTATGGAACACACTCCCCCCATTGATACGCGCGGCGTTTGGCGC
>Ga0302180_10001568_pt1 | contig 18265 bp, 18 predicted proteins | sample I_Palsa_E3_2_FD_200575 | JGI IMG/M metagenome (GOLD analysis project Ga0302180, IMG submission 200575) | Peat permafrost microbial communities from Stordalen Mire near Abisko, Sweden - I_Palsa_E3_2 | ecosystem: Environmental > Terrestrial > Soil > Palsa > Peat permafrost | place: Sweden... | reverse complement strand
AGCGGTGGACGAACCGGTGGAAGGCCGCCCTGAACGCCTTCGACATCACGTTTGACGGCCGCCTGAGCGCGGGACGCAAGTAACAAAAGGGAAAGAAGTTACACCGTTAAGTTGACAGACCCTCATCGTGTGTAGCTACCCCCCGTGATGTGGGGGGTAACTACACACAACGAACGGCGGGGCATCGAGGAACGGTGATGGTGGGGCTTTTGGGGGTGCTGAGGTTCGGTCGGGAGCTTAGGCGGAGAGGTAGCGGGCGAACCAGGTGAAGATCTTTTGCCAGCCGTCGACGGCGGCTTCGGGGCGGTAGGCGGTGCGGTTGACGGAGAAGAACGCGTGGCCGGCGCCCTCGTAGATATGGAACTCATAGGTCTTGCCCTGATCCTTGAGCTCTTCCTCGAGCTCTTTGACCTGCTCGGGCGAGGGGTGCTGGTCATCGGCGCCGAACAGGCCGAGCAGCGGGCAGGACAGGTCCTTGGTTAGGTGCTTGATGGGGCCGACCTTCAGCGGCATCCCCTCCGGCGGAGTGCCGACCACGAACGCGCCGTAGCAGTCGACGGCGGCGTCGAGCGGCAGGCTGCAGGCGGCTAGGAAGGACTGCCGGCCGCCCGAGCAGTAGCCGATGACGCCCACCTTGCCGTTGGACGAGGTCAGTCCGCGCAGGTAAGCGGCCGCCCCGGCCACGTCGCCGATCAGCCGGTCGTCGGGGACGCCGCCCTTGGCGCGGGCCGCGGCGGCGGCGTCGTCCGGGCTGGCTCCCGGGGCGTCACGATGGTAGAGGTTCGGTATGAGCGCGTTGTAGCCGTGCACGGCGAACGTCCGCGCGATCTCCTTGGTCGACGCGTCGTAGCCGGGCATGTGGTGGATCACCACCACGCCGCCGAACGGTCCGGAATTCATCGGCCTGGCCAGGTAGGCCTCGATCTCGTCTCCGCCGTGCCCGCGGATCGTGACGGTCTCAGCCAGCGTCGCGTCGTACATCAGCTTCCCTTCGTGTCCTGTTTTCGGCGCTCAGATCCTACAGCCGGGGCCGGGCCAGGCCATGACGGGTCCGCGTCGCGCCGGGCGGGGGCTGGTCAGGCGGTTTGGCGCGGTCAGGCGGTTTGGCGCGGTCAGGCGGTTTGGCGCGGTCAGGCGGTTTGGCGCGGTCAGGCGGTTTGGCGCGGTCAGGCGGTTTGGCGCGGTCAGGCGGGCAGGCAGACCAGGGTCAGGAAGAAGTTGTCTATCTGCCTGATCGCGTCGATGAAATGCTCGAAATCGACCGGCTTGGTGACGAACGCGTTGGCGTGCAGCGAGTAGCTGCGCAGGATGTCTTCCTCGGCCCGGGAGGTGGTCAGCATGACCACTGGGATGACGAGCAGTTCCGGGTCCTCCTTCAGCTCGGCGAGCACCTCCAGGCCGCTACGGCGGGGCAGGTTGACGTCGAGCAGGATAAGCCCGGGACGGGGCGCGTCCGCGAACGGCCCAGTCCGGCGCAGGAACTGCAGGGCCTGGTCGCCGTCGCTGACCACGTGCAGGCGGTTGCGTATCTTGTGGTACTCAAAGGCCTCCTTGGTCATGAGAACGTCGCCCTCGTCGTCCTCCACCAGCAGCACGTCGATCACTTTAGAACCATCGCAATCAGGCATCGGTTTCCTCGTTTTCGCGGTCCCCGGACGCTCCCTGAGGTGGGAGGAGCGGCGTCTCGGGGCTGATCTCGGGGGGCATCGGCAGGGTGAACAGAAAGCGCGCACCTTCGGGGTAGGTCGTGTTGTCGAGCCAGATCCTGCCGCCAAAGTACTCGATGATTTTCCTGGTCATGGCCAGGCCGATGCCGGTACCCGGGTAAGCGGTCCGCTCGTGCAGGCGCTGGAAGATGACGAAGATCCGGTCGGCGTAGTCCGGCTCGATCCCGATGCCGTTGTCGGTGAACGAGAACAACCAGAAATCCCCGTCCCGGCTGACCGTGATCACGATCCGCGGCTGCTTGGCGCCGCGGAACTTCAGCGCGTTGCTGAGCAGGTTCTGGAACACCGCGGTGAGCAGCGGCAGCTCGCCCAGGACCAGCGGCAGGTGCCCGGCCTCGATGGTGGCGCCCGACTCTTCCATCGGCGCGGCCAGGTTGGTCCTGGCCTGAGCCAGCGCGGCGTCGCTTGAGACCAGGGCCGGCTCCCGCGCGGACCGGCCGACCCGGCTGTAGGAGAGCAGGTCGTTGATCAGCGCCTGCATCCGCTTGGCGCCGTCGACCGCGAACTCGATGTACTGATCGGCCCGGGCGTCAAGCTGGCCGGCGTAGCGGCGCTGCAGCAGCTGGGTGAAGCTCGCCACCTTCCGCAGCGGCTCCTGCAGGTCATGCGACGCGATGTAGGCGAACTGCTCGAGCTCTGAGTTCGAGCGCTGGAGCTCGGCGGAGTGGGCCTGCAGGACGTCGTTCGCAGCCTGGGTCGCGGACAGCTCCCGCAAGATGCGCTGGCGCATGGTGTTCACGTCCGCGGCCAGGCTAGTCACCTCCCGCGGGCCGCGCAGGCTGACCTCGTGCCCGAAATCGCCGTCGGCCACCTGGCGCGCCTGGGCGGCCAGGTCGTGCAGCGGCCTGATCGCGGTCGCCCGCAAGCCGAGCGCGAGCAGGATGACGATGACCGCCAGGCCGATCGCGATCGCGACGAAGACGACGTCCAGAACGTCCGCGGCGTCGTTCAGGGCTGCGATCCCCTGGCTCCTGGCGGTCTCGATCGTCGTCTCCAGCGCGGCGATCTTGACGCGCAGGGCATCAAAGTCCGCTTTGCCGGCCGTGATGTCGGGGCTGATCACCGGTTTGCCGCTGCGGCGGACCTGATCGATGGCCGGTGCCGCGTAGTGGATGCGCCAGTAGTGCGCTTGGGTGGCCACGCTGGTCAGGTCGGTCCTGGTCGCGGGAGGCAGCTGGCTGAACTCGCCTCGCAGGCTGGCGACCGCGACCATCTCCGCCGCCGCACCCTCGGTGTACGGGGCCAGGAAGGTCTGGTTGGCGCTGAGCGCGTAACCGCGGACCCCGGTCTCCTGGTTGAGCATCGCGATGTCCAGCTGCTGCGCCTGAAGGACCGCGGGATCGAGCGTGTTCAGCACCCGGGAGCGATCTTGGTGCAGGGTGAACAGCGCGATCGCGCCGGCCGTCACGGCGGCCACCGAGAACAGGAGCAGCGCCCCGAGCGCGATGCCGACGATCCGGCTCAGCGGCCAGCGTTTCGCCGCTTCCGTCACGGGGCCCGCGGAGTCTGGGCCCGCGGAGTCTGGGGCCGCGGGGTCTGGAGCCGCGGGGTCTGGAGCCGCGGGGTCTGGGGCCGCGGGGTCTGGGGCCGCGGGGTCTAGCGCAGCGCTCATCGGCCGTCCGGAGACGAAAAGCTGAGCGCGAGGATGGCCAGGTCGTCGTCGAGGTCTTTCCCGTTCAGCTGGCGGACGCGGTCGATGACCTGGTCAAGGAGCTGGTCGTCGGACGGCTTGTGCCCGTCCGCGTTCCCAGGAAACGACCCTTGCCGCTGGATCTCCCTGATCAGGTCCATCAGGCCTTCGCTGCCCAGCCGCTCGGAGCCGTGGCCGATCCGGCCCTCGATCAGCCCGTCGGTGTACAGCAGGATCGACCAACTGCCCTCTAGCCGCACGTGGGTGCCCGGCCAGTCCCGGACATCGCTGAGCCCCAGCGGCGGAGCAGGCAGGGTCGGCAGCTCCCGGACACCGTCGCGGGTCACCAGCAGCGGCGGCAGGTGACCGGCCATGCGGACCCAGCCGACGCTTCGCCCCGGGGCCACCGACACCATGCACAGCGTGGCGAACATGGTGTCATCCTGCCGCTCATGCCCGAGCAGCTGGCTGAGGGTGAAAAGGATCTCATCGGCGGGTCGGCCGGCCAGCACCAGCGCACGCCAGGCCACGCGCAGGCAGACGCCGAGCGCGGCTTCGGCCGGCCCGCGGCCGCAGACATCGCCCATGAGGGCGTGCACCCAGCCGTCCGCCACCTCGACCACATCGTAGAAATCCCCGCCGAGCAGCATGTGCTGACCGCCGGCCAGACAGCGCGCCGACACCCTCAGCCGCGAGTCGCCAAGCAGCGGCGACGGCAGCAGGCCCCGCTCGAGCCTGGCGTTCTCCTGGGCGTGGATCTGCGCCGCCTGCAGCTGCCGCTGAGCTTCCTCCGCGCGCCGCCGCTCCATCGCGTAACGGATGACCCGGTGCAGCATGTGCCCGGCGACCTCGCCCTTGACCAGGTAGTCCTGCGCTCCGGCCCGGACCGCCTGCTCCCCCAGGTACTCGTTGCTGTCCCCGGTCAGCACGACCACGGCGGCCTCCGGCTCGACCTCGAGCAATTGCCGGAGTCCGTTCAGGCCGCGAGAATCCGGCAGTCCCAGATCAAGGAGCACGCAGGCCGACCCGGCCAGCAGGGCCTTGGCCTGGTTGAGGGAGCGCGCCCGCCGCACCACGACCGGGGCGCCCACCTCGAGCAAGAGCTCCTCGACCAGCAGGGCGTCGCCGTCGTCATCCTCGACGAGCAGGACCTGGTCATGGCTGATCGACGAGGCCGCAGCCTCAAGCTCAGCACTACTAGTCATCACGACCTACACATGTGTAGCCGCCGCAGGGGCGTCGGATACCCACGATTGTGGGGTTACCATCATGCACGCCCCGTGGCACGACCGGGACACTTCCCGGCCACGGCCCGGTCAGGCCTGGCCCGACGTCACGAAATGGCCTAGATCGCCTGCGGGAAGGTGAACACGCGATCCGGATCATAAATGCCCTTGACCCGGGTGAGCCGGTTGTCATTAGCACCGTAGTAGGCCTGCCGCCAGTTGGTCAGGGCGGGGTCGATGTAGTTCTGGTAGGCCTGGCCGCTCGCATACGGGCGCATCGACTGCCAGAACGACTGCTGCCAGGCGTGCTGGCGCGCCACCCCGGCGGCCGCCGAACCTACCGGCCAGGTGGTCGTGTACTGGGCCTGAAACAGCGCGTCGCGGTGCACGAACGCGGTCGCGCCCGGTGCGATGCGGTTGACGGCGCCGCCGAGCGCGTCGAGGGCTATCCCGCCGGCCCCGCCTGGCGCGCCGCTCACCCGCTGCAGGCTCTCGACGCCGGACAGCAGGGTCCCGATCCCCTGGCTGCTCAGCGGCTTGATGAAGAAGTCGGACTTAGCGTATTCCGAGGCCCGCGACAGCTGGCCGGCCGGATTCTGGGTGGGCAGGTGGCACTCGTTCACGGTCAGGCTGGCGCAGCCCGCTTCAACCAGCATCGCGTGCAGCCAGGACGGGCTCACCTCCAGGAACGGTGAAGACGGATCCGAGCCTGCGGCGGCGTACAGCTTCTCAAGCAGCGCGGACGCGGCGCTCACGCTGCCCAGGTAGGTGCCGCCCACTTGGATCGTCGGGATCGACCCGCCCGGCGCCGCGGCCAGGTGCAGGTTCGACCAGAGCTCGTCCGGGGCGTGCGGAGCCCACGACTGCCAGGCCGAGATCACCCGGGCGGCCTGGGACCAGGGCCAGGACAGGAAGAACAGGATGATCTCGCTCGCGGGGTGGGTAGCGAATGTGAACGAGGTGACCACGCCGAAGTTGCCGCCACCGCCGCCTTGGCAGGCCCAGAACAAGTCGGGGTCGCTGCTCGTGCTGCACGTGCGGAGCAGACCGTCGGCGGTGACGATCTGCAGGGAGGTCAGGTTGTCGCTGGTCAGACCGTAAGCGCGAGATACCACTCCGACGCCTCCTCCCAGGGTGAGGCCGGCGATGCCGACCGTCGGGCAGGACCCGCCCGGCACCACGCGGCCGTGTGCCGACAGCCCGTTGTAGAAGTCGACCAGGTGCGTGCCGGCCCCGACGGTCGCGGCGGTGCCGCTGACGTTCACCCCGGCCATCCGCGTCACGTCCACGATCAGGCCGCTGCTCGACGACCAGCCGGCGTAGCTATGCCCCCCGGACCTGGCCGCGACCGGCACACCGTACTTGCGCACGAACGCCAGACAGGTCGATACGTCATGAGGATTACCGCAGTAGGCGATCCCGGCCGGGTGAAGCGAGTCGAAGCGCGGGTCGAATTGCCGTTTGGCGACGGTATAGGCGGCCTCGCCTGGCCGCACCAGGGTTCCTGACAGGTCGTGGCCCAAGGCCGTCCAGTCAGCGGACGAGGGGGAAGACGAGGGGGAAGGAGAGGACGAGGCACCGACCGCCCGGGCCGTGCTGGCCGGCTGCGAACCGGCTGGGCTCGCGGTCCGGTTCGCGGTTCCGCTCGCGGCGCTCGATCCGCTGTTCCGGCTGCACGAGGCGAGCAGCCCGGCGCCTCCCGCCGCCGCGGCGAACCGCAGGAACGCACGGCGTCCCTGCGGGTTCCCGCCCTCGCTTCCGGCTTGGGCCATCGCGGTCAGCCTCCCTCCACTGCGCTCCGTGCTTCCAGTGTGAGCTTCCCAGTGGGAGCGCCAGCAGTAAAGACGCCGCCAGGCGGCAAACAGTTGGACCAGGCCCGGGTCGCGGAGTTAACCCGATATTTACTTGCTTGCTGGAGCAAGCGGAAATATAGTTGAGACACTCAATCGTTGAGTGACTCAGGTAATAGTTGAAGGCTCAGGAACAGCCGGACGGAGGTGAGCACAGATGGAAGCGCAGCCAGGCACGGCGACGGCCCTGGACGCAGAGCCGGTCCCGCATGCGGAGCCGGGTCGCGAAGCGGGCCCGGCCAGGCCAGCAGGATCGCTGACTGACGACCAGCTGAACAAGCAGATCAGTGACGTGTTCACCGACCTCATCAAGCACGCTCACGACCTCGGGCAGAAGATCGCGACCGAAAACGGGCTGACCGGCAGCGACGCCATGGCCCTGTTCAAGCTCGAGACTCCGATGACGATGAAGGAACTCGGCCTGCGGATGGGCTGCGATCCGTCCTTCGTCACCTCGGTCGCGGACGCGCTCGAGAAGCACGGGCTGGCCCGGCGGGAACCTTCCGTCAAGGACCGGCGCAGCAAGAACATCGTGCTCACGCCGGAGGGCGTGAGCGTCAGGGAACGGGTCTGCGACGAGCTCATGGCGCAGGCGCCGTGGTGCACCACACTGGACACGAGCGAGCGCCGCTGCCTGCTCGGGCTGATGCGCAAGATGCTCAGATCCCGCGGTGGGAGGTGATGGCGTCACATCCGCAGCGGCTTCCTCGTCATGAACGATGAGAGTGGTGCCAAACCGCCGTCATAACTGCGGATGGCGGTCACACGGGGAAGGAAGACGATGACGGGGAACAGGTACCACGGCCCGTTCGGCCTCTAAAGATCTAAAAACTGCAAGCACGGCGCGTGACCTTGGCATCTCGCTGGTCACGGCGTTAGTTCGGTACGCCCTCAATCTAGGGAGATTGTTTTGTCCGCCACAACACCAGACACCGGACAGCCGACCCGGGGGGTCAGCAGCGGGGCGGCGTCTGACGCCGCCGGGACCGGAGCTACCGGGGCTCCGTCGCGGCGGCTCGGCCTGGCCCTCGCCGTCATCGCGACGGCGCAGCTGATGGTCGTGCTCGACGCGACCATCGTCAACGTCGCCCTGCCGCACATCCAGACCGCACTCCACTTCTCCGGCACCAACCTGGAATGGGTCGTCAACGCGTACGCGCTGGCGTTCGGCGGGCTGCTGCTGCTCGGCGGCCGATCCGGCGACCTACTGGGGCGCCGCCGGATCTTCATCGCCGGCATCCTGCTGTTCTCGCTGGCCTCGCTGGCCGGCGGGTTCGCCACCGACCAGGCGTGGCTGCTGACGGCGCGCGTGGTGCAGGGCGTCGGCGGCGCGTTCGCCGCGCCCACGGCACTGTCGCTGATCGCGGTCACGTTCCCGGAAGGCAAGCCGCGCAACCGCGCGATGGGCGTGTACGCCGCGATGAGCGTCTCCGGCGCGGCGGTCGGCCTGATCGCGGGCGGGCTGCTGGTCCAGTACGCCGACTGGCGCTGGGTGCTGTTCGTGAACGTGCCGATCGGCCTGGTGGTGGCGTTCCTCGCATCGCGTGTGCTGCCCGAGTCCGAGCGGCGGCGCGGACGCTTCGACCTTCCGGGCGCCATCACCGGCAGCCTCGGCCTCGGCCTGCTCGTCTACGGGCTGTCCAACGCCGCCACCAGCCAGAACGGCGTCTCGCACTGGGGCGATACCAAGGTGATCGTGTCGCTGGTGGCATCGGTGGTGCTGCTGGTGGCGTTTGGGTTCATCGAGGTCCGGAGCAAGTACGCGCTGGTGCCGATGCGGGTGCTGCGCAGCCGGGACCGGACCGGCGCCTACCTGATCAGCTTGTGCGTGGGGACCGCGCTGTTCGGCATGTTCTTCTTCCTCACCGTCTTCGTGCAGGAGGTATGGGGATACAGCCCGCTGCGGACCGGCATCGCCTACCTGCCGATGGTCGTCACGATCATGGTGGCGTCCGGGATCGCCTCGCAGCTGGTGGCCCGGATCGGCGCCCGGCCGCTGATGCTGGCCGGCGGCGTGATCTCGACCGGAGGGCTGTTCTGGCTGTCGCGGCTCAACGAGCACAGCCACTACGTCTCCGGGCTGATGGGGCCGATGATGGTCACCGCGCTCGGGATGGGGCTGATCTTCGTGCCGCTCTCGCTGGTCGCGCTGGCCAAGGTGGCTGACAGCGACGCGGGCGTGGCCTCTTCCCTGCTGAACACGGGCCAGCAGGTCGGCGGCTCGATCGGGCTGGCGATCCTGGGCACGGTGGCGTGGAGCGCGGTGTCGAACAGCATCCGGTCGCAGACCGCCGCGGCCGCCGCGGCCGCGAAGCACGCTTCGGTGCACCTGTCCGCGGCCAAGCAGGCCGCGCTGGCCAAGGCGGTGACCGACCACGCCATATCGGTCGGCTTCGCCAAGGGATATGAGGTCTCGGCCGGGATCGCGCTGCTCGGGCTGATCATCACCGTGGTCGCGATCAGGGTCAAGCGCTCGGACCTGGCCGGGATCAACCCGATGGCGGCGCCGGTCGACTGACACACCTCGCTGCGTGTCCTTCGTTTCTCCTGGGCCCCGTGACGCCGCGCTGGCGTCGCGGGGCCCTTGGCATACGATCGTTTTGTCGCCTAAATGAGGAGGATTGCTCGCGATGGCCGCAGGGCTCTTCTACGTCTACACCGATCCGGGTTCTGTCGACGAGGCGGAATTCCACGACTGGTACGACCACGAGCACGGCCCGGCCCGGCTGACCGTGCCCGGGATCCGCAGTGCTCTTCGGTACCGCGCGCTGGATGATCTGAAGCCGCCGTGGCTCGCGCTGTACGACCTGGACAGCCCGGAGGTCATCGACAGCGCCGAGTACAAGGCGCTCGGCGCCCAGGCCAGCGACCGGGACAAGGCCGTCGGCGCCGGGCTGGCCACCCTGGACCGCCGGGTCTACGAGCAGATCAGCCTGGACGGCTCCGCCCGCGATCCGGGCCCGGTGATGCTGGCGGTGGCGATGTCCGTGTCCGCGGGTGCCGAGGACGACCTAGCCGCCTGGTACACCGACGAGCACATCCCGATGCTGCTCGAGGTGCCTGGGTGGCAGCGAATCCGCAGGTTCCGGCTGAGCCGCAGCCTGGACGCGCCCGGACCGGAATTCCTGTCCGTGCACGAGCTGGCCGGCCCCGAGGTGCTGGCGGAACCCGCCTACCGGGCGGCGATCAGCACGCCGTGGCGCGACCGGGTAGTGGCCTCGGCGCTGCGCCGGGAACGGCGGGTGTTCGGCTTCCGCAATTCGGTGCGCGCCTAGACGGGGTTGGATGGCTTCTCGCGGATGCGCCATTAACTAGATGGCGTTCCTGGGAGGTAGGTCCAGGCCAGGGCTCTGGCGTACTTGACCTGGAATCTGACCGGCTGGAAGGAGTCCGGGCTGAGCAGGCTGGGGTAGCGGCAGACAACATTGTGGTAGATGTAGCCGGAGATGATGAGTGCCAGTTCGGCGCCGGAGCCAGTGAGCGCGCGCTTGAGGGGTCGCGCCTCCAGCAGACGGAATAGGAAGTCGATGTCGCTGCTGACGAACCCGTGCCCGTCGTGGTGGACCGGCCCGATATGGGCGGCGGCGCGGAGCTGGATTCCGGCGGCCTCGCAGGAGACATGATTGTGCCGACGGATCAGGCTGCGAAGCCGTTCGGGCAGCGGATCGATGACGCCGGTGCAGGCGATGCCGGGCGGCAGGACGACCAGCACGCCGTCGCCGCGGTCTTCGTGAAAGCAGCCAGCCCAGGGAATGCCCGAACCGTCGAAGGCCTTTTCCAGCAGCCTGTAGAGATCCTCGTGCAGGTAGAGGCGGATGTCGTCGTCACGGTGCGGTCCGGTGAATCCGGCGATGTCGACGGCGAACAGGGTGCACACCTGCCCATTAGCTGGGGGGGAAGGCGTCCTGCTGGATGGGCGCGTCACAGCGCGTCCACAGGTGAGACGGCAGCCCAGCCGCCGGCCTTACCTTGCGTAATTACGCCATATTCGCTCGGGCAAGGCATGCTCGAGACAGTAGCGATGTGCATGGTGCACCTCCTTCCAGGGAGGTGAACAGGGAGGGCCGCCCGCCGGCCCCGTGGCGTTCTGATCCCACAGCGGCCACGGAGCCGGCGGCGGTCCTCCGGCATTGAGGAAGGTAACTACTGTCGAGTAAGGACGGCTACTGCAGTTGCCGCCGCCTGCCCGGAGCAAGATCCGTGCACAAAGCGAATGAACGTGCATTTGGTTTTGCAGCTGCTTAAACATACCAGGCAGCATGTCCCAAAGCGCACAGTTAACACCGTGATGGGCGAAGGTTTTCGTGCTCATATGACAGTAGGAAGCTCTTGCGTTGGCGCATCTCAGTGTCGCCGCCGGCAGCGGAATGACGGCGAAGAGGTGCAGATGTACGCGCGTAGCTGCCCAGCAGGGGCGGCATTTTCGATCTTGATGGATATGCAATCGTTTGTTTGATCATCTATAAACGCGCGCGATAATTGGCATTATCGGGCAAAACTGACCAAAGTGACCCACATCTGGCAACTTAAGCACCAACGAGTCGCACGAGTGTAAATTCGGTTAACTCCTCATCGCATGCGACCTCAGTCACGAAGACATCACCCGTATAGGAAGGGCACGAGGTCCTCGGCCTGGGCCCTTTCGCCGCGGCTCGCGCGGCTGTCCGCGGTGATCCGCGATACCGTCCAGGTTGTGAGGACGATGGCATGACTGGCGGGTTCGGGGAATTTGACAGGTCCCGTGCTGCCCTGCTCGCGGAGGCGGCGGAACGGGCCGGGCATTACCTGCAGAGACTGGCTGATCGCGCGGTAGCCCCCTCGCCCGAGGCGGTACTCGCACTGGATGAGCTGGATTTCCCGTTGCCGGAGGCGGGGCTGGCACCGTCGCGGGTGCTGGCGGCCCTGGACGAGGTGGGCTCGCCGGCGACGGTGGCGAGCGCGGGCCCGCGCTATTTCGGCTTCGTCACCGGCGGGGCGCTGCCGGTGGCGGTCGCGGCCTCGTGGCTGCTGGCCGCGTGGGATCAGAACGCCGCGCTGTCGGTCATGTCCCCGGTGGCGGCCCGCCTGGACGAGGTGGCGATCAGGTGGGTCTGCCAGCTCCTCGGCCTGCCCGCGGGGACCTCGGGAGGCTTCGTGAGCGGAGCGACGATGGCCAACGCGACGTGCCTGGCGGCGGGACGGGACGCGGTGCTGACGCGAGCCGGCTGGGACGCTGCCGGTGCCGGGCTGGTCGGCGCGCCCCCGGTCCAGGTGGTGGCCGGTGACGAGGTCCACGCCGCGGTGCTCAAGGCCCTGGGCCTGATCGGGCTGGGGCGCGGCCGGGCCGTGCGGCTGCGCACCGATGATCAAGGGCGGATCGCCCTGGGCGAGTTGCCGGAGCTGGATACCCCGGCGATCGTCTGCCTGCAGGCCGGCAACGTCAACAGCGGAGCCAGCGACCCGTTCGGCCCGCTCATCGACTGGGCCCATGCGCAGGGCGCCTGGGTGCATGTCGACGGCGCGTTCGGGCTGTGGGCCGCCGCGTGCCCGGAGCTGGCCGGGGAGGTGGCAGGCGCCGCCGCCGCCGACTCCTGGGCGACCGACGCGCACAAATGGCTGAACACCACCTACGACTGCGGCATCGCCCTGGTGCGCGACGGACAGGCGCTGCGGGCCGCGATGCGGGCAGAGGCCTCGTACCTGCCGCTCGGCACCGCGCGTGACCCGCTGCAGTTCACGCCTCAGTCCTCGCAGCGCGCCCGCGGAGCCGAGGTGTGGGCCGTGCTGGCCGCCCTGGGCCGCGACGGCCTCTCTAGCCTGCTCGCCGGCCACGTCGCCCTAGCCAGGCGGTTCGCCTCCGGCCTGGCCGCCGGAGGACTGGAGGTCCTGAACGAGGTGCGGCTCAACCAGGTCGTGGCCGCCTGTGACGACCCCCGCGCGACCCAGGAGATGATCACCGCGCTTCAGCGCGAGGGCACCTGCTGGTGCGGCCCGACCACCTGGCGCGGACGCCCGGCCATGCGGATCAGCATCAGCAACTGGGCGACCACCCAGGCTGACGTGGACCGCAGCGTCGCCGCCGTCCTGGCGGCGGCGAACCGGGTCGGCGCTCATCACTGAGCAATCAAACAACCCAGATTGATCGATCAAATCGCCTTGATGTACTGTGACACGGGTGATCGCACGGCAGGACAGCGCCCCGCCGGGGTTCTTGCGGCTGGCCGGCCACCCGCTGCGCTGGCGGCTGCTGAGCGAACTGTCGCGCACCGACCGGCAGGTCCGCGAGCTGAAGGTCCTGACAGGCGAGCGGCAAAGCCTCGTCTCGTACCACCTCGGCCAGCTCCGGGCAGGCGGGCTGGTGTCGATGCGGCGCAGCTCGGCTGACCGCCGCGATGCCTACTACCGCATCGACCTGGCGCGTTGCGCTGAACTCCTGGCCGCGACCGGAGCGGCGCTGCACCCGGGCCTGCGGCTCGTCCCGGCACCGGCCGGAACGGTCCAGGTGCGCGCGCGGGTCCTGTTCCTGTGCACCGGGAACAGCGCCCGCTCGCAGATGGCCGAGGCGCTAGCTGAACATCTGGCCGGTGACACGATCACGGCGGCCAGCGCGGGCAGCCATCCGAAGAGCCTGCACCCCAACGCCGTCCGGGCGATGCTGGAGTACGGCATCGACATCACCGGCCGTCAGGCCAAGCACGTGAGCACGTTCGCCGGGCAGCGCTTCGATTACGTGATAAGCCTGTGCGACCGGGTCCGCGAGGTATGCCCGGAATTCCCCGGCCACCCGGAGATGATCCACTGGAGCATCCCTGACCCGGGCCAAGCGGGAGACAGCGACGCCGAGACCTACCCGGCGTTCCGCGCCGTGGCCGCCGACCTGCATACCCGGACCGGATACCTGCTCAGGCGCCTAGGCCATGCCGGCGGCTGACGAACCGGGGCGCGAACTGGTCCCGGCGGAGGAACATCAGGCAAGCCTGGCGACGGTGTTGCGGGAATGGGGCCGGATCGGCTGCGTGGGGTTCGGCGGCCCCCCAGCGCACATCGCGCTGCTGCGCAAGCTGTGCGTGGACCGCGAGCACTGGCTCGATGCGACGGAGTTCGAGGACGCGATCAGCGCTTGCAACCTGCTGCCAGGACCCGCCTCCACCCAGCTCGCGATCTTCTGCGCCTGGCGGGTACGGGGCCGCCTCGGGGCCCTGGCCGGCGGCGCCGCGTTCATCGTGCCCGGCCTCATCTTGATCCTCGCGCTCTCCGCCCTGTTCCTGGCCGGCGCCCCGCCCCTGTGGGTGACAGGGATCGGAGCCGGGGCGGGCGCCGCGGTCGCCGCCGTCGCGCTCCAGGCCGGCTGGAACCTGCTCCTCCCCAGCTGGACACGGGCGAAGCAGGCCGGATCGCCGCGCCGGGTCCGCTGGGTGCTCTACCTCCTGGGCGGCGGGGCCGCCGCGGCCGCCATCGGCCCGTGGCTGGTCCTGGTCCTGCTCGGCTGCGGGCTCACCGAACTGGCCATCCGGCACCCGCGCCGGGCCGGTTCGCGGGGCCCGCCCGGCACCCGCTCCGCCCCGCGGATCACGCCGCTCCCGCTGGTCATGGTGCCCGTGGCAGCGGTGCGCGCCGCCGGGACGGCGGCCGCCGCAGGCGGCCTGGCGGCCCTCGCCTGGACCGCGCTCAAGGTCGGGGCGCTGTCGTTCGGCGGCGGCTTCGTCATCATCCCGCTGATGCGGGCGGACGCGGTAGGGCACCACTGGATGACCAGCAGCCAGTTCCTGAACGCGGTCGCGCTCGGCCAGATCACCCCCGGCCCGGTCGTGCAGACCGTCGCCGCCGTCGGCTACGCGGCCGGAGGCCTTGGCGGCGGCTTGCTCGCGGCCCTGATCGCGTTCTCGCCCTCGTTCGTCTTCGTCCTCGGCGGCGCCAGGTATTTCACTTCGCTGCGCGGCAACAGCCACGCTCAGGCGTTCCTGGACGGCGCAGGCCCCGCGGCCATCGGCGCGATCCTCGGCTCGGCCATCCCGCTCACCACCGCCCTGACCCAGCCATGGCAATACGCGGTGCTGGCAGCGGCGACGGTGCTCCTGCTCGCGCTGCGCCGAGGTGTCGTGTCCACCCTGCTCGCGGCCGGCGCGGCCGGCCTGATCATCTCCCTGGCCGGCGGCCCGCTCCCGCATTAAGCCAAGACCTCCGGCAGGGCACCGGTACGAGATCACCCAGGCGGCTAGACAGACGCATTCGTGTCATTCCTATGGAACCGGCAGCGACATAGGCTGGAGGGGTGGTACTCGCACCCGAGGGCCGGCGGATGGTCGCTGCAGGTGCTGGCGGCCGCCCGCGACGCCGGGCTGGTCACCAAGTCCAACCTGATCCTGGGGCTGGGCGAGGAACGCGCCGAGATCACCGCGGCCCTGGCGGACCTGCGGTCGGCCGGCTGTGAGCTGGTGACCATCACCCAGTACCTGCGGCCCACGCCGCGGCACCACCCGGTGCAACGCTGGGTCAAGCCCGGGGAGTTCGCCGAACTGCGCGACGAGGCACTGGAACTCGGATTCGCCGGCGTGATGTCCGGCCCGCTGGTCCGCTCCTCCTACCGGGCAGGCCGGCTATACACGCAGGCCATCGAGCAACGGGCCGGATCGGCTGGCTGACACCTGCCTGGACCGCCGAATGGTTTACGTGGGGACTTAGCGGCGGACGGGCTTAGGCTGGTTCGTGTGGTTTCTCTTAACGATCCCGATGTCCGGGACTTCCTGCAGCAGGGCACGCGAACCGGCAAGCTGAGCTACCTGGCCGCCAGCGGACGCCCGCTGGTCACGCCGATCTGGTTCATCGTCGAAGACGGTAGCGTCGTCTTCAACACCGGCCAGGACACCGCCAAGGGCCGCTCGCTGGCCCGCGACCCGCGGGTCAGCCTGTGCGTGGACATGGAGGAGATGCCCTATGCGTTCGTCCAGGTGCAGGGTGAGGCCGAGCTGTCCGAGGACCCCGCGGAGTTGCTCCGCACCGCCACCGCGATCGCGGCGCGGTACGTGGGGCACGAGCGCGCGGCGGAGTTCGGCAGGCGGAACGCGGTGCCCGGCGAGCTGATCGTGCGGCTGCGGCCGACCAAGGTGATCGCGGCCTTCGACGTGTCGGGCTTACGGGCTTGAATATGTGCGCCCATGCGCTGTTCCTGGCGACGCCAGCAGCGATGGAGGGCCCGAGGTGGGTCGCATGGAAGCCGACGGCTTAAGGGGCACTCTCGTGTCTGAGAGTGCCCCTTTCGCCGTGACCGGGGCGGGACGGCTAGCGGGACATCTCGCAGTGTCCGCGCCGGTAGGCGGGCGCGCTGTCCGGGTGGGACACGGGCAGGACATAAATGACGATTGACATCTATTTGCTGTCGGCGGAGTGCTCGTCGAAGAAGCGGATGAGCTCGGCGCTGGCGTCCGGCCCGCGGGGGTCGGTGTAGGAGCCGTTCGGTACGCCGCCGGACCAGGTGTGCCCGGCTTGGTGGATGATCCATCGTTCGGCCAGGGCCGCACCCGCGGGGTCCTGGTAGCAGGTCCGGGTGTAGGCATGGCCGCCGGGCACCTGCCCGGTGGTCACCACGGCGGGCGGGGTGCCCGGGCGGCCGTCCGGGCTGGCCGCGGCCAGGACGTCGCCGATGAGGCCGGCCGCGTTAGCGGGAGCCACCGTGGTATCCCGGTCACCGTGGAAGACGATCAGCGGCACGGGCCGGGCCGTGGACCCGGCCGGGCGTGACGAGCCCTGCTGCATCGCCGCGAACGCGGAGGCCATGTCTGCGGCGGCGGCGTAGGGCAGCCCGGAGTGCACCCCGGCGGCGGCGTAAAGATCGGGGTAGACCGCGGCCATCACCGCGGCCATCGCGCCCCCGGCGGAAAACCCGGCCACATACACCCGGCTGGCATCGGCCCCGTAGCGATCGGTGATCTGGCGGGTGATTCCGGCGATCAGCGATGGCTCGCCGGCGTCGCGGCGCTGGTGACCGGGGACAAACCAGTTCCAGTACTTGCCCGGGTTCGCCGAGGCGGGCTGTTCGGGGTAGGCGACCAGGAATCCCTGCCGCTCGGCAAGGTCGTTCATGCCGGTGGCGGCGGCGAAGGTCGCCGCGTCTTGGGTGCCGCCGTGCAGCATCACGACCAAAGGCATAGGGCCGCCGGTGTGGCCGGAGGGGACGTAGAGCCGGTAGGCACGGCTGCCGGCGGCGTTGGCGTAAGAGAAGGCATCAAACCGGCCCGCCGGCTGCTTCACGGCCGGGGCCTCGGGCCGGTGCGGCCGGACGAGATCCCTGGCGTCTCGGCCGGGGAGAGTGCGGCGGGTAAGCCAGCCGGGAAGGGCTCGCCTCAGTCCGGTGCCCTGGCCGGCGGGCAGCGCTGGCGGGGGGTCAGAGTAGTGGCCAGGCGTGCTACCGGTCTCCTGCCCGGCGGATGGCGCATCCGGCGTCCGCCATGGCACCGCCGGGCTGGCCAGGGTCTGCTGGATCAGCGCGGTTGCCTCGGCGAGGCGGCCCTCGCGGGTCAGGCGGGTGGCCTCAGTCATCGCCGTCATCTGACGTGCGTCCATGGCGGTGTCCCTTCTCGTGGTTGTCTTCTCTGGTCTGCTGGCAGCACAGCCTGTGGGCTGAGGGGTCGGCCGTTCAGGCAGCCGTGTGATCACGGTCACCGAAGGTGCTCTAGGCGGTGCGAGGCGCCAGGGCGGCCTTCACTGCTGTGGGGGCGCGGAAGGCGCCGAGGACCTCTACTGAGGCAATCGTGGCCAGGGCCAGCTGGGGGGTGACATCGTCGGCGATGCTCGCCAGCCCGAGCACGCGGATGTGGACCATCTGCCCGGCGTCGCGGATTTCCTCCAGGTCGCGACGGGTGTAGTGAGAGCTGCCCAGGGTGAGGGTGCGTCGGGCCGCTGTCTGGTCGAGCGCCTCGCCCCGGGTGGCGAGCTGAGTACGGATGGCCGTGCGAATGAAATCGGTGCGGTTCGTGTAGAAGCCTTCCTGGACCAGCAGATCGATCTGCCCGAGGTCCACCAGTCCCAGGTTGATAGTGATCTTCTCGGTCTTTTCACCCTCACCCTTGGCCATCCGTCCACCATCTCTCCACCATCTCCTTGGATGGTACCCCAAAGCGTGGCGCCGATGCAATGGACCAGAGGGAAGCTCGCGAACCGGATTACCGGTCACCACATGCAGCGCTTCGGTATGTCAACACCTAAGAGAGGGCTCAGCTGGATGCCCAGGTCCGCTGCGCATCCAGCACCGCCGAGGTCAGGGCCGCGGTTGCGGCCGCGGTGAGCGGCTGCCCGGGCAGCGCCGGGATGGTCGTACCGGGCGGTCGTGCCTCGGTGATGGCCGACGCCAGCTCCTCCAGATGGTGCCGCACTTCCGCGGCCTGCGCGGGCTCAGGCCGCGGCCGGTAAGCCGGCCACGACAAGGCAAGACGCGCGAGCTCCTCGATTCCGGCCGAGACCGGCCACGCGGTGTCCATGTTCCGAGACGCGATCACGACCAGCCAGATCGGCGGGTACCAGCCGAGGACGGCGAACGCCAGGCCCACTCCGATGACCGTCCCGGCAAGACGATGGACCACACGTCGCCGGGTGATCATCAGGTTGCTGGCCTGCAGCACCGCGGCCGCGGTGAGGCCTACGAGCATGGTCAGGTGACCAATGCCGACCAGCGGCATACCGGCCTCCTCGGTGTCCTCATCGATGCTGCGACGGTCCCGACGCTTAGGACGCTGCCCGGCCGGCGCGGCGGGCGCAACGCACATCCCGTCCAGTGGCAGGAACCGCATCTCCAGCCGGGTACCGGCTAGCCTGGTACAGACTCACCCCTGGGCAGCAGACCTCAAAATGGGTAATTGA
>Ga0302180_10001566_pt1 | contig 18270 bp, 15 predicted proteins | sample I_Palsa_E3_2_FD_200575 | JGI IMG/M metagenome (GOLD analysis project Ga0302180, IMG submission 200575) | Peat permafrost microbial communities from Stordalen Mire near Abisko, Sweden - I_Palsa_E3_2 | ecosystem: Environmental > Terrestrial > Soil > Palsa > Peat permafrost | place: Sweden... | reverse complement strand
CGAGCTTATCCAGCCCCATCACATGGGCGAGGCTGCGCACTTCGCTCTTCTGCTCCTCGGAGAAGCTCATGATCAGCGGCACCGCCGCGGATTTCAGCCCCTGAACCGCGGCACTGTCCGGATCGAGCGCGGCTACATCCGTACCGCGGTCATCGCTATGCCGGCGCGCGACTTGCGCCTTGGCGTAGGCGATGTTGCGCAACGCCGCCTCGACCGCCGGCCACATGCTTTCCTGATCCGGCGTCAGGTGCAGCCGCGTTCTTATGCTGGCGATCTGCGCATCGTTGAGGAGGAAGCCCGGCCGGCTGCCGCGTCGGGAAGTAGCGTCGGCTTCGCCCTTCGGCGCGGGCCGAGCGTTTACCACGGGCGCCTTCGCTTCCCTCTTTGCCGAGACCGCAAGCGCGACCGGAATAGCCCGCACAGGAGCGACCTCGGGTGCCGGTAGGGAAGCCGTTATCGCCGGAGATGCGGGTTGCGGTTGCGACGGGACCAGATGCGGGCGTGTCTCGGGAAGCATCGGCTCAGGACTAAAAAGCGCGAGGTCTTTGTCCCCCAATATCATCGGGGCGGCGCCGACAGCCTTCACCGCGATCGGCTGATCGAGCTCCGCTTCGGGGAACCGGAGCGCCACTTTCTCCGATGGAGAAAGATCGGCAGCTCGCGATTTGAAAGCCTGCCAATTGCCCAGCAAGAAACCGGCAAAGATTGCAAAGCCAATGCCCAGCCAAAGGCCGGGTCTTACCGCACGCACGCGCCACATCCCCAACGCCCCTCCCCGCGAATGCAGGGTAAGCATTTCCTTTCAAATGAGGCTTAATTTATGACTATCGCGGGGATTTTTCTCGGCGGATCAATAACGCCGCCGGGCGTTTGGAACTAAAAAGGCCCGGCGTCACCGCCGGGCCGATTTACATTCAGGTCGCTATTGGAAGGTGACCGGGTCAGGCCGCCTCGTCTTCGACGACGGCTTCTTCCTCGGCTTCCGCGGCCTCAGGCTTCGGACCGCGATGCGGGCCCTTGGCCAGCATGCCCTCAATTTCCTTGATCGCTTCGGTCTCGGTAATCCGATGCACGGCCGAGACTTCGCGCGCGAGCCGGTCGATCGCCGCCTCGTAGAGCTGCCGCTCGGAATAAGATTGTTCCGGCTGCGACTCCGACCGGAAAAGGTCGCGCACCACCTCCGCGATCGCCACGATGTCGCCGGAATTGATCTTGGCTTCGTATTCCTGCGCCCGGCGCGACCACATCGTCCGCTTGATGCGGGCACGTCCCTTAAGCGTCTCGAGCGCCCGCTTGACCATGGGCGTCTCAGCAAGCTTGCGCATGCCAACCGAAGCGATTTTCGATGTCGGCACCCTCAGCGTCATCTTGTCCTTGACGAAGGTGATGACGAAAAGCTCAAGCCGCGCCCCCGCGATTTCCTGCTCCTCGATCGAGACGATTTGGCCTACGCCGTGGGCCGGATAGACGATGAACTCGCTGGTCTTGAAGCCTTGTCGCTGAGTCGTCTTCTTCGCATTCATTCCCAAAGTTGCTCCTTCCGCCTCAGGCTTGCGCCGATTGACGGGTTTCGCCGCGGCCGCCGTGGCCCGCACCGGCCGGCGCGTCGACTGTGATGGCCGCCGGCTGGCGCCGGAGACCGGTTTTTTTATCTTCCGGCGCATACCGGTCGGGCTTTTCTTCGTACGATGACGATGACGAGTTTTTTCTGCCACTGCTCTCGCGTGGGTCTCACGCCTCTTTTGACGGTTCCTCGAAAACACCCCCTGAAAAATATGCTCCCGTCACGCGCGGGAGCCTTTTGGGGGAGTTATTCATTTCACGGCGTGTTTATAACACATTTTCGGCCAAAATCAAAGCGTTACGGCATCGCAAAAACGTCGCATTACCGAGAAAGTTAAGGCCGATAACTAAGAGTTGAATTAGTCTCCGGTGCCCGGATTTGGCGAGAAATATTGCTCGAATTTCCCGGCGACGCCCTCAAATTCCTTGGCGTCAGCGGGTGGCTCCTTCTTGGCCGTTATATTCGGCCACGACTTGGCGAATTCAGCGTTCACGCTCAACCACTTCTCCACCCCCGGCTCGGTATCCGGCTTAATCGCATCAACCGGGCATTCCGGCTCACAGACACCGCAATCGATGCACTCATCGGGGTGAATGACCAGCATGTTCTCACCCTCGTAGAAACAATCCACGGGGCACACTTCGACGCAGTCCATGTATTTGCATTTGATGCAATTATCGTTGACGATGTAAGTCATCCGCTCACTCTGGACCCTGTTTTTCGGGCCATTGCTCCTATCGCAGGGCTTATTGGCGTGCAAGTTGAGCCGCGCGCGGGGCCCCACTACTCGAGAACGCTAGCTCCTCATATAGGGTGGCGCCGGTAGCGGCCGGACCCCGTCGCTCAACAAATCCTCGCACTCTCAGCACGCGCACGGTGTTTTGAAGCGCGACGGTGATGACGTCGCCAGTGTGCACGACGCGGCTTGCCGCCCGGACACGCTGTCCATTCACCCGCATATAGCCGGAGTCGGCAAGTGCCGCGGCGTCGCCACGAGTACGAACAAGGCGCGCATGCCACAGCCACCTGTCAATCCGCTGGCCCTCCGCGGGTGCCGGCACTTTTAGCGGCGCTCCTTCGCGTCAGCTTCGAGCTGCGCCTTGAGCGCGGCCAGTTTGGCGAAAGGTGAATTCGGATCCGGCGCTTTCTCGCGCGCTTCGCGCCGTTCCGGACGGTGGCGGTCGTGACGCGCGGCATGGCCGCCTTGCCGGTCGTGGCGCGGCTGTTCCGCGCCGTGCCGCCGGCGCCGATGAGGCCGGCGCGCCGTCTCGGCCGCATTTTGTTCGGTTGCCTTCGGATGTTCGCCCTCGGCGGCGGTGGAAGGAGCCGTTGCGATTTCTCGGCCCGTGCTTTCGGCTGAACCCGGATGCCTGTGGCCACTTTCGCTTCTTGCCGAGCTGTGCCGCGCATGGCGATGCTCGCCTCGCGGCCGGCGACGTCCCTCGGGACGGCCGGGCCGCCATACCTCGATCAATTCTGGTTCGGGGAGGGCCGCGGCCGCCATCGAACTTGTTTCACCGGCCGGAGCGGCGTCCGCTGCAGGTGGCGGCGCGGATTCGGTGTGTCCGGGAGCAGCGCTTGGCGAAGGCTCAAACTCGACGATTGGGCCCGCAGCAAGTTCAGTCGGGGCGATCGACTCGGCGGGTATTTCGACTATTTCGGAAGCGTGGACTTCCTGAGAGGCGAGCTCACCAGGCGTTTCACCGATTTCGGAAGCCTCAGTTTCCCCGCTGCGCAGTTCAGCTTCTTGGTCGCTCAGCGTCGCTTCGATAGGCGGCGCGCTTTCCAAAGCGGCTTCGGCGGGGGCCGCCGCCGGCTCGGGAGCCTCAGGCGGTTTCGGCCGTCGCTCCATACGATAGCCGAGTGAACGCAGCACCGAGGCAAAATCTTCGCCGGAGGCGCCAATGAGCGAAGTCATGGTGTTGACCACGGTAAAGCCGCCACCGGCAATCGCACCCGGCGGCTTTTGTCCCGTGGCGCCTTCACGCCATGCGAGCGCCGGGCGGATCAAATCCGCAAGGCGCTCCAGAATATCGACGCGCACCGCGCGCTCGCCGCATACCCGATAGCCGGCAACGCGGTAGAGGCCACCGTCGATTTGCCGATTGACCGGTGAGGACGTGCGTCCGGAGCCTGCCAGACGCAACAAATCGTCGAGCCCGGCGCTCTCGGGGCCGTCATGCCTCAGCGCCCACAGTTGCGCGGCCAGGGCGCGCGGCGCGGGCTTCAACAAGAGCGGAAGGTAGATGTGATAGGCGCCAAAGCGAACGCCATATTTGCGCAGGCTCGCCCGATCCGGCTGCGGCAATCCTTTGACTTCCTCGGCGACCCTCATCCGATCGAGCACGCCGAGCGCTTCGACAATCTGGAATGCAATCCCCCGGGCGATACCGCTGATGTCGGCCGCCGCCGCAAGTCCGAACAGGGGCCCGAGCAACCTTTCAATGTGCGACTTGACCCATTTATCGAGCCGCACCTCGACCGCTTCGCGCGGCGCGCCCGTCAAATGTTCGTCGGCGATAATGCGCACGCGCGGGCGCAAAGGCTCCTCGCCGGCGACGAGCTTGCCGACAGCGGCGCCATTCCAGCGAATGGCGCCGTCGGCGGCGAGGATGATTTGCCGGTCGGGAACTTCCGCGAGTTTGGTGGCGCGGTTCGCAATCTCGCTGGCGAGAGCTTTCTGCGCAGCGTTTTGCAGCGCTTTTGCTTCCGATCCACCCGATGAAGCGTCCGGCACGAAGATAAAGCCATCGAGGCGGCCAAGGACGTGGCCCTCCACCTCCACTTCGCCGGTCTTGCTCATAGCCGGCTCGAGCACGGCGTTTTCGCGCAGCCGGCGCATCAGCGCACTGGTGCGCCGGTCGACGAAACGTTCGGTGAGCCGTTCGTGCAGCGCGTCGGAGAGCTTGTCTTCGATACCGCGCGTGACACCCTGCCAGTGTTCGGGATCGCTTAGCCAATCGCGCCGGTTAGCGACGAACGTCCAGGTCCTGATGTGGGCAATCCGGTTGGAAAGGGTGTCGATATCGCCGTCGTCCCGGTCGGCGAGCGCCACTTGCTGGGCGAACCAGTCCGTCGGAATAGCGCCCTTGCGCTGGAGGTGTGAATAGAGCGTGACCGCGAGTTCGGCGTGCGTCGCCGGCGCGATTTTTCGGTAATCGGGTACTTGGCAGACTTCCCACAGCCGCTCGACATCGGTTTGCGTGCCGGTGACGGAACGGACCTCGTCGTCGCGCGCCGCGTGGTCGAGGACAAGCGCATCTTCAGCGACGGGCGCCCGCGTCAGCGTCGCCTCAGTCGGCACGGTCGCGAGCGTCGCTTGCAAAGCGCCAATCGAGGAAAAATCGAGATCCGTATTGCGCCATTGCACGATCTTGACCGGCTCGAAGTTGTGGGACTCGAGCGCTTGCGCCACCTCGTTCTCAAACGGCGGACATCGCCCGGTCGTACCGAAGGTGCCGTCGCGCGTGGCGCGGCCGGCGCGACCCGCGATCTGGGCAAGCTCCGCCGGATTGAGCTTGCGAAACTGATAGCCGTCGAACTTGCGGTCGGCGGCGAACGCGACATGGTCGACATCGAGATTGAGACCCATGCCGATGGCGTCGGTCGCCACCATGTAGTCGACCTCGCCGGCCTGGTAGAGCGCGACCTGCGCATTGCGTGTGCGCGGCGACAATGCGCCGAGGACAACGGCCGCGCCGCCGCGCTGGCGGCGGATAAGCTCGGCGATCGCGTAAACCTCGTCCGCCGAGAACGCGACAATCGCCGAACGGCGCGGCAGCCGCGTCAGCTTCTTCTCGCCGGCAAACGTCAGTTGCGAGAGTCTCGGGCGGCTGACAATGCTGACGCCGGGCAAGAGCCGCTCAATGATCGGCCGCATGGTCGCAGCGCCGAGCACCAAGGTCTCTTCGCGGCCGCGCCGGTGCAAGATCCGGTCGGTAAAGACGTGGCCCCTGTCGAAATCCGCGGCGAGCTGAATTTCATCGACCGCAAGGAAAGCAACGTCGAGGTCGGATGGCATGGCCTCGACCGTGGCCACCCAAAATCGCGGATTCGGCGGCTTGATCTTCTCCTCGCCGGTCACGAGCGCCACCGCGTCCGCGCCGACGCGTTCCACGGCCCGATTGAAAACTTCGCGTGCCAACAGCCGCAGCGGCAGACCGATCAGGCCGGACGAGTGCGCCAGCATCCGCTCAAGCGCGAGATGGGTCTTGCCGGTATTGGTGGGCCCGAGCACGGCGGTCACGCCGGCGCCGCGGGCGCGCAGATCGCGGTTGATAGAAGGAGCGAAAGAGATCGGCATCAGGGGCCTGATTTACGCCAAGAACTACGCGAAGGCGGCTGCATCTGTATCACAACAACACGCTGGGAAGTCCTGTGTTTAAGATGTGGAACGAGTCTCGAACGAATCGCGGCCGAATCGGCGACTCGCGCCTTGTTCGACTTCGTTCACCGCGACATATGGCGCTGCCGGAGCTCGAAAATACCAGATCGAGTGGCCGGCCCGGTTTCAGTCATCGATAATTCGTCCAGAATCTTAACGCGACCGCCCACCGCAGAACTTTCGGCGAGTCAAGAGCCACCGTCCTGTGGATAGCGGGGAAGTGGAAGTCCAAGCTTGGCATGGCATTCATGCGCGTCTGTGACATCGGAACCGGTTGAGCAACGAAGAACACCGCGTCCATCATTCGCGCCTTCGGCACTCACTGCATTTTCGTATTCGCTGCGGCTCGCGGCGGTTTTGCAACCGTGAGGAATTGCGTAGCCTCGAGCGCGCCGACCCCAACAGGGGTCGGCAGCGAGAACCGAAATGGCACCAACACGCGCGTCCCGGCAATCGGCGCAATCCAGGCTTCGGCGTCGCGGATGGAAGCGAGGTACTTCATGGTGCTGGAATTAGGCAGGTAGCCGGATACGGGCGTGAAATAGACCGCGCAAACCATCACCGGCCCCTGATATCCCTTCGACGCCTTCACAGTCTCGACGCGTTTGAACTCGCTCGTCAGATCGTAACGCAGGCGGCCATCGAACACCGGCACTTTACGATTGCACGCCTGCGGCGACAAAGGATCGCCGCTACCGGCGAAATAATTCATCGTCGATATCATGGGATCGACCACGTTGTGGCGATCGCTGTCGGTGACTGCAATACGGTCGGGATTTGGTCCGACCGGCGGCTCGACCGTGAAGTCCCTTACGTCGCCGCCGGCGAAGGCAATGCGCACATCATCGATTCTGTCTTTGGTGGTCACCGTGGCGGCATAGGTCAGCGGCACCAAACGCCCGGCGGCGATCGTGCCGCGCGTGGCGCTCACGCCAGTGCCGGAGGCAAAGAAGCGCAGTAGCCCCGCCGTTGCACCGTTGGCAGCTGCCGTAAATTCGTCCTCCGAAATATCGATGATCCAATTGCCGCGTCCAATTGGAATACCCATAAGGGTCGCCACGTATTCGGCCTCGAGGCGTCCCTGCGCCGCGGCGGGGTGGCGCGCGTCGGCCAAAAAAGCGGCCGCCAGGAGCACTGCGATGCCCAGGGCCGGGCAAATGCGGGTAAGCTGTCTCAGTAGGCTGACCAAAGTCCGTGACAATTTCTGCCCTGGCGCTGCCATCGCTAGTGTGGCGGTTCAGAAGTCCGCATCATTCTTCCCGGCGCCTTATCATGCGGACTACGGCCCAAAAGCGCCATAAGCGGCTAACAGATAGTGCCGAGCTGGGGCTGTTTTGTCGGAGAATACGTCGTTTCTATGATTTTTCCGGCATTTGCCGGGGACTTCGTCGGCTCACGTCGCTTGACGCGTTTCCAAGCGCCGATTATAGGTCCGCCGCTTTCCATGGTGCGCCATCCGGCGCCTGGGAGGCAAATTTTTCAAAACGAGGATTGCCATGGCGTGGCGCTGCGAGCTCACCGGCAAAACACGGCAGATTGGCCATCGCGTGAGCCATTCGAACCGCAAGACCAAGCGGCGCTTTCTGCCCAATCTGCTTAACGTCACGCTGATGTCCGACGTGCTCGGCAGATCGGTGCGTTTGCGCATCTCCGCAAACGCGCTGAAGACCGTCGATCATCGCGGCGGACTTGATGCGTTTCTCCTGAAGGCCAAAGACACCGAGCTGTCATCGCGAGCGTTGGAGCTCAAGCGGCAAGTCGCCAAGAAGCGCGCCGCGGCTTAACGCATTAAGTCGCTACCGCAAATATTTGTTGAGCCAGTCGAGCGTGCGCTGCCAGGCGAGCTTAGCCGCGTTTTCGTCATAACGCGGCGTAGTGTCGTTATGGAAACCGTGATTGGCGCCGGCATACACGTAGCCCTCGTGCGTCACGTGCGCTGCCGAAAGCGCCGCGTCATAGGCCGGCCAGCCCGAGGTGATGCGCGTGTCAAGCTCGGCGTAATGTGCGAGCACCGGCGCCTTGATCTTCGCCGCTTCTTCCGCACTCGGCTGGGCGCCGTAGAACGGGACCGCCACCGCTAAGTCGACGCCCATGCGAACGGCCAACTGGTTGGTAACACCGCCACCGAAGCAGAAACCGATAACGGCAATTTTTCCGGTGCAATCGGGCCGTGACTTTAGCCAGGTCGCGGCGGCAAAAAAATCTTCCATCATCTTGCCGTGGTCGACTTCCTTGAAAAGCGCGCCGCCTTTTTCGTCATCGCCGGGATAGCCGCCCACCGACGTCAAGCCGTCAGGCGCCAGCGCCATGAAACCGGCGACCGCTACGCGGCGGGCGACATCTTCGATATACGGGTTAAGACCGCGGTTCTCATGGACCACGAGCACGCCGGGCACCTTGTCCGCAGCATTCGACGGCCGTACCAAATAAGCTTTGATGGCGCCGTTGCCCTGTGGCGACGGCACGCCGACCCACTCCGCGTTGATCCGCGGATCGTCTTTCTGGACTTGAATCGCCCAAGCGTAGTTCGGTTTGAGCATCTCGAAGAGCACGGCCGCGGTCAGGCCGCCGACGGCGAATTTCTGCGCGCGCTCGAAGAAATCGCGCCGGCTGATTTCACCGTGCACGTAGCGGTCGAACAGATTGAGCAGATCTTGCGGGAAATCCGACGCGTGTTTTCGGTCCATGAAATACCCTAACCAAGAGCCGGGGTTCTTATGAGCAAGCTCGGGCCATTGCGCCAAGTCCGGACGACCATTTCAGCGGCGGCTCAGGCGTAGGCCATACTAGTGCGGCGCCGATACAACAGCCACAGCACGATTGTGATGTTGACGGCGTTAAAGCCGAGCCCGTTGAGAAATGCCGCGCTGTACGACCCAGTGAGGTCGAAAATCAATCCCGACAGCCAGCCGCCGAGCGCCATGCCGAACATGCTGGTCATCAGAACAATCCCGACGCGCGCGCCGGCCTGCTGCGGCGGAAAATATTCGCGCACAATGATGGCGTAGGAAGGAACGATGCCGCCCTGAAACAGGCCGAACAGCGCCGACACGACGTAGAGGGAAACCAGGCCATTGTAGAAAAGATAAAGGGCAAGCGCAGTGCCTTGCAGCACCGAGCCGAGCAATAACGTGCGCAGGCCGCCGACGCGATCGGCAATGAACCCCGAGCCGATCCGGCTCACAATGCCGGCCGCCATCATCACCGCCAGCATGTCGGCGCCATGCGCGACGCCGTAGCCGAGATCGCCGCAGTAAGCGACGATGTGGACCTGCGGCATCGACATCGCGACACAGCAGCAAACCGAGGCCATACAAAGAAGTACCTGCAACGAGAAGAAGGAAAGACCCAATGCGCCTGTGGCGCTGCCACCGGCGACCACGTTCGCCACGGCGCGTGCGTCCGGAGCGCGGCCGCGCATGGCAATCAAGCCGATGAGTACGATCGCTACGGCGCTGGCAATGCCAATTCCGGCATGGGTGCTGCGCCAGCCAATCGACGCAATCAAATGCTGCACGACCGGCGACCACACCGTTCCGGCGACGTAGTTGCCGGCCGAGGTCAAGGTCACGGCCACGCCGCGGCGGCGGACGAACCAGTGTGAAATGTCCGCCATGAGTGGGCCGAGCGCGATCGAACTGCCGAAGCCGATCACCCCATGAGCAATAGCGTATGCGGCGAAGTTTCCGGCATAAGCGGCACCGACGTAACCGACCGCAAGCAAAACGGCGCCGACGAGCAGCACCGGAAGAATTCCGGCGCGATCGAGCAAGCGTCCCAGGACCACGCCGCCAGTCGCGCCGCCGACCATGGTGAGCGTAAATGCCAATGACGCTTCGGCCCGCGGCACGCCAAAATCCGCTTGCACGACCGGCAGCGCTACCACCACCGACCACATGCCGACGCCGCCGACGGTCGCAACGAGGATTGTTGCCGCGAGCCGCAGCCAAGCCGCTGCGGAGTCCGGGGCGGGCCCGACTTTCATCCGCTCACCTTGTCGAGTTGCGGCAGCGTAACACCGGCATCACACGTGCAAGCGCCGCTTTTGCGGCACCCGGCGTTGGACGCGTTCGGCCGTCGGATGCTCCGCGAACAGTTCCGTGAGCTTTTCCGTCATGACGCCGCCCAGCTCTTCGGCGTCTACGATAGTGACGGCCCGCTGGTAATAGCGGGTGACGTCGTGACCGATACCGATGGCGACGAGTTCGACCGGTGAGCGCGTCTCGATCTCCTCGATCACCCAGCGCAAGTGACGCTCGAGGTAATTGCCGGGATTGACCGACAGGGTGGAATCGTCGACCGGCGCGCCGTCGGAGATCATCATCAGGATTTTCCGGCTTTCAGGGCGGCCAAGCAGCCGCTTGTGCGCCCAGTCGAGCGCTTCGCCGTCGATATTTTCCTTAAGCAGGCCTTCGCGCATCATCAGTCCGAGATTTTTACGCGAACGCCGCCAGGGCGCGTCGGCGGATTTGTAGATGATATGGCGTAGATCGTTGAGCCGCCCGGGATTCGCCGGTTTGCCTTGCGACAGCCAGGCTTCGCGCGATTGGCCGCCTTTCCAGGCGCGGGTCGTAAAGCCCAAAATTTCCACCTTGACGCCACAGCGTTCCAAAGTGCGCGCCAAGATGTCGGCGCAAGTGGCCGCGACCGTGATCGGCCGGCCGCGCATGGAGCCGGAATTGTCGAGGAGTAACGTCACCACCGTGTCGCGGAAGTCGGCATCCTTCTCGCGCTTGAACGATAGCGGATGCAGCGGATCGACAATGACGCGCGGCAGCCGGGCGGGATCGAGCAGCCCTTCCTCCAGATCGAACTCCCACGCCCGATTCTGCTGCGCGAGCAATAGCCGCTGCAATCGGTTGGCGAGCCGCGCCACTACGCCCTGCAAGTGCGAGAGCTGCTTGTCGAGATAGCCGCGCAAGCGATCGAGCTCTTCGGGATCGCAGAGATTCTCGGCGCCGATGGTCTCGTCGAACTTTGAGGTAAACGGCCGGTAATCGGGACCGCGCGGCTCGTTGCGGCCCTGACGCGGCCGCCACGGCTCGGCCGCGGTCTCCGAGTCACCCATTTCCGCATCGTCGGCCATCTCGGCGGCCGGCGCATCGACCGCCTCGGCCGATTGGTCGGCTTTATCGTCGGCCGAGCTCTCCGACTCGTCGAGGCTCACCCGGTCGGCATCCGCATTATCCGCCGATTCTCCGTCCGCGGCGGAGTCGTCGTCAGCGCCCTTGTCTTCGCCGTCCTCGCCTTCCTCTTCTTCGGATTCGCTCGAGCGATCTTCGCCCATGTCGAGGCAATCGAGCAGATCGTGCACGACGTCGCCGAACCGGCGCTGATCGGTGAACACGCGTTCCAGGCGATCGAGATCGCGGCCGGCGCGTTCCTCGATCAGGGGTCGCCACAGCTCGACGAGCTTGCGAGCCGGCGGCGGCGGAATTTCGCCGGTCAGCCGTTCGCGTACGATCATCGCCAGCGCGTCCTCGATCGGTGCGTCGGCTCGGTCGGTGATCTCTTCATATTTGCCGCGGTGAAAGCGGTCGTCGAGCATGGCGGCAAGATTCTTGGCGACGCCGCCCATGCGCCGGGAGCCGATAGCTTCGACGCGCGCCTGTTCGACCGCTTCGAATACCGCGCGCGCCTGTTGGCCGCCGGGCACGAGCTTACGGTGGACCGCGGGATCGTGGCAGGCGAGCCGCAGCGCAATCGAGTCGGCGTGGCCGCGCACAATGGCGGCTTCGCGCTCGCTCAATCGGCGCGGCGGCTCCGGCAAGCGCACCTTGTTGCCGGCGAGCCCGGGCCGCTCCGCGGCGAAGGCGACCTCGATGTCGTTCTTGCCGGCGATGGCACGCACGCACACGCCGACCGCGCGCTTGAACGGCTCGGTCGGCGCTTCCTTGGCCGGAGACTTGGGTTTGATGTTCGAGGTCATGGGTACCGGTGATCCTTCAGCGTGGCGGCACAAGGCCTGCCCAGCCATGGACTTCGCGGGTCAGCGCATCCACCAGATCGGGACGGTCGATACCGGCAAGGTCCATACGCGGCTTGTAACCGCCGGACATCAAGCAAAAACTCAAGAGCTGATAGGATGGACGAAAGTTCTTTAGCTCGTTTGGTTCGATTGCGACCACTTGGCCGGGGATGACCGGATTAAGCTCGTCGCGCTGATAGATCGCATCAAAGCCGGAAATGCGCCATGCGCCGGAACGCCGTTCGGCCCGAAACAAAAAGCGCGCGTGCGTCGAGATCACGACGGCAACGCTACGCACCTTGCCGGGAATATCGATGATCGCGCCGAGTTGCGCGATGGCGCGGTTGCTGGCGAGCGTGACCAGGATAGGGCCGAGCCGGTGCGTCGCCTTCACGTTGCGTTCGACCATTTCCTGCGAACGGCGGACGAATTCGGGACCGCTGGCGTCGATCCAGCTCAGGCGCACGATGGAATCTTCATGGAAGCAATCACGCATCTGCTCCCATAATCCGAGATCGCGGCTTGAGCGTTCGCGCAAGATCAATTGCTGGACCGCGACGATGTCGGCGGCTTCACGAAGCGCCTTTTCCTGCGCGGGACTTTCAAGCACGACGGTCGAGCTCATGGTTTCAAACCGCCCGCTCTCTTTTCCCTCCCGCGGGAGCGGGAGGGCTTTCAGCTCAACGCGACGTTGACAGCCGATTCCGGCAATTCCTGCCCAAAGCAGCGCTGATAAAACTCCGCCACAAGCGGACGCTCGAGCTCGTCGCATTTATTGACGAAAGTCAGCCGGAAGGCGAAGCCGATATCGTTGAAAATGTCGGCGTTTTCCGCCCAGATAATCACCGTGCGCGGGCTCATGACGGTGGAAATGTCGCCGTTCATGAAGGCGTTGCGCGTCAGATCGGCGACCCGAACCATTTTCGCGACGATGTCGCGGCCGGATTCGTTGCGGTAATGTTTGGCCTTGGCGAGCACGATGTCCACTTCGTTATCGTGCGGCAGATAGTTGAGCGTCGTGACAATGGACCAGCGGTCCATTTGGCCTTGGTTGATCTGTTGCGTGCCATGATAGAGCCCGGAGGTGTCGCCCAGACCCACGGTGTTGGCGGTCGCGAACAGACGAAATGACGGGTGCGGCTTGATCACCTTGTTCTGGTCGAGCAGCGTGAGCCGCCCCGACGATTCCAGGACGCGCTGGATCACGAACATGACGTCGGGCCGGCCGGCGTCATATTCGTCGAAACAGAGCGCAACATTGTTCTGCAGCGCCCAAGGCAGGATGCCGTCACGAAACTCGGTGACCTGCATACCCTCGCGGATGACGATAGCATCCTTGCCGATGAGATCGACGCGGCTGATATGGCTGTCGAGATTGACGCGCACGCAAGGCCAATTGAGCCGTGCCGCCACCTGCTCGATGTGCGTCGATTTCCCGGTGCCATGATACCCGGTGACGATAACGCGCCGGTTCCGCGCAAAGCCCGCAAGGATGGCAAGCGTCGTCGGCTTGTCGAACCGGTAATCGGGATCGAGATCAGGAACATGCTCGTCCGGCTCGGAATAAGCCGGAACTTCCAAGTCGCTGTCGATCCCGAATACTTGCCGGATCGACACTTTCATGTCCGGCAAGCCCGGTTCCGCTTCTGCTGCGAGACTCATCACTCCTCCGTAACCCCTTATCCGGGGCGGAATGGTTATTCACCGGCGGTCGGATATCCGGCCAAACTAGCAGATGGTTACCAGGCCGCGAAAGCGGGTTTGCGCGGTCAGCAAAAACCCGCCGATTTCAAGTAATTGTAGGCCTGAATAATCTCCCGTAGCTGTTGCTCGGACCCGCGGTCGCCGCCGTTGGCGTCGGGATGATGCCGCTTTACCAACACCTTGAACTTGGCCTTGATATCGGCCCGTTTGGCATCGGCTTCAAGTCCGAGCACGTCGAGCGCGCGGCGCTGGGCATTGAGGATTTTGCGGCCCTCAGCAGCCTGGCGCGCATGCCGATTGCCACCGATCCCCGCCACCAGATCGAACGGGTCTTCCGCCGTGAAACCCTCGGCGCCGAAGTCGGCGGAACGACGGCCGTCAGGGCGGCGCCCGCCACGGCCGCCGCCGACCGATCCCATTTTCCAGGTCGGACGATGCCCGGTGAGGTCCTCTTTCTGATATTTGGCGACGGCGTCATCGCTCATCCCGGCGAAAAAGTTGTAGGCGTTGTTGTATTCGCGGACGTGTTCGAGACAGAACTGCCAGTATTCGCTGGCGCGCAAGCGCCCTTTCGGCGCGCGATGCGTCGCCGGCGCGTCGCACTTAGGCCACTGGCACCCCGGCAGATCTGCGGTGCGGCGGCGATCGCGGTCCGGCTTGACGCGGATTCGATCAAACAATGGTGAGTTCGCACTCATCGGCGAGGAGTATGCGGCGACGGCGATGAAGCCTTCAAGACTTGACAGGCGGCAAAACACCGCGCCGTCAACATTGACGTTAATGCTTCGCGCTCGCTAAGGCTGCAAATCATGCGCACCCAAGATGTGATCACGGAAAAACTGCAGCAAGCCTTCGCCCCCGAAAGCCTGCAGGTCGAAGATGAATCGCACCGCCACGAGGGTCATGCCGGCCACCGGCCCGGCGGCGAAACCCACTTCCGTCTCTATATTGTGGCTGAAGTATTCCGCGGAAAGGGCCGGCTGGAGCGGCATCGCATGATCAATACGGCGCTCGCGGACGAGCTTTCCGGCGGCGTGCACGCGCTCGCAATCCACGCAGCCGCGCCAGGCGAGAATTTTTAGACGTTACTGCGGCTCGGCGGCGGCGAGAAGCGCCATAAGATCGAGATGTCTTGTATACATGGTCAGCTTACCGTCCGGCGTGCGCGGCCAGACTTCACGCGGCCGGTCCCAGTAAAGCTCGACGCCGTTGTCATCGGGATCGCGCAGATAAAGCGCTTCGCTGACGCCATGGTCGGAGGCGCCGTCGAGCGGAATTTTGGCCTCCATCAACCTGCGCAACGCGTCGCCCAGCGCGGCGCGCGTCGGGTAGAGGATCGCGAGATGATAGAGGCCGGTCGTGCCCTGCGGCGGCGGCGACCCGCCGCGGCTCTCCCAGGTGTTTAGCCCAATGTGATGATGATAACCGCCGGCGGAAATAAATGCCGCGTCCCGGCCGAACCTCTGCATCAACTGGAAGCCGAGAACGCCGCAATAGAAAGCCAGCGCCCGGTCGATATCGGCCACTTTCAGATGCACGTGACCGATGCGCACGCCGGCGTCGATCGGGGCTGAGGCCTGGGCCGGCCCCTCGGCGATTTTCGTCCGATCGTCCATCGCGTAGCTCCAATCCTGTTGGTGCTCAAATGCGCGCTGGCGCGGTCTTCCGCAAGTGGCGGGGGTTTAGCTCGCCTTAGCGCTCAGCTTGCGCACAAGCGGCGTAACGCGCAGCGCCGTGATGCGGTTGCGGGTCTTGCGCAGGACTTGGAAGCGAAATCCGTGAAAGGTGAAGCTTTGACCCGGCTCCGGAATGGAGCGCGCCTCATGAATCACGACCCCGGCAATGGTCGTCGCTTCGTCGTCGGGGATATTCCAATCCATGGCGCGGTTGAGGTCGCGTACGGTGACCGCGCCGTCGACATTGGCGGATCCATCCGGCAACATGCGCACGCCTGGTACCGCGATGTCGTGTTCGTCGCTGATGTCGCCGACAATCTCCTCGACAATGTCCTCGAGCGTCACCAGGCCTTCGAGTTCGCCGTATTCGTCGACGACCAGCGCCAGCGCCGTCTTGCGGGCGCGAAAAGCGCTGAGCTGCTCGTAAAGCGGCGTAGTGTCGGGCACGAACCATGGCGGGCTTGCCAGCGATACAATGTCGATTTTGCCGGCATCGCCGCCGGCCGCGTGCAGCGCGCGCAGCAAATCCTTGGCGTGGAGCACGCCGAGAATGTTGTCCTGCGCGCCGCGCCATAGCGGCAAGCGCGTCACCGGCGCCGCGAGCACCGCATCGACGAGCTCCTGCGGCGGCTCATCGGCATCGAGCATCACCATCTTGGTGCGATGGACCATCACATCCGACACCGTCAGCTCGCGCAGATCGAGCACTCCGCCCATCATGTCGCGGTCGAGTTTTTCCACCACGCCGGAGTGATGAAGGAGATCGACCGCCCCGCGCAGCTCTTCGCGCGGTGAGAGAATTGATTGGATCTGGCCGACCGGCATGCCGACGCCGCGCAAAATGATTCGCACCAGCCACTCCACCGCCTTCAGAATGGGTAGGAACCAACGCACGATACGGTCGATCGGCTGCGCGACCGCGAGCGCCATGCGATCCGGCGCGTTGAACGCGGCGGTCTTCGGCAACACCTCGGCGACAACGAAGATAAGAAGTGTCATCGCTATTGTGGCGTAGATCACGCCGGCATTGCCGAAGAAGGCCAGCAACAGACCGGTCGCTAGCGTCGAGGCCGCGATGGTGGCAAGATTGTTGCCAAACAGGATCGCCCCCAGCAGCCGCTCGCGGGTGGCGAGAAGCCGGTTGACGATCGTAGCATCGCGGTTGCCTTGCTTCTCAAGCCGCATCATGGCGGCGCGAGAAGACGCGGTCAGCGCCGTCTCGCTCGCCGAGAAGAACGCCGACACCGCCAAGCACACCACCACTGCAAGAACGTCCAGCCAGTCAAAAATATTCATTTCTTGGCAAGTTTCTCGTCGAGAAAGGCGCGCACATCGCGCGCGTCGACGTCCGTGTCGACGAATGCTGCGCCGATCCCGCGCACCAGAATAAATGTGGGCATTCCGCGCTTTATTTTCTTGTCCTGTGCCATCAAATCGATCAGCCGGTCGACGGATGGCAACTCGCCCGGAATGTCTTGCGGCCGGGCGGGCAGGCCGACTTCAGCTAGATGGCGAATGGCGCGGTCTGCTTCGGCGGCCGGCAGCAAACCCCGCCGGGCGGAAAACTCGAACGCCAGCGCCATTCCGGCGGCGACCGCTTCGCCGTGCAAAAGCCGCCCGGAAAAACCGGTCGCCGCCTCCAATGCATGCCCGAAGGTGTGACCGAGATTGAGCAATTGCCGATCGCCGGTTTCGCGCTCGTCGCGCGCAACAATTGCCGCCTTGGCGCGGCAGCATATGGCGATGGCGTGCTCGCGTGCCGGCCCGCCTTTGAAGACTTCGCGCCAGTCCGTTTCCAGCCAAGAAAAGAACGCAGCGTCGCCGAGCAAACCGTATTTGACGACCTCGGCATAGCCGGCGCGAAATTCCCGCGGCGGCAAGCTATCAAGCGTGGCGGTGTCGGCGACCACCAAAACCGGTTGATGGAAGGCGCCGATGAGATTCTTGCCGTGGGCTGAATTGATAGCGGTCTTGCCGCCGACCGAGGAATCGACTTGAGCCAACAGCGTGGTCGGCACTTGCACGTAGTCGAGCCCGCGCCGCACTACCGAGGCAACGAAGCCGGCGAGGTCGCCGATGACGCCGCCGCCAAGCGCCAGAACAAGATCGCTGCGCTCGATACGCGCCGCGATCACCTGCTCGCACGCTTGCTCGAATACGCGGAAGCCCTTTGCGCCTTCACCGGCTGGAACGATCACACGGCCCGACGCGATGGCATCGCCGGCAAGCGCAGCCTCGACAGCCTCGAGCGCAACGCGAGCGACATTGTCATCAGTCACGATCGCGACTTTAGCTCCCGGACGCAAAGCTGAAATTCGCGCCCCGAGCGACGCGATGAGTCCGCGGCCGATCACGATGTCATAGCTGCGCGCGCCGAGCGCGACACGAACCGTTGCGGGATCGGGACGGAGGGGCGCGGTCATGCGTCGGACCTCTCCTGCATCGAGGCGGACACATGCAAGAACGCGCCGAGGGCCGCGACGATGTCGGCGACAATCGCGTCGTGCGCGACTTCGCGGGAGTGCACGGTCAAGTCCGCCTGCGCGTAGGTCGGTTCGCGCTCGATCAACAAAGCGCGCAGCGTTGCTTCCGGATCGCCGGTCTGTAGCAACGGCCGTTCGTTGCGCCGTTTGCTGATACGACGGAGCAGCACGTCGAGATCGGCTTTAAGCCAGACGGAGACGCCTTTGCCGCAGATCGCCTCGCGCGTGCCCTCGTTCATGAACGCGCCCCCGCCGGCCGCCAACACCTGCGGGCCACCGTCCAAGAGCCGCGCGATGACGCGCGCTTCGCCGCTGCGGAAATCGGCTTCGCCGCGATGGGCGAAAATATCGGTGATGCTCATCCCGGCCGCCTTTTCGACTTCCGTGTCGGCATCAACGAAAGGAATGCCGAGCCGTGTGGCGAGCCGGCGGCCGATGGAGGATTTGCCTACGCCCATCATGCCGACCAGCACGATCGAGCGGCTGCCGAG
>Ga0302180_10001564_pt1 | contig 18279 bp, 14 predicted proteins | sample I_Palsa_E3_2_FD_200575 | JGI IMG/M metagenome (GOLD analysis project Ga0302180, IMG submission 200575) | Peat permafrost microbial communities from Stordalen Mire near Abisko, Sweden - I_Palsa_E3_2 | ecosystem: Environmental > Terrestrial > Soil > Palsa > Peat permafrost | place: Sweden... | reverse complement strand
CTGCCGCGGTGGCGAAGTCGCACGCCATGTTCGTCCCACGGCCCCTGATCAGGCCCCACGCGGCTCATCAGCAGCAGAAGTAAATCGCCCTCGCTCAACTCGAAGGGCGCGGATTCAGGCCGCGCCCTTCTTTCATGCCAACAACCGTGCACCTTACTTTATCGTGACCTTAGTTACCTTTAACGAACCGCGCTTCTTCAAGCACAATCACTCTGAGTTTGTCCAAAGTGTATCCGGGGAATGATGTCCGGGGATGATCGTCCGGAGAAGACCTTCGGAGAAAACATCTTCACCTAGAGTCTGTTCACTTGCGGGAGACCAGGAAAGTGCTCGACCAACGGCGACAGCGGGCCTTGATGTTCGTCTTCTCATTCCTGATCGTCAGCGCCTCGCTGGCGACGGCGCGGGACCTTGCCGTCGTATCCAATAAATCGAACGCCGTCGGTGCCATCAGCCTCGCCGACCTGGTCAAGGTCTGCAAGGCGCAGACCAATCGCTGGCCCGATGGTAAACCCGTGACCTTCGTCATGCGATCTCCCGCCTTGCCCGAGATGAAGATCGTCCTTGAGAAAGTGTATGGCATGTCTCGGGCCGAGGTCAGCGGCCTCATCGTTGCCTCCAATCAGGGACGACTCAACCATCCTCCGATTCTGGTCGCAACCTCCGACGAAGAATTGTTGGACAAGGTAGCGACCCTGCCCGGAGCAGTTGGTGTCGTCGATGTGTACTCCATCAACAGCAGCGTAGCCATCGTCAAAATCGCGGGTAAACTTCCCCTCGAACCGGGCTATCTGCTGCACGGCAATTAGAGAATGGCGGTCAGCTCTCAGTAGTTGAGGGTCACGGTAAGTAAACGGTGCAACTGCACGATCAGCAACGGTAAAACGATCGTTCACTCGCCCTGACCACTGACCACTGGCAACTGATTTCAATATGTCAGCTCCACTCAAGAAACTCGTAACCCACTCGCCGGCGAAACCCGCCGGGCCGGCGCCTCCAGCCTCTTATGTACGCCGTTACGCTCGCTTCGCCGTCGACGCCCGCCTTCAGGTTCGCATGTTTCAGGCTGGCGAATTTCGCAGCTGCTGGGGACGCTCCACCGAACTCGGTCAGGATGGCATTGGCGCGACTCTTACCGGAGAACTTGAAACCGGCGAAATCGTCTCTCTGGAAATTCCTCTGCCTCTCAGCCCCTACCCTTTGAAAGTTCGCGCCATAGTGCGCTATCGCCAGGGCCTCCGCTATGGCTTTGAATTCCTCACCCTCAATGACTCCCAGCGCGACATGATTCGCCGCGTCTGCGAAATGCTCGAAACAAAACCGTGAGCCAGCGTAACTTGGAAGACGTAAAACTCCGCCCCCGCGCTTCTTGGTTCAATTGCAGGATTGCACAATTACAAAATTACCCAATTACTCAACGTCCAAAATTACCTCAGTAACTTTCTAGTAATTCTCCCCAGCTTTACCATCGCTCCTGCTGCTGTTTCAGAGGGGGGAGCTTCCAGATGGGTGACCGTTTCACCCAATCAGATCAGTCCCGGGAACTCGCGCGCGCCCGTGACTTGCGTCAGGCTCTCGAGCGTGGAGCCCCGCCCACGTTCAGTCCGCCCAGCGTTCCTAACTCCGTTGCTCAGCCCTCGTCTCTTTCCTGGGCTTCGGTGGAAGCAGAATCCGGCGCGAACGCCACCGCGGTTCTCGACCTTCGTCGCCAGTATCTCGAGCAGCTTTTTGCAGGCTCGCCCGACGGATTAATCGTGCTCGACCCCTCGTTCGGCACCCAGTGCGTCAACCCGGCGTTTGAGCGGATGTTCGGCTACGCCGCGGCGCAAGCCTGCAGCCAGCCCGTCGATTCACTCATCGTTCCTTCCGACCGCGTCGCCGAAGCCGACTGGATTGTCCAGTGCCTGCTGCGTGGCGAACAACTCGCTCTCGAAACCCAGCGCCGCCGTCATGATGGATCGCTGCTCGATGTTTCCGTCTCCACCGCTCCGTTGATCATCCACGGCCAGATCGCCGCTTTCTATGCGATCTATCGCGATATCTCCACCCGCAAGCGCGCCGAATCTCTGAGCTCCGCTCTCTATCGCATTGCCGAAAAAGCCAGCGCCTCGCAGAATCTGCAGCAGTTCTTCGCCTCCATCCACGCCATCGTCGACGAACTCATGTGCGCCCGGAATTTTTTCATCGCCATTCATGATCCCGAATCTCAACTGCTTAATTTCCCCTACTTCGTCGACCAGCAGGAGCCCGCCCCCGCTCCCACCAGGCTCGGCTCCAGCCTCACCGATTACGTGCTGCGCACCGGCGAGCCCCTGCTCTGCACCCCCGACCTCTTGACGAAATTACTCAAGCGCGGAGAGGTCGAACTCACGGGCCCGCGTCCTTTCGACTGGCTGGGTGTGCCGCTCAAAGTGAAGAATCGCGTCCTCGGCGCCCTCGTGGTGAAGAGTTATTCTGAAAGCCCACGCTTTCGCGAACGCGACAAGGAAGTGCTTTCCCTGATCGCGCAGCAGTTGGCCGCCGCCATCGACCATAAACAGAACGAGCAGGCTCTACGGCGCTCCGAAGTCCGCTACCGTTCGCTGGTGCAGACCGCCGTGTACGGCATCTACCGTTCCAGCCTCGCCGGCCACTTTCTCGACGTGAACCCCGCCCTCATCGGAATGTTGGGCTACAACTCCGCGCTCGAAGTCCTGGCTCTTGATCCGCAAAAAGATGTTTTCCTCGATCCCGCCGACTACTCCCGCCTGGTCGACGAATTCCGCCGCAACGGACGCATGGACGGCTTCGAAGTCCGCTGGAAACGCAAAGACGGGACTTCCATCAACGTCCGCATCAGCGGCCGTGCCGTGGCCGGCGGAGACGAACCTACCGATGTTCTCGAAGCCATCGCCGAAGACATCACCGAACGCCGCCTGCTCGAAGATCAATTCCGGCAGGCCCAGAAGATGGAAGCCGTCGGCCGTCTCGCCGGCGGCATCGCCCACGACTTCAATAATCTGCTCATGGTCGTCAGCGGCTACACCGAAGTTCTGCTCGATACGCTGCCACTCGGCGATCCCTTACATTCCAAAGCCGAAGCCATTCAGCAGGCCTCCGATCGGGCGACCACGCTCACTCGCCAGCTTCTGGCCTTCAGCCGCAAACAGCTTCTTGAACTCAAGGTGGTCGACGTCAACGCCATCGTTGCCGACATGGAACGCCTTCTCCGTCCACTCATCGGCGAGGACATCGAACTCTCCACCAGCCTCGCTCCCTCGGTCGGATGCACCCGCGCCGATGCCGGCCAGCTCGAGCAGGTCATCATGAATCTCGTCGTCAACGCCAAGGATGCCATGCCCAACGGCGGCAAAATCTGCATCCGCACCGGCGAAGTCATCCTCGACGATTCCTACCGCCCGGAAAATACTTTCATCAAACACGGCCCCTACATCATGATCTCGGTCAGCGACTCCGGACAGGGCATGGACCGCGAAACCCAGGCCCGCATCTTCGAACCTTTCTTCACCACCAAAGAGAAAGGTAAAGGCACCGGCCTCGGACTCTCCACCGTCTACGGCATCATCAAGCAGAGCGGCGGCTACGTCTTCGTGCAGAGCGAGCTCGGCCGCGGCACCGTCTTCACTATTTATTTCCCCCGCGTCGATGGACCCTCCGAGCCCCACGGCGCGACGCAAGTTTCCTCCAGCCCGGCGGGAGGATCAGAGACCATTCTCCTGGTCGAGGACGAGGATTCCGTTCGCCAATTAGTCCGCGAAACCCTACAGTCTCGAGGCTATCGCGTTCTCGAAGCCGAAAACGGCAACGCCGCCCTCGCCCTCGCCGCCACTCACACGGAGACGATTCACCTCGTCATTACCGACGTTGTCATGCCCGGCCTCAGCGGCCACGAACTGGCCGCTCAACTCCTGCTCGCGCGACCCGGCCTGAAAGTCCTCTACCTCTCCGGCTACGCTCAGGACGCGTTCCCCAGCCCACCCTCCGCTGAAGGCCAGAAAACTTTCCTGCAGAAGCCTTTCACCCTGCAAAGCCTGGCCCGCAAAGTCCGCGAAGTCCTCGGCCCACTAAATCAATAATTCCCTCATCAACGCCTGAATCCGCCTCCCCGCTCCCATCATCAGTACTATGAGAACTCTGGAGGAAAAATTATGGCTTACGAACTACCCCCCCTGCCCTATGACTACGCTGCCTTAGAACCCGTAATCGACAAGCAGACGATGACCCTGCACCATGACATGCATCACGGTGCCTACGTCAAGAACCTCAACGCAGCAATCGAGAAGCATCCCGAGCTGTCCAGCAAAAGTCCCGAAGATTTAATCCGCGATCTCAATTCCATTCCTGAGGACATTCGCGGCGCGGTTCGCAACAACGGCGGCGGCCACGTCAACCACACCATGTTCTGGAAGATCATGAAGCCCAAAGGCGGAGGCGATCCCACCGGGCCCATCGCTCAGGTCATCACCAAAGCCTTCGGCAACTTCAAGGATTTTCAGGCCAAGTTCAACGACGCCGGCGTAAAGCAGTTCGGCTCCGGATGGGTCTGGCTGGCCGGCAAGCAAGGCGGCGACGTCCAGATCATCTCCACCCCCAATCAGGACAGCCCCATCTCCCAGGGCCTCTATCCCATCTTCGGCAACGACGTCTGGGAACACGCCTACTACCTGAAATACAACAACCGCCGTCCGGAATATCTGGCCGCATGGTGGAACGTAATCAACTGGGACGAAGTCAATCAACGCTACGAAGCCTTCAAGTCCGGCAAGTCGGTTCACGAACCAGCCTTAGCTCACCGCTAGAAAGCGGTGAAGCGCAATGTGGGCGGACGCTCCGGTCCGCCCACTTTCTGATGTCGATGCTGCTCTCGGCTTGATGCCAAGACGAATCATGTAGAGACCGCCGCCTCGGCTGCCCGCCAAGCAAAGCGAGGCGGCAGCCCGGCGAAACGGAACGAGCCCCCGCAGCCTTCAACGTCCCACATCCCTCTTTCTGCATTTCCTGTGCACTCCCTGTGGACAATCCACCTTCCCCGCTCTCCCAACTTTTTCCTTATCTCGCCGTCCTCCAGCACAACTTCCGCCTTCCATGCGGCTTGCCCGGATATCTTCGTCAAAATTCTTGCCTCTCACCGACCCGCGAAAATATCCGGCAAACATTTCCTCAATTGCACCAAAAATACTGAATTGACCGCGTGCCATTTCGCTCGTACATTCGGTCTCGCCCTCTTCCGAAAATGAAACAACTCGGGCCATGACAGTAACCGGTCAGAGATGCAACTAAGAGGCCCGGCAAACGCCGGGACTATCAAACAGCACCAGTTCTTGGTAACAAATCTCAAATCCGGTTGGCGCGCATGAAAGCTACAAGTCCGTGGATCACCTACCGCACTCGCTTTCTGGTCAAAGCCAGGCAGCTTAGTTCGAGCCTCACCTTCACCGACTCTCTGGGTCGTCAGCATTCTGGTCGCAAAGGCGATTACCTCGTCGAATCGTCCGATGGTGTTCTTCGCATCGCTCCCCGGAAAATCTTCGAAGACATCTACGTCCCCTTGCTGGTTCAGTCCGGGCTGGTTCAGTCCAGCGAAACTCCGCGGACGGCTGAAGATTCTCCAACCCTCGCCCCCTTAACGCAGGACCTCCCCTTGCCGCCGCGCGAGCTTCCCGTCATGCTCTCGCTTCCTCCTCACCTCACTTGCAAATCTCCCCAACCCTACCGCGACCGGAGCTCTTCCAGCCCCGGCCTGCGCTCTCTATAGATTGGACAGGAATTGGCCGCTGAATTTTCCGATATCCGAGGTCCCAAAATGGTACTCAACCCGGCTACGGCTGCTCTTGTGAATGCGCCATGAATTCGCTTGTGGAAAACCGCGTGCCGCACCCCGCATCAAGGCTGTCATTGCTGGAGATACAACCTATAGTGTTTCTCTCTTGACAGGCACTATAAGCGGGAGTAACTTTGCATTCCCATGGTCCTTTTGAACTCGGCCTCGCGGGAACGGGGCCAGCTTCACTGGGATGTTAAGCAAGCCAAACAGGCAGGAAAAGCGTCGGGATGGCGCCGGGCCAGAGGTGATCCGGCTCCCCTCCCGTAAATCGAAAACAGCAAAAACAAGGGCTCGTCCCTGGCCTTCTGATCGCGAGACCGAAAGCCGAAAACCAAAGCTGGCGTTTGCAGTGCGGTGGCCGTTCCCCCGATCCTCCCCCGGGGGCCCGACTTTAAAGTACGACAAATTGTCTGGGGGCAATCGGTTCTCGCGGACAAGGGATCTTCATCCTTCCGCATATGACGATGAGCCGATGCCCACAGCGAAGCCTCGAAAGCCCGAACCGGTATCCGGCGCCATAGGAGCCCAGGATGGAAGCTTTAACCCGCATCGTCGCCGAATCATTGGCGCGTCATGGCTTCGACAACCCGCTGGACCCGCGGCGCCTGCAATGGTCGCGCTGGTCCCGTTGCGATTCCCCGCGCAGCCTTCTTGTCGTGCCCAGCAAGCCCGGCATCTTCGCCATAGCCGAAGAAATCATGGATCTAGGCACAGGCAACGCTTTGGCCGCTGACGGAAAGAGCCGAGGCCCATCCCCGCCTGAAGCTCGCCGTCCTCCAATTTTCCGAAGACGACGACATGGCCTTTACCCTCGATCGCATGTTCACCCGCATCCATCCCATGCGCGCTCGCCTCGCTTCCGCACGCTGCTTCCTGCGCTTCGTCGTCCTCGAAGACCGTGTCCAGCGCCGCAGCATCTGCAGCGCTCTCAATCAGTGGATGCTCTCCTCGGCGGAAAAAGCCTCGGGCCTCCTCGGCTTCTCCTCGACATTGGAACCGACGGATCATGGCAGGGACGGTGTGGGTCGGACACTCTTTTCGACAAATTCAGGGCAGGCTCTGTCCGGCAACGCCGGCACCATCGCAGCCTCGGTGCGCGCAACGTCGTCGGCGGCAACAGAAAATCTAGCTTCCCTCGGTCTAGAGATCCCGCTCCCGCAGCCGGATTCGGGAGCCAACAGGAACCTGCACTGTCCTCACCCACTACCCTCCGGCTTCTGAACCGGAGGCGATTGAAGGATCTTAGGCAGGGGGTTTTGCCTGACCTCCCGCTTCGGCGCCACGCTTGTTGATTGTGATTCGTATCAGGGCACGGCTTCAGCCGTGCCCGCAAGTAGAACGAGAGGAACCGGGCTTTGGCCCCTGACGTCCAAAAGTACAGAACATCCGGCCCAAAATGGCCGAATGAAGCTCTTTACAGAAAGCGTCGCACCCCGAAATTTCCCGTTCGCGCTAGGCCTAAATTCTCGCGTCCAAGACGGAGAATCGGGCCCTGTTAAGTAGAATCTAATTAGTAATGGAGAAAGCCATGCCCGAGGTCAAAACCACCACCGTTGACGCCCCCGCTGCGGCCGCCCCCGCAATCCCTGCAAACCAAAGGAAAACTGCCCCCGGCCTGTCTTTCCGCCGCTTCTTCACCAAGCCCGGCGTCTCCCCCTACGACGAACTCGAATGGGATCTCCGCCTTGCCCAGATCACCGATGCCCAGGGCAACGTGATCTTCGAGCAAAAAGACGTCGAGGTACCCAAGGACTGGTCCATGACCGCGACCAACATTGTGGCCAGCAAGTATCTGCACGGCAAGGTCGGCACGGCCGAGCGCGAGACCGGAGTCCGCCAGCTCGTCACGCGGGTAGCCGAGACCATCCGCAACTGGGGCCTGGCCCAGGGATACTTCAAGACGCCCGAGGACGGCGCCACGTTTCACGACGAACTCGTTCACATTCTCGTCCGCCAGTACGCCGCGTTCAATTCGCCCGTCTGGTTCAACGTCGGCTGCGACCGCATCGAGCCCAATTCCGACGCCCGCAACTGGCACTGGAATCCCCGCACTCAGCAAGTCGAATTCGGCGTTAGCGGATACAGCCATCCGCAATGCTCTGCCTGCTTTATCAACTCGGTGAAGGATTCGCTCGATTCCATTCTCACGCTCGCCAAGACCGAAGGCATGCTGTTTAAGTGGGGCAGCGGTACCGGCACCAATCTCTCCTCTCTGCGCTCTTCAACCGAAGGCCTCAGCGGCGGAGGCACGGCCAGCGGTCCCTTGAGCTTTATGAAAGGTTTCGATGCCTTCGCCGGCGTAATCAAATCCGGAGGCAAGACTCGCCGCGCCGCAAAAATGGTCATTCTCAACGTCGACCATCCTGACATTGTCGAGTTCATCGAGTGCAAGCAAAAGGAAGAAGCCAAGGCCCACGCGCTCGTTGCCATGGGATACGACGGCTCGCATCCCGACTCCGACGCGTATTCCTCGATCTTTTTCCAGAACGCCAACAACAGCGTCCGCGTGACCGACGACTTCATGTACGCCGTGGTTCGCGACACCGATTTCTCCACCAGGTCCGTGCGCGATGGCAGCGTCATGAAGACCTATAAAGCCAAAGACCTGCTCAAGAAAATTTCCGAGGCCACCTGGCACTGCGGCGATCCCGGCATGCAATACGACACCACGACCAATCGCTGGCACACCTCCAAGAACACGGCGAGAATCAACGCCAGCAATCCCTGCAGCGAGTACATGTTCCTCGACGATTCCGCCTGCAACCTCGCCAGCCTGAATCTTCTGAAGTTCGCCCCCAACGGCACCTTCGACGTCGAAGCCTACCGCCACGCGGTAGATGTTCTGATCACCGCCCAGGAAATTCTCGTCGACAACGCCGGATATCCCACAGAGATGATCATGCGCAACTCGCACGACTATCGTCCCTTGGGATTGGGCTACGCCAATCTGGGCGCGCTGCTGATGGCTGCGGGTCTACCCTACGATTCCGACGCCGGCCGGGACTACGCCGCCTGCGTAACCGCAATCATGTGCGGCGAAGCCTATCTGCAATCCTCAAAGATCGCCGAACAATGCCCATCGTTAACACCGGCAACCGAACCCACGAAAAAGAACCTGGCCGAAACCAATCTGGGAGCCGGCATAGGCAACGCAGATAGAAGCAGCAATACCCATGTGGGGACATCCGCCTTGGCTGTCCAGCCAGCGCGAAGCGCGGCTGCTCTCGAAGAAGCACAGACCATGCCCGGCGGAGCCTGCCCCGGCTGGTACATCAACCGCGAACCGTTCCTCGACGTAATCCGCATGCACCGCGCCAGCGTGAACAACATCAACAAGAGCAACGTCCCAGGCAGCCTCTACGAATCCTCGAAAGCCTGCTGGGACGAAGCCCTGGCCCACGGCGAAAAACACGGCTACCGAAACAGCCAGGTAACCGTGCTAGCCCCAACGGGAACAATAGGTTTCATGATGGACTGCGATACTACTGGGGTGGAGCCGGATTTGGCGTTGGTTAAGTACAAGAAACTTGTTGGCGGAGGGATGATTAAGATCGTGAATCAGACGGTGCCTACGGCGCTGTTCAAGCTGGGTTACGATCACGAGCAGGCTAACGCGATCGTCAGCTACATCGATGCTACCGGAACCATTGAAGGGGCGCCGCATATTAAGGATGATCATCTGGCTGTGTTTGATTGCTCGTTCAAGCCGGCGAAGGGGACGCGGTCGATTGCTTACATGGGCCACTTGCGGATGATGGCGGCGGCGCAGCCGTTTATCTCCGGGGCTATATCGAAGACGGTCAATCTTCCAGAGAACGCATCGGTCGAAGACATCATGGAGGCTTACCTGCAGGCCTGGAAGCTTGGTCTGAAGGCTGTCGCCGTTTATCGCGATGGATGCAAGAAATCGCAGCCGCTTTCGGCGGCAGGAACCAAGACGGCGAACTCCAGTAAGGATGATCCGCGGCCGGGGGCGGCCGCGCCACAAGAAGACAACCTCAACGCTCCTCCGCGGGCGGTACGGCACAAGCTGCAGGAAGAGCGGGCGTCGATCACGCACAAGTTCAATATTGGAGGCCATGAGGGTTACATCACCGTCGGGCTGTATCCGAGCGGCGAGCCGGGCGAACTGTTCATCACCATGGCGAAGGAAGGCTCGACGGTCTCGGGGCTGATGGATAGCTTTGCTCTGGCGGTCTCGATCGCGCTACAGCATGGCGTCCCGCTGAAGCTGTTCTGCGAAAAGTTTGCCCACACACGCTTTGAGCCGAGCGGCTGGAGCGGCAATCCTGACATCGGCTTTGCCAAGTCGATCATGGACTACATCTTCCGCTGGCTGCAGTTGCGTTTTCTTACCGGGCAGCAGGGGATGCTGTTTGAGAATCTTCGGCTGCGCAACGGATCTAGTGTGGAACAGGATTCGGCGTCGGGCATCGGGCGTCCGGAGGCCGGGAGCCGGGAGCCCGGACTCGTTTCGGTTCACGCGGCCGACGCGCTATCCGGGATCATTGACCTGGGCGACGCCCCCACCTGCAGCTTCTGCGGCAGCATCATGACGCGGAATGGTTCGTGCTATCGCTGTGGGAGTTGCGGGAGTACGAGCGGGTGCTCATAGCAATGGTCTTGATTGACTGACATAAAGGGCCATGTCCAGTTCGCTGTCTGCGTCTCGAATCAGGGATACGCGGCCCCTTCGAGGTGCGCAAGATTTATCGTCGTATTCGAGACAAGGCTGGGGCGAAACACGGTTTGGTTCGAGTGGTTGATGAGATGGGCGAGGATTATTTGCTTCCGGAGAGCACTTCGTTTCTCTAACGTTGCCGCAGGCCGCGGAACGTGCCGTATGGATGGCATCGTCCTAGGGCGGACGCTGCCAGTTGCAGTCTCCGCGGCTGCATCATGACGGTTGATCTTCGTATCATGGCATGGCTTCAGCTGTGCAAAGGTCGAACCTATCTCGACGGCTTTACAGAGTGCTGAAAAACTCTGGATTGATCGTTCCATGGTCTTCGTTCCGTGATGTTTCATCGCTAGCGAGTACCGCATTTCATCCCGCCCATCGCGAATTCCACCAGTTCTTCCATCAACAGCCGTTCCCGTGCGTGCCGTAACAGAGCCTCGAAACAGCAGAGCCCGCAATAGCTTTTCCGGCGCAATCGAAAGCCGCCGCCCGTGTTCGCATACAAGCCATCGAAGTGCTCCGACAGCTCGCCTAATGCCTGCTCCACCATCTTGCGAATCGCCCGCAAGGGGTGATCGCTGGCACCCGCTGTTCCAGACTTGCGTCGCTGAACACCGCATCTTGTCATCTGGTCGTTGCGAGTTGCGAGTTTCCTCGCATAGAGAGATGAGAGATGCGGGTGTGGAATCCCGCCTTTCGCAAAGGGCGCGAAACATGGGCACCCGCGGTTGGTGGCGCGCGTCGGCAACTTTCAGCAAGTCACTGTTGGGGGGCGAAGTAGCCTTTGCGGGCGCGGACCTGGAGATCTTTTTTGCTGGAGGAGATTTCGATCGAGCGGTAGCGGCCGTCGGCGTCGAAGTCGGCGGGCTTGTAGGAAACGACGTACTGGCTGCGAAGTTCGTCTTCAATGGCGGCGAAGGAGTGAGTGATGTCCTTCATCTTGAAGGGGAAGAAGGCGCGGCCGCCGGTGGCTTCGGCTAGCTGTTCGAGAACTTTGTCACCGCGCAGGATGAGGCCGCTATCGTCGGTCGAGATGGCGTAGATGATGACTTCGGCGCGTTGCGCCATTTCGATGGCCTGGGCCTTGGTGATGTCGCTCTGATTGTCTTCGCCGTCGCTGAGAATAATGATGGCTTTGCGGACCGGGTGTTCGCTGCGGTCTTTCAGGAGCTTGTCGCGGCAGGTTTTGTAGACGGCGTCGTAGAGCGCCGTGCCACCGCCATCCTGCAGGTTGTGGACGCCGGCGGACAACAGTTGGACGTTGTCGGTGAAATCCTGAGTCATCTGCGTCTTGGTGTTGAAGCCTTCGACGAAAGCTTTGTCGAATCCGGCGCGGACCGAGTGCTCGAGAAAACTGATGGCGGCGTTTTGTTCGAAATCGAAGCGACCGTGGACGGAACCGCTCACGTCGATGAGCAGGCCGAGGTGCAGAGGCAGATCGGTTTCGCGGCGGAAGTTGATGATGGACTGCGGCGGTTTGTGGTCGTCGAGGATGGCGAAGTCGTTTTGATTGAGGTCGCGCACGAATTTTCCGTGCTTGTCGGTCGCGATGAAGAGGACGTTGACCTCATCGACGCGCTTGTGAATGGTGAGCAGACCGCCTTGAGGATCGTCAGTTGGCGCGGGATCGGGGTAGGAGGCGGTGGCGGCGTAGGGGGTGAAGGAGCCGGATTGAGCCAGAACCGGCGACACGCAAGCCAAGGAGGCTACGATCGTCGCCAGCAGGCGGACCAACTTGAGGCGCACGAGCGCAGGCCGAATCATCGTGTGGCCAGCAAGCGGGTTCGTGTACTTCATGCCGGAACCGTCCAATTTTTTCACTCTCACCCATGGCCAGAGGGTACTCCTACAGATTAGATGCACGCTGGGTGCCGAAGGGCGGGAGGCCGTCCGCCGAGATTCTTCTTTGTATTGACTGTAGAAGGGCCGCTCGCAGAGTGCCAAGTTACAAAAGGAGCACCCGATGGGTCATGGCGGATGGTCATGGGGAGGGGAGCGAGCCGAAAGCCTTGCTCAGGAAGACCATCCGAAGGTTTACGATTGCGGCAACCGCATGGTGCAATTCGGGTGGCAACGCTTGGGGAAGGTTTAAGATGAGGGGCGATAGCAGGGAAATTGCGAAAATGGGTGGTGAGGAGCGGTAGCGATGAAGATGAGGGACATTGCAGCATGGGTTCTGACACTGTGCATGAGTGCATCTCCGGCGTTTGCGGCCAATGATGAGAGGGAAGAGGATCGGGTGCACGATGCGGCGGTGGTGTTGAAGGAAATTTTGAACATTCCCGACGACATTCCGCAAGACCTGCTGGATAAGGCGGAGTGCGTGGTGATTCTGCCATCGGTGAAGAAGGGGGCGTTTGGAGTGGGAGGCAGCTATGGACGCGGAGTGATGCTATGCCGCAGCGGCGAGCATTACGACGGGCCTTGGGGGGCTCCGGCTCTGTATGCGCTGGAAGGCGTGAGTATCGGTTTTCAGCTGGGCGGGCAGGCCACGGATTTTGTTTTGCTGGTGATGAATCCGAAGGGAGCGCGGTCGCTGTTGTCGAGCAAGGTGAAGCTGGGGGCGGACGCCTCGGCGGCGGCTGGTCCGAAGGGGCGAACGGCGGAAGGCGCGACCGACATTGTGATGAGCGCGGAGATTCTTTCTTACTCGCGCAACAAAGGGTTGTTCGCGGGCGTGTCGTTGGAGGGTTCGACTCTGCGGTCCGATGGCAGCGCCAATGAAAAGCTGTACGGGAAGAAGCTGGACGCGAAGGAAATTATCGTGGAGCACAAAGTTGCGGTTCCGGCTTCCGCGAAAGATCTGGTGGCGCTGCTGGATCAGAAGTCGCCGAAGAATTTGTCGGAGCCGAGGTCGCTGGAGTAGGGGCGCGGCGATTCGAGGAACAAGATCCCTCAGGGGCTAAAAGCCCGCGTTCTCGGTGGGGCGGTCGGCAGGACTGAAGGCCGTGTCCTTCCCGAACCGATTGTGAAATCGCCGGTGAGTCATCATCCTGACCATTATCATCCTGATCATCTATCATCTATCATCCTGATCATCATGAAGGGAAAGCGCGTGGAGCAGCTTCCGCTGGTTCGTTGCGGCTGGGCGCGGAGCGAACCGATGATTCGCTACCACGATGAAGAGTGGGGCGTGCCGGTGCGTGACGACGGCAGGCTTTTTGAGTTTCTGATTCTGGAAGGAGCGCAGGCCGGGTTGAGCTGGGAGACGATTCTCAACAAGCGCGAGAATTACCGGACCGCATTTGACGGCTTCGATGCGTCGCTCGTGGCGGGCTACGACCGGCGGAAGATCGCGCGGTTGCTGAAAGATCCTGGAATCGTACGCAACCGGTTGAAGATTGCGTCGGCGGTGCAGAATGCCCGGGCGCTGCTGCGGGTACGGGAGGAATGGGGCAGCTTCGCTCGCTACATCTGGCAATTTGTGGAGGGCGAGCCGCGAGTGAATTCATGGAAGACGAGGGAGCGGGTTCCGGCGCGGAGCGAGGAATCTGACGCCATGAGCAAAGATTTGAAGAAGCGAGGCTTCAACTTTGTGGGGTCAACCATCTGTTATGCGTTTATGCAGGCGGTGGGAATGGTGAACGACCACACGGCGGAATGCTTTCGGCACGATGAGCTGATGAGCGGAAAAGTAATGCGGGAGAAAGCAATGGGAGGGAAGCTGCCGCGGCGCCGGTAAAACGCGATCGCGAGTGAGTAGTGTGTCGATTTTAAATTCGCATTCTTTTGGCGACTAAAAAGCCGCGATCGATTTTGCGCACCTTACGGCGCCGCTGAAGCCGCGCCCTTTTTCAAAACGAATTCAAACTGACCCGCTTCCTGCGGGTGAGCGTTTTGGTTGTTGGATGTCGTGGTAGGATATCGGTCGGTTTCTGAGTTCCCAGAAATTGGAATGGCCGATGACTAAGTCCCAGCGGGCCGTGGCTTCGCCGCGAGTGGTTTGCATCGAGGATTTTCGTCCCATCGCACGCCGGAGAATACCGCAACCGGTGTTCGATTACCTGGATGGCGGGGCTGAGGGCGAGGTAACGCTGCGGGAGAACTGCAGAGTCTTCAGTGATGTGACGTTTCGGCCGCGGCACGCGGTGGCGCTGGCAGATTGCAGTTTGTGCACGCGCGTCCTGGGCTTCGATTTACCTCTTCCCATCCTGCTGGCTCCCGTCGGTTACAGCCGCCTGATGCATCCCGGGGGAGAAGTGGCGGCTGCGCGCGCTGCGGGCCGGGCGGGGATTGGCTATATCCTTTCGACGATTTCCGGACACAAGCTGGAGGATGTGAAGGCAGGTTCGTCGGGGCCGGTTTTCTATCAGCTCTACCTGATGGGCGGACGGGGAGCGGCCGAGGCTGCGATTGAACGAGCGCGGGAGGCGGAATTCTCCGCGCTGGTGGTGACGATTGATACTCCGGTCTCGGGGATTCGGGAGCGCGATTTTCGCAATGGGATGAAGGAACTGATCAGCGGCGGAGCGTTCGAGAAGATTCCTTATCTTCCTCAAATTCTCTCGCGTCCTGGCTGGCTGATGAGCTATCTGCTGGATGGTGGTCTGCCTGGACTGCCAAATGTAATCGTGCCGGGCAAAGGGCCGATGCCGCTGATCGATGTGGCGGCTGCCCTGGCGGAATCGGCGGTCACTTGGGCGGATCTGAAGTGGATCAGGGAAGCTTGGCGAGGTCCGATCGTGGTGAAGGGCGTGTTGACGGGTGAGGATGCGCGGCGGTCGATTGATGAAGGCGCGGCGGCGATCTCGGTGTCGAATCATGGCGGGCGGCAGCTGGACGGAGTGCAGGCGTCGCTGCGCGCGTTGCCTGAAGTGGTGGAAGCGGTGAAAGGCCGCATCGAAGTCTGGATGGATGGGGGCATTCGTCGCGGTACCGATGTTGCCAAAGCGCTGTGCCTGGGAGCCGACGCAGTGCTCTGTGGACGGGCATACGCGTATGGGTTGGCCGCCGCGGGCGAGGCTGGAGTGGAGCGCGCGATCGAGATCCTGCGCACCGATCTGGAGCGTACGTTGAGGTTGCTCGGATGTCCGTCGGTTGGGGCGCTGGATCGGTCTTACGTGAACGTGCCGAAGAGTTGGGAAGTCGGCGGCTAAAAGCCGCTCTTGATTTTGTGTTGTTTGTGGCGCGGCTGTAAGCCGCGCCCTTTGAAAACAGCAATCTCTGTTACGCAGCAGACTCCGTTCGCCAGGGAGGTGGTCATGCAGTGGGCCCAAGTTTACGATCCATTCGGTCATTGGTGGCTATCGACGCTGGTGGCGGCGCTGCCGATTGTCATTCTTTTCGGACTGCTGGCCGGGCTCAGAGTAAAACCTCACTGGTGCGCCATGGCAGGTGCGGCGACGGCCGTGCTGGTGGCGATCTTCTTCTTCAAGATGCCTGCCGCCCTGGCCGCAATGAGTTTTGGATATGGAGTTGCGTTTGGAGTGTTGAAGATCGCATGGATCGTTCTGGCGGCAGTGTATCTATACGATATTTCGGTGGAGACCGGGCAATTCGAAATCATGAAGGAGTCGGTTGCGGGTATCACTGCCGATCGCAGACTGCAAGTGTTGCTGGTGGCTTTTTGTTTTGGCGCGTTCATTGAGGGAGCGGCCGGGTTCGGCGCGCCCGTGGCCATTGCCGGGGCATTCATGATCGGACTGGGATTCAAGCCCTTCCACGCGGCGGCGTTGAATCTGATTGCGAACACGGCGCCGGTGGCCTGGGGAGCGATTGGAACTCCGGTGCACACGCTGGCCGCGGTGACGGCGCTGCCGGAGTCTGATTTGAACGCCATGATCGGGCGCATTCTTCCTTTTACCGCGATCATTGTTCCTTTCTGGCTGGTGCGCACCATGGTCGGCTGGCGGGAAACGTTCGAAGTCTTTCCCGCGATTGCGGTGGTCGGGGTTTCTTTCGCGCTGACGCAGTTCTGCTGGTCGAACTATGTGGACAGCAATCTGGTTGACATTATGGGAGGCGTGGTTTCGATTATCGCCACCTTGATTTTCCTGCGATTCTGGAAGCCGAAAAAAATCTGGCGTTTCGATTATGACGACAAGCCGGTTTCGTTGCATCCGCCGACCGCGAAGATCACCGACGACGTGGGCGGCGAATGGGCGGTGGAGAAGTTTGATGGAATTGTGAAAGTGCGCGCCTACACGGCGGGGCAAGTGTTGAAGGCATGGATGCCCTTCGCAATCCTCTCGCTGTTTGTGCTGCTGTGGGGGCTTCCCTCGATCAAGCTGGCCATGAACCTGGCCACGACGCCGGCTTTTCGAGTGGTGCTGCCGAACGGAAAAGTCCGTCCCGGCCCGCCGGGCTGGGACGTGCCGTACCTGCACAACGCCATCTCGCGGGCCGCGCCGGTGGTCACGAAGCCGACGCCGGAAGCTGCCAGGTACGATTTGAACTGGCTCTCTGCGACCGGGACCGGCTGTTTTTTTGCGGCGATCGTCTCCGGGTTATTTCTGGGGCAGAGCCCGCTTCAGCTGGCGAAAATATTCTGGAGAACGCTGGTGCGAATGAGGCTCGCCATGATCGCGATCTCATTCATGCTGGGGCTAGGTTACGTGACGCGCTACTCGGGTCTGGATGCTGTGCTGGGCCTGGCGTTCACGCGGACGGGATGGCTGTATCCGTTCTTTGGGACATTTCTCGGCTGGCTGGGGGTGGCGCTCACCGGAAGCGATACTTCATCCAATGCGTTGTTTGGCAGCCTGCAGAGAATAACTTCGCAACAACTGGGTATTGACCCGATTTTGATGTGCGCCGCCAACAGCGCGGGTGGAGTGATGGGAAAGATGGTGGATGCGCAGTCGATCACGATTGCTACGGCGGCCACGGAACAGGTGGGGAACGAGGGAATAATTTTTCGTTTTGTGGCGTGGCACTCGGTGGCACTGTGTTCGATTGTCGGAATCATCGTGCTGCTGTATGGCTATGTCTTCCGGACTTTCGTGCCGCACGGGCTGACGTTTGTGAAATAAGCGCTCGGCGGCGTCAGCAATTGGGAACGACGATTCGAGAACGATGTATTTGTGGCCAAAGAACGTGCAGATGGTCGGTCAGTGTTTTCACTCACCTCTCCGTGGTGAGTGAACCATGGTGAGTTAACATGGATCGCATGGAAGTCAACACGATCCAGTCCTTTCTTGATTACTTCGGCAAAATCCGTGAGCGCACGATGCGGGTTGTTGCCTGTATTCCACCCGACAAAGCCGAATGGCGTGCGGCGAAGAACAAATTCACGCTGGGCGACCTGGCTCGACATATTGCCGCAACCGAAAGAAACGTTTTTGCGGAGTGCGCGTGCGGGGGACGTAACCGTTATGCGGGATGCGGGCGCGATCAAGCAGAGAGCCACGACGAAATTGTGCGATTCATGGAGCGGATGCACGCTGAATCGATGAAAATGCTCGTGCAGTTAAGCGACGACCAGTTACATCAAAAGTGTCGATCGGGGGATGGAACGTCGATGACCACCTGGAAACTCTTACGCTCGATGGTGGAGCACGAGGTTCACCATCGCGGCGAACTCTACGCATATCTCGGAGTGCTCGGGGTAAACGTGCCGCCGTTGTACGGCATTTCGTCAGAACAACTGCGGGAGATCGCGGATCGTCAGGTCGTCGAAGGCGATGCCCCTGCCGCGAAGATGACAAAAGCTGATCCCGTGCATTAAGCTCTATTTTCGGTCATCTACCGCAGGCCGGGATGGCGGAACGAAACATGCCGATGAAGAATCCGCCACATCCCAGAGGCGTTGTGTTGCGTCAGTGCATCGAGCCTT
>Ga0302180_10001563_pt1 | contig 18284 bp, 18 predicted proteins | sample I_Palsa_E3_2_FD_200575 | JGI IMG/M metagenome (GOLD analysis project Ga0302180, IMG submission 200575) | Peat permafrost microbial communities from Stordalen Mire near Abisko, Sweden - I_Palsa_E3_2 | ecosystem: Environmental > Terrestrial > Soil > Palsa > Peat permafrost | place: Sweden... | reverse complement strand
GGTCGACGGGATCGATGTCGGAGACGCCACCACCACCGCAGGAGCCGAGGTTCCGGGTGCAGCCATGCCGACTGCGGCGGCTGTGCTCTCGATGCTCGACGCACCGGCCCCCGCTGCGAGTGTCAGGGGGGCGGCCCCGGCCATGAGCGCCAGCACGCCGGCCGCAATACGGACAGCAATCCGCTCGCTGAGCAGGGCTCCCGCCGGCGCGCTGACGTCGCGCCGCCGGACATGGTCGACCACGGCGCGCCCGAGTTGGGCGCAACAGGCCACCCAGGCCACCCAGGCCACCAACGCCAGGGCGGCGAGCACGACCCGCGGGCCCAGACTCCATTGATGCCCCAGGCCACTCCCCAGGGGATTGCCGACGAAGATGGAAAGGACGGCGGGCGTGGCCCCGAAGACCAGCGCCGCGGTGAACAGCGAACCGGCGGCGTCGGCGATTCTGCCGGCCGCAGTCCGACCACTCTCGTCAGCCTTCATCGGCCGGCCCGATCGACAAGCTGTACGTCACCGCGTCGTACTGGACCACCATCTCCTTCAAGGTGAAGTCACATGCACCGGTGGCATCGGTGATCACCATCACGATGTTGGACGACCCCTCCTTGGTCTGCGCACCCGATGGGCACGTCACCGTGAGAGAGACGGTGACGGCGGGTGACCAGCTGGCCGAAACCTGCATCGGTCCGGCACCCGTGAACGGTTGGCCAGCCGCTGGATCGTCGGGCTGCTGGAGAGCCCCGGTCCAGGTTTGCGTCGGGGCCGAGGGCTGAACGGGTGCTGCGGCGTCGGACCCCGTGCTGGTGGTCGTCGTCGTCGCCAGTGTGGACGGGGTTGTCGTCGTGGTTGTCGTCGTGGCCGGTGTCGTGGCGGCCGCGGTCACGAGTCGTCGTGCGGCGGTGCCGGCGTTGTCACCCGGGCCGATGGGTGATCCGCCCGTTGCCGAGGTCGTTGGTGTTCCCAGTCGTGGCGCAATGGCGAGGGTCGTGGTCGTCGTGGGGGGAGAGGTCGGCTGTGTAACAGTCTTCCTCCGATGGCCGGCTGGAGTGGTCGCCGCATCGCGCCGGTGCCCCAGGGGACCGGGGTGCTGGGAGGCGACGGCAGCGACCAAGGCCAGGAGCGAGAGGGCGACCGCGAGAACGGCCCACCAGTGTGGGCGGATCCGCGCCGGCCCCGAGACCCCTGGCCCCGATTTGGTGACATCCCCGCCCACGGCGTGACTCTAGGTGCCATGCGGCGGGCATAGAGCGAACGGCGGTCCCGGCCGCTGACCACGGCCAGCTCGGCGATGGAGAACCCCAGGACGTGATGGGCGTAGAGAACTTCGACATCCTCGGCATTCATCCCCTGCTCTCGCAGGTCGATCAGGGTCCTCGCCAGCACTTCGAGATCGCTTTCGCAGTCGATGGACCTGGGCTCCTTCGTTCCGGCCGTCATCTGCACCTGTCGTTGTTGGAGGTCACGGGCCCGGAAGAGCTGGCGCCGCATCCGGCACCGGATGGCTGAAAGGAGATCGAGCACGGCATAGGGGCGGTCCTGGCCCGACCACTCGAAGAGGACCATCCAGGTGGTCGAAAGGGTCTCGCTGAAGAACTCGCTCCCGTCGTCCCAATCCCCACCTTGGCCCCACCGGAGTCGTTTGGCGACGGTGAGGAGGCCCGGGAGAAGCGCCTGTATCAGCCAGCGCACGATCACGGTGTCGGCATCCGCCTCGCGGAGCATGACGCGGACCAGATCGGCCGCCTCCTCGCGGCCCTTGCTCCCCGAGGCCCGTCGCATGTGCTCGATCAGGTCGTACGGGGTCGGGCACGGTGCGGGCACGAGCGACGCCGCGCCCTCGACCGCCGCCGGGCCGTGGACGAGGAGTGAGACCCCCGGATCACGCTCGGCCAGTCGGTGCAATGTCCGCACGGCATCCTCGGAGCGCCCGAGCGTGCGCCATTCGCTGTTCAGCTGGTCAATGGGCAGGATTCGTTGTCGCGTCGCGGGTGGCATGACGGACACCCTGGCAAGAGGACCTCCCCCGATCCCTCCCCCCGGCGGCGTGCCGACGCCAGCGTTCGACGCGGAATCCGATCTCCCTGGTCGGGGATAACGTGGCCCCGATGGATATCGAAGAGTTCTACGACGCCGACCCCAGACGGCGCCCTTCAGCGGAGATCGAATTGGGTACCGAATGGCACGATGCCCATGGATCCCGGTACGAGGTCAACTGGGTCGAGGACACCGGGGAGCTCTATGTCATGCGGGAACCGGTGCCGCACGTCAACGAAGACCCCTTCGGGGGCATCCACCCCCATATGCGCTCGGCCGAAGAGAAGGAGATGACGGTGCACGTCGTGGCCCAGATCGCCTCCCACGACCAGTTGCACCAGATCCTGAATGGGTGGCAGGCCGCCATGGCAGGAGACGGGGGCGCCGAGTGGCTCGCCGAACGGCTGCGGGCGGCGGGAGTGGCAACCGGGCCTGGAGATCCCATATCCGACGACGCGGTAGAGGTCGACCCCACCTAGCGACGGGACCGGCCGTCAGGTCGGCGCAGGAAGGTCGAGCAGCTTGGCCAGGAACTGTGTGGCGATGTTGTTCGAGGCCATATCGGAGTCGTGCGGCATTAACTCGCTGCCCACGAGGAGCTCGGTCAGCCGGGCCATTATCACGGCGAAGCGGAACCCCGAGAAGACCTCGTAGAAGAAGATGTCGTGCAGGGGTCGGCCGATGATCTCCGTGTATCGCTCGATGGTTTCTTCGTGTGAGGCGAAACCGGCGGGGCGGGGCACATCGAAAGCCTCAGAGAACTGGCGGTCGAAGTACAGCCACCACCCGAGATCCATTTCCGGTTGTCCGAGTGAGGCCATCTCCCAGTCCAGTACGGCAGCGCACTCGAAATCGTCCCAGATGATGTTGCCGATCCGACTGTCACCCCAACTCAGGACCAACGCACCCTTCTCCTCGGGCTGATGCGCGACCAACCAATCCCAAGTGGCATCGAGGGTCGGTATCGGGGTGTCCTGCGACACCGAGTCAAAGAAGTCCCGGTAGTAGGACATCTGTTGCTCGATTCCAGGGCGACCCCGGCTCGGATCGCTGAGCCAGCCGAGCCCAGCGGCAGCCCAGTCGACCTGATGCACGGAGGCCAGTGCATCGATCCCGCTCCACCACATCTTGCGCTGTTGCTCAGGCGTCGCTTCGACCACCCAACCCCCCAACGTGTAGGTGGGATTGTCAGCCGGTACCTCACCTTCGACATGATCCATGGTGAAGAACGGCACGCCGAGGTATTGCGGGTCCTCCTCGAACCACCCCAGCTTGGGCAGGCGAACACCCGCCCCTGCGGCCGCCAGGCTCTGCATGACGCGGTATTGGGTCGAGAATTCGGCATTGAGGAAGAGCAGGTGCTTGGTGGGCGCCACCCGCACCACCAGCCGTCGTTCATGCCGACGGCCACCAGAGTCCGATCGCACACGGCAGAGGATCGTTTCGTTGGAAAATCCCGTCAGAGCAGGTGATTGGACATCGAAGACCTCGATGTTGGCCTCGTTGCCACCAGCGACCCCGGACCTGGCAGTCAGCCAGCGGGTGAGAATCGAGGCGACCTCTTCGGGATCTCGTTGGTCGATGTCAGGCATAGGGGCCGGAGTGTAGCCAGGAACGCCGCTGTCATCCGGTGTTCATGGTTCGCTACCCTGTGGGTCTGCCACATGGGGATTCTGCGACAAGGGCCGCAGGAACGCCCACAGATCCGGGGAGGAAATATGGCGATTCGGGACTACGACCGCTTGTTCATCGGCGGTGATTGGATCGCCCCCGAGGGGACCGACACCATCGCCGTCATCTCGCCGTCGACCGAAGAGGTCATTGCCCGGGTGCCCGATGGCACCGAGGCCGATATCGACAAGGCCGTCGCCGCCGCCCGCATGGCGTTCGATCGGGGTCCCTGGCCGCGCATGTCGCCAGCTGAGCGAGGTGCGATTCTGGCCGCGGTGGGCGCGCAGGTGATGGCCGAGATGAACGAAATGGCGGAGATCATCACCTCTGAGATGGGATCACCGATCTCGTTCTCCACCATGGGGCAGGTTCTGGCGCCCAGCATGATCTTCAGTTATTACGCCGACCTGGCGTCGACCTTCGCCTTCGACGAGCTGCGTACCGGCCTGTTGAATCCCAACATGCTGGTGTCCAAGGAGCCGGTGGGCGTCGTCGGCGCCATCGCGCCGTGGAACGTGCCGCTCTTCATCGCCGCGGCCAAGCTGGCGCCTTCGTTGGCGGCAGGTTGCACGGTCGTCTACAAGCCGGCGCCGGAGACGCCATTCGACACCTTCCGTCTGGCCGAGATCTTCGCCGACGCCGGCTTGCCCAAGGGCGTGTTGTCGGTGATACCGGCCGGCCGAGAGGTTGGTGAGCACCTGGTGACCCACCCGGGTGTGGACAAGATCTCGTTCACCGGATCCGGGGTCGGAGGCAAGCGCATCGGCGGGCTGTGCGGTGAGCGCCTCAAGCGCTGCACGCTCGAGCTAGGCGGCAAGTCGGCCGCCATCATCCTCGACGATGCCGACATCGCATCGACGATCCCGACACTCCTTCCCAACGCCATCATGAACAACGGTCAGGCGTGCATCGCGCAGACGAGGATCCTGGCCCCGCGCGACCGCTATGACGAAGTGGTCGATGCGTTGGTGGCCGGCGTCTCGGCGCTCGCCGTGGGTGACCCGCTGGACCCCGCGACCGAAGTCGGTCCGGTGGTGGCAGAACGGCAACGGGCCCGCATTGAGGGGTACCTCGAAAGCGGGCGCGAGGAGGGGGCGACTATCGCCGTCGGAGGGGGTCGACCTTCGGGGCTCGGTAAGGGTTGGTACGTCGAGCCCACCGTGTTCACGCACGTCGACAACAAAATGAAGATCGCACAAGAAGAGATCTTTGGGCCCGTGCTGGTCGTGATCCCCTACGACGGTGACGAGCAGGCGGTCGACATCGCCAACGATTCCAGCTATGGCCTGTGCGGCTCGGTGTGGACGAACGACAACGATCGGGGGTTGGGCATCGCTCGCCAGGTCCGGACCGGTACCTACATGGTCAACGGCACCGTTCCCATCGACTTTGCCACGCCGTTCGGTGGGTTCAAAGAGTCAGGCGTCGGTCGGGAATTCGGCCCGGAGGGCCTGGAGACCTTCCTCGAGAAGAAGTCGATCGCGTTGCCTGCCGGCTACACGCCCAGTACCTGAGCCCGACGCGGGCTGCTGGCCCGGTCAGACCAACCGCACAGGGCTCCGTCGAGAGGCACGCTGCAGGACGAGCGGTGCAGTCGGCGGCACGGCGCGCCCGCCGAGGCCGGGTCGCGCCCGGGCGTGGGCGCGGACGTTTGTCCGGACACCACGCTGTTCGGCAAACCTTCTTCCGACCTGATGTGATGACGCCCCGGGCCGGGTCCAAGATGTGACGGGATTCTGCCAGAATGACCCACCTCCACCAGCGAGCAGGAGATTGACGAATGGCAAGGGGGGTGGGGATGGGCGCAGTCGACGAGGGGGTGGCCGCGGCGCCGCACCGCCGCTTGGCGTACCTTCCCGGTCTCGACGGCGTGCGAGCGTTCGCCGTCGTGGCGGTGATGCTGTACCACGGCGGGTTGACCGTGGCGACGGGCGGCTTCCTGGGCGTGGACAGCTTCTTTGTCCTCTCCGGCTTCCTCATCACGTCGTTGTTGGTGGCCGAGTGGCGATCGACGCTCACCATTCGCCTCGGGGCGTTCTGGGCCCGGCGGGCTCGCCGTCTGCTTCCAGCACTCTTCTTGGTGCTTCTCTTTGTCGCCTTCTTCGCTTCGGTCATCGTGCCCAAGGGGACGTACCCCGCCTTGCGCCTCGACGCCCTCAGCACGCTCCTGTACGTCAGCAATTGGCACTTCATTCTCGCAAGTTCCAATTACTTCAATGAGACGGCCGCCGCCTCCCCGCTGATACACACGTGGTCACTGGCGGTGGAGGAACAGTTCTATCTGGTCTGGCCGCTGGTGGTCCTGGGCATCCTGCATTTCACGCGCAACCTGCGCGTGCTCCTCGGTGTCTGCTGTGCGGCGGCCGTCGGCTCCGCAGTCGAGATGTACTTGCTCTTTCGTAATTCCTTGTCGGTCAACCGCTTGTATCTCGGTACCGATACCCGATCACAGTGCCTCTTCATCGGCGCCGCGTTGGCCGTGGCTCTGGTCCTGCTGTCCCAGCGCGCCGGGTCAACCGGCCGCCTGCCCGCCGGCGAGTTGTGGAGTCCGGCGCACAGCCGGGGCCGTCTCGTCTGCGCGGCCTGTGGTCTTCTCGGTGCCGCGGCGTCGGTTGTCATGTGGATCAGAGTGGACACCACAACCTCGTACCCCTACGAGGGCGGTTTCTTCCTCATGGGGTTGGCTACCGCCGGTGTGGTCCTTTCGATCGTCGGCGCACCTGGCAGCCCCATCCCGTGGTTCCTCTCTCTTTCACCGATTCGCTACGTAGGCCGGATCTCGTACGGGCTCTACATCTGGCACTGGCCGATCTTCATTTGGATCGACGAAGAGCGCACCCATCTCTCCGGGTACGGACTCTTCGGCGCGCGCGTCCTCGTCACCTTCGCTGTGGCGATGGCGTCCTACCATTTGGTCGAACGACCGATTCGCCAGGGAACGTTCGTGCGCGCCTGGCGAGCATGGCTGGCCGTCCCCGTCGGCGTCGGCGTTGTGCTGATTGCTCTGGTGGCGGCCACCGCCGGATCGACCGTGGCCGCAGAATCATTGCCGTCCGCGGCAAGTGGTCCACCGTCCACATCGCCGCCGCCCGCGGGGCCGCCGGTGCGGGTGCTGCTCATCGGAGACTCGACGGCCACCACACTGGGCCTGGGATTGGGAGAGGTGCCGGTCGAGCACAAGTACGACTACGTCCTGGCCGACGACGGGATTCTCGGTTGTGGCGTGTTGGAAGGTCCCAAAGTGGAGATCATGGGAGCACGCGACCAGGTCAATTCGGTCTGCGCCGGGACGAAACCGCCCTCGGATGCCCCCATCGACGAACAACCGCTGCCCGTTGAATGGCGCCATGACATGGCGGTCAGTCGCCCGAATGTCGTCATGCTCCTGGCCGGCCGGTGGGAGGTGGTCAACCGCGAGTACCGGGGCAAGTGGACGAATATTCTCAATCCGACCTTTGCCGCGTACGTAAAGCACCAGCTCGAATACGTTTCGAACCTGGTAACCAGCTATGGCGCGCACATGGTGTTCCTCACGGCGCCCTGCACCAACGAGGGGGAACAGCCGGACGGCGCGCCCTGGCCGGAGCAGAACCCGCAGCGCCTGGCCATCTACAACAAGCTGCTCCGGGAGGTGGCGGCAGAACACCCGCAAACCGATTCGGTGGTCGATCTCTACGCCGCCGCCTGTCCGGGCGGCCACTACTCGGCGACGAAAGACGGCGTGACCATCCGCACGGTATCGGATGGTGTGCACTTCACCCCGCAGGGGGGCGTGCTGTTGGCCCCGTCAATCATGCCCGAAGTGGTTGCATCCGGACGGGCGCAAGAGACGAAGTCCGGTGCCTGAGGCGGACAGGGCGGCGACGGCCCTCCGGCTAGGACCCCGGTAGGTTGCTCGGTGCATCCGGGTTGACGTTCACATTGGTGTCGACCGAGGCGCACTGCCCCTTCAATGCGGGGATGAGATGCGCTTCGTCCACCGTGGCGCTCTCGGAGAGTGTCGTCATCAGAGCGTTCAGGTTTCCGTTGTCCGACGTGGCGGCCGCGGCCAGCGGCAGGGCGGCGCGCAGCTCGGTGTTGGCCTTCATTCGTAGCCGCGTGATGTCGGCCGCAGACGTGTCCGGTCTGGTGGATAGCTCGAAGTAACGAACCGAAAGTTGGACGTGGACGCACGCCTGGCGAGCGAGATCCTGGCCGCTCTGCTGCCCGCACGAACTCAGGCAAAGAAGCGCTCCTACCGCGGTGGCTCCGATCAGCGAACGGCGACCCGTCAGGAGCGGTCGCCACACTTCAGCCGAGCCAACCGTCTGCTGACTCGAGGAGAAAGCGGCTGACGGCCAGGGCGCGATCGAAGACATCGCAAAGGAGCTCCTCCCCCCCGAGGACCCGTGCCAGCGAGACGGGATGGCGTGCCACGATACTGAGCCTTCTTTCGGAACCATCGGTTGCGTTCGCAAACGAGTCGATGGCCGACACCTCGAGCGGCAGCTCGATGCCGCCCACGCCGGCGAGGTCGATGGCCAACCTGAGAAGGTCGGGACCACTGGGCAGGGGAGGGAGAGCCCAGGTGAAGGTGAGGGGAAAGTGGAACTCGTCGGGAGGTTCCTCCTCCTCGGTGAGGAGCACAACGGCGTCTTCGAAGGACAGGAGGACACGTGGATCAACATCGAGGGCCAGGTGCAGGTCCAACGGACCGCCGCATCCCTCCTCGGGGTGGAGGTCGACTTCCCAAACCTGACGCAGGGAGTACGTCTCGACAAAGTGCCGCTCGTCGTGGACATGAAACCCGTGGTCAACGGAGTGATCCTTTAGGTCCGCCACGTATCCGGCGACGTCGATGGCTGCCACAGTGCGCCGAGCCTAATAGCCAGCATGGACCTCATTGCCAGTAGGGTTCCGGACCCGTGGATGAGACACGACTGCTCCAGGTGCTCGATGAGGCGGTCCGCGCGGTGCGCAGCGCGCTGGATGGCCTGGACGACTGGGGGCTGGCGGGCACCCGACCGGGCCAGTACCGCCTTGACCTGGCCGCCGACGCCGCTGCCCTTCCCATTCTCCATGGAGCCGGTCTGGCCGTTCTCTCCGAAGAATCCGGGATGAGCGGGGATGCGTCCGCATCCCTGCTGGCCGTAATCGACCCCGTGGACGGCTCGACCAATGCGCACCGGGGCATTCCCTTCTATGCCACGAGCATTTGCGTTCTGGACGCCGAGGGACCTCTCCTCGGGGTCGTGGTGAACCAGGCCACAGGGTCGCACTTCGCAGCCGTCCGGGGCGAGGGAGCCCGGCGTGACGGCGAGAGTATTCGGCCCTCGGGTTGCACCGAGATCTCGTCGGCCATCGTGGGGATCTCTGGCTTTCCTGGAGTACACCCGGGTTGGGCCCAGTTCCGCACCTTGGGGGCGGCGGCCCTGGAGTTCTGCGCGGTCGCAGAAGGAATGCTCGACGCGTACGCGGTCGTGGGGACGAGCACCCTCTTCGGGTGGGACTACCTGGCCGGCCTCCTCATCTGCAGCGAAGCCGGAGCGGTGACATTGGAGCGCGATGGTGCAGAGATCGTGGTGCGCGACGACGGGACACGGAGACCCATCGTGGCGGCAACCCGCAAACTGGCCGAACGACTGCTGAAGGAGCATGATCTGTGAGCGACGACCCGGGGTCTCTATTGGCCCGTAAGACGTGGCGAACTCTCGAACCGTTGCACGGAATGATCTACTTCGTTCCGGAGGCCGCCGGGGCTTACGCACGTTTAGGCATCACGGGTCGTGCCGGTTACTTCGCCTCGCGTGCCGCTCCCATGGGAGCGGTAACGGCTGAAGTTGTCATCGCGACGTTCTTCAACTTCAATCCGGCGTTGGTACACGCTGCCATCCCGAGCGCATGGGAGATCACGACCCCCGGCGCGCTGGTGGCGGCTCGATTGGAGGCGGTCGACGCCGCATTCCGGAGAGTCCTGGGTGAAGACGTCGTCGCTTCGGCGCAAATGAGCCGGGCCAGCGAGCTGGCACGCCGGTTGGCGGAGGTCGCCTGCACGCAGGTTGAAGGGCGCCCGCTCTGCGCTGGGCACGCAGATCTCCCGTGGCCGGAGGCACCACACCTGGCCCTGTGGCACGCCCAGTCGATCCTCCGCGAGTTCAGGGGAGACGCTCACATAGCACTGTTGCTGACGCACGGCCTCTCCGGAATCGACGCGCTCGTCACGCATAGTGCGGCGGGCGATGTTCCCGCCGCCACCCTACGTGCGACCCGCGGCTGGCCCGACGAGGACTGGGAAGCGGCGGGGGCGTCCCTGCGGGAGCGGGGCTGGTTGACCCACGGCGGCGATCCTGCGTTCACCGCATGGGGCGAATCACAGCGCAACGAGATCGAAGAGCAGACCGACCTCCTCGCGGCTGCCCCCTATGCGACCCTCGGCGAAGATGGTTGCGCAGAACTCCGCGCCCTCTGCCGGCCTTGGAGCACGGCTTTCTCTGAACTTCTCTTCCGATAGCTGGCTTAGGAAGTGCAGGACATAGAGCGCCAACTCCGACGACAACGGGACGGCATGCAGCGATTACTCGACGATCCCGATTCGTAATGCTCGTGGTCTTATCCGATTTGCGGCACAGGGACCGTGAATGACCCTTGGTTGGGCCCCCAAGCGAAACCATTCCTCAATGATGGGGCCCCCTGACTCCGCTCTCCATGCCACGATCTCGTGCGGCCAAGTGCCCTGGCCCCCTCTTCTCGGCACGGGTGTCAGCGATTTAGGACTTTCGCCTCTAGCCGCATAGGCCGCTTGTTCCTACGGTGACAACCGGATCGGGGGATCTTGCCAGCCAGGGGCCAGACGGGAGATGACTAGATCAAGGACGGCCCGTCTCTTCGCGTCGCTCGTCGTCGTGATCGGAGCCGGGTTGCTCACCGTTGGCGTCGGGTTAGTAGCTCTGACATCCGCCGCGGCACCGTCGGGCCACGAAGTCAGCCATGCGGGTTCGTCGTCGTGTAACAGAACGCTTCCCGCAGGAACCGTTGTTGGCATCGCTGCCACCGAGGACGATGGGGGATATTGGATCGCCAACAACGCAGGCATCGTTGTCGCGTGCGGGGACGCCCCTGACTTCGGTGGTCTTACCACGACCCCCGCTCACCCGATCGTCGGCATTGCGGCAACGCCCGACGGTGGTGGGTTCTATCTGGTGGCATCGGACGGAGGCGTCTTTACGTTCGGTGACGCCGTATTTCAGGGCTCGACCGGTGCCATGAGACTCAACAAGCCGGTCGTGGGCATGGCAGTGGACCCCTCTACGGGTGGCTACTGGCTCGTCGCCTCCGACGGTGGGATCTTCGCCTTCAACGCCCCGTATTACGGGTCAACGGGATCTGTGATTTTGAACCGACCTGTGGTCGGCATGGCGGAGTCCAATGGTGGAAGTGGGTACTGGCTCGTGGCATCGGACGGCGGCATCTTCTCCTTCAAGGCTCCGTTCTACGGATCAGCCGGTTCTCTTCGGCTCAATAAGCCCGTGGTCGGCATGGAACCCGATCTCGCAACCGGTGGCTACTGGCTTGTCGCCTCCGACGGCGGCATCTTCTCCTTCAACGCTCCGTTCTACGGGTCGACCGGGAGCCTCGCACTCAACAGGCCGATCGTCGGCATGGAATCGAACGCCGCCGGAACCGGGTCCCGATTCGTGGCGTCCGACGGCGGCGTCTTCGACTTCGGGTCTTCGGGGTTCTTCGGTTCAGCCGTAGCGGCGATTCCCGTTGCTCCCCCACCGACTCCAATCGCTGTGATGCCGCTGGGCGACTCCATCACTGACGGCTATCTCACGCCGGGTGGGTACCGTACCGAGCTGTGGCAGCTCCTGGTCAATCAGGACCACGACAACATCAGCTTTGTCGGATCACAGAGCACGGGCGCACTCGCACCGGGTGATCCGGCGGCAAGCGGGGACGATGAGGGCCACATTGGCTGGTGTATCGGGCTCGATAACAGCTCCTGCGCATCCGGCGAGGACCTCTCGAGCGACATCGTGAGCTGGCTGAACACGTATCGGCCCAACATCATCTTGCTCCACGCCGGAACGAACGACATTGCCTCGGGTGACACGGGTGCTCAAGTGACCACGAACATGGATGATTTCCTCGATCAGATCTTTACGACGCTCCCGCATACCGACGTCGTCCTCGCCCAGATCATCCCGATCCTCAATGTCCAGCCCGAGAGCAACTACGCCTCGATGGAAACCGCCTGGCAGCAGTACAACGCCGCCCTCCCCGGCCTCGTGAGCAAATACCGGAGCCTGGGCTACAACATCCAGTTAGTCAACATGTCCGACGTGCTGAACCCCGACACGGACTACGCCACCGGGGCCGCCAACCCTCAAGACGACGACTTTCACCCCAACCTCGCGGGCTACGACATCATGGCGCAGACTTGGTATCCATATGTCAAAGCGCTGTACGCGAGCTCTTAGATATCCCGGCCCCATAAGCCTCTATGAGGCGGACACTTCTCTAGGCATTGTGGTTGCCCAACTCAAGCATCACAAGGCGGTCAGCCCGTCGCGAGGCCGCGGCAGTGCCGCCACGGGTCGCACCGTGTCCGAATAGCTCTGAATGGTCTTGGGGCACTTGTCGGCAGCCCCGAAGCGAGAGCTCAAAGCTGCGGACGAGGGCTCCGATGTCGTCCGGGCTCGTGACCGTATCGAGGTGCACCGAAAAGCGCTCGGCGAGAGTCGCTCGTTTTGTGCCTTTGCTCGTCTGTGTGATGGTCATGTCGCCTCCGCGGTGTCCCTTCGCTGGTCACCAACTTGTAGCGCCCCGGGTACCTTCCAACCAAGCCACCTATCTGCTGTGGGAGCACTGCGGCCAATCCAAATCGAGACGAGTATTACAAAAGGAGCAGGTAGAGTTGTCTTTTCCGGGCGCTTAGCTCAGTTGGTTAGAGCAGCTGGTTTACAACCAGCAGGTCGGGGGTTCGAGTCCCTCAGCGCCCACTCAGAGGTCTTCACGTTTAGACCTCCCCCATCTTCACGTTTGTTGTAGCAGGCGGGTGTGTCAGGCTCTCGACCTGGCGCTGCCGCGCTGGAGCCTCTCTCGGGACGCGTCAGGTGAAGCGATGCCGAAGCGCCGGACGACCCCTGCCGGTCATGGCGGCGCGTTGGCCGTGGCGCCGACGAGGTCGGCGATCGTCTTTCGCCGGCGCCGTCGAGTCCTGGGTGCGAGGCCTTGGGCCAGGCGGCGCTCGTTGTCGACCTGACGGGCCGCGAACGAAGCCAGCACGCGTTGGTTGCGCACGACGATCAGGCAGCTGAGCATCAGGGTCACGGGCACGAGCCCCATGAGGCGGCACCAGCCGGGGGCGACGTCGTTGGAGGCGGGGTCCTTGATCGTGGCGTTGGTCCGTTCGGCGGCGGAGCGCCGGCCATAGGAGAGACGGTGGGCCTGACTCGGGTAGGGGTGCTTTTGGCGGGTCTTGGCGTTGACCGAGGGCGGGACGGTGAGGCTCACCTGGGTGCAGCACACCGGGGCATGCTCGGGCGGCTTGAGGATCTCGGGACGGGCATGCGAGAGGGTCATCGACTCGGGCCGCTTCGGACAACGGAGCTTGCCCGCGGCAGCGGGGCACATGACGCGGTGGTAGCCCTCGGCGTCGTCCGCGTTGAGGACGGAGAACCGGTAGCGGTCCAGCTCGGCGCTGCGATCGTCATGGGCCACGATCTCCTCGGACTTCGCCCCGCGCGCCAAAGGCTCGAGGGCGAAGAGACCGGCAGGGGTGGAGGGGCAGTAGAGCGATCCGTTGAAGCAGATGGCCCCTTCGAAGGTGCCCTGGCGGCCGCGGTCGTGGGGATGGAGGTCCATGACGAGGCTCGCGCCGCGGGCTCGCAGCGGCAGGGCCCAGTGCTCAGGAATCCGGTGCGAATAACCCGAGTCGTTGAGCACGTCGCCCAGAGGCACCCCGGTGTCCACCATGTTCTCGAGGACCGGCACGAAGGCGGGCACAGGGTCGACGTGACAGCTGGTGAGTAGCATCCGGCGCCCCAGCTCGGGCACCGCCGGTCCACGCTCTTCGCACACCATGGTGGCGAGCCCCAGATAGAACCCGTAGAACTTCTCGTCCCTTTGCCCCGGGCCATCCCCGCGCCGATGGCCCCAGGAGGCCTCGGGGTCCGCACTCGGGCGGCCTTCTTCGGCCTCGGTGTCATGTGCGTCGGTATCCACATGTGCGTCGGGGAGGGCTTCGTCCCCCTTCTCCTTCGCTGATCTCGAACTCGGCGGTATGGGCGGCCGGGCGAAGGCCGCGACATCGGTCCAGTCGACCGCCAGCGCAGTAGTGGCGTCCTTGTACTCGGCCGGCACGCTTGCTTCGATCAGGGCGTCGACGAAGCCTTGGAGTTGCTCGGAAGGCATCCCGTCGGGGTATTCCTTCGAAAGGGCGTCGACGAGGAGGCCGAACGTCCTCTCCACTTGGCGATAGGTCAAACGATGCAGGCCACACTTCCATGCGGCCACGACCCCGAGGCGCCATTGCTCGTCCTCGCCGAGGGCGACCAACGCGGCGTGGACCCGGGTCAGATGGGCCGGGCGCCCGTCGGAGAGGGCGAGCATGATGCCGACCAGGAGTGTGCGCACACTGAGCTGGCGGGGCCGCACCCCCACCGGGAGGAGGACCTCGAGGCGAGGGGCCACCTTGGCCTCATCGACGACGGCCTCTATGGCAGGGAGGGTCCCGGCCTCCATCACGGCGCCCCGCCGAGCAGGGCCACCGCATCGGATTCGGTCCCTGTGGCCAAGGTGGCGACCAGATCCCCCAGGCGCTGCGAACAGGTGATCCCCGCCGCGTCCATGAAGGCCTTGAGCCCGATGGCCTGCGCTGCGTCGACGAGCCAGGTGGCCCGGAGCCGTCCGGTGTCGAGCCCGGGCAGATCGGCCCCGCCGGCCACGCTGGCTTTGAGGCTTGCGGTCACATTGCGCCGCTGCGCAGAGAACCCTCCGGTCACATAGCCCGCTCCGGCGAAGGACGCGCTGGCGAGCACCCGCTCGTGATAGCGGGCGAGGACCGGGACCACCCGGGCCCGGCGTCCTTTGACCTCGACCACCACCCCGCCCGAACGGGCGATGACGTCGGTGCCGGTGACGGTGCGCAAATCGGCCCCCATCAACCCCGCCCCGGCCCCGAGGCAGATCAGTCCCGACAGGTGCATGCGTCGGGCCAGCGTCGGCTGGGCATCGGCCAGGGCCAGGTAGGCACAGATCTCGGACGGCGCGTAGGGGGCCTTGGCCCGCTCTCGCGAGAGCGGAACCGGCGCCGGGGGCGCGTTGACCACGCAGGCCGCCGAAAGGAAGCGCAGGTTCGAGCGCAAGGTGCGCCGGGTGGCCATCCCGAGCTGTGCCCCGTGGGTCACGATGAAGCGCTCGATGAGCGAGGGGTGCAGCACCACAGCGGGGTCCAGCTCGAGGCCGACCGAGGTGGCAAAGGACCCGAGCCGCCCGGCCGCGAAGAGCAGGGCCTTGGCCCGGGCCACGCTCTTGGGCTCGGCCGCCCCCACCACCGTGTGGGCGAAGGCCGCCACCTCATCGCTCACCGACACCGGTGAGTAGAGCGCTATCGCCTTGGCCACATCCCGACGGTCCGAGGCAGGTGCCACAGTTCTTATACTGTGGCAAATGAGCGACGCCGGTGGGGGGATGCCTGAGAAACTCTTCACGTGCAGTTGACCAAGCGCCAGGCGGCCCGGCTCGAACGGATCACCGGCGAGCTGGCTTCCCTCGGCCCCTGCTTGCCCGGCAGCGTGGTGGTGCGCACCGGACGCTGCGGCAAAGCCGCCTGTTCGTGCCGAGCCAATCCTCCCCGCCTGCACGGCCCGTTCCGATCGTGGACCCGAAAGATTGCCGGCAAGACGGTCACCCGCCTGCTCTCAGAGGAGCAACTCGACGACTACCAGGTCCTCTTCGACAACCACCGCCGGCTCAAAGAGTTGGTCGCTGAACTCGAAGCACTCAGCCTCAGTGTCGTCGACGCCGATCCCCGCTGGAAGAGCTGAACCGGGCCCATTCGTGTGGGCACGACTCTCTTAATCTGTGGGTGGGTCCGAAATCGGCCGACAGAACTCCAGCTCACGGGCAAACGTGAAGACCTCACTCAAATCGACGACCGGGACTTTCGTCAGACCAATTGGGGACCGTGCGCGAACCGCCCGGACGGTTGGTGGCCGGAAGGGAGCGACGGCCCGCTGATCCCTTGCCTATGAAGCGGGCAATCGCTCGGGTAGTCCAAAGCGGACAAAGTTGATCACGCCCACCCCAGAAGGTTCATTGTTGTCCTCGGGTGGAAACCCGATGGCCGTGAGGAAGGACAGGACGGCACGTATCCGACCATGCTCGAGGGCGAGCACATCGAGAGCGCAGGCGAGGTAGTACTCAGTGGCAGGATCGAATACGTAGCCGGCGACGGCGAGTTGGCCGCTGACGCATGCTGGAATGTGGCGCCACTGATTGATCATCACATCTTCACGGAGAAACGCAGCGATGGCAGAACGGCCAGCAAACCATCCGGGATGTGGTGGCATCGACCAGGTGGGATCCTCGACCAGGAGAGCCAAAAGGCTCTCGACGTCGCCGTCTTCTATGGCTCGGGCGTAGCGCTCGGCCAAGGCACGTGTCCCGCCATCACCGAGGACGCTGAGCTCAAATTGTTGGCTGACACTGGGTACTCGCTGGGCGATTTTCGATCGCGCCCGTTGCAGGGAACTGTTGACCGCTGCAACTGAGGTATCGAGGACTACGGCTACTTCAGCAGCCGGCAAATTGAGGGCTTCCCGCAGGATGAAGACGGCGCGCTGGTGGGCGGGCAATTCTTGCAGGAGGGCGACATAGGCCAGCTCGAGCGTCTCTCTCGCTTCGTAGTGGAGTTCAGGCGAGTCGGGATATGGCTCGACCCACTGAATACCCGGTGCCGGTTCACCGGGTCCGTCGCTCGACATATCTCGTTGCCCGTAACCAAGGGGGATCTCTCGTCTCTGACGCCTTCTTGAGATATCCAAAGCGGCATTGGTAGCGATCTTGAACAGCCATGTCCGGACAGAACTGCGAGCTTCGAAGTTGGCGAGTCCCTTCCACGCACTGACCATGACGTCCTGGACAGCGTCGTCGGCGTCGTGCACCGAAGCGAGCATGCGATAACAGTGGGCATGTAGCTCACCCTGGTGGTGTTGGACGAGTGAGCGGTAGGCTCCTTCATCGCCTTGGCGTGCGGCGAGGAGCAGCGCCGGCTCGTCCAAGGCCGTTGCCGTGCTCACTTGACCAGGGCCTCGAAGTTTTCGTACAGCCGCGGCTCATCGGCGTGCTCCCTGGCTTTGCGGGCGTGAGGCTCGACTCTGGCCCAGATGCCTTCAACCCAAAGTAGGTCAACCACCAGTCCACGGTTGAGAAGGCCCTGCTTGACCATGGTGCCCAACGCTTCCCCAAAGGTGAGAATCTTGCCCACCTCTGGACTGGCTGTGAACTCTTGTTGGGGGTCGAAGTCATCCGAGAAGATCGTCTTCAAGGCGTCTTCAAGGCCCAATTCGGTGCCCCAACGCAGAAACTGCATCATGAGCATGGCGTCTTCGTGTGTGGCGGTGTTTTCGGCCGAGGCGGTCACCGTAATTCCCTCCTGGTAGGCAGCGTACTGAGGGTACTGACGTGCCAAGAGGCTCAAACTCATCGCGATATGGGCACTCATTCGATGAATGGCGAATCAAGGTTCGTCAACCAGGGAGAACGGGTTCAAGGTGATCACAGAACGGTTCGTATTGTGTCCCTCAAGTCCACGCTGATCACGCAACCCGCCACCTGGCGTCGCCGTTATCGGATTGCCGACCGACCCAGGCGCTTGCGCCGACGCCAGACGTGTACCGCCAAATAGATGACGAGGACGATCCCGGAGTCGAGGTGCCACCTGTAGAAGGGCGCGGGGAGCGGCAGCGGTGTTGGAGCGCCGCGGCTCCAGTCCACGACTCCCGACACAAGCACGTTCATCGTGATGAAGAAGAGCAAGAGGTCCGAGACGGCGAGCCCGAATCTCCGTTCTACGAATGTGCGGGCCCGGACGAGCTGGGTGACCATGCGAGCGAGTGTCCGGCGGCGCTGCGCCAGGTGTAGGACCACCAGCGCGACGAACACGAGGCCAACGACGCTGTGGTAGGCGTCCCGCACGTGCAGAAGTTGCAGGGTGCCTAATGCAGCCGCGGCCGAGCAGAGGAGGCCGAGGTGGACCGCGAGACGGGATCGGGCGACCCAGGCGGGCCGGCGGTTGGTCGGCCCCTCGAACGACGCTCTGGCCTGTGGCTCGGTCACCGGACGCCTATCTCACGTAGCATACTCAGTATACTACACCCAGTCGGCTGTCCTGCTTCAGCTGTCCTTGCCCACCAACAGCGCGTGCGCGGTGCCCCCGGCAAGGTTGCGAATGCACGTCCTGTCCCGAGTCCCGGTGTCAAGGTTCGCCGGATCGCAGGTGGCACGAACCAAGTATCAACAAGAGAGTGGACAGCTTCAATGGGGCCTACCCCCGGCGGATGCTGGGGGAGACCCCACCATCACCCTGGCCGAGG
>Ga0302180_10001557_pt1 | contig 18309 bp, 17 predicted proteins | sample I_Palsa_E3_2_FD_200575 | JGI IMG/M metagenome (GOLD analysis project Ga0302180, IMG submission 200575) | Peat permafrost microbial communities from Stordalen Mire near Abisko, Sweden - I_Palsa_E3_2 | ecosystem: Environmental > Terrestrial > Soil > Palsa > Peat permafrost | place: Sweden... | reverse complement strand
ATCCAGGTGGATCGCAGGGCAAACAGATTGAGTGCGAGATGCAGGTAGCTCGGCGGCCGCGGCACGGCGATCTCGGGATCCCGCCCGACGATCAGCGTATCGGTGTGATGGCGCGTATGGCTCCATCGCCACACGGTGGGTTCCCGCAACAACATGAAGCAGGCGATCTGATAGACGAACTCGTTGAGCCAGCGGGTCTTGAAGGCCGTGCGGTGGCCGCATTCGTGCCAGCGGCTATCGGCGGAGGAGCCGTACAGCAGTCCGTAAACCGCAAAGCAGGGGACTGCCAGCCAACTCCCCCAGAAGTAGACGCCGAGCGTGCCGCTCAGCAGCAGCGCGCCCAGCCAGATCGAAGTATCGCGCAGCGCGGGCCAATCGCGGCGTCGCATCAGCGATCGCAGCAGGGCACTGTCGATAGGACAGGCATAGCCGCGCGCCTGGGCCAGTCCGCGTTGCTCGGCGCGTACCGTCTCGCTGCCCACCAGGCTGTAGTCTTTCAAGTCGGCACTCTCGCGCCACGGCGACTGCGTCGTGAAGACCACAGAATAGTTGAGTGGGCACCGCAGCGCCAATCGCGGCCAGTTTAAGTGTGACCGGACGGAAAGCCGAAGCTCAGACTGGAGAACACGGTTTCGAAGTCCGCTTCGTCTGAGCTGGGCAGCACCTTGGTCCAGATCACGTTCAGGAGCCACGTCCCGGAGTTCGGCATGGTGAAGCTTGCGCGCCCCTCGTGATCGGTCAGATGCACCTCAAAGGGCGCAGCGTCGTTTTCAAGATCAGTCAGCTTGACCAGGGCACCCGCCAATGCACGCCCGGCGTAGATGATATGAACCGGCAGGTTCGCAGGTCGCGGCGTGTCGTACGGGTTTGCATCAGGCACGATTTCCAGCGGCAGGCCGATAGCCTTGCTTACCCGGCCCTGCGATCCCGCACCCGGGGGCCCGACCTGCACGATGGATTTTGCACATCGGCTATAACGTTCGGACCCGTCCGCGTCCATCCGGTGCAGCCGGGTTCGCTGCTCCAACGCAGGTGTCAGCCCCTCGACGTTAAGATAGTCATTGAATCGAATGTAGGGCAGGTGCGATTGCGCGCGGTCATCCGTTTGCAGCACCAGGACGTAGGTGCCCGGCTGCTTGAGCCGAAAATCGCCGTCCTCCTCGGACTGGCCCAGCCGAAGCTGTTCACGCAAGTCAACGACCGCTCCATTGGAATCGATGGCCTGAAACTGTGTGATTCTCCGCGCCGGGATGGGCGAGCGCTGCCGGAACGGTCCATGGCCCACCTGCAGCGTCAGGGCAGTCAGCGCATCCGGATTGACCCAGTATTCGCTGGGCTGCAGCCAGAAGTCATGCGCTGCGACCAACGGCACACGAGAGGACAGCAGCAGTCCTAACAGCCAAGCCCGTTGACGAGGGTTCAATGGCGCTTACTCCAGGTGATCCGGCAGGTACCCCGGTGTCACCGGCAGCATTTGCAGCGTCGCTGCCAGGACTGCGATGGCAATGACCCAGCTTGATGCGACCTTGACCGCAATGGAGGCGTGTCGACCCACCAACCACGATGCAGGGAAAAATATCAGTACCCACGGTAGCGCCTTGAGCAGGTCGAGCTGCGATCCGGACAGGCAGACGACGGCACTTGCCCAGGCGCCGGTGTTGAGCGACAACGCCACTGCCGAGCAGGTATTGAGCCCGCGGACCAGATGCACGCTCGCGGCCGTCACGATGACGCTGGTCCAGCAACCCAAAAAAATCCACTCGAGCCAGACCTGAGGCACCGGCAAGAACGCGAATGCGGCCAGGGTCGCGAACAGCGCGAGCAGGCTCGGTGCCCAGGCCCTGCGAGGCGCGAACGCGAGCGCGAGGCCGAGTGCCACGAACAGCAGCGCGGGCGGCACCACCCCGCCTCTCATCCGCCTATCGCCCGAAATAGAAACCAGGCACCGATCACCGCGATGAACGCGCCGGCGCTACGCGTCACCACAATTCCATGCGGCCGCTCGTTGAGCAGGCCGAGGCAGATCCCGGATACGTGCAATAGACCGGTGGCCAGAACAAAGCCGACGCTGTAGCTGACGGGGTCAGCGGCTGACGGCAGTTCCTTCCCATGCGCATAACCGTGAAACACCGCGAACACGGCCACAATCAGGGAGGCGGCCCACACCGGTGCTCTGAACGACAGCGCGATGGATGCGCCCAGCACCAGCACCGACAGGGCGATCCCGACCTCTACTGGGGGCAGCGGCACCCCGAACATCCCCATGATTGCTCCCACAACCATCAGCGCCGGAAACACCACGGGCAAAATATAGATCAGCGGTCGACCCAGAAACGCGCCCCAAAGGCCCACTGAAACCATCGCCAGCAGATGATCGAGTCCGGTGAATGGGTGTACGAAGCCGGAGACGAATCCACCGGGCAGGCCCGTGCCCGTGTGCGCCGCCGCGCGATTGGAAAAAAGCAACCCGATCCCAACCGCTGTCACCAACCACGCGCTATGCGACCCACGCCTGGCGGCCCGTTCCATGGCGGTCAGTGATTGACGCCGTGAGGGTCGGGCGGTGCAAGGAATGGGAACACGGTCGCAGACGGCGGGTGCTCGTCCTGGTGTAGACCGTCAGTGATACCGCCGGTCGTGCCGGCGATCAGCAATGATCTCCAGACGTTGGAAGTATCGTAGGTGGGTGTTCGGCCGCCACAGTCGCTGGCAAGTGTCTTCTGGCCGGCCAGGTTCGCGAGTTCCACCGCGAAGAACTGGGTGCAGACTGTGGAGGCGCTGTTGACCCAAAGCCGATCGCCCGCGAACACTTTCGCCAGTGCCTGGTAGCGCGATGGCGATGCTTCGGGTGCCGCGAGCAATTGATTGCCGCACTTACCATCCAGTGAGTCCTGAAACGCGAGCGACTTCTGGAGGTCGCCGATGAACCGAGCCGAGTTCCCCGGCAGCGTCTCATTGTATTGCTGGCGCAGCTCGCCGCTGGCATCGTCAGTTGAGAAAGGGGCGACGCCGAGCAAGGTATTTGCCACGAAGGGCAGGGCCATGCGATCCAGCGGCCTACCGGACAGAGAGGTTGTACCCCAGACGGCCAGCAGCTTGCCGCCCTTCGATACAGCGCTCAGGTCCACGGAAATCACGATGGCCGAGACGGTCCAGTTGTAGAGTAGATTTTGCGCTGGGCCGCCGTCGGTGTGGCCCATCTGATCCAGAATTGCTTTCGCAGTTGCCTCATCGAAATGTGCGCACCCTGCCGCATCCACCTGGGCGCCGTTCTTGATGCTGTTGTCCGCCGTTTGATAGGCGCCCAGAAGGCCCTTGACGTTATTGTAGAAAGGGTCATCGCGCAGAGCCGCATACACTCGAAACCGATGGTTGCGTCCCTCGAGGCCCGCCGGGCTGGTGGGATCGCCGGACGCGGAGTCCGCGTTGCCGACCTTGCAGTCGACCGCGGTCGCCGCGGAAAAACGGCACACGATGGACGTCGACGCGGTGGTGTGGTCAAAAGCCTTGCCGCTGTCGATATGGAAAACGTATTGAACCTTGTCCGAGAAGGCATGACCCTGGATCGTCATGACAAGATTCAGCTGCCGACCTTCGGGGGATGTCCACGCGTACACATCGCCGATATCCGCCGCCGGATTCGCTACCGTAGCGGGCGAATCGAGATGGTCGGAGGCGCGCACCATGGCCGCCGGGAATGTGGACAGCGTGAGCGCGACAACTGAGAAAGTACTTCCGCGCTTCAAGGCCATCATTTTCGATCACTCCCCAGCGTTGTCTCAATCCCAACCGCCACAGACAATTGGACCATGTGCCCGGCACGCGCGCACTTGCACCATGGTATCGATCGAGGCCTACAATGAGGCCCTCGTCCAGCCCTGAGACTGCGGTGACAAGAACAAGAACAACCCAACGTCGCCAGGACGCAATGCCCATGCACCCAGTGGCGAAGTCTTGAGCCAGTTGAAAGTTGATGAGGGATACCTGGTGCTGCAGCAGGGCGCAGCGCGCCTGACGCTGGATCCGCTGCGCGGCGGGACCATTCGGGAATTTCACTGGCGGGGCATTCCCATATTCAGGCCCACCGAGCCGGATGCCGGCGATGAGCCGTTGGAGACGGCCTGCTTTCCGATGATTCCCTTCGCCAATCGCATCGCGCAGGGCCGCTTCGAGTTTGGCGGCCGCAGCGTGCAGCTGTCGCGCAATTGGAGCGGAGATCCGCATCCGCTGCACGGCTACGGTTGGCGCGCGCCCTGGTCGGTGCTGGGCGCTTCCGCGTCCAGCGCCCGCATCCGCTTCGAAGGCGGCGAGGATCAGTGGCCGTGGCGCTATCGCTGTGAGCAGCATTTCCAGCTGCTGCCAGACGGGCTGTCGATTGAGCTCTCGATCAGAAACTTAAGCCTCACCCCCATGCCGGCCATGCTGGGGCTGCATCCTTATTTCTACGACGCTGCTCACGCGCAACTCTCAGCCGCGCTACCGCGCGTGTGGTTGACGGATGAGGCGGCGCTGCCGTTGGCGGAGGCACCGACGCCGATGGCCTGGGCCTTCGAGTCGGGCCGCATCGTCAATACCCTGCCGCTCGATCATTGTTTCTCGGGTTGGAATGGCATTGCGACGCTGCGCTGGCCCGATCGAACCGTGACCGTGCGTGCCACCGATTGCCATTGTCTTCATATTTATGCGCCCGCGGGCAAGGATGTCTTTTGCGTGGAGCCGCAGTCGGCGCCGGCGGGCGCGCTGGGTCGCGCAGCTTCTGAGCTGACCGTGATCGCGCCGGGTGAGCGCTCTGCCATTCGCGTCTATTTTTCCGTGGGAACGATCTGAGTGTACTTAGGGATAGACATCGGCACCTCGGGCGTGAAGGCGCTGCTGCTGGATGAGCGAGGCGCGATCGTAGCCCAGGCGGCAGCTCCGCTGCAGGTCAGCCGCCCGCAACCTGGATACTCGGAACAGGACCCGGAGAGCTGGTGGCAGGCGACGCTCCACGCGGTCACGGCGTTGCCCGCTGACGCGCGCGCCGCGGTGCGGGCCGTGGGCCTCTCCGGACAAATGCATGGGGCGACGCTGCTGGACCGCGAGGATCGGCCGCTGCGCCCGGCGATTCTGTGGAACGATGGCCGCTCGGCGCTGGAGTGCCTGGACCTGGAGCGGCGGGAGCCTGCATCGCGAGCCATCACCGGCAACATCATGATGCCGGGATTCACGGCGCCAAAACTGCTGTGGGTGTCGCGTCACGAACCGGAGATTTTCCGGCGCACAGCCTGCGTGCTGCTGCCGAAAGACTACGTGCGCCTGAAATTGACCGGCGAAAAAGTCAGCGACACTTCCGACGCGGCGGGTACCGGTTGGCTGAATGTCGGCGAGCGACGCTGGTCGGACGCGATGCTCGCTGCCACCGGATTGAGCTCGGCGCACATGCCGCGCCTGGTTGAAGGCAGCGAACCTTCAGGCACGGTGTCGGCGGTGGCGGCCAATCAATTGCAGCTACCGCAGGTCGTGGTGGCCGGCGGCGGCGGCGACAACGCGGCCAGCGCCATCGGTCTGGGCGTGATCTCACCCGGCCAGGCATTCCTGTCGTTGGGCACCTCCGGCGTGCTGTTCGTGGTGACGGATCGTTTCCGCCCCAACCCCGATCGCGCCGCCCACGCCTTCTGCCACTGTCTGCCGCGCCGGTGGCATCAGATGTCGGTGATGCTCAGTGCGGCCAGCGTGCTCGACTGGGTGGCGCAGTTGACCGGTGAGGCGAATCTGGCGCGCCTGGTCGAGGCCGCAAGGGTGCGCGGCATCAATCGCCAGTCGCCGTTTTTTCTGCCCTATCTGGCAGGCGAGCGCACACCCCACAACGATCCGCATGCGCGCGGTGTTTTCTTCGGGATTCGCGCCGATACCAATGCGGCGGATCTCACCAATGCAGTGCTCGAGGGCGTGGCGCTGGCGTTCGCCGATGGACTGGACGTGCTGCTGGAGAAGGGCGGCTCCATGGCTGAAATCAGCGTCACCGGCGGCGGTGCGCGCCTGCCGTACTGGGGGGAACTGCTGGCGGCGGCGCTGCAGCGCCCGCTGACCTATCGCTCAGGCGGTGAAGTCGGCGCGGCCCTGGGTGCCGCGCGACTGGGTCGCCTGGCATTGAGCGAATCATCGGTGGAGCAGGTGTGCCCGGCGCCTCCCATCGAACGCGTGGTCGAACCGAACGCCGCGATGGCCGCTCTGCTATCAAGTCGCCGCCCGACCTTCGCGCGCTTATACCAGGATCTTAAGAACACTTATCTGGAGTATCCCGCATGACTCTCTTTTCAGGTGTCGAGCCGGTGCGATTCGAAGGACCCGACACGCAAAACGAATTTGCCTATCGCGTGTATGACAAGGAGCGCATCGTCCAGGGTCGGCGCATTGAGGAGTGGCTGAAGGTCGCCGTGTGCTACTGGCATTCCTTCAATTGGCCCGGCATCGATATCTTTGGTGCGGGCACGCTCAACCGCCCGTGGCTGGGTCAGGCTGTGACGCAGGCCATGGCCGATGCCAAGCTCGAGGCGGCATTCGATTTCTTCGCGCGCCTGGGCGTGCCTTATTTCACCTTTCACGACGTGGACGCCATGGCCTCGGCGGCGACACTGAAGGAGCACAACCGGGCGCTGCGCACGATTGAAGCCGGCATTGCGGAGAAAATAGCCGCCAGCGGCGTGAAGCTGCTGTGGGGTACGGCCAATCTCTTCAGCCACCCGCGCTATGCGGGCGGTGCGGCCACCAGCCCGGATCCTGAGGTGTATGCCTGGGCGGCCGCACAGGTGCGCGGCTGTCTTGAAATGACGCACCGGCTCGGCGGCCAGAACTATGTGCTCTGGGGCGGACGCGAAGGTTACGACTCGCTGCTCAACACGGACCTGCGCCGGGAGCTCGATCAGTACGGCCGATTCCTGTCGATGGTGGTAGAACACAAGCATCGCATCGGCTTCAAGGGGACGATCCTCATCGAGCCCAAGCCCTTCGAGCCCACCAAGCATCAGTACGACCACGATGTCGCAGCGGTGTTTGCCTTTCTGCAGCGCTATGGATTGACCCAAGAGGTCAAGCTCAACATCGAAGTCAATCACGCCACCCTGGCGGGACTGGATTTTGAACATGAGATCGCGGTGGCGCGCGCCTATGGCATCTTTGGTTCGATCGATATCAATCGCGGCGATCCCCGCAATGGCTGGGATACCGATCAGTTCCCGAACAATGCGCAGGAGCTGGTGCCATCGCTGGTGCAACTGGTCGAAGACAAAGGCTTCGTCAATGGCGGATTCAATTTCGATGCCAAGCTGCGCCGCCAGTCCGTGGACCCGGCAGATCTCTACCTGGCTCACATCGGCGGCATCGACACCGTCGCGCGAGCGCTGCTGGCAGCGACCGACGTGGTGGCAGAGGGCGCACTGGAGCGACTGCGTCGCGAGCGCTATGCCGGCTGGCAAGGTGCATTGGGCCGGCAGATCACCGGTGGCTCATTGAATCTGGCGACGCTTGCGGATCTTGCCACCGAGAGGGATCTGAACCCCGCTCCGCGTTCGGGGCGGCAGGAGCTGGCCGAGAGCATCATCGCCAGGCACTGCAGGTATTGAGGTGAACGCCAGCGTCGCCGAGATGATCGACGAGCCCGGGCCGGCAACGCCCGTCGGCCTGGGCAAAGTCGTCGCCGTCGGCCTCGGCAACGCCCTCGAGTTCTATGACTTTCTGACGTTCTCGTTTTTCTCGACGCAGATCGGTCATTGCTTTTTCCCCGACGCCACGGGCAAACACGGGCTGCTGTATGCGCTTGCGACCTTCGGCGTTGGATTTGCGATGCGCCCACTCGGCGGCATCCTGATCGGGCGCTACGGCGATCGCGCCGGGCGCAAGCCGGCGATGCTGTTGTCCTTCACGTTGATGGGAGTCGCGATCCTCGGCGTGGCGCTGACGCCCTCGTACCGGCAGATCGGGATCGCCGCGCCGGTGCTGTTGGTGTTGTTCCGGCTGGTGCAAGGATTTGCGTTGGGCGGGGAGGTCGGGCCATCGACCGCGTACCTGATCGAGGCGGCGCCGAAGCATCGCCGCGGACTCTATGTCTCGATCCAGTACGCGACCCAGGATTGCGCGCCGGTAGTGGCCGGTGTGGTGGGCTTCCTGCTGTCGATACTGTTGACGGCCCAGCAACTCGACACCTGGGGTTGGCGTCTGGCGTTCCTGTTTGGTGCCGTGATCGTGCCATTCGGACTCTGGATGCGTAACACGCTGCCGGAGTCGCTGCCGCCGGCCCTGCTGTCGCCCGACCACAACCCGGCAGCAAAGCCGGTAGTCAAAGTGCCGGTGCGCCTGATTGTCCTTGGGGTGCTGATGCTGGGGTCAGGCACCATCTCCGGGTACATCCTCACGTATCTGACGACGTACGCGCAGGACAGCCTGAAGATGAGCGCGCGGCTGGCGTTCGCCGCGACCATCGTATTCGGTTTCGCCGAGGTCTGCGCCGACCTGGCGAGCGGGCAGTTGTCGGACCGCTTCGGGCGCCGCCCCGTGATGCTGGTGCCACTGGTGGTGCTGGCACTATTCGTCGTGCCGCTTTTCATGCTGATGAACGGGACCAGTAGCGTCGGCATCGCGATCGGCGCCATGGCACTGGTCTCGATACTGGTGGCGATGAATACGACACCTATGCTGGTGTCGATCACCGAATCTCTGCCGCGACGGGTTCGCTCGGGAGTACTCGCGACGATGTACGCGTGCACGATCTCGGTGTGCGGCGGCACCACCCAGGTCATCGTCAAGTGGCTGACCGACTATACCGGCAGCCCGCTGGCGCCCGCCTGGTACATGACGGCTGCACTGCTGTTCGGCGGTACCGCCGCCTATCTGACGCGCGAGACGGCGCCGGCTACTTGACCGGTATCGACTTGATCGCCGGCGTCGCCCGAGGCCGGGGCGCGCTTGACGGCGCGGGCGCGGGCGTGGGGGGCGGTCGCATGGCGACATTGACCGCCGCGGGTCGCTGGATGACGGCATTCGCGGTAACCCGCTGCGGAGCCGATGCCGTCGGCGGATGAGAGACCACGGGCCTCGGCGCGACCGCGCTTTGAGCTGCGCTGGATGCAATACCTGGCGAGGGTTTCGGACCCGGCTGCAAGTACAAGCGCTGCGGTGATGAGGACAGACTTGAGCGCGCTGCGAGTCGCTCCTCAGCCGTCGGGACACTGTTCGAGCCGCCCGGTCCGCCGTTGTAGCTCACGCGACCGAAGCCCCCGCGATTGGCCACAGGCTCGTCATAGACATGGTGGAAAGCATTGGCATTCACGTTGTTCACGGCTCGGTTGTATGCAAAGACGTTGCCCAGCCAACGTCCGCCGACGTAGCCGATGCCGCCATACCCGAAGCCGTAGTTGATGCCGCCGTAGTAGCCGACCCGCGGGCCCCAATAGCCGCGATGAAATACAAACACGGTGCCGGCGTACGCCCAATAGCCGGGTGTCCAGAAGACGCCCAGGCGCGGTGGCGACTCCCAGACTCCGGGCACCCAATTGTATGCGACCCCGTCCCATGCCCAATAACCCGGGGTCCACAGGTCACCCTCCTCGGGACAGGGCGGTTGATCTTCGTTGGGCAGCGGCGGCGGTGCCGTTGAGGTACTTAAGCCCGCAATCACACTCGCGTCATTAGCGGGCCCCGTATCCACCGCTGAATTCGACATATCCGGTTGATCGCTGTAGGTCACATGACCCGCGGCGTCTACGGACTTGTAGACCTCCTGGGCCCATGGCAACGCAGGCCACATCAGTAGCGACACTGTCATAGTAAGCGCTCGGTACCAGCGATGAGCGGCGACATCGGGACGAGAGCGGGTAGTGTCCATTGCGGCACTGTAGCGCGGAGCAGAGCGCTGACCCGCGATGCAGTTCGCAGTGCAGCGCCCCCTGGAAACAGATCCAATGAGGGCCGCGGCGTCATCTCACGAATTCGAGACTCAGCGCACGGCCGCGAGGCAGACGCAGCCGATCACCGGGCGATCCGCGACTATCAGGCCTCGACGCCCACCGGGATGACATAGCCGGCGCGGGGCAGCAGCAGGCGCAGCAGCGGACCGGTCATGATGGTCGTGACCACGGCCATGATGACCAGCATCGTGAAGACGTTTTGGGGGATGAACCCGAGGTCGAAGCCGATGTTCAGCACGATCAGTTCCATCAGCGCCCGCGTGCTCATCAGCGAGCCGAGGATGGTCGATTCCTGGTGACTGAAGCCGGCGATGCGGCTGGCCAGGTACACCGGCACGATCTTGCCGAGGATGGCCGCGGCGAGCACGATGGCCAGCCATCCCCAGTCAGAAAGATAAGTCAGGCCCAGCACATTGGTGCGCAGTCCGGTGTAGGTGAAGAATACGGGGAGGAAAAATACCATCACGAACTTGCCCACCTGGTTGCGCCAGCCTTCCACGAAGGCCTGGTTGCGATGGAACAGCAGGCCGGCCAGGAAGCCGCCGAAGATGGCGAAGATCCCCAGCCTGTAGGTGCAGATGCCCATCGCAAATACCAGGCACACCACCACCGTCATGAGATTGGGCGGCACCTGCCCCTTGTCGACCGGCATCCTCTTCAGCATCCGGTTTACCAGCGGCCGCAGCACGAACCAGGCCGCCAGCAACAGCAGGGCGATTCCGCCCACCTGCAGGCCGACCGCTCCAGCCGAGAATTTTGCCGACGCATAAGCCGAGATGCCCGCCAGCATCACCCAGCCGATGACATCGTTGATCGCGGCCGCCGAGATCGCGACCACGCCGAGTTCGGTGTGTGTGAGATCGAATTCGCGCAGGATGCGGCCGAGGATGGGGACGGCCGTGATCGCGAGACCGACGCCGAAGAACAGGCTGTAGGTCAGGGGATCAATGCTCGGTGCCAGCAGCGGCGCCGAGAATCGCCCGATGCCGACCCCGAGCGCGAACGGCACCGCGACCGACGCGGCCGCAATGCCGATGGTGCCGTTACGATTGCGCGGTCGCGTCAGGTGGCCGAATTCAAAATCGGTGCCGATCTGGAACATCAGTAGCACCAGGCCGATCTGGCTGATGATGATGATGGGCGGCGATGGCCTGGCGCCGAACATATAGATCGAGGCATCGGGGAAGAAATGCCCGAACAGGGAAGGGCCCAGCAGCAGGCCCGCGACGATCTCGCCGACCACGCCGGGCTGACCCAGGGCGCGCAACAACAGATTGCCGGCGCGCGCCGCGGCGATCATGACGATCAGTTGCAGCAGCGTCACGAACAGAAGCGTCTCCGTCGTATGGACCGACGATTGCATTGCCCCTGATACCCCGATGGATCTGACCGTTGACCGGCTTATTGAAACACATGCGAGGGCTCTGGGTGCACGGCCCCTGGCGTTTCTGCGCCACCACCAGGCCGCGATTGCTATCGTGGCAGCTGGCCACGTAGTCTGAAGCGACGATGAATACCGACGCTATCGCAGTTCCCGCCTGGAAAACGCCGCTGGAACTCATCCTGCTGGGCGCCATCTGGGGCGGCTCGTTCCTGTTCATGCGCATTGGCGCTGCCGACTTCGGTGCCTTCCCGCTGGTGGAAATTCGCCTGGGGTTGGGTGCCATCATTCTGTTCCCGTTTCTCTGGCGGGAGCGCGCGCGATTCGACACGCGCCTGGGCTGGCGGCTTGCGGGCATCGGCGCCATCAATTCGGCGATTCCCTTTGCACTGTTCGCATGGGGCGCGGAACGCGCCCCGGCAGGCATTGGTGCGATCTGCAACGCGCTGACCGTGATGTTCACGGTGCTCGTGGGCGTTGCCTTTTACGGCGAGCGCATTTCACCGCGGCAGATCATCGGCATGCTGGCCGGGTTTGCGGGTGTGGTGGTACTGGCCAGCGGCAAGACCTCGGGCACCGGCGTGTGGCTGGCGGCGCTGGCAGGCACCACCGCGGCACTCTTCTATGGCTTTGGCGTCAATCTGATCCGTCGGCATCTCGCAGGCATCCCGGCCGGTGCCGTGGCGGCCGCCACTTTGCTGGGCGCGAGCCTGCTGATGGCGCCGCTGGCCATCTGGGGCTGGCCGCAGCAGCCGGTACCGTTGCGATCGTGGATCGCCACCGTGCTGCTCGGAGTGCTCTGCACCGGTATCGCCTTCGTTCTCTACTACCGGCTCATCAATCGCATCGGTGGCCCACGCGCCTCGATGGTCACCTATCTGATTCCGCTGTTCGCGGTGTTGTGGGCCTGGCTGGTGCTGGCCGAGCCGTTGACGGCGACCATGGCGGTGTCCGCGGCGCTGATCCTGAGCGGAGTGGCGTTGAGCCAGCGGCCGCGCAACACGTGAGCGTTCGCTGACCCGTGGGCGCGCATCCTGCCGACGGCGCGACCAAAGCGGCGGGCGCAGTGTGAGTGCTGTACCAGAGTTAACGAGGATCTTCCCATGAGTGAACCAACCGTCCGGCCAACCCCGGAGCAGCCAGGAACCCGCTATCAGCCGCCGGACAATGGCGGCCTCAAGGATGACATCGAAGTGGGCCCCATCGATGACGGTGAAGATATCGATGAAGGCACGCCGATCGACGAGGGCACCGATGTCGAGCCCGATGAGCCTGGACTCGGGGGTTAATCCGGAGCAATGCGTTTAATCAATGCCATGGCGGCCGCAGGGTTACTGACCTTGTGGCCGCCGATGACATATAGAAACACCTCGCGGGCTTTGGACCAGTCCCGGGCGCGCTTGGCCCAACGATCCAGGGCAGCCTCGGAGTAGCCTGATTTCCGACTCTTCGTGGTTCCCTTGATGCGGGCGTAGACAAAGGGTGCCGTGGCCTCGCTGATTTCCGGGTACGGCGAATCGCCGGCGATGACGATGGCGACGCCATGGCGGCGCGCCAGTTCAATGAATTCGTCGGAACGAAAACTCTCGTGCCGAACCTCCAGCGCATGCCGCAGCGGCAGTCCTGCCTTTTCTTTGGGCAGCAATTTCAGGAAGGCCTCGACGTCGGCGTCGTCGAAGGCCTTCGTGGGCAGGAATTGCCAATTGATCGGCCCGAGCTTGTGCTTGAGCCGGACCAGGCCACTGTCGAGAAAACGCCCCATCGCTTCGCCGGCACTGGCCAGTACTCGCCGGTTCATGACGAATCGCGGCGCCTTGAGCGAGAAGACGAAATCATCGGGCGTCTCCTCGTGCCACTTGCTGAAGGTCGCGGGCTTCTGCAAACCGTAGTAGGTGCCATTGACCTCAATGCTGCTCAGATGGGTGCTGGCAAATTCCAGTTCGCCTGAGTGCGGGAGATCCGGCGGGTAGAACACGCCGCGCCACGGCTCGTAGGTCCAGCCGCCGACACCGATGCGAATCGGGTCCGCGCGCGTCGTCCTCTTTGGCATGGGCCCGAATCAGCTGCTGAAGAATTCTTCGAAGCCCATCTTCCGCAATGCGCGCCGATAGGCGATCGAACTGCGGTCAGCCATGATATGAACTTCCGCCAGCGGATCCAGCGGCAGCCAGGCCGGCTGCTGCGCCTCGACGATCGACTTGTCCTCCTCGAATATCATTCGATTGAAGTCGTATACCTGCTGCACGGGCAGGTCCGTGTCGAAGTTGCGTGCGATCGGGACGAACAGCCGCGTGATCTTCGCCGACAGCGGCGAGGCCGCATTCATGATGACCAGGCGCCCATCGTCAGGGAAATGCACCGTCAGCGTCGCCGTCAGCGGCATATGCACGCGAAAGTGACGCAGCCATTCAAACCCCTCGCGGCCGCGATCATGGGCGCCGATAGGGTAATTACCGACCGAGCTGCGGTATTCAACTTCGAAACCCTTCGGTGTGTCCGCGGGCATGTAGGGCGCAACGACGGTGTTGTTCGGATCACCGAAGCTCCTGGTGTGCACGAAGCCAAAGTGCGCCACGTCCAGAAAGCCTTCAATCTGGCGCCCGGCGAAGCCGAAAATGTCGATGGAGGGGCAGGTGATCTGCTGAAAGCTCGGCTCATCCCAGTGCGGCATCGACGGGATGTCGGGCAGTTCGGTCAGCGGCCGCAGGCAGGTCCACACCAGACCATAGTGTTCCACCGCCGGGTAGGTCCGCAGGCGCAGCTTGGAGGGGATGTTGGCATCCGGTTGTGCCGGCACATGGATGCAGCGCCCCTCCTTGCCGTAACGAAGACCGTGATAGGCGCAGACGATGCCTTCCGCATCGCCGCTGCCGCGCGTGAGCGGGACGCCGCGATGCGGGCACTGATCGTAGGCGACCACGACCTGCCCGCCGATCCGGTACAGCACCAGCGGTGTGTCCAGCAGCTTCGCCGCCACGGGGCTGTGACTGACCTCGCGCGACAAAGCCACCGGATACCAATGCTCCGCCAGCTTCAACCAGGCGTCCGGATGGAAAGTGCTGTGCTTCGGGGGCACGGAAGTCTCGACCGGCATCGGTATTCCTCTCGACGCGTGCGTGAGCCCCCCGCCGCAACTTTAGCGCGTCGGCGCGGATCGGTGCCGAAAATCGGTCAGGCGCGCGGAGCGGCCAGCAGTTGCACCCAGTACAGTCCGCGCCGCGAGGCTTGACCCGCCGCAAAGGCCAGCCCCATCTCGCTGAATCGCGGGTCCATGATGTTCTCGCAGTGCCCGGGACTGTCCAGCCATCCCTGCACGACTTCATCGGCGGATTGGGGGCCGTAGGCAATATTTTCGCCGACCAGGCTCTCGCGATAGCCGATGGCGCGCACCCGATCGGCCGGTGAATGGCCGGTCAGATCCTGGTGCTCAAAATAATCGTGCAGCGCCATGTCGCTGGCGTGCCCCAGGGCCACTTCGGCCAGGGTTCCGGACAGTCTTACCGGCGGGGCAGGGCCAAATGATTTCGCGCCGCAGCGCGCCCCGCGGGCGCGCACGTCGTTGACCAGTTGCAGCGCGCGTGACGCGAGCATCGGCGCCTGCGCTCGGGCGGGCACGCTGTAGGCCGAAGCCAGCACGAGCCAGCGATCCGCGCCATGGCGGTAAAGGCCGATGTCACTTAAGGCTCGGTCGGCGAGCGCGCGGCAGCCTGACCGCTTGAGCAGATCAATGTCGTCTGAGTCCGGACCGCTGATGTGGACGGTCGCCGAGGATTGGGCAACATAGCCGCTGTGTTCGATAGCGGCGGTGGGCGCACGACCGGTGGCCCACTCCTGCGCCGCCCGATCCAGCAGCGCGTTATGGTGAAGCGGCGGCGCCGCCGGCAATGTGCCGCCGCAGCCGCCTTCGCGCAGTATCTGCACCGCCGAGAGCGCATCGGCCCGGGCCGTCGTCACGACTGCCTGTGCCGCCACTGCCGCCAGGAATAGCCCCAGCCGGTGATGAGAAGTCTTTGATGCTGCCATGGATAGTTTGCGCTTGGCCTTAAGCTACTCAAGCGCGCGAGCCACGCTGCGGATGACCGCGCCTTTCGGAACGCGATCACATAATTTGTGGGCCTGCGTATGTGCGCGCTTCAGGCGAGGCCTTGGCCCTCAATCCACTCGGCGAGCACGCCGGCGATGGCATCGCTGTTGAGTTCCCGCATCATGGCGTGGCCATTGCCGTGAATGTCGCGATCCTCGAGCCTCAGGTGTTCAACGCGGGCACCCGCCTGCAACAGAAAATCCACGGTGCCGTGATCTTCGGCAGCCTTCCACGAGGCCTCGGCAGTGAGGATCAAAACGGGAAATCCCTGCAGGTTGGGCAACTGACGCGCGGGATTCTGCTGGACGAGACAGGCTGTCGTGCCCCCACGTGCCGGCGCCCGCAGTTCAAGCCGGAGGTCAGCCGGCGATTCGACGGGCGGCGAAAAGGTCAGCGGCGAGGCAGTCAGACCCCAGGACAATCGGCCGCGCGCGGAGTTTGCGAACGGTGGTCCCAGCGGCTCGACCGCAATGATGGCCTTGATGAGACCGGGTCGCGCATCCGCGGCCAGCCACCCCGTGGGAGCGCCTGCAGAATGCGTCAACAGAATCGATGGCCCGATCGCATCGAGCAGTGCCGCCGCCGCGCTCTGCACCTCGCGATGTGCCTGCGCCAGATCCGCCTGCACCGGCCCGATGCCGGCGAGGAGGTGATCGAAGTGCTTGTCTCCCAATGTTCCCGCGCCCGGCCATTGGGTGTGCAAGCCGTCCGGGCGGCAGAAGCGCTGCTCGAGAAAGGAGACTTCCGTGGGCGGCATCATCTCGCCGAGGATCTCTGGATGAAAGGGCGCGCGTCCGTGACCCGGGCGATCGACGACGTAGACCGCAAACCCAGCGCGCACAAACCAGTGAACCCAGCCCTCGCGACCATCCGCTGTGCCGAGAAAATCCAGGCCCTGGCCGCCACCACCGTGGACCATCACCAGCGGCCAGGGATGCCGCAGATCCTGTGGGATCCAGTACTCCACGTACATCGGTGCGCGCAGCACCGGGCCCACCGGACTATCGCGATGCTCGCCGCCAACCCAGAAGAATCCCTGGGCGGCGAGTCCCAGCACGCCGACACTGCCGGCGTGCAGGTCTGCGGGGCGCACGGATTTCACCGGTCCCGTCATGCCGACAATCCCGAATGCGACGATTCCACGAGCGGGGGCGTCTCCAGCGATTGCGTGAACATCAGCCGCTGCAGACGAAAGATCGGATCGGAGGCGAGCCTTCGCAAAGCTGCGAGCGCCTCCTCGAGTGCGGCTCCGCCGCCGTTGGCGTGAAAGATGAGCCGTTTGTTCGCGATGGCTTGCGGCGAGGCGCGATGCAGGAAGGCGTCGCGCCGCGCATCCGAATAGCGATCCAGCAGTCGGTCATCCGCCCCCTGCAGAACGATGGCGCTCAATGCGGGGTAGAGCGCGAAGCTGTCAAACAGGCCGGAGGTCAAGCCTAAGCCGCCGGTGGGATTGGTGACATGCGCCGCATCGCCGGCGAGCACCACGCGACCGACCCGATAGCGCGGCGCGGATCGCTGGTGCATGCGATAGGGCGATGCGCGATCGAGCCGGTAGGCGCCTTTGCCCGGCAGCACTTGCGCGAATGCCGCCGGCACCCGCTCCAGATAACTCTGCTCGGGCAAAGCCGCATCCTCCATGTAGGTGCAGCGCCAAAGACCCTCATGGTCGAGCAGCGCGATGATGGCGCCAAACCGATCGTCGATGACGAAGGTGGACCGCGCGTAGCCGTGGCGCTCGAAGTCGTAGTAGACATTGGTGGCCACGAACCGCTCCGGCCAGGTCATGCCATCGAATGACAAGCCGAGTTGCTGTCGCACCGTGCTGCCGGCGCCGTCCGCACCAATGACCCACTTGGCGCGCAGGGATTCAATGGCTTCACCCGTGCGCACCGTCAGCGTGACACCCGCATCATCCTGCTGCAGCGTCTCGAGTTGAGTGCCGAAGCGCACCGTGGCATTCGGGAAAGCCCTGAGCCTGTGCATCGCGATTTCCGCCAGGCGGTGCTGGCCCAGATGCAGGTTGTAGGGCCGGGGCGTATGGCCTTCGAGGACACTCATGGAGTATGCAATGCGCTCGCCGGTGCCTGCGACGAGGTAGGTGTAATCCTGCTTGGCAAAGCCGATGCTCTCGGCCTCCGCCAATATGTCCAAACGTTCGAGGCCTGCGAGCACTGACCAGAAGTAGACCGCCGCGCGCGGGGAGCTGTTGATCGCGGACTCGGCCTCGATGATCATCACGCGAATGCCGGCCTGTGCGAGACCCAGCGCGTTGATGAAGCCGGTCGGGCCACCGCCGACGATGATCACCTCCTGCATCGAATAGCCTTTCGCGGTGCGAAGCGTGCGAGCTGCTGCCGGCGCTCATCTTAAGAGACAATGGAGTCGCGGCGTAGCGGGATTGCTGATAATCTGATTTCCAGATAATAATTATAAGTTATTGATTTAGATTATTATAAATGACGAACTGTGCGCTGGCTCAAGGGGTTGGCCGCGGTCCGCCACACAAGACACAAAAGAAGGCTCGCCCGAATGTCTCAAGCGCACGTGATGTCGCGTCATCCGATCTTCAACTACGAGAACGGTCTGCTGTTGCTGCTCGGGATTTCATGGGGCTTCGCTTTCTTCGATCGCAATTCGGCCAGCGTGCTGATTCCTTACATGGCGAAGGATCTGGGACTCAACAACACGCAATCGGCACTCATCAACTCGGTGCTGTCCGTCATGTGGGCGCTGGGTGCGTATGTGATCGCGCGCTGGTCGGACGCCAGGGGCAGCCGCAAGCCATTCCTGGTCGCCTTCCTGGTGATCTTTTCCTTGTGCTCGATTCTGTCGGGTCTCGCGCCATCGTTCCCGATATTGCTGCTGGCGCGCGGAATCATGGGTGCGGTCGAAGGTCCCTTCCT
>Ga0302180_10001555_pt1 | contig 18340 bp, 14 predicted proteins | sample I_Palsa_E3_2_FD_200575 | JGI IMG/M metagenome (GOLD analysis project Ga0302180, IMG submission 200575) | Peat permafrost microbial communities from Stordalen Mire near Abisko, Sweden - I_Palsa_E3_2 | ecosystem: Environmental > Terrestrial > Soil > Palsa > Peat permafrost | place: Sweden... | reverse complement strand
GGTGGTGCTCGGCGCCGGCCTCGGCCTGGCCGCGCTCTTCCTGTACCTCGGCACCCAGTACAGCTCCACCACCGGCGCGTCGTTCACCATCTTGTTCGGCTCCATGTTCGTCATCACCTCCTCCACGGTCCCGGCCCTGATCACCTCCGCGCTGCTCGCGCTGGCCACGGTGGTGCTGCTGGCCAGGGTGCTGCTGCTGAGCTCGCTGAGCCCGGACATCGCGGCGGCCCGCGGCGTGCCGGTGCGGGCGGTGGGGGCGGCCTACCTGATGGCGCTGGCCGTGTCGGTGGCGCTGTCCGCGGTGATCATCGGCTCGGTGCTGAGTACCGCGCTGCTGATCGGCCCGGCCGCGACCGCGCTGCGGGTGGCTAAGGGCCCGGTCCGGGCGATGGCCGCGGCGGCCGCCATCGGCGTGGCGGCTACCTGGATCGGCATCGTGCTCGCCTACGACAGCTTCTACTGGCCGCCCGCCCGGCGGGGCTGGCCGGTCAGCTTCTTCGTGGTGACCCTGATCGTCGGCTGCTACCTGGTCACCTACCTGCGTCCGCGGCGGGAACGGCAGGACGCGGCGCGCGAAGCGCCGGATACGGAGCAGGTATGTTCTCCGGCCTGATGCTGAACACCTGGATCGCGGCCACGGTGGTCGCGGTGATCGCCGCGGTGACGGGTTTCTTCGCGGTCCTGCGCGGGTCGACGTTCGCGGCGCACGCGATACCCAACGGCGCCTTCGCCGGCGCGGCGGGGGCCAGCCTGCTCGGGCTGAACGCGTTCGTGGGACTGGCGGTGTTCTCGGTCGCGGGCGCGCTGGGCATCGCCGGGCTCAGCCGCCGCTCCCGGCCGGACGTGGCCACCGCGCTGACGTTCGTGATGATGCTGGGGGTCGGCGCGCTGTTCGTCAGCTGGAGCACCGAATACGCGCAGGAGGCGTACTCGCTGCTGTTCGGGGAGGTATTCGGCGTCAGCGCGGGCGAGGTGCTGCCCATCGTGGTGCTCGGTGCGGTGTCCATCGTCGCGATCATCGTCATGTTCCGCCCGCTGATGCTGTCCTCGGCGATGCCGGAGGTCGCCGAGGCCCGCGGCGTCTCGCCTCGCCGGATGGAACTCGCTTTCCTGCTCGTGATGGCCCTGGCCACCAGCATGACCGTCCCGGTGGTGGGCGCGCTGCTGATGTTCAGCCTGATGATCGGCCCCGCCGCCGCGGCCAGGTCGCTGACCGCGAGGCCCATGCTGGCGATGGCCCTGTCTGTCGTCATCGCGCTGGTCACGGTCTGGACCGGCATCGCCGTCTCCTACCAGTCCAACTGGCCCCTAGGCTTCTTCGTCGGCGTCATGGGCACCGCCTTCTTCCTCTTCGCCCGTGCCTGCACCGCGGCTCGCCGCCGCCTGGCCACCCGCACCGCAATCGCGGCGGCCTAAGCCACGCTCGGGCCGGCACGTACCTTAAAACCATGAACCGGCTGCGGAATTCGACAAGTCCCTATTTGCTCCAGCATGCGGACAACCCGGTGGACTGGTGGCCGTGGTGCGACGAGGCCTTCGCCGAGGCAGCCAGGCGCGACGTTCCCGTCATGCTCTCGGTGGGCTATGCCGCCTGCCACTGGTGCCACGTCATGGCCCACGAATCGTTCGAGGACCCGCAGACCGCGGCGCTTGTCAACTCCCGCGTGGTCGCGGTCAAGGTGGACCGGGAGGAACGGCCCGACGTCGACGCCGTCTACATGACCGCGACGCAGGCGATGACCGGCCAGGGCGGCTGGCCGATGACGGTCTTCATGACGCCGGATCGAGAGCCGTTCTTCTGCGGTACCTACTTCCCGCGGGGTAACTTCAGCCAGCTGGTCCTGAACATCTCGCGCGCCTGGCGCGAGCAGCGGGAAGATGTGGCGGACCGGGCGAAGCAGATCGTCGCCGCGCTGGCGGAGAACGTGTCAGCCACCGCCCGCGCGCTGCGGGATGACGGTCCCGGTGGCGCCCGCCTGACGCTGGCCGGCCACGGGTTTGGCGACGGGCTCGGTGAGGGGTCCGGGGTCGGGTTGGGTGACGATCAGACCGGTGCGCGGTTCCGCGAGGTCGCCGACGCGGCGGTGACGGCGCTTGACCGCGGATACGACGGCCAGCAGGGCGGGTTCGGCGGGGCGCCGAAGTTCCCGCCGTCGATGGTGCTGGAGTTCCTGCTGCGTTACCACCAGCGGACCGGATCGTCCCACGCGCTGCGGATGGCCGACGGCAGCTGCGAGGCGATGGCCCGCGGCGGCATGTACGACCAGCTGGGCGGCGGGTTCGCCCGGTATTCGGTCGACGCCTCCTGGGTGGTGCCGCACTTCGAGAAGATGCTCTACGACAACGCGCTGCTCGCTCGCATGTACCTGAACCTGTGGCGCCGCACCGGATCGGAGCTGGCCCGCCGGGTGGCCGAAGAGACCTGCGACTGGATGCTGCGTGAGCTGCGGACGGGCGAAGGCGGATTCGCGGCGTCCCTGGACGCCGACAGCGAGGGCGAAGAAGGAAAGTTCTACGTCTGGCGTCCCGCCGAACTGCGCGCCGTGCTCGGACCCGATGATGGCGAGTTCGCGGCCCGGGTATTCGGCGTTACCGAGAGGGGCACGTTCGAGCGCGGCGCCTCGGTGCTGCAGCGGCGCACGGACCCCACCGATGCTGGCCGTCTCGCCCGCATCAGGAGCGCGCTGCTGACCGCCCGGGCCAGCCGGGTCCGGCCGGCCCGCGATGACAAGGTGGTAGCCGCGTGGAACGGGCTGGCCATCTCCGCCTTCGCCGAAGCCGGGCTGCTCCTCGGCCGGCCCGACTTCATCGCAGCCGCGCGCGACGCTGCCGCGCTGCTGGCCGCGGTCCACCTGGCGAACGGAAGGCTCATCCGCACCTCCCGAAACGGAACCGCCGGCTCTTCCACCGACGGCGGAGCCGCCGGAAGGACGGCGGGCGTGCTTGAGGACTACGCCTGCGTGGCCGAGGGATTCCTCACGCTGTCCGGGGTGACCGGGCAGGCGCGCTGGATGACCCTGGCCGGCGAGCTGCTCAACGTCGCGCTCGCCGCCTTCGGCGACGGGTCGGGCGGCTTTTACGACACCGCGGCCGACGGTGAGCCGATGATCTTCCGCCCGGCCGAGCCCGCCGACAACGCCACCCCGTCCGGCACGTTCGCCGCGGCGGGCGCACTGCTCAGCTACTCCGCGCTGGCGGGCTCGGCCCGGCACCGCGAAGCCGCGGCGGCCGCGCTGGGCGTGCTGCCCGCCATCGCGGCCCGTTACCCGCGCGCGGCCGGCATGGGCCTGGCGGTCGCCGAAGCCTGGCTGGCCGGGCCGGCCGAGATCGCGGTCGTGGGCAACCCCGCCGACGAGCGAACCCGGGCCCTGCACGAGACGGCGTTGCACGCGGCCACGCCCGGTGCGGTCCTCGCCCTCGGCGACGGTAGCCAGGCCGCCGTGCCGCTGCTCACCGGGCGGAGCCTGGTCAACGGAGCGCCCGCCGCCTATGTCTGCCGCCAGTTCACCTGCCTGGCCCCGGTCACCACGCCGGAGCAGCTGAGGAAGGCGCTCGCGGTTCCGTCCTAGGCTCGGGGAGCCGCTCACCGTTCCGTCCTAGTGCACGGTGGGTGGCCAGCAGGGAAATGGATCGGGCCAGGCTCCCTCGTTCACCGAGGAAGCCTGGCCCTGCTGGGCAAGCCGTCAGGCGGTTACCGTTACGGCGTCGTCAGCACCGCACTGAAGAGGAAGGTCGCGATCGCGCCCTTGGCCAGTTCCGGCGCGTTATTGCTGGTGTTGCACTGGCCCTTGTGCGAGCCGGACGTGTACCTCGGCACGTACCCGGCGCCGTAGACCTCCACCGCGCCCGGACCCGAGGTCCCGGCGAACGCTCCGGTGCTCTTGCTGCCCACGACTTTGAAGACGACGTCGGTCCAGAACGCGAAGCGGCAGACCTTCGAGTTGAAGCTCTCGTTGCTGGTCGGCGCGGCGGTGACCACCACCGTCAGGTTTCCGGCCGAGGTGGTGAAGGTGTGCTCCTGGCCCTTCTTCGGCGCGGCGCCGCCAGTGGAGAAGACGCCGTGGGCGTACACCTGCCCCCGCCAGGTCACCGGCATGACAAGGTTGTTCGCGGTCGCGGCCTTGCCGTAGATCACGCCGGAGGCGCTTTCCGGGGCGGTGTTGGCGTGGCTGCTCGCCAGGGCCGGCGTCGCGGCCAACGCGAGTGCGGCCGTGCCGCCCGCAATGCTCAGCGCCGCAAGTTTCCTTCTGAACTGCATTGTCTCCCCCTCATTGGGTTAATGTTCGATCCTGCTGTGACGGACGAAGCTGCATCGCGCGAGCCGGCACCGGAAGAAACCATTAACGGCTACCGCAAGGATGATCTTCACCGGTAAGTTAGGTCCGGCCCGCAGACTGGCATTTCTGCCGACGGCTGTCGTTTCAGAAGTCCCACCAACACCACGCCCATCAGCGGCGCGCTCCTGTTACACCGGCCCGACGTCAGCAGCCCCCTCATAAGCTCAATCCGCCGCCCGTGCTCCTTTCCGCAGGCCCGGCGGCACGGCTCCCAGACACTCTGGGCTTGACTAAACCGCCTGACGCGGGCATTGTCTATACGCAGTTTGCGCACCATGCGCGTTGTGGGGGGATTTGTTGGTGGCCTATGCACGTCTCGTTGAGCGCGTTGGAAAAGGCGCTTCAGCTTGTCGGGGACCTCGCAGAAACTGAGCACCCGGCAGACTTTGGCGAGCGGGCCCTTCCCGGCCTCGCCCGGCTGGTTAGCTGTGACCATCTCACCTATAACGAGATCGGGCCCGCACCCGGCCAGATGGCATACTGGGCGTGGCCCGCAGACATCGTCCCCCCGGTCGGCCTGGATATCTTTGCCGCGCATGTGCACGAGCATCCGCTGGTGAACTATTACCGTGCCACCGGCGACGGCCAGCCGGTCAGGATCAGCGACTTCCTCGGCCGGGAACGCTTCCACCAACTCGGCCTCTATATGGACTTCTTCCGGCACTTTCCGGTGGAGCACCAACTCGCCCTCAGCCTGCCCAGTACGGCCCCGCAGGTTATCGGCATTGCCCTGAACCGTTCCAGCGGCGAGTTCACCGATGCCGACCGCGACCTGCTCGCCGTGCTGCGCGAGCCGCTGATCACTGCCCTGGAGCGGGCGACAGCCCGCGACCAGGCGCGCCGGGCACTGACCACAGTGGCCGACAGCAAGCTAGCGGACCTGACCGACCGCGAGCTGCGCGTCCTCCAGCTCGTGGCCCTGGGCCGCACGAACAGCGCCATCGCGCACCTCCTGGACGTCAGCCCCCGCACGGTGGCCAAGCACCTTCAGCACATTTACCGCAAGCTCGGCGTCTCCAGCCGTGCTGCCGCCGTGTACCGCACCAGCGCCCTTTCGTCATCGTCGCCCTGAACTGGCCCCCGCGCCCGCTCATCCTGCGCTGGGTCTTCGCGACATATGGTGAAGCAGATGCATTCTCTCGCGGACACCGAGCGCCGCCTTAGGCGGCGGATCATGGGTGGGAGTCCGGAGGTAACCCCGGCCCGTAAGCGCCTGGTTCCTGTGGTGATCAGCGTGCTGGTGGTGCTCGGGGCCGTGGTGGGTGTGGTGCTGGCCACGGCGGGTACCAAGTCGGCCGGGATGAGCGGGCGGAACGCCGCCATGCCGGGCTCCAGCCCCGCTCCGGCGACGAGCAGCGGGCCGGTCGTGCCACTGCTCGGCGGGAACACCGAGGGCCGCGGGAAGCCGGCGGCGGTGCCGGTAGCCAGCGTTTCAGCCGCGGCGAGCACCAAGTCGGCCCGATCCGCGCGGGTCGCCCCGCTGCGCGGCCTGCGTCAGGCGGACCTGCTGGTGGTCGCGCCGTTCTCGCTCTCGGGACAGATCCTGGCCACGGTGTCGCGGCTGCCCGCGGTCACCAGCGCCGAGCCGCTCGAAGCCGCCAAGATCAAGATCAACGGGGTCTATACCGCCGTGCTCGGCGTGAACCCGTCCACCTTCCGCGGCTACGCCGCCCGGGCCATGGCGACCTCCAGCCCGCTGTGGCAAGGGGTGGCCAACGGCGGCGTCGCGGTGTCTTACACCATGGGCACCCTGGACCGGCTCTCGCTGGGCGGCACGGTGACCGCCGCGGGGCGCACGCAGCAGCAGCTGCCGGTGGTGGCCTTCGGCACGGTGGGCATCGGCGGGGTCGACGCCGTGGTGTCGGACTCGACCGCCAGGTCGCTGGGGATGCCCGCCGCGAACGCCATCGTCATCAGCGCCTCGCCGGCGGACGTGACGTCGCTGGCGGCCCGGGTAAAGAAGATCCTGCCGTCAGGTGCCGGGGTCGAGCCCCTGGTCACCCAGGTGGCCGGGACCTCCGCCGGAGCGGCGCCCACTGCTGGCGACGGCGCGGGTATGACGACGACCCAGCTGACGGCGGCTTTGCGCGCCGCCGAGAGCAGGAAAGGTCTTCCGTATGTGTGGGGCGCCGCCGGCCCGGCGTCGTTCGACTGCTCAGGTCTCGTCCAGTGGTCATTCGCCCAGGCCGGCGTCGGCATGCCCCGGGTGGCGGCGGATCAGGCCAGGACCGGCCCGGCCGTGCCCGTCAGCCAGCTCGAGCCCGGCGACCTGCTCTTTTACCACACCGACCCCACCGACCCCGGCTACATTTCCCATGTCGCTATCTACCTGGGCAACGGGTGGATGATCCAGGCGCCCCAGCCCGGCAGGAACGTCCAGGTGGTCCCGGCGGACTTCGGCTCCCAGTTCGCCGGCGCCATCCGCGTCAACCCCCGTCTCGCCGCCCAGGTAGCCGCCGGCCTAGCCTGACCGCGCCCGCTTGACCCGCGCCCGCTTGACCGCGCCGCTTCGCCCTGGGCGGACACCAGGTGATTGACCCCGTCAGATCAAGGTGTAATCATAATTACATGAGTACAGAGCAAGCAGAACCCGGTCCAGCCGAAGCCGCGGGCCCCGAGACGAGCGCTAGCGATGAGACCGACCACAGCGGCGAATCCGGGCGGGCCAGCCGGTCCGGCGAGGTGCGCGGCTGGTTCACCGGACGGCTGCCCGGTGACTGGTTTACCGGCGCGCCCGATATCCAGGTCGACCGCGAGGAGATCACCGTCGTCGGGACCCTGCCCGCGCCGGACCCGGCCGGAGCGTCGGATGCCGAACGGGCCGCCGCGGCCGAGGGCCGGATCCGCCGGTTCCGCGAGGAGACCAGGGGGCGCCGGATCGAGATCGCGCGCGAAGCCGAGCACAAGTTCCGGCGCAAGGTCTCCTGGGGTGTTACCTGCGCGGGCCATCAGGAGCTGTTTACCACCTTGTCGGTTCCGGTCATGACCAGGCTGCGCCAGCCCGAGCGGCAGGTGCTCGACACGCTGGTCAAGGCGGGCGTGGCCCGCAGCCGCAGCGACGCGCTGGCCTGGTGCGTGCGGCTGACCGGCGAGAACGCCGATGCCTGGCTGGCGCGGCTGCGTTCGGCCCTGCGGCAGGTCGAGGACGTACGGGATCAGGGGCCGGGCAGCGCCTGAACCTCGCCACCCAGGTCTCAAGAGGATAACGATTCCCTGCTCCTCGGGGATCAGGCCGCGACGTCCCGGGCGGCGGTCCGGGGAGTGCGGGAGCCCCTGAGCCCTAGCCCGGACGGGACGAGCCCGTCGCCGCGTCGCTCCGCCGCTGTCCGCCGGGTTGTCTCGGAACCTCAGTCACCGACCGAAGCGTTCCATTCGTTGGATACGTTTGGGTGATCATCACGGTGATGAGGAAGGCCGCAGCATGGGACTTCGTGACCTCGGCTACCGGCTGTACGAGCGCCGGCTCGCGGTTTCCCTGTCGCCGGACGCCATCCCGCGCCACGTCGGGGTGATGTGCGACGGGAACCGGCGATGGGCCAAGTCAGCCGGGTTCCGCGATGTCAGCAACGGTCACCGCAAGGGTGCGGACAAGATATTCGAGCTGCTCGACTGGTGCCGGGAGACCGGCGTCGAGGTCGTCACCCTATGGCTGCTCTCGACCGACAACCTGACCCGGTCGGCGGACGAGCTGGTGCCGCTGCTGAAGATCATCGAAGACACCGTGCAGGGTCTGGTCGCCGAGCACTGGCATGTCAACCCGGTCGGTGCGCTCGACCTGCTGCCCGGCGAAACGGTCCGGGTCCTGAAGGACGCGGCCGACGCGACCGCCCACTATCCCGGCCTGCTGGTCAACGTGGCGGTCGGCTACGGCGGCCGGCGCGAGATCGCCGACGCGGTGCGTTCGCTGCTGCAGGACCAGGCGACCAGAGGAACCACGATCGAGGAACTGGCCGAGGTCCTCGACGTCGAGCACATCGCCGAGCACCTCTACACGGCGGGCCAGCCGGATCCCGACCTCGTCATCCGCACCTCAGGCGAGCAGCGGCTCGGCGGTTTCCTGCTCTGGCAGAGCACCCATTCGGAGTTTTACTTCTGCGATGCCTACTGGCCGGCCTTCCGCAAGGTCGATTTCCTCCGGGCACTTCGGTCGTATGCCGCCCGTAATCGGAGGTTCGGATCCTAAACGGGCATACCTGTCAGCCCTGCGAACCCCTCAAGCCCGTCCGGCCGCCCGGCGGAGCCCGGCTTCGAGCACATTGGTCCCGATCTGGCCCGGAACTCAGAATTCAGAACGTTACGTCAGGTTAAGCGTGTGATTGTCGGTTAGTAACCTGGCGGTGCTTTTGCCGTAACACGATCACGGGTACCTTCGGTAGTGGTGGACGGCGCGGTGCCGTTCCCGGGAGGGTCCTCGAATCTCTGGGCTTCGCGCTTTGCGCGCAGGCGAGATGACAGAAGGGCCGGCGCGGCCCTTTGGGGGCCAGGCCCGGCCCATCCGACACGTCTGTGTCCTGTCTTGGCGCCGGGCTCGCCCTGGCGCCCAGGGGAGTCTGCGTGGTCAATTCTCAAGGTCGCCGTACGTATGTACTCGACACCAGCGTCCTGCTCGCCGACCCGGCCGCTATCACCCGCTTTGACGAGCACAAGGTGATCCTGCCGGTCGTGGTCATCACCGAACTGGAAGCCAAGCGGCATCATCCCGAACTGGGATACTTCGCCCGCCAGGCCCTGCGTCACCTCGATGACTTGCGCATCGAGCATGGCAGGCTGGACGCGGAACTGCCGGTCGGGACATTCGGCGGCACGGTCAAGGTCGAACTCAACCATTCCGACCCGCAGGTGCTGCCGGCCGGATTCCGGCTGGGGGACAACGACTCGCGCATCCTTTCCGTGGCGTGCAGCCTGGCGGCCGAGGGCGAAGATGTCGTCCTGGTCAGCAAGGACCTGCCGCTTCGGGTAAAGGCCGCCGCGGTCGGGCTGGCCGCGCAGGAGTACCGCGCCGAGCTGCCGGTGGATTCGGGCTGGACCGGGATGACGGAGCTCGACATCGGCAGCGAGGGGATCGAGCAGCTGTACGAAACAGGCACCTTGGAATGCGAAGCGGCCCGTGACGTCCCTTGCCACACCGGCCTCGTCCTCACCTCGTCCAACGGCAGCGCGCTCGGGCGGGTCAAGCCGGACAAGTCCGTGCAGCTCGTGCGGGGCGACCGGGAAGCCTTCGGGCTGCGAGGCCGGAGCGCGGAACAGCGGGTGGCGCTGGACCTCTTGCTCGACCCGGAGATCGGCATCGTGTCGCTCGGCGGCCGGGCCGGCACCGGCAAGTCCGCGCTGGCCCTGTGCGCCGGCCTCGAGGCGGTGATGGAGCGGCGGCAGCACCGGAAGGTCATCGTGTTCCGGCCGCTCTATGCGGTCGGCGGGCAGGAACTCGGTTACCTGCCCGGGTCCGAAGCCGACAAGATGGGACCGTGGGCCCAGGCCGTCTACGACACCTTGTCCGCCGTCACCACGCAGGATGTCATTGACGAGGTTCTCGCCAGGGACATGTTCGAGGTGCTGCCGCTGACCCACATCCGGGGCCGGTCACTGCACGACGCGTTCGTGATCGTGGACGAGGCGCAGTCCCTGGAGCGCGGTGTCCTGCTCACCGTGCTGTCCCGGATCGGCTCCGGGTCCAGAGTGGTGCTCACCCACGACATCGCGCAGCGCGACAACCTGCGGGTCGGCAGGCACGACGGCGTGATCGCGGTGATCGAGAAGCTCAAGGGTCATCCATTGTTCGCGCACGTCACCCTGGTCCGTTCCGAACGTTCTCAGATCGCAGCACTGGTCACCGAGATGCTGGAGGACTCTGGCCTATAGCGGGAGCAGCCAACTGTAGGCACCTGCGCCACGCTGGCTGCGGTACGGTGACCAGCGTTATGGAATACCCACCTGTTTCCGCCGTGATGCCGATCAGGAACGAGGAACGGTACCTCGCGGAGTCCGTGCGGCATGTGCTCGGTCAGGACTACCCGGGCCCGCTCGAGCTGCTGCTCGCGGTCGGGCCTTCGGCTGACCGGACCGACCAGATAGCGCGGGAGCTCGCCGCCGCCGACCCGCGGGTGACCGTGGTCGCCAATCCGACCGGGAGGATCCCGGCGGCGCTCAACCTCGCCGTCCGGACCGCGCGGCACGCGGTGATCGCCCGGATAGACGGGCACGCGCTGCTGCCGCCCGGCTACCTGCGGACCGCGGTCGCGACGCTGGCGCAGACCGGCGCGGCCGACGTCGGCGGGGTCATGGCGGCCGAGGGGGTGACGCCGTTCCAGCAGGCCGTGGCCTGGGGGATGACGTCCAAGGCCGGGGTCGGCTCGGCCGCCTTCCACACCGGCGGCGGAGCCGGGCCCACGCTCAGTGTCTATCTCGGCGTCTACCGCAGGGAAGCCATCGAGGCGGCGGGCGGCTGGGACGAGGAGATGCTCCGCGCGGAGGACTGGGATCTGAACTTCCGCATCCGGACCCGCGGCGGCGTGATCTGGTTCACCCCCGAGCTGCACGTCACCTACCGGCCCCGCGCGAGCATCCGCACCCTGGCCTCGCAGTACTTCCACTACGGCCGCTGGCGGCGGGTGATCGTCCGCGAGCACCCGGGCACGGCCAGCTTCAGGTACCTGGCGCCGCCGGGCGCGGCCGGCCTGGTCGCGGTGGGACTGGCGGCCGGCCTGGCCGGCCTGGGCGCGCTGGCGGCCGGGGCGCCGCCCGGCCTGCGCTGGCTGACGGCCGGGCTCGTGATCCCCGTCACGTACCTGGCCGGGATCACGGCGGCCGGAATCGGGTTCGCCCGCGACCTGCCGGCCGCGGTCCGGCTGCGGGTGCCGGTCGTCCTCGGCGTTATGCACCTGAGCTGGGGCAGCGGTTTCCTCACCAGCCCGCGCCGCCTGCACCGCCGGTCCGGGCGCGAGTCCGACACGCGTGTCGGGCAAGCCGGCCCGACCGGAGACCGTACGGCCGCCGCCGGGAGAGAATAAGAGCATGGATTTCGATCTCCCGGCTCTGCTCGCGGCCCATCGTGGCGACGGCTACGAGCTCTACGGCAGGTACCTGAACCCCCAGCAGCCGAAGGTGCTGCACACGATCGGCTTCGACAAGGTCTACGAGCGAGCCGAGGGCGCGTACCTGTACGACGCCGACGGGAACTCTTACGCCGACTTCCTGGCCGGATTCGGCGTGTTCGCGGCCGGGCGCAATCACCCGGTGATCCGCAAGGCGCTGCACGACGCGCTCGACGCCCAGCTCGCCGACTGGACCCAGTTCGACTGCGGGCCGCTGCCCGGGCTGCTCGCCGAACGGCTGCTGGCCAAGGCGCCCGGACTTGACCGGGTGTTCTTCTGCAACAGCGGGACCGAAGCGGTGGAATCCGCGCTGAAGTTCGCCAGGTACGCCACCGGGCGCGGCCGCGTCATCTACTGCGACCACGCGTTCCACGGCCTGACCACCGGCTCGCTGTCGGTGAACGGCTCGGCCGAGTTCCGCCGCGGTTTCGCCCCGCTGCTGCCGGACTCGTCGATCCCGCTCGGCGACCTGGACGCGCTCGCGGCCGAACTGCGTAAGGGTGACGTCGCCGCGCTGATCATCGAGCCCATCCAGGGCAAGGGCGTGCACATGCCGCCGGACGGCTTCCTAATCGCGGCGTCCGCGCTGCTGCGCGAGCACGGCGCGCTGCTCATCTGCGACGAGGTGCAGAGCGGGTTCGGCCGCACCGGCAGGTTCTTCGCTTACCAGCACGAGGAGGTCGTGCCGGACATCGTGACCATCGCCAAGGCGCTTTCCGGCGGCTACGTGCCGGTCGGCGCGATGCTGGCCAAGGGCTGGATCTTCGACAAGGTCTACTCCTCGATGGACCGGGTCATGGTGCACAGCACCACGTTCAAGGGCGGCGTGCTGGCCATGGCCGCGGGCCTGGCCTCGCTGGCGGTCCTCGACGACGAAGGCCTGGTCGAGAACGCGGCCCGGACCGGCGAAGCCCTGAGCGCCGCGCTGACCTCGATGGCCGAGCGCTACGACGTGCTCGCCGACGTCCGCGGCCGCGGCCTGATGATCGGCCTGGAGTTCGGCAAGCCGTCCTCGCTGCGCGCCAAGGCCAACTGGAACATGCTGCAGAAGGCCAGGGTCGGCCTGTTCGCGCAGATGGTGGTGGTGGCGCTGTTCCAGCGGAACCGCATCCTCACCCAGGTGTCGGGTGATCACATGGAGGTGATCAAGCTCATCCCCCCGCTGATGATCGGCGACACCGAGGTCAAGCTGTTCACCGAGGCGTTCGCCGAAGTCCTAGACGACGCCAGCCGCGGCAGCGGCCTGATGTGGGAGTTCGGCCGCACCCTGATCAAACAGGCCGTCCGCGCCTAGCCCCGGGAACAGCGCCTCTGCCCACCCTGGCAGCCCTTCCGCGCCTAGCCCCCGGAACAGCGCCTCCGCCAACCCCGGCAGCTCTTCCGCGCCTAACCCCCGAAGCAGCACCTCCGCGCCCAACGCCGGGCAGTGCAACCGCGCTTAGCCCCTGAGCAGCGCTTCCGCGACGGCCAGGTCCTGCGGGTAGGTGATCTTGATATTACGTTCGCTGCCCGGGACGATGTGGACGTCGACGCCCGGCAGGTAGCGAAGCACGACGCCGCAGTCGTCCGTGGGGGCGAAGTCGGGGTCGGCGGCGGCCAGCTCATGAGCGCGGGCGATCACGGACAGCCGGAAACACTGCGGAGTCTGGCAGCGGAACAGCGTCTCCCGCCGCGGCACCGACCGCATCACGCCGTTTTCGGTGATGACGATGGTGTCGGACGTCGGCACCGCCACCCCGGCCGCCTCATGAATTCCCAGCGAGGCAACGCAGTCCGCAATGATCTGCTGATCCACCAGCGGCCGCGCAGCATCATGCAGCAGCACTCCGCAGTCGCCGCCAGGCCCGCGCCCCCGAGCGCCGCCGAGCCCGCCGCCCCGCGCCACACCAGCAGTCGTGCCCGCGATGGCGGCCAGCGCCACCCGAGTCGAGTCCGGCCGGGTCGCGCCGCCCTCGATGACGTCCGTGACCTTGTGGTAGCCGCCGTCGGCGAGCATGGCTTTGACCTGCTCGGTGTACCCGCGCGCCATCACCACGAGGACCTCGTCGACGCCCGGCGCCCGGTCGAAGGCGGCCACGCACCGCTCCACCAGCGTCTGGCCGCCCAGAGTCAGCAGCTGCTTCGGCATTCCCGCGCCGAGCCGCTGCCCCACGCCGCCGCCCAGCACCACCGCGACCATCCGCATGAGCCGGACTCTACCGTCCCGCCCACGGCGTGACCGCGCTCGCTCCTGGCCGGCTGGTCACGGCGGAGTTGCAACTCGGTCTGGCGGCGCCCGGGCCCGGGCCCGGGCCCGGGCCCGGGCCTGATTGGATCGCTAGCGTCTTCACAAGACGGTAACGATCCGCAGTGACCTCCATGACCAGTCGGCCACCGACAAAAGGTGCATTTCGCCCCAGCGTTTCGGGCGCTCAATGATCGTGGATCGCCACTGCCCGCGGAGGGGAGGTAGCGATCCACAATCACCGGCTCGGTCAGCTCGGAGCGGACATTAAGTGCATTTCGCCTTAGGGCATGTCAGCTGCGGGTGCGATTGTGTGTCGCCCCTATCGGGGCCGCTCAGCCCGGTGCGATGGGACTCAGTTCATGTCGTCCTGGTTGCCGGGCGACACATCGGCGTGGTGTACGGGCTGATTTGGCTCGTTTGCCGGGCTTGACGCCTAGCTGCGGGCTTGGGGCGTGTCGTTTCGCTGGTGCCTGGGTGGGTATTGCGCTGACAGCGTGCCCGGTGACGGCGTGCGAACTAAACGCCTGCGCCGGGCTAGTGACACGAGTTCAAGGTTTAGGGCGCGAGGCGAGCGGTCGGCCTTACCGGCAGCGTGATGGAACATGTCCGGTGACCGGCGTGTTCATCCGGGCCACAGGCGTGACCTCGGAGTACATTTTGTAACGCTTAGTCGCGAGTCACGGCGGCCCGTGCCGCTGGGAGGGCAGGCATGACTGTTGCGCTGGTCCTCGCGGGCGGGGCAGACGCGGGGTTGCGCGGCCAGCTTGCGGCCCTCGGTGTGCGCCGGGTGGATGCGGCGGACCGGACTGGGCCAGGTCTGCTGACCATCGCGGCCGCCGCGCGAGCCGCCGGGGAGCGTGTGCTCATCTGCGTCGGCGAAGGCGTGGTTCCCGAGAATATGCTGGTCCGGCTGCTCAACGAGGATGCGACCGCGGCCTTCACCGGGATTAACGGCGGAATCTCAAGACCCGTCCGAGGCCGGAGGGATCCGGCGGCCTCGGTCAGCGTAGTCGGCGGCGCGCTCGTCGTGGACAAGGCTGACCTGGACGCGCTGGCCCGGGCCGCCGAGACCCTCGCGGCGAGCTATGCGGGGCCCGCCCCCGTAGGCGCGCTGATCAGCGAACTTAACCGTCGCGGAGTCACGGTGCGGGTACTCGACGCCGGACCGAACAGCGACGGCGTCGTTACCCACCTCCTTGTAGATCCCGCCGCACGCGACATGGCCCGGTGGGCGGTGGGACGCCAGCTTAAGCCAGCCGCGCTGTACGGGATCTCCCTTGGTCTCGGGCTGATCGCCGCCATCTGGTTCTCCGAACTAGCGGTGCGGGCGAAGCTGCTGGCCAGCGTGGCGCTGGCCGCCTCGTTCCTGGTCGGGCGGGCTGGCTCGCTGGTGGCCGCCACCGGCCGCGAGGGCCGGGTCAGGCCCGTGGTGGCCTGGCTCGGCGCCGCGTCGGGGCTGCTTACCGAGTTCGCGGTTTACGCGGCGCTAGCGGTCAGCTCCGGCGTGGCCGACCGACCGGACTCGGCGGTCGTTGTCGGCCTCGACGGCCCCTTCGGCTATTCGCTGCGGAACACCTTTGTCGCCAGCTGGGGCGGCGGAGGGCAGGTTGGCATGTGGCGGCTGGCCGTCGCGGCCATGGCCGTCGTGGCCGTGCGCCAGCTGGCGGGGCTGGGCTTCGAGTACACGGCTCGGGCGCCAGCGAACCTCTTTCACCGGTCGGCGATGCGCACGCTGGAGCAAGCCGTCACGCTTCCGGTCGGCGAACGGTACGTGGTGATCGCCGTCACCGCCATCTTCTTCGGGCCGCGCCTGACCTTCGTGGTGCTGCTGGGCTGGGGTGTGCTGGCGGCCGGATACGTTCTCGCCTGCCAGATAACTCGCTCGATGCGTCAGGCCAGAACGGACGACGGGCTGACGGGGGACGAGGGCTTGGCTGGGTACACCGGGCTGGCGGGGGACGAGGGCCTGGCTGAGTACACCGGGCTGGCGGGGGAGGAGGGGCTGGCGCGGTACGACGGGCTGGCGGAGGACGACGGGCTGGCGGAAGACGACGGGCTGGGGCGTAGCGGCGGGGGACTGCCGGGGTACGCCGGGCTGGCGGCCTATCGTGATGACGGTGTCGTGTCCCGGTGGCTCGGCGGCCTGGTGCAGGGCCGGCTTCCGCCGCTGCCTCCAGTGCTGGTGGGCCTGTTCGTGACGTGTGTCCTGACCGCGCTCGGGCTGGGGAATCTGCCGGGCATCCTGGTGCTTACCCCGGTCGAGGCGATGCTGCTTGCCGGGCTCGGCGCCCGTCATCCGCACGACGGGCAACTGGACTGGCTGGTGCCGGCGCTGCTCGAAGTGGGGGAGTGCGTCTTCCTCGCCGCGCTCGGGTTCTCGCACCGTGTTCCGGCGGAGCTGGTCTTCGCGTTGATGTTCGGCGTGATCATGCGCCACCTGGACATCGTCTACCGGGCCAGGTCCGGGCACGGCATCCCAGCCGACCGGTTCGGCCTCGGCTGGGACGGGCGGATGCTGGTAGCGGGCTTGGCCGCGATGATCGGTATCGTGCCGTTCGTGTACGCCGCGCTTGCGGGGTATCTTTTGGTGCTTTTCTGCTGGGACTTCCTCAGCGGATGGTTGCATCCCACAGTTGCTGATCCCGCTTGAGGAGACCCGGTTGATAGGAATGGTCCTCGCGGCCGGCGCGGGCCGCCGGCTGCGGCCTGACACCGACGCGCTGCCGAAGGCCCTGCTGCCGGTCGACGGCCAAGTCACCATCCTCGACATCGCGCTGCGCAACCTGGCCGCGGTGGGCCTGCGTGACATCGTGATCGTGGTCGGTTACGCGGCGGATGCGATCCGCGACCGGGTGGCGGACCTGGAGCGGGACCACAAGGTCGGGCTGACGCTGGTGGACAACGACCGGGCGCAGGAGTGGAATAACGCCTACTCGCTCTGGCTCGGCCGCGAACATTTCGCGGCCGGCGCGCTGCTGGTCAACGGCGACACGGTGCATCCCGTCTCGGTGGAAAAGACCCTCCTCTCGGCCGCCGGAGCGGGAGATACCGCCGGAGCGGGAGATACCGCCGGAGCGGTAGGTACCGCCGGAGCGGTAGGTACCGCCGGAGCGGTAGGTACCGCCGGAGCGGCAGACACCACCGGAGGCCCAGGAGGCGCAGGGACCGGCCAGGCCGGAGGTCGTCAGGCCGACCTCATCCTCGCCGTCGATGACATCAAGCGCCTCGCCGAGGAAGAGATGAAGGTCATCATCGGCGCGGACGGCATGATCACCCGGATCACCAAGCTGATGGACCCCGCGCTGGCTTACGGCGAGTACATCGGCGCCACGCTGATCGGGGCGGCCGCCGCCGCGCCGCTCGCGGCGGCGCTCGAGGCCACCTGGCGCCGCGACCCCTCTCTGTACTACGAAGATGGCTTCCAGGAACTAGCCGAACGGGGCGGCGCGATCGCCGTCGCCCCCATCGGAAATGTCGAGTGGGTCGAGGTCGACAACCATGACGACCTGCGCCGGGCCCGCGAGATAGCCGCCCGCTGCTGACCACCGCGGCCGAGTGCTCTGACGGCAGCGCAAGCACGCGACACCAGCAGCCCGATGGGCTGCTGTAGCTGCGCGAGGTGCTCCTCGATCGTGCCGACGACAGCCGGATCGCCGGGATCGGCGAGAAGACCAAGCGCGTGCCGGAGGCGAAGGGCGGTCTGCAGCGGGCCGGAGTCGACTTCTAGCCCCCGTGCCTGGGCATACGCGCGCCACCCCCGCGCCCACAGGGCGCTGAAGTCACGGCGGCGGCGGCGCCACAACCCGGTACCCCACTCGCCAAGGTCGAAATCCCAGAACGGGTGGTCGACCCGGGCCGTCTCCCAGTCGATGATGCCCGTCAACCGACCGCCGTCGGCCAGCAACTGGTCTTCGTGAATGTCGCCGTGGACCAGCACCGGCGCGAGCTGGGCGGCGCTGGCCAGCAGGTCCGCCCACGCCGAGGCGCGTCCGGGCCGGCCCAGGCGATTCGCGGCTTCGGCGGCCGCCTCGGCGCTCGTTGCCGGGTCCAGAGCTCTGCGCAGCCAGCGATGATGAGCGGCGTCGTGGTGACGAGGAGGGCGCGCCCCGGTCAGCGCAGGCGGTTCGAGCTCATGCCAGCGGGCGATGACCTCGCCCAGTTGCTCGATGAGGGCCTCGGGCTCGGCCGGCACCTCGCCGCGCAGGCGGGTGGCGGCCGCGAACGGGAACGGGTAGATTTCCGGATCCTCCCAGCGGTCCAGCAGGCGCGGCACGACACCCAGCTGCGTCTTGGCCAGAACCTGGTAGGTGGCAAGTTCTCGCTCGAACCACTCCACGCCGATGGCCGACCGCGGAAACAGGAACACCCGATCGGAGTCGAGCAGGACCAGCTTGTTCCGGCCGGTCACGTTCAGGACTAGCCGGCCCAGGTCCACGTCGGCGACCCCCGCGAATCGCTCCGCCTGCGAGGGCGCCAACACGGCGTTGACCGCCTGCCCCGCGACCTCGCCGCTCATGCCCAAAGTATCGCCACCCACCGCGCAACAGCCACCAACCGCCGCGGCATACGTTAATGACGATCCACATGACCTAAGACCGTCCCCGAGAGAAACCGACTCGCCAAGACTGGCTGCTATATCCTGGCGCCCGTTCGTTAACCGGTAGTCTCCCGGTTAGCCGGCATTG
>Ga0302180_10001549_pt1 | contig 18363 bp, 14 predicted proteins | sample I_Palsa_E3_2_FD_200575 | JGI IMG/M metagenome (GOLD analysis project Ga0302180, IMG submission 200575) | Peat permafrost microbial communities from Stordalen Mire near Abisko, Sweden - I_Palsa_E3_2 | ecosystem: Environmental > Terrestrial > Soil > Palsa > Peat permafrost | place: Sweden... | reverse complement strand
CACCTGCGAGTTCGCTCCGGGATTGCCGAGCACGGGCATCGCGCCGGCAAGCTCGACCAAGCCCGGCGTCCAGTGGCCGCCGCTCATCGGCGGATCGGTCCATTCCAGGACAAGGACACGTGGCCGATTGCGATCGCGCATGCGCGCCCGCATGACATCCACCCGCGCATGCAGGCCACGCAGGAGCGTGGCCGCGCCGTCGGCATGACCCGTGAGCTCGCCGAGAAACGTGATCGTCGCAAAGACGTCATCGAGAGAAGAAGGCTCGAGCGACACGAGGCGCGGGTCGCCGCGCAGGCGCCGCACTGCGCGCTGCACGATCTCATACGAAACCGCGCACACCACACACAGTTCTTGCGTTACGATCAAATCCGGCTTGAGCTGTTCGAGCAGTTCGGCGTCGAGATGATAGAGGCTCGAGCCTTCGTGGAGGCTGCGGCGCACGTGGCGGTCGATCTCGGCCGAAGAACCCGCCTGCGGGAGCGCCGACGAGGTCAGGTGCGGACGCGAGATCGCTTGCGGCGGGAAGTCACACTCGTGCGTGACGCCGACCACATCGTCGCCGGCGCCGATGGCGAAGAGAATCTCGGTCGCGCTCGGCAGCAGGCTGACGATGCGCATGACGGGTTAGCGCGCGCCGAAGAAGGCGAGTTGATCGTCCTTCGAGAGAAAATCGATCAGCGGCGTCTCCGGCGGCATAGCGGCCCCGTGCGGATATTTCTTGCGCCACGTCTCGTCGCTCAGGCGGTGTTCGACGCGGCGAGCCGCGATCGCGGCGTTGAACGCGTCAATTTTCTGCGACGTCACGCGTTCGCGAAGCCACGCAGCAACGTCGGCATCGCTCGACGCGCGTGCAACCGCATCGCGGAAGTCATCCTCGGAGATGCCGATCGCTTCGAACATTTGCGTGCTGAAGCCGGGAATGTTGTACGAGCCGAGGTTGCCGCCGGGCAGACTTGCGCGCACCTTGTCGACGGTCCGGGCAGCCATGATCAAATCGAGGTCAGCCAGCGGCGTCCGCGGCGCGCGAGGCGGGGCTTTGGTTAGATCGAGTGCATCCATGCCGCGACTAGTTCGGCTTAGCGGCCAACCGACCTCGCGATGCCGCACGCCCGGATATACTGCCGGTCGGCCGTGTGGGTGCGGACGTACACGTGAATCAGCCGGTTCGCGAAGCCCGGAATCCACGGATCGCGCGGATACTTGCGATACCAATCTTCGATCGCCATTTCGAGGTTGTCGATCCCGCGCACGTGGCGGCGCAGATCCCAATCGGCATCGCGTTCGAACGACATCAATCGGTTGCGAATCTCGAGGATACTCTCTTTAAAGGGGCCGAAGTATTCGTCGGCAGGTGCCGGCCCGCTTGCCCAGCATGCAAGCGGCGTAAACGCGGATACACAGGCGAATGCCAAGGCCAAAATACGAGGCAGCATGCTTCTCCGTTTGTCGCATGCGGGCAAACGCCTCGCGTTTGTTCCCTTTTCTAATCCAATCTACACGCGGCGCTTGGCTGCTATTGCCGGATGAAGTTTCGCCGCGGATCGTGTGCGCCGACGCGCAGATGGAGAGGCCCATGTATCAGCGCATACGTCGCCGCAGCAAACGCCGACGCAGCTTCACGCCTGCGCGCACTCGTCGCGGTGAGCGTCGTTGCGGTGAGATACGTCCACTGCGTTCCAAAATATGTTGTGTAGGACGTATTGAAATTCGTATTCGATGGAACGTTGAGATAGTAGTTCAGCGAACTCGCATCATAGGAGGCTGCGATCATCACATCGTCGTTGCAAATCTCGCCGACCCCATCGAGGTAGTAATGCTTGATCGTTTGGTTTGAGTAGTACACCCCGTTCCAATCAGAAGCAGGATCCGCGACGACCACGGTTTCATCGGCTTCGGTCAATGTCGGGTTGCTGCCGAGCAAACCGGCCGGAATCGCGCACTCGCTCGGAAGCGTCGTAGCACCGACAAACGTGAACGAATCGGTCAAAAGCGGATTCGGTATTTGCTCGTTTGGAATGACGGAGACGGCCCACGGGTTAGGCACGCTGGTCGGTTCCGGCGACGGCGTTGTGGCTTCGTCCGGCGGCGGAATCGCCCCAGGAAAGGTTTGGATCATCACGGGAATCGTCGCAGCGCCGGGACTCGGCGCGGGGACCACGATGATCGAGGAACCGCAGCCACACGTTTGGTTGTTGCTTTGCGACATGCTTCCGTCGCTGTTGACCGCGATCGTGTAAATGTCACCGAAGAACAGCCCCTGCGTGTTGTCCACGTAGGAACCGTCGGGGTTAAGTACCGTTTGTCCGGTGTCGCCTGCCCCATCGTTATACGAGGCCGTGCACGGCGCGCTGCCGCTCAGCACGTTCCAGTCACTGGTAAGCGGCGCCATCATCTCTTTTGTGTACGGCGATGCGCATGTCAAGGTGAAACCCCTGTTGCTGGTCATGCCCACCAGACCCAGGGACGCGCTCGCGCCTTGCGGCGTCCAGGCATAATACGCAACGAGGTCTGGAAAGTTGATCGTCGACGAGAAGCTGGTCGGAAGCCAGTTCGCCGCAGAGTAGAGGCCGGCGATCTCGACGAGGTTGTTAACGCCGTTGAACGACTGCCCCGTCGTGACGATTGCGTCGAATGTCCCGCGCGACGCGTTCGGCCCGTTTACCGGCGGCCCATTATTACCGAACAGGTAGGTGTCCGTGTAGGCGAAACTCGTGCTCGAGCCATTGACGGTCGGGTAGGCTTGACTCGGCGAGAATGAGCCCGGTGTGATGTTCGCGGGACTGATGCCTGCAGCGGACGCGTTGACCACCGCAGGCGAGGTCATCGCGCCGCCGGCGTACGCGAGGGTTATGACCGTCGCGCCGTTGGTGATAGTGGATGCCGACGATGAAAGGGAGGTTTGTCCGGATGCATCGCTATCGGTCAGCGCGATCGGATTCGAATACGTGCCAAGGACGGTATTGCCGTGCGCGTCCTCGGCCTGCACCGTGACCGGCAAGTTGACATTCGCTCCGAGCGGCGCGCCGCCGACCGAGACGACGATCGTTACGACCGTGCCGAACAAAGTGGCAGGAGCCACAACCGTTGCACCGGCGGTGGTTGTCACCGCGAGATTACCGGCGCCGAGCGAAGAGCCTCCGCCGCCGGCCGCATTGTAGACGGTGAGCGTATACACGAGCGCGCCCACCGGAGCGCTGACGTTGACGACGCAGTTCAACTGGGTCGAGGTTTGTTCGCAACCGGCGGTCGAGGCGCTCAAGTTCGCGATCGTCGGCGCGGAGCTCGACGCTGTACCGTTGACCGAATCGAGCGCGATCGCGACCGAGAGTGACGTCGCGGGCACGACGACGTTCGGGCGGTGACTCGCGCTACCGCTCATGTTCGGAACGATGACGTTGAACGAGACCATGCTGGGCGCAATGCCGGTCGGCTGGCTTGTCGGCTGCATCGTGGCCGTCGGCTGCGGCGTCTGGTAAACGTAGGTCGTGCCACCGCAGGCGGTAAGCGCGGTTGCCGCAACAGTTACGAATGCATAAACAAGCGAGCGCATACGTACGTTATTGACCCTGCGCGAGCGAATACCCCCTCTCGCCGTTGAAGCTGAAGAGCCCCTCAGTCTTGATCACGTCGAAGCCGGCGCGGTCGGCGGCTTGCAGCAGTCTTACCACATGTTCCGCGGTGAAGAGCGCCTCGCCGTCGCCTTCGAAGCGGCACTGCCAGTGATCGCTCCAATACGTGTCGGGATTACCGTTCGGCCACACCTTCGTGCCGCGGTTACTGATAATGGTGAGCTTGGTGTCAGCCACGTTGAACTTTTGCATCAACGCCGCGATGTGGTCGGGATTGCCGTCGCGGCGGTCGATGAAGAGATCGACGCCGACGCGGACTTTCATCGGAGGCTTGCCCGCGGGACGAATCGCAAGGTTCATATGGATGTCCTTTGCGTATTCGGCGGCCTTCAGTTGTTGCGGCTTTTGGCCAAGACGCGCGATGACGGCGTCGGCGAATTCCTTGGTGCCAACCTTTTGTTTCGAGACGCCTTCCTTGTAGATGTCATAGGTATGCACACCGTCTTCGAGCGTCCGTAGCCAGGCATTGTGGGCGCGCTCGGCGGCTTCACCTTGACCGATGTGCACCAACATGAGCAGCGCGCCGTGCAGAAGTCCTGATGGATTGGCGAGGTTTTGGCCGGCGCGCCGCGGCGCCGAACCGTGAATCGCTTCGAACATCGAGCAGTGATCGCCGATGTTCGCCGAGCCGGCGAGACCGACGGACCCCGTGATCTGTGCGGCGACGTCGGACAATACGTCACCGTAGAGATTCGGCATGACGATCACATCGAAGGCTTCCGGCGTGTCGGCTAGCTTGGCCGCCCCGATGTCGACGATCCAATGCTCATGTTCGAGATCCGGATACTCCTTCGCGATCTCTTCGAACGTGCGGTGGAAGAGGCCGTCCGTGATCTTCATGATGTTGTCTTTGGTAAAGCAGGTGACTTTCTTGCGCTTATTCGCGCGCGCATATTCGAACGCGTAGCGAATGATGCGTTTGCTACCGGGACGTGAGATCAGCTTGAGGCACTGCGCGACCTGATTGGTTTGGCGGTGCTCGATGCCGCCATACACGTCTTCCTCGTTCTCGCGCACGATGACGATGTCCATGTTCGGGTGCTTTGTCGCGACGAACGGATAGAGCGACGCACACGGACGCACGTTCGCGTACATGCCTAGCGTCTTACGAACGGTGACGTTGAGGCTCTTGAAACCGCCGCCCTGCGGCGTCGTAATCGGCGCCTTCAAAAAGACTTTGGTGCGGCGCAGGGAGTCCCAGGCTTGCGGCTCGATGCCGCTGTCTAAGCCCTTCTTATAAATCGATTCACCGATTTCGATGCGCTCCATCTCGATCTGGGCGCCCGCTGCTTCAATGATGCGCAGCGTTGCGTCCATGATCTCCGGTCCGATGCCGTCGCCGTAGGCGACCGTAATCGGGACCTTTTTTGCCGCGGTCACGTTCGAGGCGGCTTCCTTGACAGTGACCGATGCGTTGTTGGTGGTAGTCATGGCTACAAGGGACTCCTTATGAACCGTTCCCGATTCAGGGTGAGGTGAACGTCCAATCGGCGGCGTTCCACGCCTCGCCGACGCCGTTCGGCGTGTAATTTCGCAACTCCGGCGCGAACGCGTAACGCTGCGGCGGATAGAAGAGGAAGATCGCCGGCACGTCATCGACGAGCAAGCGCTGGATCTGCGCGTAAGCGCGCTTACGCACGGTTGTATCAAAGGTCGAGAGCGCAAGGTGCTGCGCCGCGTCCATTTGCGGCGACGAATAGCGGTCAACGTTGTTGCCGTCGGGTGGAAAGGAGCTCGTCAACCACTGCGACGAGTCGTCCGGGTCGCCGCCCGAGATCCACGCATAGAACCCCACGTCGAACTTGCCGCCCAGAAAGATGCCGCCGTCCTGCGCGACGGCGAACAGCTGCGCATAGGAAAACGATTTGGGCTGAACCTCGACACCGACCGCGCGCCACATTTGCTGCACTTCTACCGCAACGTTGCGCCCAACGTCACTTCCCTGTCCGTAGACGAAAAGCAACGAAAGGCGCTGCCCGTTTTTTACGCGGACGGCACCTGGACCGAGCTTCCATCCATCGGCGTCGAGCAGCGCGCGCGCTTTCGCTGGATCGTAGGCCTGGGCTTTGAGCGCCGGATCGTAGGCCCAATAGAACGGGGAGAGATCGCCGCTCCCCACCGTCGCTTCGCCGTACTGATTGTCGCGGTTGAGAGACTCGCGATCGGTCGCATAGGCGAGCGCGACGCGAACTGCCTTGTCGGTAAGCGGGGCGTGAGAGAGATTGAACATCAGCGCTTCGTAGAACGGGGCGACGACGGGCAGGCGCGTGACCTTCGGATCGTTCGCGAGCTCGTGATACGATGGCCCGGTCATGTTATTTGCCAGCTGCGCTTCGCCGGTCCGCATCTGAGCGAGGGTTGTGTTCGTGTCGGTGATGAGCTTGAGCTGGAGTTCCTTGATCTTCGGCGATCCGCCGAAATACGTGTCGTTTGCGGTTAGCACGATCCGGTCGCCGCGGATCCATCGCGCAAAACGGTACGGGCCGTCGGTGACGTTCGGCTCGGCGTTGAAGCGCATCGTGTTGAAGTTGCCTATATGTGCCAGGGCGTGCGCCGGCAAAATATCGTACGGCTCGTCGCTCTCGCCGAAGAAGAAGTCGATGATCGGCGGGAAAACCTGCTTCATGTGCAACACGACTGTCGAGGGATCGGGCGTGTCGATCGTGCGAATCATGTCGTAGCCGTGGCGCGAAACGACGTTGATCGACGGATCCATGATTTGCTCGTAGGTGTATTTGACGTCGGCGCTCGTTACCGGCTGACCGTCGGACCATTTCGCATCCTTGCGCAGATGGTAGGTGATCGTCAAGCCGTCGCGGCTGATGCCGCCGTTTTCGAGTGTCGGAATGGCGGCGGCGAGATCGGGAACCTGATTGTGGTGCGCGTCGAGGGTAACGAGCTTTGCGAAGAGCAGATCGGCGACGAAGGTTTCCGAGGTGTCGGTGGTAAGAATCGGGTTAAGCGTGTTTGGCGTGATCGGCATCGCGATCGTCAACGAGGCATTCGAGACGTTCGAGACGCCGGCACGCGTACAGGCTACAGCGAGCACCAGCGCGAGCGCGCTGAGCGAGTAGCGCGTCACACGACGCAGCGGAATTTTGCGTACATGTAGGGATAGTCGCTGAAAAACCAGTTGCGAAACGACGGCCGAATCAGTTCGCGCGCGGTCACCGGCGACGCGCCCTTCATGACGTAATGCCGTCCGTCGAAAAAATCTGCGGAGTACTGCGGATAGGATGCCATTGGTTCGAAGCCCGGGAACGGTCCGAAGACGCTCGAGGTCCATTCCCACCCATTTCCGACCAAATCTTCGATTTCCCATGCACTCGCGCCGGCCGGGTGCGCATCCACGGGCTCAGGATCGAAGCGTTCGAAATCAAAATTCCCGTGCATGGCGTTGGGCGGCGCGTCGCCCCATGGATAATACCGGTCAATGCCGTCGGGCGAGCCGTACGCAGCGCGATGGAATTCGGCCTCAGTAGGCAGTCGCATTCCTACCCAGCGCGCATATGCCTCGGCCTGATCGTGCGATACGTACACGGGCCACGAACGGGGAAGAGGGAGCTCCTCGAAAATGCCGCGCAAGAAGAACTCGCCCTCACGTTCGACCCAAAATGCCGGAACCGGACCGCCATCCCCGACGAACGCGAGCCAGTCGCCGTTGGTTACCGGATAACGCATCATGCGCAGCCTGGGAACGTCGACGCTGGTCGGGCCGAATTCGTTATCCCATCCAAACGTGATCGCATCCGGATCGGCGCCCAGGTGCGCGGTCCCCGCATCGATCGGCTGCATTGGATTTGCAACCAGTGCAGCATCATGATGCTCCTGTGCGATGCGGCCTTTGAGGGCGTAATCGAGCTGATGAACGATATAGAGCAGTGTTTCGTGGTGCATCTGCTCGTGCTCGAGAATATTGAATGCCGATTGCCCGCGCACCAAGCGTGGAACCGATGGATCAACCAGGGTTGCGTGTTGCAGTGCGCCGATCACGCGTTCGTCGCAGGCGCGCGCGAAATGCTCGATGTTCGAGCGCGACGGCCAATCGCCGCGTTCGTGCGCGCGCGCTGCGTCCGCCGAGCCGGGATCGATTCCTCGCTCAAAGATTTTCTCGAGCGTCGCGTCGATCGGCCCCTCTCCGAGCGCGCGTTCGTTCAGGGTGAGAAAGCTGAATGCCGGAAGGTGCCCCTCGTAAAACACGAATGGGTGTCGCAGCGAAATAGGCCTCTCCAAAAACGCGCGGTCGTCGAGCAGCGCGAAAATCTGTGCTGAGCGTTCGCGATTGCGGCGATACCAGTCGATAAGCGCGCTGCGATCCAAGCGTCGTGTCGTAGAGATCATGGCCGTCACCCTTTACCCCGATGCAGCGGACGCTTCGCGACGACGCAGGAAGAAATCCTCGAACTCCGCGGCGGGAAGGGGCGGGGCGATCGCATAGCCCTGGACCATATCGCAGCCATGTTCGGTGAGGAACGCAAGCTGCGTGACGGACTCGACGCCTTCGGCGACAACCTCGAGGCCGAGACTATGTGCCATGCCGATGACCGTCTTGACAATCGTTTCGTCGAAGGCTTCGTGGCCTAGCCCGATCACAAAGGATCCGTCGATCTTCAGGACGTCGAGCGCGAAGCGGCGCAAGTATGCGAGCGACGAATAGCCCGTGCCGAAGTCGTCGACGGCGGTTCGAATGCCGAGCGCCTTGAGATCGCGCACGATTCCCACCGTCTGGGCGGCGTCGGACATCGCAACGCTCTCGGTGATTTCAATTTCGAGGAACGCCGGGTCGAACTGCGCGCTTTCGAGTGCCTGCAGAACGCGGCGGCGCAGATCGCGCTGGTGGAATTGCCGGCCGGAAAGATTGACCGCGAGACGGATCGGCGCGAGCGTTCGGTGCCAGCGTTCGACCTGCTTCGCGGCCGTCTCCAGCACCCAGTCCCCCAACGGAACGATGAGCCCAGAGATCTCGGCGCTCGGGATGAAGTGCGAGGGTTCGATCAATCCGCTCTTAGGATGATTCCAGCGCACGAGAGCCTCGACACTCACGACGTCACCCGTGCGCAAATCGAGCTGCGGCTGATAATACACGACGAATTGGTTGTACTCGAGCGCCCGGCGCAGCAACTTCTCTTGCGAAAGGCGCATGTGGATCGGCGCTTCGAGCGTCGGGTTGTAGAAGTAGGAGCCGTTGCGTCCACGATCCTTCGCGCGATACATGGCGATGTCGGCATTCTTGATCAGTGTCTGATCGTCGCGACCGTCCTCGGGATAGACGGCGATGCCGATGCTGGCCGAAATGTATTGCTCGTATTCATCCAGGAGAAACGGCTCGCTGACCATGGCCAGGATGCGTTCACCGACATCGCGCGCCTGGTCGGCGTCGCGGCAGTCGGTCAGAAGGACGACGAATTCATCGCCGCCCATGCGCGCGATCGTCGCATCTTCACCGAGCTCCGTGACCAAACGCTGGGAGACCATCTGGAGCAATCGGTCACCGCGCGCGTGTCCGAGCGTATCGTTGACGTCCTTGAAGCGATCGAGGTCGAGGAAGAGCACGGCGACGCGGCCCAGGCGTGACTGAGCCACCTCGATCGCATCGCGCAGCTTCTCGGCGAGGAAAACCCGATTGGGCAGGCCGGTCAACGCATCGAAGTAGGCCATCGCGCGCAGACGGGCCCGCTGACGGCTGCGATCGATGGTGCCGGCAATCAGCGTGGCGATCAGTCCCAAGAGGTCGGCATCGGTAGATGAAAAGTCGCGCACCGTGCCGTGTGGATCGGCGAAGACCAGTGCCCCATATGGATCGCCCGCGACGTCGAGGCGCATCGCGATGCCGTTTTTGAACGGCACCGGAATTGCCGCGCCGGGGAGCGAGCCGACACTTTTGGCCATGGCGATGATTTCGTCGTCTGCAATCGTCTCGGCGCTGGGCTCCCGGTAGACCGCTTCGATTGTCGGCGTGCCGCCGTTGATCTCGACGACAGCGCCGAGCGTGAGATCGCAGGCGTGACAACCCATCTCGAGCGAGGCGCGCATGCGCACGTCGGGGTAGTCACCGCTTGCTGCGATGAAATAAAGGTTGCGGATGCGCAGGCTTTGCATTTCGGCGCGCCGCTCGGCCGTACGCCGTTCGGTAATGTCCTGTAGCACGCCGTAGACTCCGACGCGCTCCCCACCCTTGTATTGCGGGATCAGCGTAATTTCCACATCGAGCTGCGACCCATCGCCGCCGAGCGATTCGACGTTGAGCGTAATGGGGTGGCCGCTCAGCGCCCGCGCGAAGGCGGCTTCGGTGCGGTCGTACTCATGCTCGGGGATGAAACTCCGGAAGTGCGCCCCAATGACCTGGTCGCGGGGAAAACCAGCAATACGGACGGCGGCATCGTTTGCCTCGAGGACGTGTCCGCGACGATCGAGCAAACAGACGCCGTCCGGATTGTGATCGAAGAGCGAGCGCAACGCGCCTTGGGCCGCGCGCTGCTCGGTCTCATCGCGTGTTATCGAGTAGATACCAGCGATCTTACCGTCGCGGTACATCGGGAATGTCGTAACCGACACATCGAGCGGTTGGCCGTCAAACGTACGAACTCGCGAGTTGTAAACGATTGTTTCACCAGCGAGCGCCTTGCGATGATACTCTTGGTGCGCCGGCACGTCTTTCGGATCGAGAAACGCCGTATAGTGAACGCCGATGAGCGCCTCCGGCGGCGCGAAGCGGCGAACCGATTCGTTGACGTCAACGAAGTATCCGTCGGGATCGAGGAGCGCCACAATATCGGGGTTGTAGTCGAAGAGCGAACGGAAGCGCTCCTCACTCTCGGCGAGCGAATTTTGCGCTGCGAGCGATTCGGTGATGTCTTCGGCATACGAGAGCGCATGAAACGTGCTGCTATCTTGAAGCGCGAAGGTCGTCCAACGACAGGTGCGCACTTCGCCGTTTGCGCGGTGATTGCGGTTGACGTTGACGAGCGTGCGGACGTTGTCCACGCCGTCGAGGCGCTGCTGTACGTCGCGAACAATCGGCTTGTCCTCGGGGTCGACGAGATCGAAGTCGTCGATCGTCTTACCAACCACGTCGGCGGCCTGGTAACCGAACATGTCGGCCGCGCGCGCCGACCAATAGGTGACGCGGTAGCTTGCGTCCCACGCAATTATTGCAAGCGGCGAACGCGAGAGGAGGTCATCGAGCAGGCGGAGGTCGCGTTCGCCCAGCATCAACGACCCCGTTTAATGCGCAAGATACTCGTAAAGCCCATGCACGCCGCCCTCGCGGCCGAACCCAGACTCGCGATATCCGCCAAACGGTGAACTGGGGTCGAACTGATTGAAGGTGTTGCACCAGACGACACCAGCGCGAAGCCGCTGTGCAACCCACATATTCTTGCTCCCTTTTTCGGTCCAGACGCCGGCGGAGAGACCGTACGGTGTGTTGTTCGCCTTTTCCACCGCCTCATCGGGCGTGCGGAAGGTCAGGATCGAGAGCACCGGACCGAAGATCTCTTCACGCGCGATGCGATGCGATTGATGCACGTTGGTGAAGAACGAGGCCGGGAAAAAGAAGCCGCGCGAGGGCAGATCGCACTGCTGTTGCACGAGCGTCGCGCCTTGCTCGACGCCGCTGCGCACCAGTTCCTCGATTCGCTCGAGCTGCGCGCGCGAATTGATCGCACCGATATCCGTGTTCTTGTCGAGCGGATCCCCTAGGCGCAGGGTCTGCAGCCGCTCGGTGAGACGAACGACAATCTCGTCATGAACGCGCTCTTCGACGAGCAGCCGCGAGCCCGCGCAGCAGACGTGTCCCTGATTGAAGTAGATGCCGTTGACCACACCCTCGATTGCCTGATCCATGGGCGCATCGGCGAAGACGATGTGAGCAGCTTTGCCGCCGAGCTCGAGCGTGAGCCGTTTATCGCTGCCGCCCAAGCGGCGGGCGATGGCCTTGCCCACTTCGGTTGAACCGGTAAAAGCGATCTTATCGACGTCGGGATGCTCGACCAGTGCGGCTCCGGTCGTTCCGTCACCGGTTATGACGTTGACGACGCCAGGCGGAAGATCGGCCTCTTCGATGATTTGCGCAAGCGCGAGCGCGGTAAGCGGCGTCGTCTCGGCCGGTTTGAGCACGACCGTATTGCCGCAGGCAAGGGCCGGCGCGAGCTTCCACGCCGCCATGAGCAGCGGAAAGTTCCACGGCACGATCTGGCCGCAGACACCCAGCGACTGCGCTTCGCGTCCCGCGCGCATGACCCACTCGAGCTTGTCGGCCCAGCCGGCATGATAGAAGAAGTGCGCCGCCGACGTCGGGATGTCGAAGTCGCGCGATTCTTTGATCGGCTTTCCACCGTCCATCGTTTCGAGCACCGCGAGTTCGCGCGAGCGCTCGGTGATGCCGCGAGCGATCCGATAGATGTATTTTGCACGATCGGCGCTCTTGAGCTTGCGCCAGTATTTGTCGTAGGCCTTGCGCGCTGCGCGAACCGCGCGGTCGACATCGGCCGCGTTCGCCTGGGCCACGCGGGCCAGTGGCGTCTCGTTCGCCGGATTGACGGTTTCGAAGAATGCGCCGCTCTCGGGCCGGGTCCACCGTCCGTCGATAAACAGCCCATAGTCTTCGCGAATCTGCGGCCGCACGCTCTCCGGAGCGGGCGCGTAATCAAAGATGGCCATCGTCAATCCTTTGGTATGTAATCGGTTCCCGCGTAGTGGCCGGTTTCTTCTTTTTCGAGCTGCATGAGGAGGTCGTCGAGCAGCGAGCTTGCGCCGATGCGGAAGTATTCCGGTGTCAGCCAGGCATCGCCCAGCGTCTCTTTCACGATCACGAGGTATGTGAGCGCCTGCTTCGACGTACGAACGCCACCCGCGACCTTGAGTCCTCGCCGCTCGCCCGTGCGGCGCGCGAAATCGCGAATCGCCTCGCACATCACGAGCGCGGTGGGGAATGTCGCATTGGTCCCAACCTTGCCCGTCGAGGTTTTGATGACGTCGGCGCCGGCTTCGAGCGCGAGGTCGCTTGCGTGCCGTATATTATCGTAGGTTCCGAGTTCGCCCGTTTCAAGAATCACTTTGAGGTGCACGTTGCCGCACAACTGCTTGACAGCGACGATCTCGGCAAAGACCGCGCCTTCCTCGCCGGAGAGAAATGCGCCGCGGTCGATGACCATGTCGATTTCGTCGGCGCCGGATTCGAGTGCGGCGGCGGTGTCGGCGAGTTTGACCTCGAGACTCGAGAGGCCGCTTGGAAACGCCGTTGCAACCGAGGCAACTTTGACCGACGTACCGCTCAGTGCTTGCTTCGCGACGGGGACGAGGTTGGGGTAGACGCATACGGCGGCGACGCTCGGCACATTGGGCCAGCCGGGGCGTGGATTTACGGCCTTGGCGCAGAGCGAGCGCACGCGACCGCGCGAATCTTTCCCCTCGAGTGTGGTGAGATCGATGCAGCGAATCGCAAGGGTGATGCCCTCGAGTTTAGCCGAGGTCTTGATCGAGCGCTGCGAAAGGGCATTCGCACGCGATTCAAGCATGACGGCTTCGACGTTAACGATGGGACCGGTCAATGTAGGCACTTACAGCGTGCCGCGCTTGGCTTGTTCTTTTTCGATCGACTCGAAGAGCGCTTTGAAATTGCCCTTCCCGAACGAAAGGCTGCCTTTACGCTGAATGATCTCAAAGAACACCGTGGGGCGATCTTGCAACGGCTTGGTGAAGATCTGCAGCATATAACCCAAGTCGTCGCGGTCGACGAGAATCCGCCGCTCGCGCAGGACATCGAGTGCTTCATCGATCGTGCCGACGCGCTCGCCGAGCATCTCGTAGTAGCTATCGGGCGTATCGAGAAACTCGACGCCGTTGTAGCGGAGCGCATCGATCGTCGCGACGATATCCTCGGTTCGGATCGCAATGTGCTGCACGCCCGAGCCGCGATAAAATTCTAAGTACTCCTCGATCTGCGATTTCTTCTTGCCGTGCGCCGGCTCGTTGATGGGGAACTTCACTTGATGGCGCGGGTCGCTCATGACTTTGGACTTGAGCGCGGTGTACTCGGTCGAGATGTCCTTGTCGTCGAACGAAACGAGTTGCGAGAAACCGAAGACGCGCGCATAGAAATCGCCCCAGGCGTCCATCTCGCCCCAGCCCACGTTACCGACACAGTGGTCGATGAACTGCAGTCCGGTCTTCTTGCTGCCGGACAGCGTGCGCCGAGCCTCGATAAAGCCCGGCATAAAGGCGCCCTTGTAGCCATCGCGCTGCACGAATGTGTGGACCGTCTCGCCGTAGGTTGCGATCGTGGCGCGGATGATGCGGCCGGTTGTGTCGGAGATTTCCACCGGAGGTGCGATCGAGGTTGCGCCGCCGGCAATGGCTCGGCTATAGGCCGCGTGCGCATCGTCGACCACGATAGCGATGTCTTTGACGCCGTCACCGTGCAGCGCTACGTGACGCGCAATCTCATCGTCAGGACGCAAGCTCGCGGTGATGACGAAGCGCAAGGTATTCTGCTCGAGCACGTAGCTGCAGCGATCGGCTATTCCGGTTTCGGGCCCTGCATACGCGACCTGGTCGAAGCCGAAGGCCGACATGTAGAAGTGTGCGGCTTGCTTCGCGTTACCGACGTAGAACTCGACATAGTCCCAGTCGATTCGCGCCAGCGGGTTGCTGCGCGCTTCCGTGCTCGTGTTCATGAAAAGAGGCTTGGCGAAGCGTCGGGAGGGGGCCTGTCGAAAGACTGACGCCGATGGAAACCTTTGCTTTGGCCCCGGCGTTGCGTGCCGCCCTCGAGCGCCTGATCGACTTCGCTGGGCTCTTTCCGCCGGCGGAGCTTCCAATGGAGGAGGCGGTTGCGAGCTACGACCGGGCGCGCGCGAGCGCACCGGCCTGGATGCTCGGGCGTTTCATCGTGCCGGCCGCGCGTCTTGTCGAACTGCGCGGCGTGCTCGCCGAGCACCCGCGCTTCGAACTTTCCGTTATCGCAGCTCCAGGCGCGTTCGACCTTGTTGCGCGCGAACGCCGGGCGAATTGGGCGACGATCGGTGCGCTGGAAGTGCCGCTCGGCGACGCGAGCGTCGCCGCATGTGCTGACGCTGCCGAGCAGACCGGCTTGCGAGACCTTCCGATCTTCATTGAATCTCGCCGCGTGTCGCAAGAAGGTCAATTCGAGGTGCTTGCAGCTCACCGCTTTGGCGCAAAGCTGCGTTGCGGCGGAACCTTGCCCGAAGCGTTTCCGAGCGTCAGCGAGGTCGCTGCCTTCATTGCGCAGACGAGCGCGGCCGGCGTTGCGTTCAAAGCGACGGCCGGACTCCATCATCCCGTGCGGCATTTCAATGCAGCGGCGAGCGTCACGATGCATGGCTTCTTGAATCTGCTCGTTGCGGCGCTGGCCGCGCCGCGTGCCGACGTTGCAGCCCTCGAACGGATCATCGCGGAGGAAGATCCCGCCGCACTCATTAGCGCGCTCGACGATACAGCCGCGGTGCGCAGCGCGAGAGCCCGATTCGTCAGCTATGGAAGTTGTAGCTTCGACGAACCGGTGGACGACCTGCGCGCGCTCCGCATCCTGGCCGCCGGGTAGCGCGATGCCGCACATCGACTCGTGGGTTCCGGTCCCGGCCGGGAGCGACTTTACGATTTACAATCTGCCCTTTGGCGCATTTGCGCGGGATGGTCGCACGCGCCTGGGCGTGGCGATCGGGACGCGCATTTTGGATCTCCATGCTCTGGGCGAAGCTGGATTGGCGGACGGCGTTTGCGACCGGCATCTTGTCATGGCGCCCACGCTCAATCCACTGCTTGCCGCCGGCCCGCAAGTGTGGAAGAAGCTGCGCCTGCACCTAGCCGCGCTGTTACGCAGAGACGACCGCGGCGATGCATCACTGCGCGAGCGCAGTAGTGACGCGTTCTTCGTCGAGCAGGGGAACGCGACAATGACCTTGCCGATGGAGATCGGCGACTATGTCGATTTCTATTCGTCGCTCGAGCATGCAACGAACTTGGGCAAGCTCTTTCGCCCCGGCGCCGATCCGCTGCTACCGAATTGGCGGCACATGCCGGTCGCGTACCATGGCCGATCGAGCACGGTGGTTATCGACGGGACACCGATCGCGCGCCCAAACGGGCAGCGCAAACCGGCCGGGAGCGACGGGCCCGTGTTCGGCCCCTCGCAACGCCTCGACATCGAGCTTGAGGTCGGCTTTGTTACCGGACCAGGCAATCATCTGGGCGAGCCGATTCCGAGCGGTAAGATGCGCGATCACGTATTTGGTCTCGTGCTCGTGAATGATTGGAGCGCGCGAGACATTCAGGCGTGGGAGTATCAACCGCTCGGGCCATTCTTAGGGAAGTCGTTCGCGACGACGATTTCGCCATGGATCGTCACGCTCGATGCGCTCGAGCCGTTTCGCACCGATAGCCGCGCGCAGGATCCGCAACCGCTACCGTATCTGCGCAGCTCCGAGCGCGGCGCATACGACATCAAACTCGAAGTCGACCTTTCGACGCAGAAGATGCGCGAGGCGGACATCGCGCCGATCACGATCTCGCGCACGAATTTCAAAGAGCTCTATTGGAGCATCGCCCAACAGCTCGCGCATGTCACCGTGAACGGTACGCAAATCCGGCCGGGCGATCTCTACGCGTCGGGAACGATCAGCGGCAGCACGCCCGACTCGCGCGGCAGTTTGATCGAACTCACCTGGAACGCGACCGAACCGATCCATCTGCCGCATGGAGAGGTGCGCGCCTTCCTTCAAGACGGAGACGAGGTAACGCTTCGTGGTTGGTGCGAGCAGGGCGATTTTCGCATCGGTTTCGGGAGCGCACGCGGCTTGATAGTACCAGCCCGCTAGAGACGGTTCGGCCGGTTGCACATCCTGTGCTCCGAACCTTCACCCGCTTCGTGCGGGTTCCTCGACAATCCAAGAGCGGTAGTATTGCTCGTCCTCGACCTCAAGCGCGGAAAGCGCGAGCGAAAGCGGTTTGAAGGTGTCGACCATCACCGCAATCTCGTCGGTTGATTTTGCACCGAGGCTCGCCTCAACGGCACCGGGCTGCGGCCCGTGCGGGGCCCCGGCGGCATGAAGCGTGATCGAACCTTCCTCGACGCCGCGCCGGCTCATGAAGTTGCCGCTAACGTAGAAGATCACTTCGTCGCAGTCCACGCTCGAGTGATTATACGGCACGGGGATGGCGAGCGGATGGTAATCAAACAGTCGGGGCACGAAGGCGCAGAAGGCAGCGCCCGGTGCTTCGAAGGTCGCGTGAGCGGGTGGCGGCTGATGCAGTTTACCGGTGATTGGCGCGAACTCTTCGAGGTTGAAGGCGTACGGATAGCAATAACCGTCCCAGCCGACGACGTCGCACGGATGATTCTGCACGATGTAGATCGCGGTGCGGCCGGCGTTGCTGACGCGGATTTCGTGCTCACCGCGGGCATCGACCGGCGCCTTGAGCACCGGCGCGCGAAAATCGCGTTCGTAATAAGGCGCGTGCTCTTCGAGCTGGCCGAAGTCATTGCGGTAGCGGCGCGGGATCGTAACCATGCCCCGCGATTCATGTACCAGCATCCGCGTCGGAGAGGCGGGAAGGACGCGGTACGTCGTGCCGGTTGGAATCACCACGTAGTCATGCGCGCGAAAAGCGAGCTCGCCGAAAGGCGTTTCGAGCACGCCCGCGCCGTGGTGGATAAAGAGCAGTTCATCGCCGCCGGTGTTGCGGTACCAGTACTCCATGGGACGTTCGACTTGGGCGATGGATAGTAGGATGTCGTCGTTCCCCAGCAGGGCACGGCGCGAATCGATTGCATCGCCGCCGGTTTGAATCTTCGCCGTTTTGAAGTGCCGGTTGCGCAGCGGTTCGTTGGGCTCAAGCTGCACCGCCGGACGATCCCACGCGCGTACCTCGAGCGTGGCCGTCGGCGGGCGCAAGTGATAGAGCAGCGAGTAGACGCTCTCGAACCCTTTGGTTGAAAAGAGCTCCTCAGCATACAATCCACCGTCGGGACGGCGGAATTGAATGTGCCGCTTGTGGGGAAGCGAACCGGCGCGAACGTACGATGGCATCGGGTTACTCCTGTGGGGTGGCGCGCTGCTCCGCGCAAAAGCCGTTCGAGCGGTGGCTTCCGTCGCAAAACGGCTTGATTGCCGATCCGCCGCAGCGGCAGAGGACGAAGTTCTCGTCGACCGTGTAGGGATTTCCGTCGGCGTCGATCAGACGCACGCGCCCGGTAACCAGGTATGGCCCGTTCTCGCGAACCTTGATAACGACGTCTTCCATTATGAGAGACGTTTACCGCGGTGCCGTGGCAAACATTCCTACGAGTGTGCTCTGGACGAGGATGTGCCCGCGCATGCGCGCCAGCAGGTCGAGCGCGTTCAGGGGCTCCGTCGCGTGGACGCTTGCGATGTCGAGCGCGTAAAGGGTGAACTCGTAGTGATGCGCCTTTCCCGCCGGCGGACAGGGGCCGCCGTAGCCGATCGTCCCAAAACCGTTGCGACCCGAGCGATTGGCCCGAATTTGCGCCGACTCCGGCAACGTCGTCGTCTCCTGTGGGATGTCGTAAAGGACCCAATGGTAGAAGCCCCCTGCGGCGGGCGCATCGGGGTCATGTACGATCAACGCGAAGCTGCGGGTTCCCGCCGGTGCATTGCTCCAGTGCAGCTCGGGTGAAACGCCGGAACCTCCGCACGGGATAGCTCCCGTAGCCCTTGGCAGGGTCGCTCCATTCGTAAAAGTGGAGCTCAAT
>Ga0302180_10001544_pt1 | contig 18384 bp, 18 predicted proteins | sample I_Palsa_E3_2_FD_200575 | JGI IMG/M metagenome (GOLD analysis project Ga0302180, IMG submission 200575) | Peat permafrost microbial communities from Stordalen Mire near Abisko, Sweden - I_Palsa_E3_2 | ecosystem: Environmental > Terrestrial > Soil > Palsa > Peat permafrost | place: Sweden... | reverse complement strand
ATCGAGGGGAAGATCTGTGGAAGCTCCGGCGGATTGCACCCGCGGCAGAGCCGCCGAGCGGCGAATCATCTCCTCGAAAAATCCTCTGACTTCCGACGCGTGCGGGTAGGCGCGCAACGGAAGCGGCACGCCGACGGCGAGTACGTGCTCCGGCTGAAATCCCGGATCGGCTCTGAGCATCCCGACGAAACTGCGCATCACCAGCCCCGCGGCCGCGAGCAGCATTACGGAGAGCGCCATCTGCGCGACAATCAGCGCGCCTTGCAACCGCTTCTTCGCGCGCGATGCGGATGCGCCGCGCGCTCCTTCCTTGAGCGCTTCCTGCGGAAGAGTGCGCGAAGCCTCCACGCCGGGAATCAGCCCGAAAATAATCGCGGTCAGAAAAGACAGCCCGAACGTGAACGCAAGAACGCGACCGTCAATACCAATTTCCCGGACGCGAGGGAGGTCAATCGGAGACAGCGACACAAGCAAAGCCACGCCCCAGTACGCGATGAGGACGCCGACTCCGCCGGAAATTAGACCGAGCAATATGTTTTCGGAGAGCAACTTGCGAATCAATCGCCAGCGGCTCGCGCCGAGCGCCGCGCGAATCGCGATTTCCTTGTGGCGGGAAGTCGCGCGCGCCAAAAGCAGATTCGCCACGTTGGCGCAAGCGATCAGAAGCACAAGCCCGACAGCGACGAGAAGCACGAGGAGAGGCGCGCGCACCAGGCCCACGACGTCTTGCTGCAACGGATGGACGATCGCACCCACGTGCACATCGTGAAACGCCTCGAGTATGGACTGCGGGTAGAGCTTGACGATCTGCCTGATCACGCCCTCGGCCTCCGCGCCGGCGCTTTCCATGGTGACGCCTGGCCTCAGCCGGCCAAGCACCGAACAATTGTAGAATTTGCCCCACGCCTGCAATTCCACCGGCGTGAACGCGAGGGGAACGAAGAGATCGGCCGGATGATCGTTCGTCAGCGGGCCATGCATCGGGAACACGAACTCGCGCGGCATTACGCCGATGACCAGATACGGCTCGCGGTCAAGTTCAATTGTCTTGCCGGTAATTTTGGGATCGGAAGCGTAGCGGCGCTGCCACAAGCCGTAACTCAAAATCGCGACGGCATGGCCGGGAGCATCCTCTTCGGCTGCGAAGTTCCGGCCGAGCATCGGCTGGGCGCCGAGAAGCGGCAAAAGGGTCGCGCTCGAGCGCGTCACGACGATTCGCTCGCCTGCGCCGCCGTCGCCGGAGAGCTCGAAGTGAACGTTGGTGTAGCCGGCAATCGTTTCGAAGCTCCGCTGGCGCGCCATAAATTCGTGGAGGTCGGCCGGGCTGAACGGAATTTGCGGAAAGCCGAGGGCCACGGCGGATTCGCTGATGGATGCGATTTTGTCGGCGTTCGCGAATGGCAGAGGGCGCAGGAGGACGGCGTTGATGAGCGAGAAAATTGCGGCGTTGGCGCCGATGCCGAGCGCGAGCGTCAGGACGGCGACGATGGTGAAGCCGGGCGATTTCCGCATCGAGCGAATTGCGAATGTGATGTCTTGAAATATTGAGCTCATCGCCTCTCCAAGAAAACCAAACGAAAGCGAGCAGACCGTACAACCGCCCGCACAGCACCCGTAGGGTCCGTCGGCAGACGGACCGGCATTTCACGATTTTGTTTTTCGTCCCATCAATCGCCCAAAACCCGGCCGGCCTGCCGGCCAGCCCTACGCAAACCCAGAGCGCATCCGTCGCGCCGGGCATCTTGCCGGCGGTTTTGTTCGTTGCCACCGCGCGGAAAATCGCCGGCAAGATGCCGGCGCTACGACGGCCTGACCGCCGTCCCCGCGCAATCCGCAGGCTACACAACGCCGAAATGTAGATTGCACGACGCGAACCACGACGGTCGGGCCACAAGCCGTTAATTATCAACCGCTTGCAGATGTGGTTCGGCGAACGGCATCACGCCCTTGTCCGTTTCCGGGACGCTTCTGTTCGCGAGCGCAACTTGATTCCTGCCGAAACTGCCGATGCCGGCACCCGCGAGAAACGCCATCTAGCGTCGTGTATACTTTGTCGTTGATGCAGACGCGCCACGGATCCGGCCTCGACGCATGATTCCCTTCCTCCATATCGGCCCAATCACACTGCCGACGTTTGGGCTTATGGTAGCGACGGCGATGCTGTGCGCGTATTTCGTGCTGCGCGCGGACTTGCGGCGGCGCGGCATTGACGCCGAGGCGGAAACGCTTGTTGCCGTGCCTTCGATCGCGGGGATGATCGGCGCGAAGCTCTATCACGTTCTCGAGTCGCCGCGCGAATTCTTCGCCAATCCGCTGGGGGAACTTTTCTCCTCGTACGGGTTCGCGTGGTTCGGCGGGCTGATCGCGGGGATCGCGGCGTTCGTTTATCTCGGCAGGAAATTCAAGATTCCGATTTTGCGGCTGTTCGATATCGCCTCGCCCGCGTGCGCGCTGGGCTACGGAATCGGGCGAATTGGATGCCTGCTCTCAGGCGATGGAGATTACGGCATCCCGACCACGTTGCCGTGGGGCATGAGCTTTCCGAATGGACTCGTGCCGACGACCGAGCGCGTTCACCCAACGCCGATTTACGAATTTCTCGTCGCGCTGCTTATCACGTGGTTCCTCTGGCGTCTGGGCGCGGGGAGCGCGCGTCGTGAAAACGCCGCCGCGAGCGCGCGAGAAAAAGATTCGCCCCGCGCGACGGTTGGATCGGCGCGCGCGGGACACCCGGACGGTTACATTTTTGCCGCGTACATGATCACGACGGGTGTCGCGCGGTTCCTGGTTGAGTTCATACGCATCAACCCGCGATCGTTCCTCGGAATGACGAACGCGCAAACCGCAAGCGTCGCATCGGTGATATTGGGCGTGGCGCTGCTGTGGCATTTGCGCAGAGCAAACGAGCGCGCAGCGTGACCGCCCGATTGGCGAGAGTGCAATCGCTGCGCCGAATCTGCGATAAACCGGCTGGTCTGACGACCAGCCCTACAGAAGTCAAACGCCGGGCGTGCCAACCAACCTCGGGCCTTCCTAGTACCCCTAACCCCGGTAATCTGCGGTATTTATCACGAAGGGTATTGAAATCGCCGAGTTCCTATGTTAGGCTGGGGTTGCGTTTGTTGCTCTTGTGTTTGCTTTCAGAGACGTAGTTTCGAGGCTGCAAGGCAACCATGCCGTGCGGCCTTTTTTTATGACGCCTAGAGGCGAACGAGAAGCGCAAATAGCTTTAAATTAACGAGGTAATACCGAAGTGAAAGAACAAGGAACAGTAAAGTGGTTTAATGCCAGCAAGGGATACGGGTTCATTCAGCGCCAGTCCGGCGAGGATGTTTTCGTACACTTTTCGGCCATTCAGGCCGACGGCTACAAGTCCCTCAATGAGGGACAGGCTGTCGAGTTCGAGGTCAAGAAGGGCCCGAAGGGCTTGCAGGCAGAGAACGTCGTAAGCCTCTAGTTCGCTGGGGCGGGGTGGCGGCAACGCTACCCCGCTCTTTCCTAAGCCTCAGCCAGTAGAAGCCGTCAGAACCACCCGCTATTTTCCGCCGTTTATTCCAAGGAGGAAGCCGTGCAGGTCTTAGAGGAAGGTCAAGCAGTTCGCCACGACGTTTACGGGATGGGCGTGGTTACAGAATCGAATTCCGAGCGCACTTCGATTGATTTCGACGATCACGGCTTAAAGAAGTTCGTGACGAGCATCTGGATCGCCGAGCTGATTGGCGAAGCTCCCGAGAAGCCGTTGAAGAGGTCTCGCCGCAGTGGACGCCGCAAAAAGGCCGGAGCGGCAGCAGCTGCAGCAGTGGCGGCGGCAGCAGCCAAAGCGTAAGACACCGAAAATAAGTTTGGAAACATTGAAAAAAGGCCGGCACATGCCGGCCTTTTTTATTTTCCGGCGAGGTCGAAAGCGGACGCGCGCTCCGCCGGCTGCCCGATCCAACCGCTTCCAGCTACCACCAACCGGTCAGTTGTAGCGCCAGCTTCCCCTTCGGTTCTTCGCGCGGTAATCGAAAACAAAATCGCGTGCAAGATGCCTGCGCCATGAATTATATTCTCGCCTATCGTTCGGAACGATTGCCGGCCCTACAATTTCCGCGGGTCCCATCCGTTATCGGTTGGATATAGAATTTAGAATACTTATGTGGAATTTGGAATTAACGCGCGCCCTCCGACAATTTGAATCAGCCGCGCCAACATTCCGTACGATACAATGCATTACAAACAGAGAATTTAACGGTATTCCCCGGATAAATGGACTCCTGGCAAGTCGCTTGCGGAGCTGTTTTCGGGGTGCCGCAAAGCCTAATCAGAATCTTCAGGTCGTTACTCGGGGCAAGTGACGAAGTACGCCAGCGCAGACATGGCCGCATCCCAAAGTTCGAATATTAAAGAACTCCAATAATTATGAGACTTGGCGTCCTCAGGAGGCAAGACTGAGATGAAGCGATTCAGCCTAACGGCCTATGTGTTCGCATTGGCGGCGGTCCTAATCTTCGCATTCGCAATCCCATCTAGCGCGCAGGTGACGACCGGCTCGATATCAGGAACGATCATCGATCCAACCGGAGCGGCCGTCTCCGGCGCATCCATTACGGCTAAGAACGTCGAGACGGGTGCGCCCGCACTCACTCAAACAAATGAGACAGGATATTTCAAACTTGGATTCTTGCCGGTCGGCAAGTACGACATCACGATTTCGAAGTCGGGATTTCGCAACGAGAAAATTGCCGCCGCCGCCGTCCAAGTGAACGCCGACAATAACCTCGCCGGCATCACGCTGGAATTGGGCGCTGAGTCGTCGACCATTGAAGTGACAGCTGCCCCGCCGATCATTGAGTCAACAACTTCGCAGGTTACGAATACTTTCACCGACCAGCAAATCACCACTTTCGCCGGGGTGAACGAACAGGAAGGCCTGGATTTTCTTGCGCTACAGGTGCCCGGAGTCGTAACGACGAGAGACATCAACTACTCGAACACGAACGGCCCGGGCTTCAGCGTCAACGGGCTACGCGGCCAAAATAACGACCAACAAGTGGACGGTCAGAACAACAACGATAATTCAATTGGCGGGCCCGCACTTTTCATCGAGAACGCGGACTGGGTTACCGAATATCAGATCGTCACCAACAACTTCGGAGCCGAGTATGGGCGCAACGCCGGATCTGTGGTGAACGAAATCACAAAAAGCGGTACAAATACCTGGCACGGCACGGTATCAGATGTCGAAAACAATTCCGTGCTGAACACCCTGAATAACCAGCAGAAATTTTTTGACGATCTGACCAAGGTGCCTCACTCTAATTTCAATTCGCCCAGCACCACGGTAGGCGGACCGTTATGGAAGGATCACGTTTTCGTTTTTGGCGGATTTGATGCTCAGCTCAACCCCGGCGTAACGAATTACTCGACGGGAGCATTGACGCCCGATCCATTGGGAGTTTCGGAGTTGGCCGGTTGCTTCCCCGGCAGCGCATCGGTCGCCGCACTGCAACAGTTTGGCCCGTTCGCGATCGGCGGCGGAAACCCACAGATTCTTCCCGGCACTCAGATGGTTGTGGACTATCCGAATGCCATCGTGCCGAACGATGGCGGGACCGGCTGCAACACTGAACTTAGCGGCATCACCCGAACTCTGAACACCAGCGTCCACGAATTCGACTGGATCTACAAAGTGGACCTGGTTCTCGGAAAGAACGACCGTCTCTTCGGCCGTTACATTTTTCAAAAGTCAAATTTTTTGAACGCAGAGAGCGGCGATGCTGCCGAGGGATACCCAGTCAACATTCCGGCGCTTTCGCAAATAATGCTGATTGACTGGACGCACTCGTTCTCCGCCAGGGCCGTCAATCAATTTCGTGCCAGCTGGGGCCGTGAAAATGTCGAATTCGGAGGGAACACGCTGGGGACGGTTCCGAACCAGCAGAATATTGGCGATGCAATAGCACAAATTAATTTCCAGGCGCCTGGACTCGCGACATTCGGTGTTGAGTCAAACCTGCCGGACGGCCGGATCGTGAACACCTATCAGTACCAAGACAACTTCAGCATCACCGCCGGAAACCATCAGATCAAGGCCGGTGCGAACTTTACACGCCAATACTCGCCAAACGTTTTCCTGCCCAATTACAACGGCGTCTACACTTTTCCGGACTGGGGAAATTACGCAGCGAATACTCCTGCATTCGATGCAATCACTCAAGGAAATCCAACCTTGAACTTCCTGGAACACGATACATTCCTTTACGTCGCTGACGACTGGAAGGTGAAGCCGAACTTCACGATAAATCTTGGATTAACGTGGTCTTACTACGGCCAGCCGTTTAATCTCTTGCACAACCTGAGCGTGAAAGACCAGACTGGTTCTGCGCCGTTCTGGAATCCCGCGTTGCCAGAGTCCGTCACCACGCTGCCCGAGCTTCCTTCGATCAAGAATCTGTTCGGCCCAAATATCGGATTTGCTTACACGCCGCATTTCTGGCAAGGCCTCCTCGGGAAAGATAAGACCGTCATACGAGGGGGGTATCGCAGGGCTTTCGATCCTCCGTTCTACAACATCTATCTTTTGTTCCCCTACTTCGCACCGCTATCGCTCTCGCAAACGATCAACCCCGGACCCGCGCTGCCTGCGGTTCCCACGGGCGTAAACGTTCGAAGTTCTCTCGCGAGTTTTCTCCAGTTTGGAGTACAAGATCCGCGAAATGACACCCAATTCGCTCTCACGCCGAATTTCGGGCCCGACCACGTGCAGAGCTGGTCGCTCGGGATTCAACAGGAACTGGCGAAGAACGTGGCGCTCGAAGTCCGTTACGTCGGTAACCACGCGACGAACCTCTTCCAATCCATTAACGAAAATCCGTATGTCGCGGGTTTCGAAGGAACATTTCCGAATGTGGTCCCCTCGGGAGTCACTCCATGCGCGACTCCCGCGATTCCGGCCGCCGCAGGGCGAGAAAACTGCAATCTCGGCGTGATCGTTCAAATCGGAAATTTCGGGTATTCAGACTACGAAGCTGTACAAACTGAATTGCGTACTACGGATCTATGGCACCAATTGACATTCATCACCGCGTACACTTTTAGCAAGACCACCGACAATGCTTCAACGGCGTTCAATACAAACGTGGCCGGCGGAAGCAGCCTTGCCTTCGCTCAGAATCCTTTCGACTTTGAGGGCGGCGAGCACGGCATTTCTGGTCTGGACTTTCCGAATAGCTGGACAGTGAGCTTCAACGAGATGATTCCAGCGTTCCGGCACCAGCATGGCATCGTGGGCCATGTGCTGGGTGGCTGGGGCATCGCGGGTAACTATGCAATTACATCTGGACAGGGCTTTACGCCCATTCAGGAATTCCTCCAATCAACGTCCTACTTCGCGCAGGGAGTCAACCCCCCTAACGACTTCGTGTTTAATTCGAGCATCGTCGGGCTTTATGATTTCGCCCGGCCATTCTGGGGCAGCGCGTCGGCGCCTGCTAACAGCGTCGGCGTCTATGCGGGAGATGAGTGCGGCGAGCAACTCGAATTTGGAGCTTCGCCGGCGATGACTCCAGTCTGCGGCGTCGCGCCAACGACACTTATTTCGCTGAACGCTTTCAACGCATCTGGCGGCGCGACCATTACTCCCGTGTCGAAGAACCAGGTCCGCTACATTGGAAACGGATTCTATTCCGACCTGGCGTTTAACTCGCCTTTCGGTACTGTGGCGCGAAACGTCGGCCGGGACTACTGGACCAACGGCGGCAATTTCGGCCTCTACAAGAACATCAAATTCACCGAACGCAATTACGTCCAATTCCACATGACGATGTTGAACGTGTTCAACCATCCGAACTTTGCCTCGGTGGACGCGAATATCGAAGATGCCGGACTGATGAACGAGGGCGTCGGTTTCGGAACGCCTAATTTGACCGGCGGCGGAAGCCGAACGATCTATTTCGGCCTGAAGATCGTATTCTAACCGCACGCTATACCTGCTTCAAATAGGAAGGGCTGGCTCGTGAGGGTCAGCCCTTTTTGTTTGCGTGTCGAGAACACCTGCGCGTTCAATTCGGCCAGGCCTAGAACTGCGGAGTTGGCCTAGGTACTGCTCTACGCGCTCACCACGCCGTGGCGAATCGCGTAGCGGATTAGCTGGCTGAAGGCGTCGAGATTCAGTTTGCGCATGACGTTGTTGCGATGCGATTCCACCGTGCGCGTGCTGATCCCTACCGAGTACGCCACTTCCTTATTGCTCATTCCCTCGCAGAGCAACTTCACCACTTCGCGCTCTCGGGTCGTCAAGCGATCGATGGGGATTTCGCCGTCGGCGTTCGCCGGGGCGTTGGGCACGCAATCCATGTAGCCGGTGTAATAGAGATCTTTGATCTGGGGGGTGAAGAACGCGCGCTCGTCGCGAACGGCGCGCACGGCGGCGAGGACGTCGTCGTTGCTATCGGATTTCACCACGTAAGCCCGGGCCCCGGCGCGGAGGCATTCGCGTGCGACCTCTTCAGCAAAATGCATGGTGAGAATCACGATTTTTGTTTCCGGAGACTCGCGGCGCAGCAAACGCGTTACATCGAGCCCATTCTTCTCGGGCAGCGAAATATCAAGCACAACGATATCCGGCTTCAGCTTCTGCACCTGATCGATCGTTTCCGTGCCAGTCGTCGCCTCGCCCACCACCACAAGCGACGGGTCGGTCTCGACCAGTGCGCGCACACCGCGTCGAACCACCGCATGGTCGTCCGATATCAGCACTCTCGAAATAGGAGGGGTATCGGGAAACATTTTCAGATTGGCGTCGCGCGATCTTGATCTTGATGCCACACGTTGCCGAATCACGTTGCGCTCAAGCGGCCTGCGCGCCGGAGACAAATCCTGCGACGTGCGAAACCGGCTTCGTAGTGTTTGCTGTAAGTACAATCGCATGGTTTTTTCATCCTTTCGTTTTTTTGTAAACATATCTCCTGCGTTTTGTGTCCCTGGCACCGAAGTTCCAGAGGCGTTAGGCACGAAGAAAGCCGAGAATGTCGGTTGGGATTGCGCGTCAGCGTCAGCGTCAGCCTCCGCCGCCAGCAGACGCCGCCGCCCGTCGCTCCGGGATGGGCGCCGTCACGTGCGCTTCTGCTGGCAAAGTCGCGCGAATCGTGGTTCCCTTTCCCAATTCAGATGAGATTGAAAACTGTCCGCCGAGCTGCCTGACGCGCTCGGCCATTCCAGCAATCCCGATGCCAGGCGTCGACGCACCCAAATCGGCAGCGCCCGGCGTGGCGGCCATGCCCTTGCCCTGATCCTCGATCTCGAGAACGACTCCGGAGCCACTGCGAGCGAGGCGGATAAATGCCACGAGGCTGCCCGAGTGGCGATGAACATTGCCGAGGGATTCCTGAACAATGCGAAAAATCGCTGTCTCGACGTCCCGCGGGAAGCGCCCGAGATCCTCGGGAATGTCAGCGTGGGTCTGGATGCCGCTACGGCTGCTAAAGCCCTTGGCATACCAGCGCAGCGCGGGTTCAAGGCCCGCTTCGTCGAGAATCGGCGGAAACAGGAGATAGGAGAGTGTCCGAACCTCCTGCAGAGAAACCTCAGCGAGTCCGACACTTTCGGCAAGCACTTCGCGCAATTGTGGGATTACCGTGCCTGCCAACCGGAGCGCCCGTCCGAGATTCATCTTGAGCGCGACGAGATTCTGCACGGTCGTATCATGTAGGAATTGCGAGGTGTGGCGGCGTTCCTCGTCGAGCGTTTGAAGGATGCGAGCGGAAAGAATTCGCTGGTTCTCTTCGGCGCGTTTCTGTTCGGTGATATCACGGGCGAGCATCCAGAGCGTCGCGGCGGCGCCGGAACGAGGGGTCATCCGCGTGACGCGCCCAGTAGCGTGAACTCGGCCTCTTCCGGCTGCGACGCTGTACTCGATGTATTCGCCCCTGCCGGTGGACGCGACGCGCTGAAACATTTCTTCGAATGGGCAGGCGAATTCCGCGCCAAATAGCTCGGTAATCGTCTTCCCGATCATCTCCGCCCGAGGGAACGCGAGAAGAGATTCATTCATTGCCCAAATGTTGAGGATAGTTGTATCGGGAGCAAACTCGAAAAGCACTTCGTCCAGCGAGCCGATGAGCGCCAGAATCTGCGCGTCCCGTTCAAGGGCCATTTCTTCGGATTGCTGAAAATCTGGGGTAGATGGAGTGGAAGGCTCCGCCGGATCCGAAGCCGATTGAGGCAGACGATACTCGCCGATCTGATCTTCAGCGCCCCGCGACTCGCCGCCACGTTGTGCGTCCGAATTGACAGTCATCCCGCCGCTCCGGAGAACTTAACATCCGCATTCAGACTTGCTACCAGCGAACGCCGTCGGGGGTCAGATTTCACCGCCGCGCTTCGGAGGCAATAGAAGTAGCGTGGGTCGCGGCTGATATTGGTACAATTTAAACAGGCCCGTCGAGCGCGACCCCCCATCACGCTGAGGACCTGAAGCAACAGATGGCATTACTAGAACGGAAGATACTGCCTAGTTAATACGATGTCAAGAACTCAATCGAGCTGATGATGATAAAGTCTGCTTATAGTCCTAGTGCATTAAACGACTCCGGAATCTACGTAGCTGCACTACGTAGGTAAATGAACCTCCGTTTTTGCGTATTTTTGCGAATTGCCTGCGACCTCCTTTCCCGCTACCTTGTGCCTCCCAAAAGGGGCACCTACTGTATCTCGGTTCTGCCTCCGCTCCGCCGCCCAAGCTCGGAGCCCGGCAACGGTCGACCGCCCTCGCACGCACCTAGGAATTTGGGAGCCCAGCGGGCAAAAGTTCTTCCAGCCAACCCAAAGGCATGCGGGGGCGGGCGATCGAATTCGGCGCTTTCCATTTCCAATACGAATGAATAACCGGCGCGGCGCCTTTGGGGCGTCCTGCCGGCCAGCGCTACTAATGCCTCGCGGAAATCCGAAACCCCGGCACGAGCCGACGATTTTACATAGTCCGCCGCCAAACTGAATCGCGGTTGGCAGCCCGCGCTGCGATTCGCCGTTTCGCTATTTATATGAGGCGACTATCTGGCCGTCTATGATCTGGATGTCGATGACATCTTGCGGCAGCTTTGGTTTTTCGCATTTCTCGGGAGCATTGAGAAGAAGTTGTTGGGCGGCAGATTGCAAGACGCTCTGAGGCAACGGAAGCGAGCCGAGCGAACCGCTGACAGGCTCGAATTTAAGGTAGCCGCCCTCAGCGTGCAGATCGCTATTGAGCTCGAGCGAGTCCTGGCCGTGAAAGTCGTAGACGATGAACGCCTTATCAGGTCACCCTGAAAGTCCACACGAACATGTTTCACCGACGATTGGACTTCCTCGAATTTAGGCGCCGCTTCATCAGATGATTGGGGTGACAATCGGGGCACGGATTGGGGAATTGCGACAGGGTTTGCTGGGTCCGCTGCGCCAAATGTGGATGACGACGGCAGAGGCGCAATTGGCGAAATGCTTACGGGCTCCGCACACCCGTTGATCGCAAGATTCTGATTTAGATTGGAGTTCAGCTCGACGTTATCGAGCTGTAATTGGTCCGGCTGTCCGACCGATGATTCGGCTTCCGAAACCGGATTTTCTCTTCGGCGCGGGCGGCCGCATTTGAGTAAACCTTCACCGGCGGCGGCGCGCCTTTGCGAAGAATCAGCACAAAGACGAGGACGACTACGGCCAGCACAACCCATCGCGCCCGGAGATAAAAGGTGTGAAGGCCAGCGAACGCGCCGAGCTCTCGGACGGGTTCCTGTGCTTTTCTTGGCGCCGTTCCGTCAACCTACCCGCGGAGAATAGAGTGCGCCGCCGTTAATGACTTATGAGGCCGTTTCAGCGTAATAGGCAAACGTCGTATAGCATTTCGCGCATTTGTCCCGGCTATCTTTCTGGGAACCGCAATTCGGGCACACTATCACGTCTTGAATATAACAAGCGGATAAGCCCGCGGCCGGACGTTCGAGCCGTGGAGTGCCCCACGCCTATTCGTCCCCGCGGACAGACCCCGATCGCGCGACTTAGAATGACCCGGCCGGCCACGGGATACGAGAGCCACGAGCGACTTCGTTGCGCGGGAATCTTACCCGCAGATTCTCCGGCCAGCGGCAGCCAACGAAAGACCCGGACAAGATGCCCGAGCATCGAGTATTGGGCAGTTGTGCTTTGTGGCAGATGTTCGGCTAGGCCTTGCACAGTCGGACACGGGTCTCGGCGCCAACCCGTTGATCGCCCCTGAAAACGGGCGTTTCCGCGGGGGCCTGGTAAATACCCCTCCTGGTGCTGTTTTGGGTTGTAGTTACTAGTAGTACGAGGGTACCTACAGAATGTAACCATCCAGCTAGAGCGTCCTGACGGTTTAAATTGGTACCTTTCATGATGTCGGGGGGGTTGTGGCCCCTCCGGGCAGGCACGGTTTCCCGCGTTCAGGCGGAGGAACGGCCGACGACATTGAGGAGCATTGAGGATGCGCAAATTCAGACACTCTGGAAAACCGAACGAGCATGGGTCAAATTTCGATTCCGAGCCGATCAGTTTTAGCGGCGGCGTAATTGCTGACGAGATCGAAATTGATGGCACCGACGGCCCGTCTGGAGCTTACGCTCCGGATACGGCGTCGCTCGAGCATCCGTCGGAAGCGAGCGGAGTCATCATTGTGGGCGGCAGCATGCCTGAAGTTGAAGTAGAAGATAGCCACGCGCCACAAGCGCAGGAAAGTTCAGAGGCGCGCGCGGAGCATTCGAGCGGCAAGGGCGCAGTTGAGTCAGGTCACGACGCAGCGCACCACACAGGACACACGGTCCACCACCATTCAGCGAATTCAGTCACGAAATCCGAGCACAGCCACAAGTCCAATCCTTCGGGCGAAGACCGCCGGAAGCGACGCCGTGCGCTGATCTCCGCGCCGGTGCGCGTGCGCCCGGTCCACATCACTGATGACGGCCCCAGCGAAGTAACGACGACGGTTGACGTCTCCCGAAGCGGCTTGCTCTTTGCCTCGCAACTGACGACCTACAAGAACGGAATGGAAGTCGCGGTAGTGTTCCCGTATAGCGCAATTCCAGGCGAAGTTTATGCCGAGCAGATTGGCCGCGTTGTTCGCCACGTTAGCCTAGCTGATGGTCGCAAAGGCGTTGCGATCTGCTTCGACAAGGCGCCGGTCGGCCAGGAAGCCCTCATAGATGCCGGCGGCCGCAGCTTCGCCCAGGAAAAGACAGTCGTGGAGCCAACGACTCCGGGCGACATTCTTGCGCCGACCGAGCAGACGCGCGCAAAAATCCTCGTCGTCGAATCCGACGAGCGAGCGCGTACAACAATGTGCAGCTACCTGAACAACGATGGGTACAGCGCAATGGGTGTCGGCTCAGCCGCTGAGGCCCGTGAGGTCCTTGCGGATACTCTTCCCGCCGTCGTGGTTGCCGAAATCGAAGGCGATGGCATGCATGGATACGATCTCTGCGCATACATCAAGAAGGATGAGCGCCTCCGTGGCGTGCCCGTGATTCTCACGACGCGCTCTGCCTATCCGAGCGACTACGCGAACGCGCACGCCGTCGGTGCGATCATTTGCATGGCGAAACCCTTCAAGCAGGAGAAGCTCGGGCACATGGTCCGGTTGCTCGCGCCGCTCCGCAAAAAAGCGCACCTTATGCAGAAGGACGCGGAATCTGCCGAAACAGCCAAGGCGCGCAAGATACTCTATCCATCTCACCGCACCTCTACAAAGCCGAAAGTCAAGTACGATCGCGACGAATTCAGCAAGATTTGTGACGACGCGATTCGTGAAAAGAATAAGTTGGACAACGGCGAGCGCTTCGACAGCGCCGGCCAAGAGGCCGTTGCGCCAGCTGTGAAGGTTTCCAAGCAAAGCGAACCGCTGACTGGCCTGAAGGCCCTGCGTAATCGCGCGGCTTCGCTCTTCAAGCGTTAGACTGAAATCCCGACGGCGTAATTCGCGCGGTTCTTTTACCGCTCGTTTCGATGTCGTCCGCGGTGGCCGGGCTTTTTCTATCCCCCTGGCGCAATGCGGGCGCGACGATTGTCCCTACTTGACCGCCCTAGCGAAAATATCGCCCCGGTGGAAAAATTCCGGCGCGCGTGCATTCTTTTCCGACGGCCTTCTTCACTTCCTTGAACCAATAATCGAAAGTGCCTTCGGACACACCAACAAGCGCGACAGCTCGCTTGTATTCGACGCCTCGCAGAAAATATATAGCGAACAGCCTCCGCCGTCCTTTCCATTCCGGCCGCCGCAGCGCTCGTTCCGCGACATTTTCGAAATCGGCGATGTATTCCGCGGCGCGTGCGCGTTCAGGCCGCCAGACGTAGCCGCCCGACGGCCGCTTGAGATCGACCGCAGAAGTTTTGCGCCCGAGCCATTTTCGCAGGCCGCAATACCTGTCGTAGCACACCTCGAAAACCTCCAGCGGCTTAAACATCTTCGCGCCTCCTTCCGAGAGACATCGTAGAGTTCAGTTCTCCCGCTTCATTTTCGAATGCAAATCCTCTGATTGAGGACTGCACTCGAGTGCTTGCAGGCATGCGTCGAGACACTCGTGCCAGCCAACGACGTAGCCCGCGCCATATTCCTCAGCAAGCCGCTGGCGCTCGCGAAACGTGCGCTGCATTTCCAGGCTTTCGTGGCGCTCGCGCCGCACCGCGTTCCACGCTATGCCGATTCGCCACACGATTTCCCGCGCGGCTCCAGCCAGCCAATGCAGAGGCATCGGAAAGTACACAGCTACGCGCCTCTGCGGCTCGTACCACGCCAGGCGCCAGCCGCGCGGGATCGGCGCGCCAAACGTAACCTCGCGTCCGACGATGTCTCGCCGCTTCATTCGCTGAATTTTTCCCATGCGCAGTTCATACACTTTCGTTTTCTTCCTCGCCGCGCCGGCGCACTCGCGGACCTTCGCCGACTCTCAATTCACGCCGCACAGCTTCTTCCTTGAGGTTTCGCCACACCAGCGACGCTTCTCGCCCCTGCGGAAATTGCGCATTCGTCCCATAAGCTGCACCCCAATGCCGAAATTCCTCAGTACTTGCCTTGCCGAAATAGGAGCCTTTTTCGTTATCTTTTTCTTTTCTGATTAGGTATCCACTACCTATCCGTGATGGAAGTTCAGACATTTCAGTCTTTTGCGTGCTAGTGCCTCCGCAATTCTGCGTACCCGCATCCGCAATTCTGCGGGCCCCCTCCGCAAAATTGCGTACTGCAGGCTCGCGCGAGAACTTTTTCGCCTTCGTGATTTGCACAATCACGCCGCCCGGAGCCGTCCGCGTCTCGATGTAGCCTCCTGCGCGCAGGACGCGCATCCAGCGCTCGAGCGTCCTCCGCTCGAAGCCAGATTTCGCGATAGCTGATTGGCTTGCCCCCAAGCACGCAACCCGTCGTTCCGTCCTGCCTCGTCTGCCGCAAGACCAGCCAGCCATAAAGCCACACCGCCGAGCTCATGCGCTCGTAGTGCTTCGCTTCAAAAAGCGTGCCTCGCAGGGCGACGTTGAAATCGTTGCCTCGCATTCGCCTCTCGTCTCCTCAAATGTCGAGTTCACAACTTCCAGCTTCCTGTTTCGTTCTCATCCCGCGCAGGCGAGCAACCTCAACAATGTCCGCAATACGGCAACTGGACTTTCTTAAATCCGTTTTCCGTCGGCCGCAGCCGGTCAATTCGCATCACGGATTCTTGACGGCAGTACGCACAGGTACGAATTTCGCCTTCGCGCAGTTGCTGCGTCCCGCGCTCCAGCTTTCGCTGCCATTGCACACCGGCGAAGCGGCGCTTTTCTTTTGCGCGATTTTCCGGGCGTGTGCGCCAGCGCCGCATGTATTCCCGGTTTTGTCTGCGTTGATGGGCGAGATCTTTCTGCTCATCGCCGGCAATTTCCGGTTCGTGGGAGACTCGCGGGTTGGAAACGCGTTTTTTGACCCTATGAGTCGCCCGCTCTGATACGATCGCAGGCAGAATCATTCTCATGGTAGTCATCGTGCTCACCATTTGCGGCGTCTGGGCACACCCGTTCGCCTTTACGCCGCCCGTTATTTTACAGGCAGTCCCATAGCTGTGTATATCGATACAGTTAATATTATCTAGCTAACACACCGTCCTACTTTTGCCGCGGACGGCACGCCATCGGGGGCCCCTAAAATGAGCGATGCGAAGCCGCCGTTTCATTTCATCGCAACCTGCACGCAAATTTCTCTGCAATCGTACGAACTCGCGCGCCTCAATGCCGCCGCCCAGCTTCGCCGCCAGCTGCAAGAAATGACCGACCAATGGATCGAAGCCGAAGTTGAAGCACGCCTGGCCCGATGGGCTCTCGAACATAGGCGTCTCGATTCACAAACTCGCTTCGACGAATTTGTGGCGCTCGAAAGCCCCGGCGCAAATTTGAAGTCTCTTCCGTCCCCTCACCGCCGTATCCACCGGAAGCGCGCTCTGGTCGCGCGGTCTCAAAATGCCCCATCGCCCATTTCGTATGGCTCACCCGCTTTTTCGCGTCCGTTGCCGTCGCCCGTCGTACTCGCCGATCTCGCACCGGCCGTGCCAGTGCAATCGGCGCACAATCAGTCGGTCGCGCGACGATCGAGCTTGTTTCGAACGCGCCGCACTCTCCGCAGGCGCACTCCACGATTCTAGCGGCAGCTCATTCGCAACGCTTCGTTCAGTTCCCCAGTTCATGACAGACCCTCCTCGCTTCGCCACTTGTTCCGAGACGCCACCGCACGCTCGAAATGCGCTGCTCAATCGGCGCTATCGTCTTCGCCCTCCGTGTGCCAGGGCGTGCATTCCTGCACCGCGGTGGTAATTGGCGATGCGACTGTCAATTGTGCTTAGGCCATACATTATGTCGCGCTGCACGTAAACGCATCAGCACAGTAGTTCACATCGTTATCTACTTCGTAATAATCCCATCTTCTTTCCGCCGCTTTCTTTGCTGGGCCCTCATTCAATTCTCTTTTTCGCGTTCGTCGTCAGTGCCCCCGAAGCGTTGCGCGCCATGATCGTGCATGTCTCTTTTCGTGCGGCATCTCTCTTTTCCCGCTCAGCCTCGCTCCTTACCTCCTCCACCGATGAGTTCTCAATTCCCTCCCCCATCGGGCACGAGGATGCGCTTCCGCGTCTCGATCCACTAATTTTTCTGACGTGCAAGCGTTCCTCAACCCTCAGTCTGTCTCGCGGCGTCAGAACACCCCCTCGCATTTCACAACGCCCCTCAATCCCCGCATTCGTCGGACACTTTTCTTTTTCTCGTCCTCCACGCCAAACCATAATCTATAAATTACCGAAGCGGAGAAGAGTGGGAACCTGAATTTGGTCAAGGAGTTCTGCTTCCGCAAAAACATTCATCCGCGCCTGCCACACCGCACATCAATTTTCAGGTCAAAAACTTAATCTTCGGATTCTTCGTAGAAACTGCATGAGTAGTATGAGGCTAGGGCTACGAGCCCTAGTGCATGCTGAAGCCGGGAAGTCCGTCAAGGCGACAGGAAGAGACGCATTCGATTAAGGCAATTAATGAGCCGCGCCCTTTGGCGAATGAGTCGCGAATGTTTTCGAAATCGCGTGTGGGCGCGGGCCTGGATGCGCAACGTCGCGGACTGGCGAGCAAATCGAAGCAGCTTGCTCAAAATCGGGGCATGCACTCGCACAAAAAGTTTTTACGAGGACGGGTAGGAATGCGCAAAACAGGCGAGAATGAAAAATAGTCCCTAGTAATGAGAAGCCGCGGGTGCAGGAGAACGCTGGGGCTGAAGATCCTTAGGAGATCCCTTTTCAAGTAGCTGCTCTTTGCGATAGATCAATTCGTTTATGTTGCAGGGCGCGAGCTGGAAGGCGTGGCCGTGAGTGATGGCGTCGGTCGGGCAGGATTCGACGCAATAGCCGCAAAAAATGCAGCGCGAGTAGTCGATATTGTAGACGCGCGCGAAGCGCTCCCCGGCCGATATGCGATTTGCGGCGGTGTTTTCGGCGGCCTCGATGTAAATGCAATTCGCGGGACAAGCAGCGGCACAGAGAAAACAGCCGACACATTTTTCGAGGCCGTTCTCATCGCGATGCAAAACGTGAATGCCGCGATAACGCGACTGAAACTGAACCGGTCCGTCGGGATAAATCTCGGTCGTGGGTTTGCGAAACATTGTCTTCAGCGTGACGCTGAAGCCCTTCACGAGGGTCGAAAATGTTGCCCCGACTTCTCCGATGATCGATGCCATATGATTGAATTTAGCAGAGATGGGAAGGCGCAGCAACTACACGAGGGTTATGGCGGCGAGATCGTGAGGTTACAACCTGCAATATTGCGCAGCGATTCGACGGGGCTTTCGCTATGGCCTGGCCGGCGCGACTGTAATCAACCGCAGGTTCCTTCTCGGATCCTCGTCGGGTCCGCGTC
>Ga0302180_10001541_pt1 | contig 18391 bp, 15 predicted proteins | sample I_Palsa_E3_2_FD_200575 | JGI IMG/M metagenome (GOLD analysis project Ga0302180, IMG submission 200575) | Peat permafrost microbial communities from Stordalen Mire near Abisko, Sweden - I_Palsa_E3_2 | ecosystem: Environmental > Terrestrial > Soil > Palsa > Peat permafrost | place: Sweden... | reverse complement strand
AGCTGGTATGCAGCTGTTCGCCGCAAAATCGGCAGTTCGCCTGATGTGCGGTATGGTTGACGGGGTCCGCGATTTTCGTGTTCATCGATGAGTTCATCATGTTCCAGTTGGTTGTGCCGACGTTGCCGCGTCGACCGGTCGCGCAAACGGATTGTTACAGGCTACCATCGGATCGTAGTAGCCCAGGTAATTGACCGTGCGATTCTTGTCGGCGCCGTTTTTGAAAAAGTCGCTGGAAATCAGGTATTGCGTCACCACACGATCCTCGCCGTGGCGTAGCGCCCGACCCAGCCCGGTGTCCGGGTTGAGCGTATGCCGCTCATAGAGCCCGTCGGCCGCGTCAATCACGTGCAGTCTCAAGCTGGACACTATCCCCAGTCCGGCGATATCGGCGGCATAGCGTCGCAGGCCGGCATCATCGAGCCGCAGGTAGTGCAGTTTCTTGTGAAGGACTTTGACGATGGCGCTCTCATCTGAGCTGCTCGCAAAGCGCCAGCCGATGGCGCCGCAGATCGCGGCGGTCGTTGACAGCAAAAAGGTGCGGCGTCGCATCGGGGGTCAGCCAAACAGGTGATCTGCCGCCCACAGCGACAGGGCGGACACGGTCATGGTTGGATAAGCGGGACTTGCGGTCGGGAACGCGCTGGCCCCCAGTACCAGCAGATTGCGGTACTGGTGATGTATGAGGTGGCGATCGACGATGCTCGTTGCCGGGTCGTCCCCCATGAGGACGGTGCCCTGGATATGAGCCGCGGTCGTGCCCATTTCGGTGCGGGTTATCCTCTCTATTGGCAGTGCCCGGGACAGGACGTCGATCATCGACGGGACCCGGGCAGCGCCGCGCTTGGCGTAGTCCGAGTAATCGGTGAATCGCGTCTCGGCGAGGCGGGGATTGCCGACATTGATCGTGACGGTGTTGTCCTCGCGTGGCAGATCGTCAAACAGGAACCGGATCATCAGCCGCTCGTTCCAGCGCCCTTCTTCCGAGCGCAGCGCGCCCTGTTTGGAGGGGAAGGGTGAATTCCAGGTTTCGATCATGCACGCGGCATGGTCGCGGCGGTGCTCGCCTTCATAGAACAGATAACCCAGGCCAGTCAGAATCGTGCTGCCGTTATAGGACTTAACGCCATTGAGGTCAAAGGTCACATCGATCGGCAGCTGTTCGTGTAGGCGCCGGCCAAGCAGCCGATGCCCTATCCCGGAGCGCAGCAGGATGTGGGGATTGAACAGCGCGCTGGCGCCCAACGCAACCAGGTCAGCCGTGGCCTGCTGCGTCTGTCCGTCGCGCAGGTAGGTCACACCGCTCACGCTTCCGGCCGCCGTGTCAATCGCCGCTACCTCAGCATCGAGTTGCAGGGTGACGCGCGGATCGTCGTAGATGGCGGCCAATCCATTCTGGATGGTGAATTTTGCGTCCACCGGACACAGTTCGCACAGGCCGGTCGCGCAACAGACTCCGCGCTTGCCGGTGGCGACGCTGGCCCTCGATGTGGCGACATTGAACCAGCCATCGGGGAAGTGCTGCTTGAGCAGCGCATCAGGATCGGAAAAACGATGCGGCGGCAACGGCAACGGGCGCGATCTGGGCATCGGGCTGTCGGCCGGCCCGGACACCAGCATGACCTGTTCCACAGTGCAGTAGTGAGCCTCCAGGTCATCGTAGGACACCGGCCAGTCCACACCAACCCCATAGCGGGACTTGAGCTTGAAATCACCGGGCATCATGCGCGTGGTGCCACCAAGCCAGCACTTTGAATTCCCGCCGAAGCCTGGGCTGGTGTACCAGTCCTTCGCGGGCGTGGCGTTTACGAAGACGTCCTTTGGAGCGATGCTGCAGGTGCGTCGATTCTGCAGTTGCCAAGCCTTGCTGTCACGGCCGCCGCGCTCGAGCACCAGCACGCGCGAACCGGCTTGCGCGGACTCCAGGTAGCGCATCAGAAAGAACGCTCCGGCGAATCCGGTCCCGACTACGATCAGGTCATAGCGTGGTGACATGTCCGAGATCTACGCCAATTCGTTCGCGACCGAGACGCGGCTGAGCAGTCGATTTCGTATGCGACGCATCGTACTGTAGCGAATCGCTCTCTTCAGCGCGCGAAATTCGGGCGCATGCCGCAGGTAGTTCCTGAACACCCTGCTGTCCAGTGCGCCGCGTTGCCGCAGTTCGCTGACGATGTGCATGGCCGACCGTCGATTGCCGGCCTGAAGGAAGCCGGCAAATATCACCAGCAGGTACTCACTGAGGAATTCGTGGTGTTCGGGGCGGCGCAGATAGTCGAGATGCTTGTCGATGACCCGCAGGTCGGCGTCGGCTCCGCCGCGCACGCCCGTCACGCTTCTGCTGAGGCTGTTGACGCCTTCGTCGACGTCGATGAGAGCAGTATTGGCGACCGCGCCAAGATAGTCGCCCTCCGCCAGGGTGATGAACAGGTCTCGATCCTCGGACACTTTGAGCGATTCATCGAATCCGCCGACCTGTTCGAACAGCGTCCTGCGAATCGCGAACACCGCGCTGGTCGCCAGGCGCAGCGTCAGCGGCAGGAATTCAGAACCGCTGACCGAGGGCGAGACATCGCGCCAGTCATCCACACGGGTGCTGATGGTATGGCCGTCCGGTGAGCGCTCGTGAATGACGCGTACGCCCCAGAGGAAATCGGGTTTCGGATCGGCGAGGCAGCGATCACGCAGGGCGGCCAGCACGGTCGGGCGGAATTCGTCGTCGTCGTCCAGGAATGCGATGAATTCGCCCCTGGCCGCGGCGACGCCGCGGTTGCGCGCGGCGCTGACGCCGCTATTGACGGGACTTCTGAGCACGCGACAGCGCGTGCAATCGAAGGAGGCCAGCAATTCCTGCGTACCATCGGTAGAACCGTCGTCAACGACGATGACCTCGTAGTCATCCATGGTCTGTACCAGCACGCTGCGCAGCGCCCGTCCGACCTTGGCGACGCGATTGCAGGTGGGAATCACGACGCTGAACATTGGCGTTGCGGTCAGCGGCTGCTCTTGCGGCAGGGTTGCGATCTCGGACGGTTTGTACGCCGCGACCACCGGATACGTGTCGATGCGCTTGGCCGCCTTGAATACCGCCCTGATCTCGCGACGCGCCCCGAATACGATCCACGCCAGCAGCGCCAGGGCGGTCCAATTCAGGTATAGCGCAGGGCTCAGTGAGCGGCCGAATAACAGGGCCAGAACGATAAACGCCAGCAGGCGGATGAGCGACGGCTGCGCGCTCGGCCATCGTGTAGCACCTAAACGATACAGGTGGTAGGGGACCCAGCGCGATACCACATGAGCGCCTACGGCGGCGGCGGCGATCGGGCTGATCGGTACGATGGCGATAAAAGCGGCGCTTCGGGCAAACTGCAGCGCCGGGTACAGCCACACGCGCGTGGTCTTATCCAGCCGGTTGTACAGCTTGAAGCACAGATAGGTCGCTACTAACACCGCAGACCACTTGCCGAAGTTGTAGGCGAAGCTTCCGATTGCCGGTTGCAGCAACATCAGTGCCAATGCGCCGGCTGCGGCGGCCCACAGCCAGGGCAGCAGCATTGGCGTTGCCACCGGCGAATTCCAGAATTCCGGAGTGAGCTTTGGGTCGGATTCATAGCGCGCCGCGATCAGGTCGTTGTCGACGTAGCCGCGCTCATATACCGCCCAGAACGATATCGTCAGCAGCAGCAGGCCGACGACATGCGTCACTGGGTGCAGCGCCAGACCGACCGAGCTCAGCACCCAGAAGGCAAAATCCTCCTGGAGTATGCCGCGCAGAATATAGCGCGCACCCGGACGCTTGACGTGCGTCAGGTACTCACCGGGCAGATAGATCCTGCTCAGCGCACGGCGAAACCTGGCCTCGGGCCACACCGTTCGCAACGGGCGCGCGCACTGTTGCAGCAAATCCAGGTCCTGGATGGAATCCGTGATGATTAGAGCGCTCGCGACGACCCCGGTTCCCAGCTCGCGCGTGGCGGTGTGCAGCTTGCCAAAGCGGCGATCCTCGAGCGAGCCGAGGCGGGCGGCGACAATTCTCGAGTCCGCAAATCCCAGGGCGGCGATCAGTGGTGCAACCACCGGGCCGAAGCCCGCGGTCACGATGATTGGCGGCTGCGCACGCGCCTTGAGGGCAGCGACCAGCCGGCGATTGGCAAAGCGCTGCGCCAGCTGGACAACGCGTCGGCGCCAGCGCCGCCGCGTCCATGGCATTAAAAAGAATATCAGGCGTACCCGCCAGACGTCGCGCGTCTGTTCACCGCCGAACCGGCGCCATGGACCAAGACCATCCAGCGTCCGAAGCAATATCAGCGCCAGCAGTCCGGGCCGGGCACAGTCGATGAAATCCTCGGTCGAGTTCTGCAAATACAGCGTCTCATCGAGATCGACCAAGACCGGGCCGTGGTACGCCAATATGGCGGCGATAGCGTCGTCAGGAGACGCATCATGGGGAGTATCGGCGCTATCGGTTTTCATGAACTTTGAATAGCTGTCGCCGCCGCATTCTTTCGGCGTCGCCGCCTATGCTGATCCCTGTACGGCATGAACCTCATCCAGATTTGACCGGCCCGCACCCACCGCCAAACCGTATTATCGCATCGACAGATAGCTCCGGACGCCCATTTTATGCATGTAGTGGGGTGCCGCGCGAAGCCACGTCACACTATGCCGGTGGCGGGCGGCGACGAATCCGCTCCAGTTTGGGCGTGAAAGCCTCGACCATTCCCGTTAGCGCGTGCATTGGTCGCTTTCGCCGACGAATTGCCGTGCGCTATGCTTTATCGGCCTTATCGATTGAGCCGCAGGACAAATCAACATGGAATCGCAGCCGCTGGTCAGCATCGTTATACCGATGTACAACAATGCGGAACACGTGGCGGAAAGCATCGAAAGCATTCTGTCGCAGACCTATCAGAATTGGGACTGCGTAATCGTCAATAACTGCAGCACTGACGGCTCGGCGGACATTGCCCGCAGCTACGCCAGCAGGGACGCGCGGATCAGGGTTCACGACAACAAGGAGTTCTTGTTCGTCGTTGCGAATCATAACCTCGCAATGCGCCAGATATCGCCCGCCAGCAAGTACTGCAAGATGGTGTTCTCTGACGATTGGATTTTTCCTCGATGCATTGAGGAGATGGTTTCCGCCGCAGAGGCGCATCCGTCGGCCGGGATCATTGGGGCCTACGGGCTGCAGGGGCAGGAGACGGCGGTAAAGTGGGCGGCCCTGCCGTATCCCAGTTCCCTTGTTTCCGGTCGCGAAATCTGCCGTCGGTATTTTCTGGACCTGGTATATGTATTTGGCACATCGCATTCGGTGCTTTTTCGTTCCGACCTGGTTCGTGGCCACGATCCGTTTTTCAACGAAGCGAGCATGCACTCGGATCGGGAGATTTGCGTTGATCTGCTACGCCATTGCGATTTCAGTTTCGTGCATCAGGTTCTAACCTATACGCGTGAGCGAACCGGCTCGTTAACCGAGTGGGTCAGACAGATGAATACCAGCGTCGGCGGTCGGCTCTATGAAGTCGTCACTTTTGGCTCCGATTTCCTTGACGCCAAGGAACTCAAGTTCTGCCGTGATCGACTCATTGCCGAGTACTACAATTATCTTGCCGTGAGTGTCGTGCAGGGTAGACGCGAGCGGGCTTTCTGGGACATCCACAAGAAGAAGCTCGCAGAGGCCGGTGTTCAATTCAGCCGACTACGCGTGGCGGCATCACTCTTAAAGAGAATAGCCAGGGCCGTACTGGATCCGCGAGAGACCGTCGATAAGCTGATGAGAAGAGAATCACCGGGTCAGGAAATCCGCAATCGATGATACTGTAAGATCTTTGGGCGCAGCCCACTGCTACCGCGCCTAGATGGTGGTTCGACGCCGCCGGTGGCGATACCGCCGTGGTTCGCATAAAATCGATTGCATCGGCTCGGCGAAAGCCACCGCGGTGCGCACGCCGGCAAACTTGCCCGCAGGATTTAAGGAGACACGTGAACATCGTGCTCTTCCGCCCCGTCGGCAATACCGTAAACATGGTGCTCACATGAGCCAAGCGGGCAGTTGTCACCTGGCATATCCCGCATTTGGTCGAAAAATGAGTCTAAATTGAGACGCGGCGCACACCGGGAAGCTTTGTATCCGTTAGCGTGGCAGGGCGAAATATGGCAGCAATCCATTACGACGCGAAAATGACCGACGAGGAACGCCGCGCGCGAGTGTACGCTGGCGATCTATTCGTATACTCGCCCCTGCCCGAGTCGCTTGAGCTCGTGGAACTCGGCAAGACCATGCTGTCCGAGGCATTCGGCGAGCGCGACCCCGAACTTGCACAATACTCGATGACGGTGGATGCGTTCGCAACGCTGCTGGGCGAGTTGAAACCCCGCTTCATTCATCATCCCGATTGCAAGCGCCTGCTGCCCGCGATACTTGCAAGGCTCGGTTGCGATCAGCAGAAGACCTATTTCGACGTGCCGCGTATGCGCTCGGCCACCAGCAATGATTATCTGAGCACCGGTATCGCTTATGCGTTTCATCCGCACCGCGATACCTGGTACTCGGCACCGGTCTGTCAGATAAACTTTTGGCTGCCGATTTTCCCGCTGACGACAGATAACTGCATGGCCTTCCATCCTCGCTATTTCTCGCAGGGACTGCGCAACAGCTCCAACACATTCAACTACCAGGAATGGAACCGCTCGAGTCGCTTCAATGCGGCTAAATTCATCGGGGTGGATACGCGGGTGCAGCCTAAGGCGCTAGAGTCGGTCGAACTCGAGCCGGATCTTCGCTTGCTGCCGCCTCCCGGCGGCCTGATCATATTTTCAGCAGCACAGTTGCACTCGACTGTACCAAACACTTCCGGTCGCACCCGTTACAGCTGCGATTTCCGTATCGTGAACGTGGATGACGTTGCAGGACTACGCGGCGCACGAAACGTGGACTCCCGATGCACCGGGACAACGATGGGCGACTATGTGCGCTGCTCTGATCTTGCGCACCTGTCAGCGCAAGTCACAGCGCCCTATGAGGCGGGACCGTACGAGGCGGCGGCTGTCTGACGAAGCCGCGGGTTTACGCCGCCCTGAAATGAGTCATGCAATGCTCAGGGGCCACGCTCAGGGGCAGAAATAGCGCCCGCCCTGCGTACCATAAAACCGCCTTTATGGTTGGCAAAGACTTGCGCCATTTCCTACTTTTCGGCCCCTGTTGATATTACACTCGCCGCGATAGTGGTGCTGTCGCGTCAGCGTCTACGACGCTGCGCGTGGCAAAATCTCCGGCATATTTGAGCTAAAGGTGGCGATCCATCATGAAGTTATTGATCACTGGGACCGAAGGTTACATCGGGTCACGCCTTGCGCCGATCCTGATGGCCCAGGGCTATGAGGTGGTCGGGCTCGACGCTGGGTTTTACCGCGATGGCTGGCTCTATAGCGATGCACAGCGGCTGGCAGTCGTGCCGCGTACGCTGATTAAAGACCTGCGTCACATTACGGCGGAGGACCTGGAAGGGATTGACGCGGTGGTGCATCTGGCGGAGCTATCGAATGATCCGCTCGGCGAGAACCGTCCCGAAGTGACCTATCAGATCAATCATAAAGGGTCGGTCGATCTGGCGCGCATGGCGCGCGCAGCCGGCGTGCGGCGGTTTGTCTACGCCTCTTCGTGCAGTGTGTACGGCCTGGGCTCCGGTGAGTTCCTCAACGAAGAGAGTCCGGTGAACCCGCAGACGGTTTACGCAAAGTGCAAGGTTATGGTGGAGAAGGATCTCAAGTTGATGGCGAGCCCCGACTTCTGTGTAACCGCCTTGCGCAACGCGACGGCATACGGCGCCTCGCCGCGTATGCGCTTCGACATCGTCATCAATGACCTATGCGCATTGGCATGGACCACCAAGCGCATCGTCATGATCAGCGATGGCAGCCCGTGGCGCCCGGTGGTCCATCTGGAAGATATCTGCACCGCTATCCGCTGTGTGCTGGAAGCGCCGGCCGACTCGGTCAACGGCCAGGTCTTCAACGTTGGACAGAACTCAGAGAACTATCGTGTGCGGGAAATCGCCCAGATAATCGCCGAAGTATTTCCGGGCTGCGAGCTGACCACCGGGGCTGCGTCGGGCGACAACCGCAGCTATCGGGTTTCATTCGACAAGATTGCCAAGCAGCTGCCGGCGTTTCGGTGCAACTGGACCGCACGCCTGGGCGCCGAGGAGCTGCGGGCGCGCTTCGAACAGATCGAGATGGAGACGGATACCTATCAATACCGCGCGTTTACGCGGCTGAAGCAGATTCGCTACCTGTCCCGCACGGGACAGATCGATCCCGATTTCTACTGGCGCTGAGCATGCGTTTCGAGCCATTGCCGATCGATGGGGCAATGCTGATACGGATCGAGCCGCAGCCGGATTCTCGAGGATTCTTTGCGCGCACCTACTGCGCTGCAGAATTCGCCGCTCACAGCCTGCCCGTAGCTGCGCTGCAAGCGAGCGTTTCCTATAACGAGCGCCCAGGAACGGTGCGCGGGATGCATTTTCAGTGGCCGCCATCCCGCGAGGCGAAGTTGGTACGATGCCTGCGAGGGCGACTGTGCGATGTTCTGCTCGATCTTCGGCCGCGGTCCCCGAGCTATCTACAGCACATAGCTGTCAATCTGGATGAAGACAACCGCGACGCAGTGTTCATCCCGCACGGGGTTGCGCATGGGTTTCAGACCCTGGTTGCTCGAACGGAAGTGCTGTATCAGATGACTGATGTGTACGCACCGCTACTGGCTGCCGGCTTGCGCTGGAACGATCCGGCGTTCGAAATTCGCTGGCCAATGACTGAAGGCGTCGTAATCTCGGATCGGGATGCCACGTACCCTGATTTCGACCGCGGGCAATATGAGGCGGAACTCAGTTTCCGCGAGGCCGACAGTGGCGTTGCGCGCGCGAGCTGCTGATTGTCCGCGGATGGCAGCGTGACCAGTCCGGCATCAGACGGATCGGCGCTGCGTGCCTTTGCCGCGGAGTTGTACCCGATCTGTCGCAGCATCACCGGCAACGGCGTACGTAAGACACTGGAGCTGATTGGGCGTCGTATTGAGCTTAAAAAGCGCGAGGTCCCCAGCGGGACAACGGTGTTCGATTGGGAAGTGCCGCTGGAATGGAATATCGATGATGCCTATGTTCTCGATGGGCACGGCCGCAAGGTAATCGATTTCAGCGCGCATAATCTGCATATTCTCAACTACTCCGAGCCCGCTCAGCTGACGCTGCCGCTGGCCGAACTGCAGCCGAAGTTGCATTCGCTGCCGGGAAATCCGGAATGGATTCCGTACCGCACCAGCTATTATCGTCGGCAGTGGGGCTTTTGCATGAAGCACCGCGATCTGGCCGCACTACAGCCGGGGAATTATCAAGTTCACATTGATAGTTCGCTCGCAGCGGGGTCATTGACTTACGCTGAATGCGTGCTGCCGGGATCGGTAAAGGACGAAGTACTGTTTTTTACCCACGTCTGCCATCCGTCTCTGGCTAATGACAACACCAGCGGCATGGCGATCGCCACCGCCCTGGCGGGCTGGATCGCGGGGCAGTCGAGGCGGTATAGCTATAGATTCGTGTTCGCGCCGGGAACCATAGGATCGCTCTGTTGGCTCAGGCACAATGAGCAACGCCTCGGGCGCGTTCGGCACGGCCTGGTCCTGGGTCTGTTGGGCGATCCGGCTTCGCTGACCTACAAGTTAAGCCGGCGCGGCGACTGCGAAATCGACCAGGTCGTACCATACGTGCTTCGCAACATGAGTCCACCCGGCGGCACCATTCCTTTTGAGCCCTACGGCTATGACGAACGGCAGCTGTGCTCGCCAGGCTTCAATTTGCCAGTGGGACGACTCACTCGATCGGTCAACGGTGGCTATGCCCAGTATCACACTTCTGCGGATGACTTGAGTCTGATCACGGCGCATCAGTTGGGACAGAGCCTCGAGGTCTGTAAGCGAATCGTTGAAGTGCTCGAAAGTAATCGCCGCTTTGTCAACATGTCGCCCAAAGGTGAGCCGCGGCTGGGCAAGCGCGGGCTATACGGCACGGTTGGCGGGCGTAGCCCGGCCGACCGTGAGCGGGCCATGCTGTGGGTGCTTAATCAATCCGACGGCGCCGCGTCCCTGCTCGATATTGCCGAACGCTCCAGCATGGATTACGCGGATATCCGCATGGCGGGCGATGAATTGCAGTCGGCCGGTTTGCTGGCTGCCGCCCCGGCGGCCGTGGCGCGGCGACGGCGGTCACCAGCAAGATCTCCGGCGCGGAGCCCCCGCGCCGGAAAGCCTAAGAGAAAGGGAGACCGAAAATGAAGGTGGTGCTGTTCTGTGGAGGTCTGGGTACGCGTCTGCGTGAGCATTCCGATACCATCCCTAAACCACTGGCCAACGTGGGTAACCGGCCGATCCTGTGGCACCTGATGCGCTACTACGCGCATTTCGGGCACAAGGATTTCATACTTTGCCTTGGCTATCGGGGCGACATGATCCGAGACTACTTTCTCAACTACTCCGAAGCCATGTCCAATGACTTCACCTTGAGCGACGGCGGAAAGAAGATCGAGCTGCATAGCCGCGACCTTGATGGCTGGCGCATTACCTTCGTGGATACCGGCCTGCACAGCAACATCGGCCAGCGGCTGTTGCGGGTGCGGCAGTACCTGGACGGAGAAGATGTGTTTTTGGCGAACTATTCAGATGGGCTGTCGGATCTTCCCCTCGACCGACACATCGATCAATTTCTTGCGCGCGATGCGATCGCAAGCTTCATCTCGATTCACAGTGCGCAAAGCTTTCATGCGGTGAAAGCCGACGCTGACGGCGTCGTGTCCAATGTCGGGTCGATGCCCGATCAGCAGCTTTGGATCAACGGCGGGTTTTTCGTTCTGCGCTCGCAGATCTTCGACTATATCCGTGAAGGCGAGGAGCTAGTGGAGCAGCCATTTGCGCGTCTGGTCGGTGAGCGAAAGCTGCTGACGTATCCCTGGCAGGGATTCTGGCAGTGCATGGATACATTCAAGGACAAGATTAACTTCGATCGCATGGAGGCGCGCGGAACCTGTCCCTGGATGCTGTGGAATAAAAACCTGGCTCAGGCGCCCAGTCGTCCCTGAGCAGCGACGCCTGATCGTGCGAACCATCGAACTTGGCAAGCGGCGCTCCGGTAAAGCGCGATTACAGATCCTGGCGATCGGCGCGCACTGCGACGATATCGATATTGGATGCGGCGGTGCGACGCTCGCGCTGCTGGCGCGTTACGATGCCGATGTTACCTGGGTCGTGTTCGGTTCCAGCCGCGTACGGGAGCTGGAGTTCCGGGCCAGCGCCAAGCGCTTCCTGCGCCGCGCCAGCAACGCGCGCGTCTTGGTGCATCAGTTCCGCGATGGCTTCTTCCCCGCGCACTACGCTGCGATCAAGGAAGTATTCGAATCACTGAAACAGCTGCCCGATCCCGACCTCGTATTCAGCCACCATCGCTCCGATCTGCATCAGGATCACCGCGTGGTCGCCGAGCTGACCTGGAATACATTTCGTAACCACCTGATATTGGAATACGAAATTCCAAAGTACGAGGGGGGATTGACGACTCCGTCTGCGTATGTGGCACTGAGTCGCGCCCAAGTGGAAAGGAAAGTAACGATCCTTTGGGATTGTTATCGGACACAACATGCGAAACGCTGGTTCACTGCGGAGACTTTCCGCGGCCTTATGCGGCTGCGCGGGATCGAATCCGGGGGCGAGACCGGCTGGGCGGAAGGCTTCCACGTCAGTAAATTTCTGCTGTCGTAGATAGCCGTGCTCGCCGATCCGGCCGGAACATGACTGATCAGGTGGATTGCGTGGTCATTGGAGCCGGAGTCGTGGGTCTTGCCACTGCACGCGCATTGGCTCTGGCGGGCCGCGAGGTTCTGGTGCTGGAGGCGCAGCGGTCGATCGGCATGGAGACCAGCAGCCGGAACTCCGAGGTCATTCATGCCGGCATCTATTATCCGACCGACACCCTCAAGGCGCGCCTGTGCGTGGCCGGACGCAACATGCTGTACGACTACGCAGAAGAGAAGGCCGTCGAATTTCGGCGTGTGGGGAAGCTGATCGTCGCCGTCGCGGCCGAAGAGCTGGGGGCGCTGTCGAAATATGAGGCGCAGGCGAATTCCAACGGTGTCACCGACCTGCGGCGTCTGACTGCTGAGGAAACCCGGCAACTTGAACCCAGCGTTCGATGCGTTGCCGCGGTACTGTCGCCGTCCAGCGGTATCATCGATTCGCACGCCTTGATGCTGGCCTTCCAGGCTGATCTGGAGGCACGCCGCGGCATCGTCGCCTGCAACAGCACGGTCGTGGGCGGCGAGGTCGGGGAGGATCAAGTACTGCTGGAGATTGACGGCGCATCGCGCTTAAGCCTGCGGGCGCGCGCGGTGGTGAACTGCGCCGGACTCGAAGCCCAGGCGGTATCGAGTGCACTCAAGAGCGTGGCACCGCAAAGCATCCCGAAGCGCTTTCTGGCCAAAGGGCATTACTTCTCGTTGACCGGGCGGGCGCCGTTTCAGCACTTGGTTTATCCGATGGCCGATGCCGCGGGGCTCGGCACGCATGTGACTCTGGACCTGGGCGGTAAGGCTCGTTTCGGTCCGGATGTGCAGTGGGTCGATAAAGTGGACTACAGCTTCGACGAATCCCGCAAAGGCGAATTTGTCCGGGCCATCAGACGCTACTATCCGGAGCTGGACGACAGCCGACTGCAGCCGTCATACACCGGCATTCGGCCGAAGATCAGCGGCCCGGGGCAGAGCGCCGCCGATTTCTGTATTCGCGGCCCTGCCGATCATTCTGGCCACGCCTACGTAGCGCTGTATGGGATTGAGTCTCCCGGGCTTACCGCCTCCATGGCCATTGGAGAATACGTGCAGGCTTTATTGGTTCGCCGTGGCGCTTCCCTGCAACACGGTCCACCGGCTTCACTCGATCAGCGCTCATGAAAGAACAACCGCTGAGCCGCTGGGTACACATGTTCGGCACTGGCGTTGTCGACCAGATCGTTCTGTCCGGGGCGAACTTCCTGGTCGGCTTCGCGATGATCCGCTTCACCAGTGATGTCGACTACGGGCAATTCGTACTGGTTCAATCGGCGGTGATACTGCTGACCAGCGCGCAAAGCGCCTGGCTGGCGCCGCTGTGCGCGATCATTCCGTCCAAAGCGCCCGATGTGCGCAAAGTCATGATCGGCGCCATCGAAACCAGTCAAACGCGTTTCGTGCGCAGATTGGTATTGGCGGCGTTGGCGGTTCCGGTTGTTGGCTGGCTCGCTGGCGCATGGAGTGGAGTGGTCGCGTTCGTCAGCGAAGGCGCCGTTCTCGCTTCGTGGGTGGCGCTGCAGAGAGAATATCTGCGCAGCGTGCTGGTCATGTATTCCCGGCCGCAATCGATGCTGCGTGCGGATCTGGTCTACACCATCGTGCTGCTGCCGGCGATCGCGTTCGCGGTGTTCGGGGCCAAATTCCATTCGATCTGGGCGGTGGCTGCTCTGATCGTTGCCGGCTGGGCCGGCGGTAGAGCCGCGTACCGTTCGGTCGCGGCCGATCCGGGCTGGGTGTCCGCCGATGCGGGTCCATACTGGCGCGAGATGCGGCCGCTGGCCATCTGGTCGGCCACCGGCGCGGTCACCTATTGGCTACTGGCGCAAAGCTACAACTATGTACTTGCGACCCGGCTTGATTTCACCGCGGTGATCAACGTCAATGCCGCGCGCCTGGTGATGGTGCCGGTCATCGTATTTACCATGGGCATCAACAACCTGATGCTGCCGGTGGCCGCAAATTGGCTGGCTCAATTCGGGCTGCACCAGCTGATGCGACGACTGGCCTGGCTGACGCTGGCGATCGTGGGGCTGGACGCGATCTATTTTGCCTTCGCGTGGATTTTCCGCGGCTGGCTGATCAGCGACTTACTGCACAAGACCATTGCCGATCGCGACCGGCTGCTCATCATGTGGGGGGCCGTGTCGCTGATCTTCCTGTTCCGCGAGGTATTGCAGGCCGCGCTTTTCGCGCTAAGACGTGTAAAATCAATGGCTTGGCTAATCGCGTTCAGTGCCGTGGTATCGGTGTTGACCACCTGGTTCGGGATCCGCCGCTGGGGTGCCGTCGCCGCATTGAACGGCCAGGTTGCCGGCGAATGTGTGAATTTGCTGGGTCTGAGCCTGCTGCTGTGGAGGCAGGCGAAGCGCGTGCAATCGAACTAGTAAGCCTTGTCGTCGCCGAACACCTTCAGCACCGTGCGCAGCATGATCTTCACATCCAGCAGCGGCGACCAGCCGCGCAGGTATTCCAGGTCAAGCTTGATGCGCGCTTCCATGTCCTCCAGTTTCGAGGTCTCGCCGCGCGCACCATTGATCTGCGCCAGGCCGGTGATGCCCGGTCTGACTTTGTGACGCACCATGTAGCCCTTGATGAGCGTACGGTACTGCTCGTTATGCGCCACGGCGTGCGGGCGCGGCCCCACCAGGCTCATCCGGCCCTGCAGCACGTTGATGAACTGCGGCAGCTCATCGAGCGAATAGCGCCGCAGGAAGCGCCCGATCGTCGTGATGCGGTTGTCGACGCGCGACGCCTGGGCGATCTGCGCACCGTCCTCGGTCACGTTCATGGTGCGAAACTTGTAGACCGTGATCTCGTGACCGTCGAGTCCATAACGGCGCTGCCGGAAGATGGCCGGTCCAGGCGAGGACAGTTTCACCAGCAGCGCAATCACCAGCAGCAGCGGTAACGCGCAGATCAGGAAACTGAGCGACACGCCGATATCGATCAAGCGCTTGGTCAGGCCGCGATAGCCGTAGAACGGCGTCTCGCACATCGCTACCACCGGGATGCCGTTGAGCTCGCCGGAGCGCGCCTGAATCAGGTCGAACACGAAGATATCGGGCACGTAGTAGATCGAGGCGGTGGTATCGCGCAGATCATCAAGCAGATCCAGCACCCGTTTGATGTGCCGAACCGGCAGCGCGATGAAGATCACATCGATATTACTCTCCTTGGCAAATGCGGCCAGATCCGACAAGCGTCCGACCAGGCGCGTGTCGGCCTCCATATTCAAACGGTCGGATCCCCGGTCGTCGAAAAACCCCTCGACTTGCAGTCGCAGGGCGCGGTTGTCATCGAGCGTGCGTGCCAGTGCCAGGCTACTGCTGTTGTAGCCGGCAAATATCACCTTGCGGCTGCCGACCGCGCTTGCCACGACGCGCCGCATGATCTGGCCGACCGACAGCGTGCTGATGATCATCGCGACCGGCGTGAGCAACGCCCAGGCCTGAAACGCGTGGCGCGGATAGGCGTCGAGCGCGTTGGCGAAGCGTCCTATGATCAGCAGTACAGCCAGCAACAGCACCCAACGCAGCACCACGGCGGTGGAAGCGGCCAACGGTCGCCACGCCAGCTGTTCGCTCAGGTCGCGCGGCGGATGTGTCAGCACCAGGAACTGCAGCACGATGACCACGGCCAGGCCCGAGGGCGAATGCTCGAGCGACAGCGGCCAGACCTGCATCACGATGAACAGCGACACCAATGCCACCAGGGGTGCCGTCAGCGTCTGCACCACCACCATGAAGGCGATCAGGATGCTGCGGTTGATGAGTACCGGTTCAGTCATTGCTCATTCCGGTCGATCAAATCGGGCGCGCCTGCCGTACGCCGGGCGCGCGTCGCGTGGACCTGCGTGTTTGAACTCATATGAGCTCTGCGCTCTGATTCCAGTCTCCTTACATATGCGGCCAAAGGCGTGGCCGCCAGTGTCTGCGGTGCCGCTGCCGGTCCGGCGTGACAGTAGCAGACGGGCAATGCTCAAATTATGCCAATTGTGGAAAATATTTGTGTAAATCAGCAACTTATTCTCGGTCGATATGTGATGGAATCGAATTGAGCCAATGCTCAAATCGCGCAATTGGTGCATTCGATGGCGCCGCTCCTTCCCTGGCCGCCGGCGCGCACTGCGCGCCTTGTATAGAATCGCCGGTCCCGATTCTAGGATGCCGCTCACCGCAGAATGAGACCCATGTCACGCCCCGCGAAATCGGCCAACCCGCCGGCGCCCATGAGCGTGCCGCTGCTCGATCTGAAACAGCAATATCAGCCGCTGGCCGCCGAGATCATCCCCGTCCTGGAGAGCATTTGCGCGACCCAGCAGTTCATCCTCGGCCGCTACGTGCTCGAGTTCGAGCAGGCGGCCGCAAGCTATTGCCGCTGCACGCACACCGTGGGCGTCTCATCAGGCACCGATGCGCTGCTACTGGCTTTGATGACCCTCGGGGTGGGCGCCGGCGATGAGGTGATCACCACCCCGTTCACGTTCTTCGCCACCGCCGGCACCATCGCGCGCGCCGGCGCACGACCGGTGTTCTGCGATATCGAGCGGGATAGTTTCAATCTGGATCCGGCCGCGGTGCGTGATTTCCTGGAGCGACAGTGCGAGCGGCACGCCGGCCGGTTGATCAACCGCGTCAGCGGCGCCTGGGTGCGGGCGCTGATGCCGGTGCATCTGTACGGCCAGTGCGCCGACATGGTGGCCCTGCTGGAGCTTGCCCGTGAGTTCGACCTGAAGGTCATCGAGGACGCAGCGCAGGCGATTGGGGCGGACTTGGTCGATGGCAGGCGCGCCGGCAGCATGGGCGACATCGGCTGCCTGTCGTTCTTCCCGACCAAGAACCTGGGCGCCTTTGGCGACGCAGGCATGTGTACCACTCAGGATGCTGAGCTCGCCGAGCGCATGCGGGTACTGCGCGTCCACGGCGGCAAACCCAAGTACTACCATCATTTCATCGGCGGCAACTTCCGGCTCGATGAGATTCAGGCCGCGGTGCTCGCAATCAAGCTGCGCCGGCTCGACGAGTGGACCGCGGCTCGGGCGCGTAATGCCGCGTGCTACCAGGTGGCGTTTGCCCGCAGCGGGCTGGCGGACCGGATTCAGGCGCCGGCGACGACCGCCGGCTACCGGCACATCTGGAATCAGTACGTGATCCGCGCGCCGCGGCGCGATGAGCTCAGGCAGTTCCTCGGCCAGCACGGCGTGGGCACGGAAATCTATTATCCGGTGCCGCTGCATCTTCAGCAGTGCTTCGCGTACCTCGGTTACGCCGCCGAAGATTTTCCGATTGCGGTGACGGCGGCGCGCGAAGTGCTGGCGTTGCCGATCTTCTCCGAACTCGAGCCGCGACAGATCGAGTACGTGGTGGATCGGATCGCGGCGTTCTACGACTGAAGGGTGGATGCGGCGGCCGCGGCTTGCCGCACGCTACCTGGCCTTGAAGTCGTCGGGCACCAGCTGGTGGCGGCCGAGCAGCTTGTAGAAATCAGTGCGATTGCGCTTGGCGAGCCGCGCCGCCTGGCTGACGTTGCCGCTGGTGATCTGCAGAATCTGTGACAGGTAGCTGCGGGTAAATTCCTCCCGCGCCTCGTCGAACGAGGGCAGCTTGCTGCCGTGAGTTCCACCCAGCGACTGCTGCACCAGTTCCACCGGAATGATCGGTGTCTGCGACAGGGCCACGTTCTGGCGCACCACGTTCTGCAGCTGGCGCACGTTGCCAGGCCAGTCGCTGGTGGCGAGCAGCTCCACCGCTTCCGGGGCGTAGATCTTGTGGCTGCCGCTGTCGCGGGTGATCCCGGCCAGGAAATGCGCCACCAGCAGCGCTATATCCTCGCGCCGCCGGTTGAGCGACGGCATCTCGATGTGGACGATGTTCAGGCGGTAGTAAAGATCCTCGCGGAACTGACCGCCGGCAATCAGGCGCAACAGATCGCTGTGGGTGGAGGAAATCAGGCGCACATTGGTCGGGATCGCCTGCGTACTGCCCATCGGGCGGATCAGGTTTTCCTGCAGCACGCGCAGCAGCTGCACTTGCAGCCGCATTGGCATGCTGCCGATCTCGCCGAGCAGCAGCGTACTGCCCTCGGCGCCCTGGAACAGGCCGCGATGTTCGCTGGTGGCACCGCTGAAGGCGCCCTTGGCGTGACCGAACAGCTCACTTTCGAGCGTGTTCTCGTCCATGGCGCTGCAATCGATGGATACGAAGGGGCGATTGCGGCGCGGGCTCGCCTTGTGGATTGCGCGCGCCAGCAGTTCCTTGCCGGTGCCGCTCTCCCCGGTGATCAGCACGCGCGCATCGGTACCCGCGACCATGTGGGCCTGGGCCAGCTTTTCCTCCATCAGCGGACTGCGAGTAACGAAATCGGCGCGCCAATCCTGATCGGTATCGATGAAGCCGGAGATCTTGAGCGCCTTTTGTACCTGGTCGAGCAGCTCCTGCTTCTCGACCGGCTTGGTCAGGAAGCCGAAGGCTCCCATCTGCGTGGCCTGCACCGCATCCGGAATAGTGCCGTGCGCCGT
>Ga0302180_10001538_pt1 | contig 18397 bp, 12 predicted proteins | sample I_Palsa_E3_2_FD_200575 | JGI IMG/M metagenome (GOLD analysis project Ga0302180, IMG submission 200575) | Peat permafrost microbial communities from Stordalen Mire near Abisko, Sweden - I_Palsa_E3_2 | ecosystem: Environmental > Terrestrial > Soil > Palsa > Peat permafrost | place: Sweden... | reverse complement strand
CACGGGATTTTCGTGGGATCCCACGGACCTTCGGGCAATCTTCGGGTCATTTTCTGAGACGTCCGTCGAGACCGGTTGAAACCCTTCGGACACTCCGGTTTCCAAGCCCATAGAAGACACAAATGGAAGCACTCGTGACCCGACGATTTCGCATCAGATTCCCGATGTGCGGGGTACGCCATGACTAGTCCTTCAGCTTTGTGCTGCTCTCCTACATACTGATTCTTAAGTCCGAGGTCGCCTACGAAGCACCGGGCCGAGAGGCGGTGAGCACCAGAATCATCCGAGGCACCGCGATATCTCAGTATTGACTGGCGTTCGGCACGTGTGCCGGGCACAGGTCCCAACCGTCGCCATGAACCCATCCAGGCGTCGTCACGAGAGATCGCACCGATTCATGGACTTCAGCACTCCCGGGAGCCTCCCGGATCAACTCGTCCGCATAGACCAAGCAGTCCGGATTGTCACACCAGATCCGTTCAATGTACGACGTCGACATTTAGCCCTCCTACGCTCCGTCCAGTTTGATATCGCATCCGGATGCGCCCAATTGATGTCCCTGAGCCATCTGGGGGGCGGAATTCCACTATGCGGAACCGTACGGCCCATTGAGGCTTCCTCGAATCCCTCAATTCGCGTAGTCAGGAAGTTACGGGTCGCGCACGGTGCCAGCTCGCACAGAGGTCAAGACGCCGTGCTGTCTGGTTCTTCCAAAGCACCTTGAACAGTCCATAATTCACTGAACCGCCCGTTCCCGGGCTTTGCTGCTACTGCTGCGACAAATTCGTAGGGCGCTCGTACTGCAACTTACCCCTGGGGCTCGATCAGAGCCTGACCGGCGGAATGGGGCTCAACTAACCCTTATTCGGCTCGACGTAGGCTTCAGGATGGCGGCGATCGAACTCAGCCATTTCCATCTCAGATCAATTCCACGGCGGGATCGCCACCGGATTGCGTTAGCTATCTCTGGTGCTCGACAGCACTCGCACGCGATCGGAGACTATGAGGTCCACGTGACTCGACGAGCAGAATTCCGGCTTACCTTGCCGGTATGGCCCTGACATTCAGGGTCGCAAAGGGTTGAGCGCTCCGGCGCTTGACGGAGACCAGCGATCGACTCGACATCCGGGGGCCGTGGTGCGACTAGAAACTGCTGCGATCTTCGCCATGCCGAAGCCTCCGGTCTGATCCGGACTCTGCAATCTCAATGGAGGATCACACATGACCAGCTTTGACCCAAAGCCGACTACAACTGACGCCGGCATCCCGGTCGAGAGCGACGAACACTCGCTGACGGTCGGTTCTGACGGGCCGATTCTGTTGCACGATCACTACGCCATCGAACAGATGGCTCAGTGGAATCGCGAGCGGGTGCCCGAGCGTCAGCCCCACGCCAAGGGCGGTGGGGCATTTGGCCGGTTCGAGGTCACCGGCGATGTCAACGCCTACACCAAGGCCGCACTGTTCCAGCCCGGAACGACCACAGACTTGGTCGTCAGGTTCTCCACCGTGGCGGGAGAGCGGGGTAGCCCCGACACGTGGCGTGACCCACGGGGCTTCGCCATCAAGTTCTATACGACCGAGGGTAACTACGACATGGTCGGCAACAACACCCCAGTTTTCTTCATTCGCGACCCGATGAAGTTTCAGCACTTCATTCGCTCCCAGAAGCGCCGGGTTGACAACAATCTGCGCGACCATGACATGCAGTGGGACTTTTGGACTCTGTCTCCGGAATCGGCGCACCAGGTGGCCTATCTGATGGGTGACCGCGGCATCCCGAGGACGTGGCGGCACATGAACGGTTACGGCTCGCACACCTATATGTGGGTCAACGCTTGGGGTGAGAAGTCCTGGGTCAAGTACCACTTCATCAGCGACCAGGGTGTTGAGTGCCTGACTCAGGAAGAGGCTGACCGCTTGGCCTCCACCGACGGCGATTACCACACCCGTGACCTGTTCGAAGCCATCGGGCGGTGTGATCACCCCCGCTGGACGCTCAAGGTGCAGATCATGCCGTTCGGGGAGGCCACAAACTACCGCTTCAACCCGTTCGACCTGACCAAAGTTTGGCCGCACTCGGACTATCCGCTGCTCGAGGTAGGCCGGATGACGCTCGACCGCAACCCGACGGACTACCACTCCGAGATGGAGCAGCTGGCCGTCGAGCCCAGCAACATGGTGCCGGGAATCGGGCCGAGTCCGGACAAGATGCTGCTGGGCCGGATGTTCTCCTACCCGGACGCCCATCGCCACCGCATCGGCGTGAACTACAACCAGCTCCCGGTGAACGCGCCCGTTTCGCCTGTGAACAGCTACAGCAAGGACGGGGCGATGCGTTACACCAAGGTGTCCGACCCGGTATACGCGCCGAACTCCAAGGGTGGCCCACAAGCCGATACCGGTCGATACGGCGAACCGGCCGGCTGGCACGCCGAAGGGGAGATGGTGCGCGCCGCCTACACCCTTCATGAGGAGGATGACGACTGGGGACAGGCCGGCACGCTCGTTCGGGAGGTCATGGACGAGGCAGAACGTGATCGGCTGGTCGACAACATCGTGGACCACCTGCTCGACGGTGTCACGGCGCCGGTGCTCCAACGCGCCTTCGAGTATTGGCGCGAGGTGGACCAGGTCACCGGAGACCGGATCGAGGCTGCGACGCTCGAGAGGCGTCACAGCGAACCAGGCGTTAGCAAATAAACGTGAATGCGAGTGGGCAACCGACTGGGACTACGAAGCTTCAGATAAGGCGACTTATAGAAATGCAGTCTAACCCCGACCCGAGGACCGAGCATATGAGGTCGACTTCGAGAGATGACTCGGATGTTGTGTGCCGGGCCTTGCACATCGCCTCGTGCGCTGTGCAGCTCCACATTGCCTGGCATTCGGGCGTCATCAGTTCAAGAGCGGCAATGGACGCGCTTGGACGAGAACTTCAGCTCCAATCTCGCAGTGCGCCAGGGCCAAATGACCAAGGAGGTCGGCAGATGGTGACCTCAAGTCGTGAGGCCGGGATGGACCCATGGGGATGGGTGGGATTTTCCCCCGCACCAAGCATCTGTTCAAGTCTTGCCTGATTCCGGTCCGCTGCGTCCGTCAGCGCGGTGTGGTTCATAGTTACGTCGCGTCGACTCGCGCAGCTCGAGGTGGGTCAGCAACGGTTGCCACCCAAGCGCATGATGGCCTAACGGAGACTCGTGCCAGGTTTCCTGTTGGATGACCAGGGGGTGGTCTGGTCTGAATCCTGGTTGAAGTCAGATCGCCTCGCAAGGCGGTTCTCTGAGGCGTCGACCATCGTTACGGTCCCGCACAGGCAAATTAACGAGCTGGGGCTCACGGATTCGGAGGCATGTCAGCTCTGTGTCAATGGTCGACACGATGTTCACCGAGTTGCTTTGGCTAGATGGGTCCGATGACAGCAGCGCTATGGGTGCAACACGACGGGGAGGGTTCGCACAGCGTTCTCGGATTCTCCAGAGAAGGTCATCGATCATCGGAGCACAGAGCACCGTGTGGGACTGCGGGCGGTACGATTCTTGAGCCGATTCGAGGGACCCGTGAACTACGAGATCTGGGGGACTCGAAGCGATTCGCTCGGTCTTACTCTCTGGTTACGACCTATGAGTTCAAGCAAAAAGAATATTAGATGGCTCTGGTCGAAATGAGTGGTCCCAGGACGTGGACTGAGTTGATCTGTCGATCGTCGTGAACCAACTCGGAAGGGCGGCGTCGCCGTCGCGCAATACATACGAAATCCCCAACCAGTTTCACTACTAGGAGGTCATTACCGTGTCCGGACCCACCCCCGTGCTTGAACCGGCGGCACAAGCGTTCGTCGAATCGACCGCGAACCCGCCGCACCTCCCCGATCTGGGACCAGTAGAGGGCCGCAAGACCGTGGATTCTGTCCAGGACGGAGATATCCCCTCCCCCAAAGCGGACATTGAAGATCTAACGATCTCGGGCGGACCGGGAGGCAGCATCTCTATCAAGGTCTATCGCCCGGCCGGCGTCAGCAGCGATCTCCCGGTTTTGCTGTTTACCCACGGAGCGGGTTGGGTGTTTGGTGATGCTCACACACACGACCGACTCGTTCGAGAGCTCACGGTACGGGCCGACGCCGCCACCGTTTTCGTGAACTATGGGCTGTCACCGGAGAACCGCTACCCATCGGCCCTGGAAGAGATTTACTCCGCGCTGGAGTGGATTGCTGCTGAGGGTGCCGCGCACGGCTTGGATGCGACACGCATTGCCGTTTCGGGGGACTCGGTCGGAGGCAACATGACAGCCGCGCTGACCATCATGGCTAAGCAGCGCGGGGGTCCTCGTATCTGCGCCCAGCTTTTGTACTACCCAGTGACCGACGCCAACTTTGAGACGGGGTCGTACAACCAGTTCGAGACTGACTACTGGCTGCGACGCGCGGACATGCAGTGGTACTGGAATCAGTACATTCCTGAAGAGGCTCAGCGGGCCGAAATCACGGCCTCCCCTCTGCGTGCCACCCTGGAGGACTTGGCGGGTCTGCCACCGGCGCTCATCATTGTCGGAGAAGCCGATGTCCTGCGGGACGAAGGCGAGGCCTACGCAGCCAAGCTTCGATCAGCGGGTGTCGAAGTCACGGCGGTGCGCTATCAGGGGATCATCCATGACTTCGTCATGATCAACGCTCTCCGAGACACCCATGCCGCTAAAGCTGCGACAGCACAGGGCGGCCAGTTCCTCCACGACGCATTGCACGTTTGATCCACTAACTAAGCCAAGGAGCGTTAGAAATGGCAAAATCATCCCCCACGGTCGTGCTGGTGCATGGAGCGTTCGCTGATGCATCGAGCTTCGCGCAGGTCATACCGGAACTGCTCAGCGAGGGGCTCTCAGTGGTCGCGCCGGCTGTTCCGAATCGGACCCTATCTGGCGACGCGGCCTACGTCGCTTCGGTGATCCGTCAGATCGACGGGCCGGTGGTGCTGGTCGGGCACTCCTACGGTGGGGCAGTGATTACCGTCGCTGGAGTAGAAGGCAACGTGAAAGCGCTGGTGTACTTGTCGGCTTATGCGTTAGAAGAAAACGAGAGTCTGGGACAGCTTCAGGGAAAGTTTCCCGATTCGCCACTGGCGGCGGCTCTCGTGTACACGCCCTTCCCGATTGAGGGCTCAGCGGAGAATGGAACTGATGTCTCAGTCGACGTCGAGAAGTTCCCGTACATCTTCGCCGGAGACGTGGATCCCGATTTAGCCAAGGTGCTTGCGGTTTCGCAGAGGCCGCTTGCGGCGGCTGCATTCACCGAGGGCGCGTCGGTTGCGGCGTGGAAGACAAAGCCCAGCTGGGGGTCCGTCTCAATCAATGACCGAACCATCAATCCAGATGTCGAGCGATTTGGGTACTCACGGGCCGGAATGACGACGATTGAGGTGGAGTCTTCACACCTCGTGATGCTCTCTCACCCAAAGGAAGTAACCGATCTCATCCGGGAGGCAATTGCGGCCGTGCAACCGTAAGCAGCGTTCGCAGGGATTGTCTATCGAGTTCACTGCACTGTCAGCACCTAGCTGCCTGATGAACTTGGTGCAAATCATGGCAGCGCACAACTCAGCTTGGCTTACGCCGAGGACAACTCCTCGCTCACTAGTGAGGGCGATCGATTAGGAGTCGTCTCGGTGGGTGCCCTCCTGATAGGGGGTACCAACTTCGGCCACCCGAATTGACCGAACCCCAGAAAGTCTGGACTGAAGGCATGGTCTAAACGCCGGCGGGATTCGAGGATGGAGCGTCGAGCGTCAGGATCACATCACACCACCGCACGATGGAATGTCTCCAACAGTTCAGTGCAGGCAACCGGTTAGGGCCCGACGTCGATTCGAGATCCGCGTCGAATCATGACCGCCCATTTAGGGGCGCACGAAAAGGCTGGCGCCGGAGCAGACTACGAGACTTAGGGGATACAAGGAGCCATGACTTTTGTCAGAGTGGAAGTGCATGACTTTTTCTGCGGCCAACTCATTCGATATCGCGGAAAGGAACGCAAGTGCGAGACATTGGAAACCCATTGGCCGCCGGTACTCGGAGGTCAGTGATGGTTGCCGCCGGAGATCCGCTGTTGAAAATGAGATCTGGGCAGAGGCCATGGCGGAGGTGGTCGCTCATCTGGTGACGGCTCATTCGGTGCTCGGGGAGCTGGTGCCGCAAAACCCACAAGCACCTGTCGCGCTGGGATCGTACGACATGGCTTCCCAAGGCGTATCTGTCGCTCTCGTGGCCCTTGGCGAGTGCAGCGCCTCGGCTTCCTGGTCCGATCCCGAGAGTTCCGAGCACCGAGAATCCAGCTTGTCGGCAGCGTCGAGCTGGCGAGACCCTTTTCATCACGCCGCCGGTTTGGATACGCCAGTTGAGTTGAGCAGCGCCAACTCGGCTTCACACGCTCGCAAGAAGCCAGTCCGAGTTTCAGATCGTTGAGGACTGTGGGTATGAACACTTGGTTGCGATCTGTGGGAGCGCTTGTGGTTTTCTCACTGGTCGTATGTGGAAGTGCCCAGAGTGGAGCGGATCCACCAAAATCGACCTACTTAAGTACACCTATCACGATTGGCGGTATGGACTCGCTGAGCAACCCGGAATACTCAGCGCCAGAGACGCGATCGGGAATCGACGCAGCAATCGGCGATATCAATTCGCATGGCGGTATTGATCGTCGACCGCTTAGGCTCGACTTTTGCGACACCGACTTCAACGCTAACCTTGAGCTGAGCTGCACTGAGAGGTTAATAGCAAGTCACGTAGCCGCTGTAGTCGCTCCGAGTATCCTTGCTGATCCATCCGGCCGGGAGTATTCGTTAGCAGCCTCAGCAAAGATGCCGATCATTGGTTCGCAGGGGCTCTCTTCAGCGGAGCTACAATCCAAGGTCGTTTTTCCTCTTTCTAGCGGGATCCCTGGTTGGTTCTACGGTGTCGTGGCAGCCTTAATTGACAAGGGAGATAAGCGAATAGCCGTCATAACCGACCCAAATCCATCCTCTCAATTCGCGGGCAATTTGACTGATGCCGCAATTGAGTCGGCCGGGCTCACTCCTGTGCATACGATCACGGCAGATGTGGCATCGGATCCGACTCTTTCGAGCGCCGTCGCCAGGGCTGTTCAAGGTGCGGATGGAATCGCCATTGTTTCGGGCCCAAACATCGTTCCACGAATCGTCACCGGCATCAGAGAAACGTCATTCGCTGGCAATATTTCATCAACCTCGGCGCTCTTTCCGTCACAGATACTCCAAGCGCTCGGTTCGGCTGCCAATGGAATATTACTGGATAGCCAGACGGCATTGCCGACCGATACCAGCAATCCAGGAGTTGCCAGGTTCCTCGCTGATATGAAGAGATATGAGCCTGGAGCGCGGATCGACTCCCAATCAATAACTTCTTGGACGGCTACGATGCTGTTTGCCGCCGTGACAAGGCGCACTCATGCGACGAACAGCACGGCGGTCCTTCGTGCGTTCAATTTCCTTGATACGCCGGTGGTCCTCGGAACGATTGCTCCTTACAGAGTCGTCGGCCAGAAGTCTCCTCTTCCGAAACTCTATCCTCGTATCTTCAATGCAACGATCGCTGTCGGAACAATTGAGGGCGGGAAGGTGGTTGCGAATGGTACTGGCTTCTCCGATCCGTTCACGAGTCTCTCGAGTTTGGAACATTCATAAGAATCCGTCAGCTCTTCGGTTGAGCGAAGCCCGTCTCACATGAGTGGCGTCCAGTGGGTCGCAGAGATCTATACATCTTGCTGGCCGTGGTCTATGCCTCAGCGAGTGTCCGCGCGGTTAGTTAAGTGACTACCCCGCAGAGCGACGCTGGCACCCACCGACCTCCAGTATTGGAGTCAGTAAATATCACGGCTGGGTATGAGGGCTCTCCTGCGGTGTCAGACATCAACCTTGAGGTGCGTTCAGGAGAGATAGTGGCACTCTTCGGAGCGAATGGTGCCGGAAAGAGCACCACAATATTGGCGCTCGCGGGGGTTATTCCGTCGATGCAGGGCCATCGGAGGTGGCGCGGAAACCCGACAACCTCCCCCCTGCATCGATTGGCACGCGATGGCCTCATGCTCGTACCAGAGGGTGGATCGGTGATAACAGCGCTCTCGGCAAGAGCAAATCTCCAGATCGGTCGCGGGGGAATTAAAGCTGCGCTCGAATATTTCCCGGAGCTTGAGGCGCTCTTGGAAAGGCCCGCTGGACTTTTGTCTGGAGGTGAACAACGAATGCTCGTCCTGGCTCGTGCTCTAGCCGGCGAACCTCGGGCGCTGCTAGTAGATGAGCTATCGCTCGGCTTAGCCCCAATCGTTGTTGACAGTCTGTACGTTGCGCTGCGTCAGGCCGCTACGAGTAAGGGTATCGCTGTATTACTAGTCGAGCAGCAGGCGAGACGTGCACTGTCCATCACTGATCGTTGGTATCTGCTATCTGGTGGAACCATCACAGGAGAGGGCGATCGACGTACGACGATCGGCGAACTCGAACTCGCTTATCTCGCGAGTATGACCCACCAAAGAAACGGTTCCGATCTCTCCGAAATAATTCCGCTGCCTGTGGGCGGCGTCATTCAGAGTTATCGCGGCCGATAGAACACGATCCGATGCCGGCCTTCATCTCAACAGCCGAGTGGCGGTGAGCCTCGCGCATGCAGATTCTAGTATTCGGAGTGCTGGGACTCGCTAGTGGTGCGATTTACGCCCTTCTTGGGCAAGGCATTGTTCTTATCTATCGAGGTTCTGGTCTTCTAAATTTCGCACAAGGTGCGATGGCAATGGTGGGGGGATACACCTATTACGAGGTAGGTGTCAGGCTTGGTGCTCCACTCGGTGTCGGGTTTTTGACTGCGGTCATTGTCAGTGCGATCTTGGGAGCAGGCATCCACCTCGTCATCTTGCGCCCTATGCATGGCGCTTCGAGTCTGTCCAAGGTGATCGCAACGCTTGGCGTACTCATTACTGTTCAGTCGTTGGCATACTTGCTTTTCGGACCATATCCGATCGCAGTGCCGTCACTCTTGCCCAAGTACACGCTTCATCTATTTTCCCCAGACGCGCTAATTGGCCTCGATTCCGTGATCACCCTTGGGATCGGCTTCTGCATCACACTTGCACTTACGCTCATTTATGGCAGAACTTCGTTCGGTCGAATCACCAGTGCGGTCGCAGAGAACGAACTAGTAGCGACGAGCTTAGGTCATTCCCCGTGCATGGTGGCTACCGTCAACTGGGCTCTCGGCTCGGCACTAGCGGGTCTGGCCGGTGCTCTCATCGTTCCGCAGATCTACGTCGACCCTTCCACACTTGTGCTCCTCATCATCCCCTCCATGTCAGCGGCGCTGGTCGGAAAGTTTTCCTCTTTCCCTTTGACCTTTGCAGCAGCAATTGCTTTTGGGGTTGCCAACTCCGAACTCCTCCGCTTCGTAGGCCAGCCCGGGTGGTCGATGGCTGTACCATTCGTCGCGGTTGTCACCGTGCTGCTCATTCGAGGGAGCGGCATACCACTTCGGAGCCACATCCGAGATCGGCTACCTGCGGTTGGCTCGGGACTTGTGAGGCCAGTGCCGGTAGTTCTCGCTTACGGCGCGGCTAGCTTGATCGTCTTTTCTCTGGGTCCAGCCTGGTCACTTTCGGTCGTGACAACCGTCTCATTCGCGATTATCTGTCTATCAGTCGTTGTGGTTACAGGCTACGCTGGCCAACTGTCCCTGGCGCAAGCAGTATTCGCCGGTGTCGGAGCTCTTTTTGCCGCCAAGCTCGCCGACCACGTGCCGTTCTTATTTGCGCTTTTAATCGCGACGGCCATCACGACTGCGATCGGTGTCGTTGTTGGCGCACCGGCCGTGCGAACTCGTGGTGCCGCGTTAGCGATCGTCACACTTGGACTTGGTGGCGTGCTGGCTGATTTGGTACTCGGAAACACCGGATATACCGGCGGAGATGCGGGCCTGACTGTTCCGGTTCCCCATCTGTTCGGATGGAATATCGATCCACTGACACACACCTCTCGATACGCGTTCGTTGTGTTGACCGTGTTGGTCTTGCTCTGTGTCGGCGTAGCTAACTTGAGACGGGGTGCCAGCGGACGCCGGCTTCTTGCTGTGCGGTCAAACGAGCGTGCCGCCGTGGCGCTCGGGGTGCGGACGGGAAGCACAAAGCTCTACGCGTTTGGTCTCGCTGCTGCGATCGCAAGCATTGGCGGCATTCTATTAGCCTTTTCCCAAACCGCAGTAGAAGTTAACGGCTCGTCTTCGACGTTTACCGTCTTCATGTGCGTCGTCGTTGTAGGGGTGACAGTCGTCGGTGGCGTCGGTTCGATCGGCGGGGCACTCTTGGGTTCTCTTCTGATCTCCGACGGCGTCGCAACGCAACTGTTGGGCGGAGTGTCATCGATCAATGAGTATCTTGCTCTTGCTGGAGGAGTGCTGCTCATAGTGACGCTCATCTTCAACCAAGACGGAACGTTCGACACGACGCGCAGGGCGCTAGGACGGATCTCCATACTGGTCAAAGAGCGGACCCTCGGGAGAGAGCGTGGCATGACTCATAAGCGACCTATCAGCGCGGTGGTCAACAGTGCTCCCAGTTCATGTCCCACCATTGTTCCGCTCAATCTTCGCGTCCGTGACCTGTCTGTTACGTTCGGCGGCCTTTGTGCACTTGATCGGGTATCGTTCGAAGTTTGCCCGGGACAGATCCATGGGATTATCGGACCAAATGGTGCGGGAAAGTCAACATTTGTTGATGCAGTAACGGGTTTTGAGCGTGCAAGCTCAGGTTCCGTGAAACTCGGAGATCAAGAAATTGGTGGTTGGATCGCCCGACGTCGTGCCAGCGGTGGCCTTGCAAGGACATTTCAGTCGCTTGAGCTCTTCGACGAGTTGACTGTGGTCGAACACCTCGCAGTAGCTTCCGATCGAACTCCTTGGTACAGGTACCTGACAGATCTCTTCCATCCGGGTCGCATTGAACTCGGTCCGGCGTCACTTGAGGCATTGCGGATCTGCGCGCTGACCAACGTTCGGAACCATCGACCGGGAGAACTTTCATTCGGGCGTAGGAAAATGATAGCGATCGCACGCGCCGTTGCCTCAGCGCCGTCCGTACTTCTCCTCGACGAGCCTGCAGCGGGCCTTAACGACTTCGAGGCTGCCGATCTGGCTCAACTCCTACGCCGATTGGCGAAAAGCTGGGGAATGGGTATTTTAATCATCGAGCACAATATTGACATAGTCATGCAGGTGAGTGACTTGATCACAGTTCTGGCGAACGGTCGCACCATTCGAGTCGGAACACCAGCCGAGATCGCAAATGATCCTGCAGTTCGCGACGCCTACCTTGGCATCCCTTCCTCCTTGACGGGATCAGAGTTGGAAGAGCTTGGGTAGGTGCGTCGCGATGGTCGGTACTTCGAGTTTTCTAAATCCCCTGTGCAGGCACTGGCTGCGATCGGCACTCGCATTCACTGGATCAGATCAGGTTCTCACTAGTAGTGCGCGACACCACGCGCGATTGACCCCATTCATTAACCCCATTCTCCTGATGTACTCGAATGTTGCGATCCTGATAGCACCGACAGAGGAGCGTGTCCGCTTTAGCGTGTGTGCTGCGAAAGAAGAACCTTCCGACTAGTTGCCACGATCTAATGCGGCTGCGAGCTGGCGACGTGACGTTATGTTGAGTTTTCGAAATACCTTCTTGAGGTGATAGTCAACGGTGCTCGAGCTGAGGTACATCTGCGAAGCGATCTCTGTGTTGGTAGCGCCTCCGCCGGCCAGTTCCGCAATCTGCCGCTCCTGCGGAGTCAAATCCAACTGACTCGCCGGTGATCTCTTTCGAACCGATTCGCCAGTCGCCTGGAGTTCAATGCGGGCTCGCTCGGCAAACGCGTGGGCGCCCATAGTGGAAAACAACTCGTGGGCAATTCGGAGGTGCGCTCGGGCGTCTAGTCGGCGCTTTTGGCGTCGGAGCCATTCCCCATAGAGTAAGTGAGCGCGTGCGACATCGTTCGCCGCATCGACTCGCTCCAACCGATCAACAGCGTCCCGATAGTGTGCTTCAGCCGCATCACCGGTTTCCATAAGAGCGCGAGAGCGCGCGACCAGACCCAGAGCAAGCGGCGTTGCCGTTGCGTAATAGCGGAGAGAAAGCCTCTCGAAGGCGATTGACGCGGTGGCGCTGTCACCCGCGCGGACGGCGGCCTCGACAACATCGGGAAGACTTCGCGTTCCGTACCTAAAAGGGTCATTGCTGAGGAGGCGTTTAGCGGAGGCAAGTGCCTCGTCATAGTGTCCACGCCCGAGTCCCAGAATGAGCAGGGCCCTATCAATGAGATTGAAAACAGACGTGACTGCCCTTTCTTTTCGCAAGGCGGCCCCGGCTTCGTGGGTTTCGGCATCGCGACCCTGCCAAGCAAACAGTTCCATTTCTAGGGACTTATTCCACCACTGACCCGAGATGGAGCGCACATCGCGACACTGTGCGTAAAGAGCCTCGGCTCGTTCGAAGCCGCCCTTATCTAGCGCGATGGTCGCTTGCCCCAAGAGTCCTATTGCCAAGTTGTGCATCGTTCGGTGTTCCTGTCCAAGACGACCTAGACGGGTGGTTATGGCAAGACGCGCTGAGTCATCAACTAGATCTGACGCGGCTATTGCGACGAGGTCATTCCATGGCGGCCGGACGTCGGGATCGACGCGGTCGTCACAGAAGATGGAGATCGCTCGGCGCAAGCTCGGCAGCGACTCGTTGTAACCGATAGCAAGGCGCGTGGCAAAACCATGGAGGAGAAGGTCTCCAAGAGTGTTCTCCGGTCCCGACGTCTCGAATCCGCTGAGAGCCGACCGAGCGATGGTAAGCAAGGTGGCGCCTGACGATTCGGTGGTGAAGACGATTTCAGCTTTGAGGGCATCGAGCCATGCGTCGCGGGCTTGAGTTTGGTCGAATTCAGCCAGCGAGCGGGCAGCGTCGATCAATGCTGGGACGGCGTTGGGCTGATAGCGATAGTTAAGAATATTGCCGTGTATCCTTTTTGCCCTGGCATCTTCGACAGGATCGGAGAGACTTTCTGAGCCGCGTTCAAGTAATTCTTCGGCTCGTTCCGGCTCGCTTGCGGCGAGCGCCTCCTCCGCAGCATCGAGATACCTAACCGCGCGTCGGTTGCTGTTCGGGGTAAGTTCGGCGGCTCGAGCTAAGGTCGAAGCAACGGCCGCATGGCCGCCTCGACTCCGGCTGCGTCCAGCCGACTCTTCGAGCGCTGTTGCCACGCTTTCGTTTGGGCCGGCTGCAGCCGCAGCCCGGTGCCAGGCCCAGCGATCCTGATCCGACTCTTGGTCAGTTACGTCGGCGAGAGCACCGTGCACCCTCCGCCGATCGGCTATCGATGCTCCCCCATAAACCGCAGATCGAACGAGCGGGTGACGAAAGGCCACTTTCGGCCTAAGCACCAGTAGTCCGGATGCCTCGGCTCCCTCGAGCCCGTCTGGACTGATCCCAAGTTTGACCGCGCAGCGCCAGAAAATATCGGGGTCACCGCTCGGCTCAGCCGCCGCGGCGAGCAAGAGCATCTGTGACTCGGGCAACAACGCCTGAACCTGGCGCAAGAAGCGAGCCTGCAACCGATGCCCGAGCGGAAGAGGCTGAGGGAGAGGCGACCCACCTCCGAGCTCACTGGCTGTCAGCTCGTCGACGAGTTCAGTCAGGGCGAGCGGGTTCCCGTTTGTCTCGATAACCAACTGCGTAGCAATCGGCGCAGGAATGAAGGTCCGAGAGACCGAGGCGAGCAAGGCGTTGGCGTGATCTGGGGATAAACCTCTGACGAGAACCGACGGGATTCCGTCGAAGGGAACCTCCCGCTCAGACGGCTCCCGGACCCCGAAGAGCATAACGATACCGTCAGCTTGAATCCTAAGACCCACGAAGGCCAATACCTCCAGCGATTCGCGATCCAACCATTGCGCGTCATCGACAACGCAAAGCAAACCTTTTTTGGAGGCGACCCGCGCAAGCAGGGTCAGTGTGGCCAGGCTAACTAACAACCGTTGGGCTGGGACTGCTGGTTCGGACCCAAGCCCGAAGGCAGCGGAGAGCGCAGTTCCCTGCAAAACCGGCAACGCGTTGATCTCTTGAGTGAAAGGGAGGAGCAACCGGTGAAGTCCGGCATAGCTCAAATCCATCTCTGACTCGACGCCGGCGATTTGCACAACCGACAGCTCCCCAGCATTACTAAGGGCGAACTCAAGCAGCGTGGATTTCCCGACGCCCGGTTCACCCCTCACTACCAGCGCACCGCTCAATCCCCCGCGGGCATCGGCCAGCAACGTTGACAGCTGCTCTCGCTCCGCCTCCCGGTTGATCATCTCTCTCACGATGCCTCGGCCCGCGACACATTACCTCGGATAGTGCTCCCCCTATAAGGCGCCTCATCGCCGGCGGCAATCCAATAGAAGCAGGCGGGGGTCCTGACAGCGTGCTTCTCACGGCTTCTCCGACCCGGCGAATACCTTCCAACGGTGAATCGCCCTGGGAATTTTGAAGCATCTAGCTCTTCGGGAGAGATTACGACTAGACCGAGCTCGGCTCGGCCCCTTCCCATCGACCCGGCGGGGCACAGACGAATGATCTAACTGGCCTCGATCACTTCGACTTCACGCGTGCTCGGCGGCGACGCGCTCCCACGACGACTGCTGACGCCGGTTCTCGCTCAGCTCGGTCGCTCCGACCCGATCGATCAAGCCAGCGAGCGCCCCGCCGGCTTCGATCTCGAGCAGCTGGCGGGGATCTCCAACGAGGACCACCTTGGCCCCGGCATCGTCGGCCGACTCGACGAGTCGGCCCAGCGCCCGGGTGCCGGCCGTACTGGCCTCGTCGAGGACGACAACGTCGCGGGTCCCGAGTTAGGTCGACCTCGCTAGTGTTCGGCGGCCCCCAAGTCTCGGCGCCCGAGGGGTGGCCGAGCGGCGCGCCGTTCCCCCACGGAGCGAGGCCAAGCGCGTCGACCTGGGCCACCCAGCGCTGTCGCAGTCCAAGCGCGCTGGCACCTGCGTCGGCACCGTCCTTCGCAGCACGGGTGACAAGAGCTGCCACTTCGGCGGACCGCGCTGAGGTGGCTCAGGTCTCCCCCATCAGGTGCGCGATCTCGCGCCGGCGGGTCGAGAACGCTCGCCGCAACGGCTTGGAGACCCCGTCCAGTTCGGCTATACCGCGGGATACCTCTCCGAAGCGAACGCCTAGGGCTCTGGTGAGGCCGGCACGCAGAGCGCCCTGGCAGAGGAAACCGGCGGTCCGGGAGTGGTGGTAGAGGAGCCAGGCGTCGAACGCGGACCAGATGCCGTCGAACCCCTTGGCGACATTGGCCCCCAACACGTGGGTGTGGAGTTGGGGGTCCCCCGCCCGCGAGGTCCGGTGGGTAAAGGCCGCTGCCACCAGTCCCTCCGCGCTGAGGCCCCTCTCTCCCCCAGCATCCCGACGGACCCCAAGGGCATGACGCTCCACGTAGCCTATCGCCTGCTCGACGGCGTCCTCGTGGACGCCGCGCACGATGGCCGAGGTGGCCGGATCCGATAGGCCGAAGAGCAGAGAGACCGACTTGGGGGCCGACCAGATGAGGTCGAAGCCAGCCACCCGTTTCACCTCGTCCACCCGGCCCGCCGTCAGGATCTCGCCCTGCGGCGAGAGGCCGGCGAGCACCCGGCGGAGGTCATCGGGAGCGACGGGACCCTCAAGTCTGAGCCCCCGTGTAGTACTCCTCACGCCCGTTGGCGACAGTGGCGATGTAGTACTCGCCCGACCGCGCCACCATCTTGCCGATGGAGAGCACAGGGTCAGCCTTGGTCGGAGTCGGGCGCTGCCTCGAGCTCGGACTGGCCGACCAGGGCCAAGAGGCCGACCTTTGGAACCAGGCGTCGGCGCCCGAGCTTGATCACGGGGAGCTCGCCCCGGGCCACCAGCTCGTAGACGAAGGCCCGGGAGATCCCGAGCATCTCGCCGGCTTCGGCCACCGTGTAGACGAGGCGCTCTTCGGGTGCGTGGAGTGTGCGGTAAGTGGTTGTCATGGACGCCACTGTCGGTTGTGGACGTCCACAGCGATGTCCACAAATGTGTCCACACCAGCAAATTTCTAGAAATTCCTGTTCCGGAACAGCGAGGGCAGTCAAGGGACAGGCGAAGCCGAGGCGCCGTTATACCGCCCCGCTCCTCGAGAGCCGGGGATGCCCTGGACTTAGTGGAATGGCCGGCCCGCAGGGTCGGCCAATTCGCGCTTTGTCGCTCCGCTGGGACCGATCTACTGCCCGTGGCAGCCCAAACGCTTACGGGCTGCTTCCGCACTGCCAGTGCAAGTGTGTGTATCGAATTTTGGCGTTCGTCCACAAGACCTCGAAGCTCCGTGCGTCGCTGGCACCAAGATTCTCCGGCGAGATGACTCCCTGAGATGAACCTGAGGCAGGAGCCCGAGTGGCGGTATCGTGCGTGACGCGTCAGTCGATTGGGGGCAGCAGTGTTCGAAGGGCACGGGGCCCAGGCCGCCGCCAGACACAGGTGCCGAGAAGTGACCGGCCGACACCGTGCCCTGTCGGGCGCCAGGCACTTGTGGCCGCCAAGAAATGTAGAAGCGGCCCTCCAGGAATGATCGACTTACAACCGGGCGATCCCGAGAGCATCGGGCCCTATCGTCTCCACGCCCGGATCGGGGCCGGAGGAATGGGCGTTGTGTACTTGGCCTCAGACCCCACGGGTCGAGAGGTAGCCCTCAAGCTGATCCGGGAGGAGTTCGCCGCCGACCCCGGCTTCAGAAGTCGATTCGCCCGAGAGGTTCAAGCTGGCCAGCAGGTGGGCGGTAGGTACACGGCTCACTACCTCGACGCCGATCTCGAATCGCCACGGCCCTATTTGGTGAGCGAGTACGTCCCCGGCGGCAACCTGGTCGATTACGTGGCCGTGCACGGCCCTCTCGAAGGCGACCACCTGATCGGGCTTGCCGCCGGGTTGTCCGAGGGCCTGGTCGCCATGGGCGCAGCCGGCGTGATCCACCGTGACCTCAAGCCCTCCAACGTCCTCATGGGCGAGCACGGCCCCAAACTCGTCGACTTCGGAATTTCGATTGCGGCCGACGGAACCTCACTGACTCAGACCGGGGCAATCGTGGGCTCGCCGTCATGGATGGCACCCGAGCAGGCCCAGGGACGGCCGATCACTGCGGCGGTGGATGTCTTCTCTTGGGGCGCCACCGTCGCCTTCGCCGCCACGGGACGGCAGCCCTTCGGGGAAGGTCGACCCGAGGCGGTCATGTACCGAGTCGTCCACGAGGAGCCCGACCTGGCCGGGATCGACCCCCGGCTCGCTCCTCTTGTAAAGGCTGCTTTGGCAAAGGAACCGACGGGGCGACCGACCTCGGACTCATTGCTCGTCGACGTAGTCAAGTCAGCAACGCCCGGAGCAATGAACCAACAGGGCCGTGTGTCGGAGGACCAGGCCACTGATGTCATCGAGCGGACCTGGGTCCAGCCGAAGGCGTCAAGAGCGCTCGTCACGGGCCGCCACTTGGTGCTTGCTGCACTGGCGCTGGTCTTGATTGCAGCTTTCGTCGCCGGCGCACTCTACGTTGCTCATAGCAATAATCCGCCGAGCCATGCCGCCCTTGGCGGCGGCCAGCTCGCAAACTCGCACAAGGTCTCAAAACGCAGCACGGCCACTACGACCTCTTCGACGACACCCGCCGCCACGTCGACAACTGCTGCCTCCAATCCCGCTGCCGACGTCAGCACGTCGTTGCCGGTGGTCGCATGTCCGACGTCGTACGCAGTCGAGCCTGCACCGGCGGCGAAGAATCTGCCCTCGACGCTCACGATCAACGTGCCCGCGGATCTCGCCTCGCAGCTGACCGTGTACGCCGACGAGGCTGGAGTGATGGAACTCATCGCGCCTACGGGCTGGGACTGCACGGCGAGCTTCGGGGCTGACGGCTCGAGCGTGGAGTCCCTAACCCCGACCGGCGAAGTCTTCACGCAAAATGAGGCGTTGCCGTCAGGATCGGACGAAGAAGCCATCGTCGGCACACAGAACGGCGGCTGCCAAGGCTGCGCCGATTATCAGGCGTGCCCATTCTTTGCTGCTGCTCAGAGTGACACAGGAAACTGCACCAATACGAGCCCACCATCGGGAGAGGAGGTTACGCAACTGGCCTCAAACATCGTGGCCTTTGAGGACCCTCCGGGACTTGCAGGAGATGCCGATCCGTCGGGTGGTGAATATCCGGCCAACGCGGTCATGACTTACACCCGAGACCCTGCTGGATCGACTGGCAACTTTCTGTCGAGCTGGTTCGAGACCTGTACCCTGCCGTACAGCCAGCAGATGCTCTGCACGGCCGTGTTGAACGAT
>Ga0302180_10001531_pt1 | contig 18429 bp, 15 predicted proteins | sample I_Palsa_E3_2_FD_200575 | JGI IMG/M metagenome (GOLD analysis project Ga0302180, IMG submission 200575) | Peat permafrost microbial communities from Stordalen Mire near Abisko, Sweden - I_Palsa_E3_2 | ecosystem: Environmental > Terrestrial > Soil > Palsa > Peat permafrost | place: Sweden... | reverse complement strand
GTCGGTATTGTTTTGAATGTGGTAGTAGTGCACCTCGGGTCGGACAAAGAAATGGTGCCAAACGTAGTAGCGGACACCGCCGCCGAGATGTTCCATAAAGTGATCGCTGCTGGTGTAGTTGATGCAACCGGAGAAGAAGCCGCATGAGGTGGCGAACGGTACGTAGAAGCGTGTGCTGGCGATTCCGATGCCACCCATCAGGTCGAGGCCCAGCTTCTTTCCAAGACGTGGCTGGAAGAGCGCGTTGAAGTCAGTCAGGATCGGGCGATAGCTTTCGTAGCCGTAGTAGCTGGCCTGAGTCGCTCTCCAGGCGGTTTCGACGTTAAAGCCGATACGGCGCTTGAAACCGACCACATCTCCGCTGACATTGAGGTACGTGCCGCCCTTTTCCGCAAGGTTCTGAAACGCCTGCGAGGTACCGCTAGGGGCCGACGAGAGCAGCGTGCCGCCGCCGAACATAATGTCCCCCTGTTGGGCAAAGGCAGAGTTAATGGAGAGGAAGGAAGCGCAGACAGCGAACAGTAAAGCCAACTTTCTCAAGAGAGACCTCCAATAAGTTCGTTGCACGGGATAAGATGCACTGGCGAAATCGTTAAGATGCGCGCCGGCGTCCCATAGCTCATAATAATTTCAACCAGAACCAAGATTCAACTGCTTGTAAAGAAACGTCAAGGAGCCGAACCTACGGTATGGCTGCCATCGCCAACAAACCCGGAATGCGCTAATAAGTCGCGGAGCCGGAGTGATTTTTTGCAGCTTCCGCGGAAGGCCAAAGACGCCTTTATTTGGATTTCGCACTAGCTCCGGGAGCGCGGATGTGATCGAAGGCAATCGGGCCACCACCGAAGAAGATGAGCGCGAAGGCGAGTGCGGCTAGAGCGAGGGGAAATTCGTAACCGCCATTTCCCATCAATCCGTTATGGAAATGCACCTTGGCGATGGCAACGGAGAGGTCAATGCAGATGGCGAGCGCGGCGATGCGGGTGAACAGGCCCAGGAGGATAAGCAAGCCGCCAAGGAATTCGGCGAAGGCGGATAGATAGGCGGTCCAGGCCGGCAGGCCAAGGCTGGCGACAAACTGAACGTGATGGTGCAGGCCACCGAAGACCTTTTGATAGCCGTGGCCGACCATGACGGCGCCAAGCGCGAGGCGCATGACAAAAAGGGCGAGAGGCTGCAGACGATCTAAATAGCGCACGTGGGTCCTCCAACGGAAAGAGGAATATACAGCAGTGATACAGAAGGAAGCCAGGGAGCGGCAGGGGCAATTGTGCGTCGTCTCTCAACTTGATTCGCGGAACCTAATTCAACGGATTGCGCCGGGTGCCTGTCTTCTGGTAACGTTCTTTCGCCCCAGTATGCGCGTGCTGGCGGGTTCTCAGCGCGACTTCCGTGTCCCGGTATTCTCTCTCGTTCTTGGAGTCAGGTTCGACCGCGCGGGGAAGTTGGCGTCCGTTACTTGGCGATCGTAACTCGGCGATTCTGGTCGTTTGAGGCAGGGGTTTGATCGGATGTCGCCGAGGCAAGCCGCAACTTCACAGCAGCGGCGGGGTTCTTTGGAGTACGTAGGATTAAAACTATTGAGGTTGAGTGGCCAGGAGGCTGTAAATGGAACGCACTTTGGGAATCGAAAAGGCGCTGCGGTATTGGGCAGCGTTTCTGGTTTGTCTGATGGTACCTGCGCTGGCATTTGCTCAGCACAAGAATGAGTCGGCGCCGAAGGCAAGCGCGCCAGCACATCAGTCGGCGCCGAAGGCGAGTGCACCGGCACATCAGTCGGCGCCGCATCAATCGGCACCCTCCCATGGAACCACCCAAACTCACAGTTCGACGCCTTCGCATTCGACGACCACCCATCCGGCGACCACCGGCCGCACGAACACCACGAACCGTCCCAGCGGGACGACCGGGCATACGGGAACGGCCGCCCGTCCGAACACGACGACGGGCCGCGGCGCAACTACCAACCGCCCGGCAACGACAGGGCGGCCGAACACGGCAGCGGGGCGTGGGAACACACCTGCGGGCCGCACCAACGCGGCCGCCAGCCGGACTAGCCATACTCCTCCCGGCCGAACGGTATCGCTGAAGGGTGGAGGAACGGCAAGCGTTCGCCCCAACGGCCAGATTCGCTCCATCAATCGCAACGGAATGCAGATCAGCCATGGCGTCAATGGGGGCCGGACGGTTGTGAGCGAACACAACGGAGCTCGCATCGTGACCACCGGACATGGCGGGTACGTGCAGCGCGCCTACGTGACACGCGGCGGAGTGAGTTTCGTGTCGAGAACGTATGTGTCGGGCGGCGTCGTGCATGTCGGAGTCTATCGCTCTTACTACTTCGGCGGGCATGCTTATTACGGTTGGCATCCCGGGTTTTATTTCCACGCAGGGTTCTATGGTTGGGGCTGGCATCCCTGGGGAGCTCCGCTTTACTGGGGCGTTGGGGCCTGGGGCTGGGGAGGAGCGCCGTGGTGGGGTTTCTATGGCGGGTGGTGGAATCCGTATCCGTATTACGCGGCACCGTACTACTGGCTGACGGATTACATGATTTCATCCAGCCTGCAGGCGGCTTATGCGGCGCGCGCTGAAGCAAATGCCGATGCGATGGCAGCCGACGCGCAGGCCAGTGCCGGCGACAGCGGCGGGGGCGGAGGCGGCGGAGGAGATGCCGCTCCAGCGCCAGCCTCGAGCGGAGTGGCGCTGACTCCCGAGGTGAAGGAGGCGATCGCCCAGGAAGTGAAAGCGCAATTGGCTGCCCAGCAGGCCCAGGTGGACCAGAACGGTGGGCAGGCATCGGCAGCTCCTGCGGCCCCAGCCGGCGGACAAGCAGCACCGGCGGCGAACGGGGCGGTTCCGCCTGCGTTGGATCCATCGCAGCGCACGTTTGTGGTGAATTCGGACGTGACGGTGGTGGCAAACGGACAGGAATGCGCGCTGACCTCGGGTGATGTGATCACGCGCCTTACTGATACTCCGGATGCCGACCAGACGGTGAATGCCAGCGTTGCGGCGACAAAGAAAGGGGATTGCGCCTCGGGACAAACCGTAGCCGTGAAAGTGGACGACCTCCAGGAAATGTACAACCACTTCCAGGAGAACCTCACCAACGGCATGAGCGAAATGGCGAAGAAACAGGGCACGGGCGGCATGCCGAAAGCGCCGGACACCGGCACTCAGGCTTCGGACGTGCCACCTCCACCACCGGACAACACTGCTGCCAAGGCTCTGCAGGACCAGCAACAACAGGCTGATCAGACGGAGTCTCAGGTGAAGCAGGAAGTCGCTGGCGGGGGGCAGTAGCGCCGACGCCGGGTCGCGGCTGTAGTTGATCATCGTCAATCGCAGGGAGCGTCGGAGACGGCGCTCCCTGTTTCCAGTAGAGGCGCTTAAGCTTCCCTGGTAAAAGGGACGACCCTGAACTGCCTGACTATCTTTTTAGTGTGCCCTTTGGGTGCGAACTGAATGAAGAATCAAATCGGAGGTTTCACGATGTTGCGGAAATACCGAGGTCTCGTCCCAGGGAGTGTTCTGCTAGCGGCTGCAATCCTTACCGCCGTGCTGGCGCAGGCGCAGGCGCCCACCCTGCAGGAGCAATTGGCCGCGCAATACAAACTGGCTAAGATGGGATCGGATTCGAGTGGATATTCCGTCATCGAGGAAGGCACGACCCTGGCGATTCAAAAGGGTGGAGTAATGGGGCTGCCCTATAAGAGCACGATCTGGCCCAACACGACGTATCAGGATGGAACCGTTCATGCTTCGAGCGTGCAGACGGCGACTTCGGGCAAGACGGCCGACATCGGAAAAAAATTCTGCGGGCTAACCCACAAGTGCCCGAGCAAGCCCGATTCGGCCAGTGACGAAACAGCAACTCACCTGTTCAAGGTGGGGGATAAGGTGTATCCGACAAAGATCGACGTGAAGCTGGACAAGGATCTGGTGGTTCTCAGCATTGTTGCCTGCGACACCTGCAACAAGACCGACCCTCCCACCTACAATAAGGCGAACGTGGTCTTCCAGTTCGCGAAGGGCGCGCTGGCCAAGGCGAGCGCCGGCGAGGTGGAAGACACAATCGGACAATTGCTCTCGATTAGCAACGATGACTCACAGCAGGCTCAGGGCGGCCAACAGCAGAGCGGAGATCAGAGCGGCGGGCAGCAGCAGAACGGAGATCAGGGCGGGCAGCAAGGGGCGGCGCAAGACCAAGCGCAGGCCGAACCGCAGAGCATCGATAAGGGGATGACGCCGGACCAGGTTCAGGCTGCGATGGGAAAGCCCGATAAGATTGTGAATCTCGGGTCAAAACAAATCTACGTGTACAAAGACCTGAAAGTGACCTTTCTGAATGGCAAGGTTTCTGACGTGCAGTAAGAAGTGGCGGAGTGGGTCGATTTTGAAAATCGCATTCCCTCGGCGGCTTGACGCCGCGATTGAAACCGCGCCTTTCAAGACAGATTCAAACTGAGCCACCACCAAGACCTGCTGTAGGATGGATCTTGGTAGGAAAATCTTATTGCAGCCTGGCGTATTCTGCCTTGGCCTGCTTCAAAATGGGGATATCGGGGTCTGCATCTTTCCAGAGCGTCAGGAAATCTTTGTAAGCGACGAGCGCGCGGACGCGGGCGGCATCGGCATCGGCCGGGCTTTGCCCGGACCGGACAGCCGAGGCGGCTGTCCCAACATGAGCATATCCGGCTTCCAGGGCATTTGCTCGCGCCACTCCCAGATGAGCTAATGCTCCCGTCCAGCAATTCCAAACGATGCCGCTGTGATCGATAATTTTCTGGAACTCGGCGGCGGCAGGCCGACCTTGTCCGGCCGCCAGATAAGCCTCTCCCCGTACGTACACCGGATACATACAGGAGAGGTTCAGGACAAACTCAATTTGCCCCAGCTCGAGGGCAGAACCTATCGATGATCGCTCGCCGCTCGAGCCGGCCTGCAGCGCATCCAGCGCGGCCGCCGGATGCTTTCGCTCCAGCGCCAGCTGTCCATGGATTGCAGGCAGCCAAAGCCGCTGCATCTGCGTATCCAGTGGGAAGCGCTTCGCGAGGTCTTGCGCCAGGGATGCGGCTCGTGCGGTATCGCCCGCCAAGGCCAGAGCCAGCGTTGCTTCGCTCTCCACGCCTTGACCTGCGGATGCCAGCTTTAAGGCCGCTTCCGCAGCCTGACGTGCTTCCCCGGGATTGCCGTAAGCTGCTTCCCTCTGCGCCGCAATCGCCAGCCCGATCGCGCCGCCCTCCTTATTGTCTGATCGCATCGCGGAGTCGACAGCCCGCCTGGTCAATTCCCGCGCTCGCTTCAGACGACCGCCATACGCTTCAGTATCAGATTCGAGAGAATATCCCAGACTCTCGTACTCGGGCTGATGCGCAAACCATTGTTCCTGTTCAGTCATGGCTGCCGCGTCGGCCCGCAGAAAAGCCAGCGCGTAGAGCGCATAGCGCATCACAAAATCATCCATCTGTCGGCTCTGGGCCCCCTGGATGATCTGCCGCGCCTCATCGAAACGCTGCAAAGCGAATGTGGCGTTTGCCAGATTCTCGTACCACCCCACAAAATTCGGCGCCAACCCGACCGCCCGCTTCGTCATCTGCGCTGCTTTGTCATACTCCCCCTGAGCGGCGAACACGTTCCCCAAACCTCCATACGCTTCCGCCTCCCGCGGGTAGCTCGCGATCTCCTCTTCAAACGTCTTCGCCGCTTTCTCCAACTCCCCGGTAACATTCAGGTAGTAGTCGGCCGTGATCGCGAGCTTTTCCCGTTCGCTGGCCCGATCGCGCAACTGGAACGCTTTCGTAAAATACTCGCCGGCCCTGCCTTGTTCGCTCATGCGATAGTAGTCCCAGCCCACCGCCCAATAGCCCAAGGCAAAATCCGGGTCAAGCTCAATGGCGCGATGATCGTAAGGCAGCGCCGCGGCTGAAGTTTGCTCGCGGCTTGCCTTCTGTCCCAGACTGTAAGCTTTCAGCGATTCCAGTGATGATGTGGTCGCCTCGGCCAGCGGAACATCGAACTTCTCGACCGTAGCGAGCGACTCTCCCAACTCCTCGCGCAGCTTCGAGGCGGCGCCTCCTAACGAATCGAGCACCTTCTCCTTCGCTTGCGCCGTCACCTGGTCCTGCGCCAGCGTATCTCCACTCGCACAATTGATCGCCTTTAACCCCAGCACGTACTCACTGCCCAGGCTGCCAATCGATCCCGCCACGTATGCCTTACTGCCCGACCGCTGGCAAAGCTCGCGGGCCACTTCGGGCGTAAGTTTCGTGCCCGGCGGACGGGTCATTTCCTGCAGCGTCTTCGCCACCTCGCTGTCGGAGAGCACGTTGAGAAAGGGGGATTGCCGCAACGAAACAGTCAGCGCCGTTTTCAGCGCATCGTCAAAGACCGCGTCCCCCGTGCTGTTGGCAAAATCGGCGAGGACGATCGTATCTTTATCGGTTAGCCTCTGGTCCCGCCGCGAACGATAGTAAAGTCCACCCCCGAGCAGGGCAGCGCATAAGACTGCGGCCACGATATAGCCGAGCCTGGCTCGGCGTGAACGGCCGCGGGTGGCCGTTCCCCCCTGGTCCGGGCGCGGAGATTCTGCGGAAACAGCCTCCGCGGCTATCTTGCCCGTGCTCACCGCCGAAATCTTCCCGGTCTCGGCGTCGCGCTTCAGCCGCTGCAGGTCGGCGCGAATTTCCCCGGCATGTTGATAGCGCAGGTCGCGATCCTTCTCCAGCGCCTTGTCGATGATTGCTTCCACTCCCCACGCCAGCTGCGGATTGATCTGCGACGCGGGCCGCGGCTGCTGATGCAGAATCGCTCCGCAGATTTCTCCCGAGCTCGAACCGTCGAAGGGCATCTTCCCGGTCGCCATCTCGTAGAGCACCGCGCCGAAGGAAAACAGATCGCTGCGCGCGTCTACCTCTTTGGCCCGCACTTGCTCCGGTGACATATAAGCCACCGTGCCCAGCATCGTCCCCGGGCTGGTCAGGTGCTCCTGCTCCGACTCCAGCGTGGCAGTATTCGCCAGAGCAAGTCGCCCCGAAGCCGTAAGCGGAGGTGCAACCTTGGCCAATCCAAAATCGAGAACCTTGGCATGACCTCGTTTGGTTACAAAGATATTCGCCGGCTTGATGTCCCGATGCACAATTCCCCCGGAGTGGGCCGCTTCCAGGGCATCGGTAATCTCAATCGCCATGCGCAGCAGAACCTCCGCCTCGATGGGCCTGCCAGCAATGCGATGCTTCAGCGCCATGCCGTCCAGAAACTCCATGGCGATGAACGCTTGACCATGCTGGTCATCAATTTCGTAGATGGTGCAAATGTTGGGATGATTCAGGGCTGATGCGGCCTTGGCTTCGCGCTGAAAACGTGCCAGCGCTAGCGGGTCTTGGGCCACGTCGTTGGGCAGAAACTTGAGAGCCACAAGCCGGCCGAGCTTGACGTCTTCCGCTTTATAGACGACACCCATTCCTCCGCCGCCAATCTTTTCGAGGACGCGGTAGTGCGAGATGGTTTGTCCGATCAGGGGAGTCCGTCCTTGGCGCGACCATCTTAGGGTTCGAGAGTCGAGGCGTCAATCGAGGGGCAGCGACATCAAGGGGCAGCGAGAGATTTCCAGGTTAAGGAACGACCAGGAAGTTAAACTCAGCCCATGCAGTGACTTGAGCCGGCGACATAGTACTTCCGTACCGTCTCTAGTACTTCAGTTACCGGTCGAGGCATGACCTCGCACGGCCGGCGCGCGGACTACTCCTAATTGCGTTATTGGAGGAAGCTACCACAACTTATAGATGTGTCTTCCTTTCCGCCCTTTTCTTCATTCCAGAAAACGGGCGTAAAACCCAACAAAACGGGGAAATTCGCTTGGAGGCAGGGTTTTTCCGGGCTGATATATGCTCGGGACACCGAAAGCCCCCCGACAGGCAGGGAGGGCAGGGACAACACTCAAGGTTAGTCGTGGGCCGGACATACTGGCGCGGAAGGGTTCTGGCGGGCAGGTAAGGAACAGGGTAGAGGAAATATGGCCGACTCGCGGGAAGTGATGAACATTCGCCAGGCGTCGCAGTACCTGGGAGTGAGTCCGGACACGCTTTACAAGTACGTCGGGGAACAAAAGATTCCCGCCTTCAAGCTGGGCAACCGCTGGCGCTTCAAGAAGTCGAGGCTGGATCAGTGGATGGAAGAGAAGTCGAGCCAGATGGAGCCGGGAGCGAAACGTAAACCGAAGGCAGCAACGAAAGCCGCCGGTTCGCAGTACTTTTAGCCGGCGTTACAAAACGAGCTACAAAAGGCGGGCACATGTTTGGAATGGGATCAAAGGCGATCGTGGGACTGGATGTGGGTTCTTCGAGCATCAAGGCCGTGGAATTGAAAAAGAAGGGCGGTCAGATTGAAGTGTCGCATCTTGGACTGGAGCCGCTCTCCTCTGACATCGTTGTGGACTCGATGATCGTGGATTCGGGAACGGTGTCGAGCGCGATCTCGAAACTGTTCGCCGACTGTCTGATCAAAACCAAGGCGGTAGCGACGGCGGTCAGCGGCCACTCGGTGATCGTGAAGAAGATCTCGCTGCCCTCGATGAGCGATCAGGAGCTGGCGGAGACCATCGAGAAGGAAGCGGCGCAGCATATTCCTTTCGATCTGTCGGACGTAAGCCTCGACTATCAGATTCTGTCGGAGGAAGCGGGGAGCCCGCAGATGGATGTGCTGCTGGTCGCGGTCAAGAAGGACAAGATTCTGAACTACACCAACGTACTCTCGATGGCAGGACGCACTCCGGCTATCGTGGATATCGATGCGCTGGCTCTGCAGAACTGCTACGAGTACAACTACCAGCCGGCGCCCGGCCAGGTGGTGGCGCTGTTGAACCTGGGCGCCAGCGTCATGAACATCAACATTGTGAAAGGGACGACGCCGCTGTTTCCGCGCGACGTCAGCGTGGGGGGACACCAGTACACCGACTCGCTGCAAAAGGAGCTCGACCTGAATTTCGAAGATGCCGAGAAGCTGAAGTTGGGCGAGAAGGTTGGAACGGTGAGTGAGGACGCGAAGGCGCCGATCCTGCAGCAGGTGACTGAGATCATCGTGCTGGAAATTCAGAAGACGTTCGATTTCTTCCGGGCCAGCGCGGCGGGCGAGCACATCGAGAAGATTTATCTGGCGGGCGGGTCTGCGAAAGTGCCGGGATTGATGGAAGCGTTGCGGCAGGAATTCTCGATGCCGGTCGAATTGTTGAATCCATTCCAGCGGATCGTGCCGCCGGCGGACGGTCCCGGAGCGGAGCTGGTGGAGCAGAATCCGGGCCAGATGGCGGTGGCTGTAGGACTGGCCTTGAGGAGCTTTGAATCCCTATGATCAGAATCAATCTGCTGGAAAACTCGAAAGGGAAGAACAGGCGGGCCGGTGGCAGCGGACCGTCCATGCCCACGATGGAAATGGGCGACATGGGTTCGCCCAAGCTGAAGGTGCTGGTGGTAATACTGCTAGCCGGGTTGTTGAATTTTGGCTACTGGTACCGGCTGGACCGTCAGGGAAAAGCGATCGCGACGCAGATGCAAGCGGCGCAGCAGAAGAATCGCGAACTCAGCGACGTCAAGGCGCGCTTCCTCGAGCGCCAGACGCAAGCCAACAACTACAAGCGCCGGGTTGACGTGATCGAGCAACTGCACGCCAGCGGGCAGACCGGTCCGGTCACTTTACTGGCCATGCTGGGCGAAACCGTGAACGGAACCGAAGCGGTGTGGCTGCGCAAAATGGATGACACCGGGGCGACTGTGAGCCTGGAAGGAACCGCGCTGAGCGCCGATGCCGTGGCTACGTTGATTGGCAATCTGCAAAAGACCGGTTTCTTCAAGACGGTTGAGATCAAGGAAACTTACCAAGACGAGACGGTCAAGGACATGCAGGCCTTCCAGTTCACGCTGACCTGCGAGAAGGGAAAGTCGTAAAAGGCGGACCTATGGCTATGAATTTCAATGAACTGTCGGGTCTGAAACAGTGGGCGGCGGTGCTGGCCGGGGGGGCGCTGGTAACGGTGGCGCTTTACTTCACGCTGTTCAAGGCGCAGAGCGACAAGAATGAAGCGGCGCAGCACGCCCTGCAAGACAAAGTTCGGGAGAACAACGAACTGGAGTCCTATCGACCCAAGCTGAAAGATATGGAACGTCAGCTGGCCAACCTGAAACAGCAACTGGAGATCGAACGGCGCATCATCCCGGACGAGAAGGCGGTGGATAGCTTCATCGAAACCATGGATGCAGAAGCGCAGAAGGCGGGCGTGGAGCTTCGCCGCTACACTGCGAAACCGGTCAGCACAAAAGATTACTACTCTGAGCTGCCGTTTGATATGGAACTGGACGGCCCGTACTACTCGATGCTGAATTTCTTTGACCGGGTCGGGAAGCTGGAGCGCATCGTAAACATCAGCGGATTAATGGTATCGAACACGAAGAATCCCAGCGATGCGAAAGCGAAGCACACGTATCAGTATGCACCCAACGAAAGCGTCGTAGCCACGTTCACCGCGACGACGTTCTTCAGTCACGATCTAGAACCGGCCGTAGCCAGCACCGGAGCCAAGCCCGCAATGGCAGGGGCGGGTAAATAGGAATCGCTATGAAGCTAACCAAAGGCACTCTGGCAGTAGCAATGGCAATGATGACGAGCGGAGCCTGGGCACAGAATCCGAACATCATCGACAACGTGCAGAGCAAGATGACAGCGGTGCAGCAGCAGAAAACTGCAGATTCGAACGCGGCACTGGGGATCACTGGCACGCCCGATCCGGCCCAATCCGACAAACCGGGCGCGGGTTCGGGGGCGAAGTCAGCGACGGCCGCGGCCACAACGACAAGCAAGCCCGTACCGGTGGCTTCGACTGCGAAGCAGCACTCTGCTCCCGCGCCCAGGAAAATGAAGGTAACCCACTCCGTAATCGCAGCCCAAGAGTCGGTTGGGGGCGGGGCCAAGAAAACGGATCCCTTCGCCACCAAGAGCGCTGCCGGCACGAAGCTTTCGGTCGATGGCAAGAGCGTCGATGGCAAGAGCGATGCCGCGAAGGCGCCCAAGGCCGAGGAAAAGAAATGGGCGATGAGCGGGAAGCGCGATCCGTTCTTCAGCCCGGTGGTGCAGCAGCCGAGCGGCTCGGGATGCTCCACGGGAAAGAAATGCCTGGAGATTGGACAGATTAACCTGCGCGGCGTGGTCAAGTCGGAGGCTGGCTTTATCGCCGTGGTGACCAACAGCATGAACAAGGCTTATTTCCTGCACGAAAACGATCCCGTGTTCAACGGCTATGTGGTCAAAATAACCGGGGACTCGGTGGTTTTCCAGGAGACAGGGCAAGACAAGCTGGGCAAACCGCTCACGCACGAAGTTGTAAAGAAGATCTTCACGCCGGCGGTTTAAGAAACTGGGAGAGGCGCAGCCGGAAGGCCGGGGCGCCACAAAAAAAATCGAGTTCAAGCAAGGACGCGCGAGTCCGACTCGCGGGTTGGGGGAGAGGAAATGCGAAAGCAATTACTGAGTGCGATCCTACCGTTGCTGCTCCTGGGGATGGTGGCATCAGCCGCCGAAACCCCGGCATCACAGCCGGCGAGCCAACGAAACGAACTGCAGCGAGTCGACGTGGTTCGCGGCGGGGATGAGATTCGGGTTGAGATCACCGCCCGTGGAGCGGTGACACCCAAGCTGAGCCGCGCGGACTCGCCCGCTCGTCTCGTGATGGATTTTCCCGCGACCGTAATGGCGACGGGGCAAAGGCACATCGCGGTGGGGACGGCCGGGGTCATCGGAGTGCGGATCGGCATGGCCGGCCAGGCGCCGCCGACCACCCGCGTGGTGATTGATCTGGAGCACGCGTGCCGCTACGAATTGAATCCCGGGGCGGATGGGAAGCTGGTATTGACGCTGCATACGCAGCAGACGGTGGCGGCGGTCAGCGCGCGACCCTCCACGACCTTGGCGCTACCTGCTCCTGCTCCTGCTCCGGTGACGGCCAGCAACAATTTGTCTCCGTTCGCGCCGCGTGGGGTTGAAGTTGCGACGCCCAAGACGGAAACCACGGCCCAAGCGGCTGCTTCAGAGAGTGTGACTTCGGCGGTGACGGCGAAACCGGATGCGGCGGCTTCGTCTTCGTCTTCGTCCAGCGACTTTGTCTTCGTCGAGCCGACGTACGCGGCCAAGACCGCTGCTTCGGCGACGACCGATGAGCCCACCGGACGCACCCAGGAAGCGGCGGCGAAGTTTGCCGACCAAACCGCTGCCGAGCTTTTGCCGGTGAGCATGCACGCCGCCCAGGCGTCGGAGAGCGTTGGTTCGAGCACTGGCATTCAGCCCGCCGTCAATCTCGCGGCGGAGCAGAAGGCGCAGGCGGGACAACAACCGGTTGCGGCCGGTCCGAAATACACGGGCGAGCCGATTTCGGTGAACCTGAAGGATGTGGATCTGAAGGACTTCTTCCGGCTGATTCATGAGATCAGCGGTTTGAACATTGTGCTCGATCCTAACGTGCACGGGACTTTGACCATCGTGCTCGATGATGTGCCGTGGGACCAGGCGCTGGACATCGTTCTCAAAAACAACGATCTGGCCCGGGAGCTGGAAGGCAACGTCTTACGCATCGCGACCGTAGAGACTCTGAAGAAGGAGGCCGACGGACGCCGTGGCCAGGTGGAAGCGGAAGCTTTGGCGGTGGAGAAAGTTTCGGTCACACGGTTCCTAAGCTATGCCCACGCCAAAGACGTAACCATCACGGTAAAGAAGTTCCTCTCGTTGCGCGGTGACGTGGTGGCGGACGAGCGCACCAACGCGGTCATCGTCAACGACATCCCCAAAGTGATTCCGATCATCGATCGTCTGCTGACGCAGCTGGACCGCAAGACGCAGGAGGTGGAAATCGAAGCCCGCGTAGTGGCGGCAACCCGACAGTTTGCGCGCGACATCGGCACGCAACTTGGTTTCGGCTGGGGCGACGGCCACAGCGCAGTCGGCGGAAACGCGACCGCGGGTACTTCCCCGACGACCGTTGGCGCCTTGACCCCGGGTTATATCACGGTGCCCGGCACCGGATCGCAGACGGGATCAACGATTCCGCTGTTCTCCAACCTGGGCGTCACGTCTCCAAGCAGCGGTTTGACGTTCATAAACGCCAGCAATTCCGTGCGAATCGATGCCGTGCTTTCGATGGCCGAATCCCGCGGTCTACTGAAAGTTCTTTCTCGCCCGCGAGTGGTAACGCAGAACAACATTCAGGCGCTGGTGAAGCAGGGCGTGCGGGTACCCATTGTGACCCAGGCGCAGTTGGGTGGTCCGCCAACCGTGACCTACGTAGACGCTTTCCTGCGCTTGACGGTGACTCCGCAGATCACTTCGGAGAATACGATTTTCCTCAACGTCGACGTGGAGAATACGACACCGAACTTCGGCCAGGAAGTGCAAGGGAACCCGGAACTGATCACGCAGCAGGCTACGACGCAGGTGCTGGTGACGGACGGCGGCACGGTGGTGATCGGCGGCGTCATCCAGACGCAGAACTCGATCAACATCACGCAGGTGCCGTTGCTGGGCAACCTCCCGATCCTGGGCAACCTGTTCAAGCACACGCAGGTTCAGACCTCCAACCAGGAGTTAATTTTCTTCATCACGCCGCGAATCATTCAGACATAAATGCGTCCGACATAACAGCGTCAGACGTAAGAGCGTCAGACGTAGCGCGGTTGAAGATTGGAAGCCGCCGGCCTGAAGAACCTGTCAGGCCGGCGGTTTTGTTTTTGGGCTCTGAGTACCCAGCGCCGAGCACCTAGCGCTGAGCCAACTGCCCTGCGAATCAACTCCGCGGCCTGGCTGCTCGGTGCTGGGTACCAGGTACTTTCTGCATCTTTCTCCTGCTAAACTCGAAACGCAATGAACTACCTTGCTCGTCAGAAAAAACTGCGAGAGCAACTTGCTTCCAGCAGACTGGATGCATTGCTGGTGAGCCCTCTTCCCAACATCCGGTATCTTTGCGGCTTTACCGGCAGCGCTGGTTTGCTGCTGCTCGCGGAGCAAGGCGGCGTCTTCTTCACGGATGTGCGTTACGACACGCAGGCACGCGAAGAAGTGAAGGGTGCGAAGGTTGTCATTGCGCGCAAGGCGCTGCTGAGTGCGATTGGAGAGTGGGTTGGATCCCAGGGCAAGAAATTGCGGGTCCGGACGATTGGGACCGACGCCGAACACCTGACCGTGGCGGAAAGAAAACGCGCGGCCGACGCCCTGCCCTCGAGCGTTCGCCTGAAAGATGCGCCGCCGCTGGTGGAGCGGGCGCGCATGGTGAAGGATGCCGATGAACTGGAGAGCATCCGAGCAGCGGTGAAGTTAGGGGCAAGTTTATTCGACCGTGCGCTCGAAGTCTTGCGGCCGGGGATAAAGGAATCTGAAGTGGCGGCGGAGATGGAGTACGCGGCGCGTCGGGCCGGGGCGGAGGCGATGTCATTTCCCACCATCATCGCTTCTGGAGCGAGGTCGGCGTTGCCTCACGGCCGGGCTTCAGAACATGCCATCGCGGCTGGCGGATTCGTGGTCTGCGACTTCGGTGTTATACTCGGTGGTTATTGTTCCGACGAAACCCGTGCTGTGTGGGTGGGCGCGAACTCGGGTGTGAAAGCAAGAGAGGCGCGCTTTGCATACGATGGGGTGCGGGAGGCGCAGCTAGCGGCGATTGCTGCAGTGCGGCCCGGCGTGAGCGTCGGAGATGTGGATGCGGCGGCGCGCAAAGTTTTGCGCAAGGCCGGACTGGGCAAGTATTTTACGCATTCGACAGGGCATGGCGTGGGTTTGGAGATCCACGAAGCGCCCAGGGTTGCGGCTGGGCAAAAGGAAGTGTTGAAGCCGGGCATGGTTCTCACGATTGAGCCGGGAGTATACTTCCCCGGAAAATGGGGCGTGAGGATCGAGGATATGGTGGCCGTCACCGAAAACGGTTGTGATGTGTTGACTCCGACCAGCAAGGATTTCGTCGTGGTTTAGTTCTTTCAAGTTTCAATTCATGCGGGCTGGATGAAGGCCTGGCGCGATTGCCGCGCCGCTCCGGCGCGAAACGAAGCAAGCAGTCCCACCGTACACGGATGAATCAAAAAGAGCTGAAAGAACTCATTGAGTTCTTAATCGAAAAGGATATTGCCGAGTTTGAACTGGAGCGCGGCGATGTCAAGGTTAAGATCAAGCGGGCGGGCGCGCACACCGTGGTGTATGCCCCCGCGGAGATGCCCAGGCCTGCGGCGGCGCCCATGGCTGAGACCCATGCGGCAAGCGGAGTGCCGCCGACGGCAGCCACCACGCGTGTCGAAGCGGTTCCGGAAGAAAACCTGCACCTCGTGAAGTCGCCCATCGTTGGAACCTTTTACGAAGCGCCGTCGCCGGGTGCACCGCCCTTCGTCAAGGTCGGGGATGTGGTGGAAATCGGCCAGGTTCTATGCATTGTCGAAGCCATGAAACTGCTGAACGAGATTGAGTCGGACGTGGCGGGTGAAATCGTAAAGAAGATGGGGAGCAACGGCCAGCCGATTGAATACGGGCAGGAGTTGTTTGCGATCCGGGCGAAGAAGTGAAGCGTAGTGAGAAACCACTTTGTAGACAATTAGGGCGCGCACCTCGCGCGCCTTTTTGCGTTTGAGGAGGCCCAGAGATGGGCCGGGCTGCGCCCGGCGGACGGCCGAGGGCGGCTGTCGCCACATTTGATCAGACTATGTTTAAGAAGATACTGATTGCGAATCGCGGGGAAATTGCCCTGCGCGTCATTTGCGCTTGCAAGGAACTGGGCATCCGCACGGTGGCCATATACAGCGAGGCCGATCGCCATTCGTTGCCGGTGCGCTTCGCGGACGAAGCCATCTGCATCGGGCCGCCGCAACTGGCTTTGAGCTATCTCAATATTCCGGCGGTCATTAGCGCGGCGGAGATCGCAAACGTGGAGGCGGTGCATCCCGGCTACGGATTGCTGGCGGAGAATGCCAATTTTGCCGAGGTGTGCGAGACCAGCGGGATCAAGTTCATCGGTCCGCGGCCGGAAGTGACGCGGCTGATGGGAGAAAAAGAAAAAGCCCGCACGGCCATGAAACAGGCCGGCGTGCCGATTCTGCCGGGCTCGGATGGAATCATCGCTTCCGAGGGCGAGGCCGTGGAGTGGGGGCGGAAGATTGGTTTTCCCGTCATCGTGAAAGCATCGGCGGGCGGCGGTGGACGCGGGATGCGCATCGTGCGCGGCGAAGAAGAGTTGCCGGGACTATTCAAAGCCGCGCAATCCGAGGCGGCGGGCGCGTTCGGCAACGGCGACCTCTACATGGAAAAATATGTCGAGCATCCGCGCCACATTGAATTCCAAGTTTTGGCGGACGAGCACGGCAGCGTGGTGAGCCTGGGAGAGCGCGAGTGTTCCATCCAGCGGCGGCACCAGAAGTTGCTGGAAGAGTCGCCATCGACCCAGGTCACGCGGGAGTTGCGCGATCAGATTGGCGCGGTTTTGTGCAAGTCGCTGGCCGATATCGGGTACACGAATGCGGGAACGATCGAGTTTCTGATGGATGAGGACCGCCGGCTGCACTTCATCGAAATGAACACGCGCATTCAGGTCGAGCACCCGGTCACAGAGATGGTAACGGATGTCGATCTGGTGAAGAGCCAGATCATGATCGCCGCCGGGGCTCGCATGGACGAAGTGCTGCTGGGGCCGATTGTGCATCGCGGGCACGCCATCGAATGCCGCATCAACGCCGAGCATCCCGAGAAGTTCACGCCGTCGGCGGGGAAGATTACAGCATTCAATCCTCCCGGAGGCACCGGAGTGCGCGTGGATACAGCGGCCTACGCCGAGGGCGTGATTCCTCCTTATTATGATTCGTTGATTGCCAAGCTGGTCGTGCGCGGCAAGGATCGCAATGAGGCGCTTTCGCGAATGACGCGGGCGCTCGAAATGTTTATCGTTGAGGGCGTGTATACGACGATTCCGCTGCACCGGAGAATTCTGGCCGATGCGGATTTCCGCGCCGGGAAATTTGATACGGGATTTATTGAGCGATTCCTGGCGAAAGGAAAATGACCGCGCTCGCAAGCCGGTAAAGGAAGGCCGAGAGGGCAGTCTTCAAGAGCCTCGATAAGGATGAAATTTGCTATGAATGTCCGCAAGCTCAAGACCCTGACGCCGGTCCTTCTCAGCATGGCACTGGCTGCTTCGCTTCAAGCGCAGACGTCATCGGATCCCGCAGACTTCGCTCACCGCGACGGTTCTCACGATTTTGACTTTCTCATCGGCGACTGGAAAGCGCACGTCCGCCGCCTTCCGGATCGCCTCAACCAATCCGATGTCTGGATCGAGTATGACGGAATCTCGAACCACAAGAAGCTCCTCGACAGCAACGCGAACTTCGAAGAGTTCGACGTGACCAGCGCCGATAAGAGACTTCACATCAAGGCGCAGACGCTGCGCCTCTACAATCCCACTTCGCGCCAGTGGAGCATCTATCTCGTCGATCTCGATCAAGGAACTCTTGCCCTGCCTCCCGTAGTCGGCGGCTTTAGCGGGAATCGCGGTGAGTTTTTCGATCAGGAGGAACACAAGGGGCGCGCCATTCTGGTGCGCTACGTCTGGCTCAATCTTTCTCCCAAGTCTGCGCGCATGGAGCAGTCGTTCTCGCCGGACGGCGGCAAGACCTGGGAGGTCAATTGGATTTGCGAGCTTTCGCGATAAGATCCGCATCGAAACGATGATTGTCCTTCCCCGCCTATATCCCATCCTCGATGCCGGTTGTTTTCCCAACGCTCTCGGCTTGATCACCGCGGCGGAGGAACTCGCCTCTGCCGGTGTAACCCTGGTTCAATACCGCAATAAATCCGGCAACGCGCGTGTGATGCTGGAGCAGGCGCGGGAACTGAAGAAGCATCTCGGTGATTCCATACGGCTGATCATGAACGATCGCGCTGACCTTGCTCTCATGGCGGAGTTTGACGGCGTGCATGTCGGGCAGGATGACTTGTCGCCTGAGTCAGTTCGAAAGGTCATCGGTCCGGAACGCTGGCTCGGCGTTTCCACCCACCATCCCGAGCAGTTGCGCGATGCCGACCTTACTTCCGCCGACTATCTCGCCATTGGGCCTGTATTTTCGACCTCCAGTAAAGAAAAGCCCGATCCCGTCGTGGGCCTCGAAGGAGTCCGCGGGGCGCGGCGGTTGACCGAAAAACCGCTGGTGGCGATCGGGGGGATCACGCGGGGTAATGCAGCTTCCTTGATCGAGGCCGGTGCGGATTCCGTAGCGGTGATATCCGATCTGTTGCGGGATCCCCGCAAATCAGCAGAGGAATTTTTCCGCATTCTGAGGTAAAGTCATGGGGCAATTGATCGCCGTTAGTCGTTAGCCCATAACAAGCTGGAGCGCCCGTCCGGCGAACGACCAACGACCGACGCTT
>Ga0302180_10001528_pt1 | contig 18456 bp, 18 predicted proteins | sample I_Palsa_E3_2_FD_200575 | JGI IMG/M metagenome (GOLD analysis project Ga0302180, IMG submission 200575) | Peat permafrost microbial communities from Stordalen Mire near Abisko, Sweden - I_Palsa_E3_2 | ecosystem: Environmental > Terrestrial > Soil > Palsa > Peat permafrost | place: Sweden... | reverse complement strand
GGGCGATGTCAGAGGCGACGTCGGTGTACCCGTCCTCGAAGCCGGCGTGCGTGGTCACCACGATGCCCGCGTCTTGGACTCGGGCCCAGAACCCGTCAAATGTTGAGTCGGCAGGGGACCGTAGACCGTCGGGAGTGAAGACCGGTCCGTTGCGGATGGTGATGACGCGGGCACCGCGCTCCAGGCACCACTCAAGCTCGGTGATGGCGCGGCCGATGTCAGACAGCGTCAGGAACGGGACGGCAAAGATGCGGTCCTGGTAGGCGAATCCCCAATCGTCATCGAGCCAGCGGTTGAACGCTCGCATCACCTCAATCGAAGCCTCGACGTCTGGCTGCATGGGACCCTCCATGCAGACCCCTTGCGACGGGAACAACCATGCTGCCTCCACGCCCTGGGCATCCATGCAGGCGAGGCGAGCGTCACGGTCGAACCACTCCGGGTGCGCGCTGGGGTCCTCGCAGGCAAGTTCGTTCCCGACCCGCTCCTTGCTGCTCTTCCCGGCGAAGTAGTCGTAGAGCGCGCCGGGACGTGGCCTGGGGTGCACGTCACCCGGGCCAGGGATGATCGGGTGCTGGCGCTCGCCGAAGAAGTAGTGAGGTTTGCCACCGACATCTTTCAGAACGACGCCCCGGTCGGCGAACTTCGGGTCGCGGTGCCGGGTGAAGGAGTCACTGACCTCCCAATAGTGATTGTCGGCGTCGAAGAAGTTCGTTATCTCTGATTCGGGAGTTCGCATGGTTCGCTCCTCACTCCGTGCCGTGGCGGAGCAACTTGCCCGGCGTGTCACCGGTGCACTCTCCGTCGATGAAGGTCGTCACGCCGTTGACGATGATCCGGTCGTAGCCAACCGCCCTTTGAATCAGCCGCCATTCCCCGGCCGGGTAGTCCCAGACCCTTTCTTGCGCCGTGCTGTCCACGGTCTCGGGGTCGTAGATCACGACATCGGCCGGCGCTCCCTCGGCCAGGAAACCGCGGCCCTTCAGGCCCGCCGCCGCAGCGGGGTAATAGGACAGCCGCCAGTGAGCCTCCTCGAGCGACATGATCTCGTGCTCACGCACCCAATAGCCGAGGAGTTCGGTCGGATACCGAGCCGTCGTCACGAACTTGGTGTGAGCACCACCGTCACTGACCCCGGGAAGGGCGACCGGCGAGGTGGCGATCTCCTTCATTGCCTCGGGTGGGGTCTTGAGCATCGGAGTGGCGAAACCAACCCGGAGCTGACCGGCCACAGCCACGTCCAAGAAGGCGTCGATCTCGTGCTTGCCCTCTCGAGCCGCGACCTCGCCGACGGTGAACCCCTCGTAGGTATCCTTCAATTTCCGAGCGCCGGGCACGTCGCTCGAGATCCAGTGGATCTTGATATTGGTCAGGTCGTAGCCCGCCCCGAACAGGCCGCCACGCTCTTCATGGATCTCCTTCATGGCGGCGCGGCGTTCTGCATCAGCGAACTTGACCCTCTTCTCCTCGACCGTGCCAAGGCAAGCCTCCCGCCAGCACGGGATCGTGTCCGCCAGGTTGTAGTCCTCGAGGGTGAACTCCGAGACGAAGTTGGTCGTCAATGCCTGGGCAAAGACGCGAAGGCCTTCCTCCTCGTTGAAGTAGGCCAGCTGCTTGAGGGCGTCGCGGTGGCTGTACTTGGCTCCGCCGTGCTGGTTGAGTGCACCGTCAGCCAACAGAGCGTTCCAGATAATGGGTCGGCCGCTCTCGCGCGCCATCAGGGCCGCCGTCTCGAGGGTGCCGGTTAACTGCGCCGTGCCGCGCCCGGTCGAACCCATGGCCCGGGAGAAAGCGATCACCTCGTCCTCCGTCATGCAATCGGTCACCATCGGCGTCCCGTCGTAGTCGAGCTGGACGTTGCCAACTTCCCCGGAGACCTGAGCGCTGAACCCACAACCGCCGGCTTCCATTCCTTCGACAAGGAGCCGGCACATCTCATCGAGCTGTTCCGTCGTCACACGGTAGGCCTTGGCATTGTCCACGCCGGCGACGTAGGCGTACAGAGGCGCCAGGGGCACGAAGGACATCAGGTTCACGCCCTTGGGAGTGCGGTCCACACTGTCGAGGAACTCTGGGTACGTCACCCAGTCCCAGGGCATACCTACCCGCATCGTCTCGAGCGGGACCGCCTCATTGCGCGACAAGCTCAGCATGGCCCGCTCCCGGCCCTCTGGCTCGCAGGGGGCGAAGCCGAACCCGCAATTGCCGATGACGACGCTCGTGACGCCGTGCCAGCCCGACATGGTGCACCAGGGGTCCCAGAACACCTGGCTGTCGTAGTGCGTGTGCAGGTCCACGAATCCCGGCGCCACCACCCTGTGCGAAGCGTCCACCACCTCACGACAATCGGCCGCGTCCACCCGGCCGATCTGCACCACCTTCCCGCCCGCGATACCGACGTCAGCTTTGTAGCGCGGCGTACGCAGACCGTCGATCACAGTCCCGCCCTTGATCACCAGGTCGAGCTTCGGCATGTCCCTCCCTTACCGGATCCATGACCCGGTGCGTCGGGCCCCCGGGCACGGCGAGCAGCAGGTTCCCCCGTGGATCATCAACCTACTTACTTGCTTGCTAATTGACAAGCAAGTAAGTTTCTCCAGGTGAGCGAGGAGTTCGCGCGACGAAGTCAGGCCGAACGGCGAAGCCGGTCCGAGGACGCGCTGTTGGCAGCCGCAGCCGAGCTTGTGTCCGAACGCGGGGTCCAGGGCGCATCCCTCGCGAGCATCGGTGGTCGTGCCGGAGTCAGCCGGGGCCTCCCGACGCACCACTTCGGCTCGAAGGACGCCCTCGTGACCCAGCTGGCCGAGCGGGCTCAGACTGAGATCGGGCTGGTGATCTTCGAGGCGCAACGGCGCCAGGCGGAGGTCTCCGGCGACCAGCCCGGTCTCGACGAGATCATCGTGGGCGTTGACGCCTACCTCGAGCTCTTCGAGGACCCCGGACCCGAAGAACGGGCGCTTCTGGTCATGTGGGGCTCCACCTTCCCTTCGGACGCATCGGTGGAGGGCATGGCCGACGCGGAACGTCGCAGCTACGAGGGCTTATCCCAGCGGATCGCAAAGGGCCAAGACGACGGTTCTGTTCGCAAGGACGTCGACCCCATGGCCAGCGCCGTCCTTCTGCACGGCCTCATGCGGGGGGTCGCCGCCCTTTTCCTCTCCGACAGCCGTCCGGCGGACATGGACAGCGTCCGCCGGGCCTGCGGCGAGTGGATTGCTTCGTCCTTGGCCCCGCGGTGACGCTTCTCTCATTCCATAGTCAATAGGGCCCGCTGGCCGAGCGAAGCGAGGCTTAGACCCGTCGCCATATTGGTCCTATGAGAAATCGCACGGGCTCCTGGGTGATGACATTCACCGCTGGTTAGTGAGTCATCGACGAGTTGGGATCACCGCGTACCCGGTGAACTCCCCCGCTTGTGAGATTCCTCGCCACCGGTCCCCTGAACCTCGGGTGAGGGACCTATGACAACTGACCCATAGCTGTCACCACAGACTCGATATGGTCCATGAGGACCTGCAGGGCGGCCGCAGGGTTCAGCTCGAGCACCTCGCTCTCCTCTTCGTAGATGAGGACGTGCCCCGCCCGGAAGAAGTACGCATCGCCCGTCTCGGCCACCTCATCAGGCCAATCACTCTCCGGGTAATGGCACCGAAGGCGGCCTTTGAACATGTAGCCGTAGTGGGGACACGGGCAGACCCCTCCGGGAAGACCCCGATAGAGCGGCGTATGGTCGCCCGGAGGTGTGACCGTGTACCCCACCTCAAGGTCTCCCCACTGCGCCGAGCTGAATCCGGTCCCGCAGAGTGGCCAGCGTCCTCCCCCGCCGCGGGGAAGGTCTTGCAGTTTGCTCACGGGCATCGTTGACTTCCTCGCATCTTGACGAACTTTCGGGATCCGGTCCGGACGCGGACCACTATGCGACCCGTCAGCGCTCTACGACGAACTCGCCGTCGCCGTCCCCGGGATGTCGGTTCCGCAGGTCGGCTGCGCGGAGACGGGCGTGAAGCCGTTCTTGCCGGCCAGCATCATCCACGAGCAGCTCTTGGCATCGTCGTGCCCGAAGTCCGTGGCGTAATCCCAGCTCTGTGGCAGAAGGCCGTTGGCGTTGTACGACTTGACCCCCCGCAGCGCCGTGATGACTCCGGCTCGGGTTGGATTCTTCCCCGCCAGCTGCAGCCCCTTGATCATCAAGTCCGCGCCCAACCAGGCCTCGTACTCGCTGAAGGAAGGGAAGTCAGTCTTGGAATACCCGTCGTACTTCTCCATGGCCGCCTGCATCTGCTTGGTCGCCGCGTCCGGGAGCGACCAGGGGCGGAACAACGAGTAGAAATAGCTGCCCTGCACTGCCGACCATGCCGCGGAGTGGACCGCATCAGGCTGGTAGCCGGTCGCGAACAGGCCGGTCGCCTTCACACCCGCCTGCTGGAGTGCCTGAGCCAGAGCGAAGTTCGAGTTGTTGTCCATCTCGGGCGCATAAGCGTCGACGTGATTCTGCTTCGCCAATAGCGCTTCGCTGGTGAAGTCCACACCCCCGAACGGAACGGTGGTGTCGAGCACTCCGGTCTTGCCCCCAGCATGGTTGAACGAATCCGACGTCTGGATCGCGGCGCGGCTGGAAGAAGGTGAGATCCCGTACCCGTAGGTGGCGAGCACTTTGGCCCCATGCTGCTTGAGGAAGTTCCCGGCCAACGTCGTCACCGGGTACTTGGGATTGAGGCTGCCGACGTCAGCCGCAAACATGTTCGTGTAGGGCTGCTCGCCCCATTCGGGACCGTCGCTGTACGAACCGGTCACCGGAACTCCCGCCTCCTGAGGGTACTTCGCAGCGAGGAAGAAGAGCGGACTCTGCGACACGATGCCAAATGCCTTGGAGTCGGCCTCCTGCACGGCGGTGGCGATCGCCGTCGGACTCGTCTGGTCGTCGATGATAAGCGGGACGATCTTGTGCCCGTTCACACCGCCTTCTGCGTTCTGCAGGTCAATTCTGGCTTTGAACGCTCCAGGCGACGTGCTGTCCTCGGACGCACCCTCGCCTGTCACGGACGTGATGTAGGCGATCGTGATTGGAGTCGCCGCCGCCGTCGCCGGTGTGGGCGTCGCCGCGACAAATGCTGTGGGCACTCCGGCGGCGACCGCCAACATCGCCGCGACGAGCGAGCCCTTCCGTGTCCAACCTCTACGTGGCTGCATCTGTCCTGCCTCCCCCCGACCCCCGGTCGGTGATCTGCGAGCGAGCTCGCTGAAGTTACTTCTTACTTTGTTTGGACTTTTTGTTAGGAGAAAAATAGCCATTGACTGGTGGCGGCGTTACGCGGGCCCCGGAAGATGCACCCGAGTCCGGGTACGCCCTCCTCACGAGATCACCGTAGAAAGAGCCTGGTGGTCGCTCACCGCACCGCCGAGCCGCTCCAGCATGGAGCTCGTGATGGGCGGCGCCACCTTGAGCGTGATGGCCCAGAGGAAGAAGCCGTAGACCATTCCTGCCCCGAGGCTGCGCCAGGCGTCGTCCCACGACGGCGGGTCGGCGCCTTCGGCCCGGAGTCGATGCAGATAGTGCGCCAGCAGTTCCGCTTCGTTCTTTCGGCGCTCGACAGGGCTCAATGCGCAGCCAATGTGGTAGCCGATATCGAGGTACCACGGTCCACGTTGGACCAGTTGCCAATCGACCAGACATGTCTCCTGCCGGCCATTGAGGTAGATGTTCCCGACGTGCGCGTCGCCATGGAGCAGGCACCCCACCCCGACATCACGTGAATGGTTCGCAAGTCGGCGGACGGCTTCAAGCAAGCGCTCCCCGTCGCGCACCTCCTCGGGCACTAGGGATCCGATGGGACCCTGGAAGTTCCCATTGATCTCAGGGAGCCCCCTCGCACTCATGGTCATCTCGAGCCGTGGGGTGAGCCAGGGCTCGTTGGTGCGATCCATTCGCCACGTCCGTCCGTGCAAAACGGCGTACTGCTCCAGGCTCTCCGCCACCTGATCGGGCGTGTACGGGCTGAGCGAGTCGAGAAAGACTGCGCCGCCGGCGGCAACGTCGCCCGTGATGATGACGCCGTGATTGGTGGCTTCGTCCACATCGGCGTAGTAGCACTCCAGGGTCCGCACGCCGCTTGTCGCAGCGAGGTGACGGTAGAACAATGCCTCCGGAATCCCGGCGCTCCGGCTCGCCGCCCCACTCTCGGAACAGTCGGTGAAGTAGCCCTTTACGCACAGTTCCGAAGGGAGCCCTGGTGGCATCTCGTCGCATTGAATGCGGAACCGCGCATTCGTGGACACCCGCGACACCACTGGTCCTGGCTCGACTGAACGCACCGCGATCCCCGGATATCGCTGGCCCAGTGCCTCGCTCACCCATGCTGGATCGAGGACTTCTGCGAGCGTGTCCGGCACCGCAAGCGACACGAGTTCCCCCCGCCCTAGCTGATTTCGTCGCGGAGGCGATCGCGAAGCACGTATTTCTGGACCTTCCCGGTCGAGGTCCGCGGGAAGTCCTCGACCGGGATCAGTTCCTCCGGCCATTTCTGACGGGCCACACCAGCCGCCTCCAGGTGGCTTCGCAGCTCCGGCAGGTCGGGCGCAGGCCGTTCGCCGACCATGCGCAGAAAGGCTGCTGCGTGCTCTCCCATGCGCGCATCCGGGGCCGCGACCACGGCGACCTCGGCCACACCGGCAAAGGTCATCAGGACCTCTTCAACCTCTGCGGCGCTGATGTTCTCTCCCCCGCGGATGATGACATCGGAGATCCTGTCCGTGATGGAGAGGTAGCCGTCCGGATCGAGCACGCCGACGTCGCCCGTGTGATACCAACCATCGTCGTCGAAGACCTTCGCCGTCAACGTTGAGTCGGTATAGCCCAGGAAGCATTCGGGTCCGCGGGAAAGGATCTCGCCGGGTTCGCCGGTCCTCACCTCCAGGCCCTCGGAGTCGACGAGCTTGACCTCGCAACCCGGGAGGGGCCTCCCGGCGCTCGCCAGGCGCTTGTCCAGAGGATCGGCGTATGTGCAGCCGGTGATCGAGGGATGCTCGGTGGATCCGTACATCGAGTAGATCATCAGTCCGATTTCTGTCCCCCGCTCCATGACTGCTCGCGGCACGGGGGCACCGCCCATCCCTTGGTAGTGCAGGAGCTCGAGGTGCTCCTCGTTGCAGCCCGGATGATCGAGCAGGCTCGTCAGGAAGTAGGGCGCGCCGCCACCGGCACTGAGGTCCTCCTTCACCATCAGATCCAATACATCGGTCGGGTCCCACTGGTCGACGAGATGGACCGGCTTGCCGCGATCGACGGGGATCAAGAGAGCTCCGAGCATCCCGATGGCGTGACTGATCGGGTTGGCCATGAGCGATGCCCGATCGGTTGGCGGAGATGTCGCTCCCAACTGTGCGATCTCCGCGCACACGGTCTGGTGCGAATGGATCACGCCCTTCGGGCTCGACGTCGTGCCAGATGTCCAACCCACAAGGGCTGGGGCGCCGGGATCGACTGCGATCGGCGCTTCCAGCGGGTCGGCGGCCAAGAGGTCGCTGAACGCGATGCTGCCGGCCGGACCGCCTCCGTCGAGCACAGCGAGCTGCATGCCCGGAATGTCGGGCACCTCCTCAAGATTGGCCAGGAAGTCCTGGTGCCCGAACTTCGCCGCAGTCACGTGCACTGTGGGACGACACGCTGTGAGGATGTACGACGTCTCTCGGATCCCGTAGATGTGCACGATCGGAGCCACCACGGCGCCGAGAAGCGAGGCTGCGTAGAAGGTGATCGCTCCCTCGAGCCAATTCGGGGTCTGGAAGGTGACGACGTCTCCCGGACCCACACCATGGGCCATCAAACCGGAAGCAGCCCGTCGCGACAGGTCGAGGACATCCCCGAAGGTCCCGGCCCAGGGGCGCGTGCGGGAATGGATCACGAACGGAAGATCCTTCTCGGCCATGAGCCCGCCGAACAACCGCTGGCCCACACTGTGGTCAGGCCACCACCCCTCGTCGACAAACCGACGGCAGTCCCCTGAAGAGATCTCACGGAGCACCCATTTGGAGTCTTCCATCAGAGCGACGTCGCCCTCCCCGTTTGACCCGCCCCACCGCGGCGAAGAGACCGCATGGTCCTCAGGACAGCGATCTTTCGAAATTGGAACCAATGTCAGTTCTCTGGTCCTGGAATGGCAGACGACGCACGGCCAACGGTCCCTACTTTGCCCTTCGACCGGATTGCGCCGGACGACGGGGCTCCTCGGACGGCACCGGCGTCTGTGCCGGTCCGTCGATGGCCGACCAGCAGAACTCCCACAACTTGTGGGCGATCTGATCGGTGGGCTCATCCAGGCCCGCACAGTCGTAGTGATGGAAGACGGCCATGGTCAACTGGGTGATCAGCCAGGCGGAGTACTCGGGATTCTTCGTCTGGAGGTGGCCAGCTGTCACCGCAGCACGGATCTCCTCGACCAGGAGATCCGTGTAGGGCTGCGTTGCCTGGGAGACCTCAGCCGGGTAGAGCGTCTGCAGCCGGAAATGCTCGGAGGTGATGAAACTGGGGCCGCTCCTGGACGCACCGAGTCCTTTGACGGTCGCCGTCACGTAGAACTGCAGCCTCTCGACGGGTCCCGGGAGCTTGGCAGCCTGCTCGCGGAACGCGTGGCAGTTTTCATCGATGACGTCCTCAATGACTGCCAGCAGGAGGTAGTCCTTGCTCGAGAAGTAGCGGTAGAAGGTCTGGAGCGCAATGCCGGCTTCCTTGATCAGGTCCTGGGTCGTGAAGCTCGGCCCCTTCGTCTCCACGAGGCGGCGGGCTGCGTCCACGATCACTCGAGCCTGCTCGAAACTGCGGTCCTTCGACCGCTGCACCACGGGTGACCGGTCGGCGACTCGGTCGGCCCAGGTCACGCGAGCCACAGTAGAGGGGCTCACGACACGACCCCGGAAGGCACAACGGTCCTGCGTGCCATCGTCAGAACCGCTCCGCGCTGTAGGCCACGACCCCGCCGTAATGCGGTGATGAGTGGCACGCGACACCGATGGACACGCCGGAACGCTGACGCTCTCCGGCGCGGCCGGCCAGCTGCAGGTAACACTCGAGCATCTGGGGCACCCCGTGCATCCGCCCGTTTCCGAGCGCCCCTCCCCCACTGAGCACCGGCACCCCGCCCTCCCGGTCGCTGTCGATGCCGCCCTCGAGCACCATTCGGTGCGCCTCACCGACAGGACACAGTGCGAGGGACTCCATCCAGAGATAGACGAAGGGAGAGAACCCGTCGTAGACCTGCGGAAGGTCAACGTCCGTCGGAGCGATTCCCGAACGTTCCCAGAGCCTGCGGGCCGTCTCCAGCCCGACCTCCATGACATCGTCCAAGGGCCAATGGAGCGGGAGTCGGTGACGCACCGGTGCCCCGGTCGCGTAGCCCGCCACGTAGACCGGTCGGTTCGGAAGGTCGAGCGACCGCTCGGCTGACGTCAGGACGAAGCAGGCCACCCCGTCGACGGGGAGATCGCAGTCGAGACGGCAGATGGGATCGTTGATCATCGGCTCGGCCAGGTATTCCTCCGCCCGGAGCGGCTTCTCGTGCCAGTACGACCAAGGGATCCGGGACCCGTTCTTGCGGGCCTCCACGAGCACCGCTGCCATCGCCTCGCGGGTCGCTCCGTAGCGCTGGAGGTACTCGTTGTAGGTCAACGCGATCATCGACAGCGGGCCGAAATACCCCTGCGGTGCGGTCCACTGCTGGGCACCGCTGACTTCGGTCATCGGATTTGCGTGGTACTTGCCGGGTGGGTTGTGCAGAGCCCGATGCATGAGCACGTAGTCGGCTGCTCCACTCATCACCGCGTTTACCGCAATGGCAACGGCCCCCGGTAGCTGGCCGAAGCCCTGGAAACCGGCGGCATACTCGGGATTCACGCCGAGATGCTCGGCCAGCCAGTTGGACGACACCAGGCTCACTCCGTCGAGGGCGCCGTGGGCGCCGGCGGTCGGGAACAAGCTCGCTGTCACGAAGCCGTCCACGTCCGCGACCTGCAGTCCGGCGTCGGCAATGGCCCGTCGCGCGGTCTCGACCGAGATTGCGCCGAGCGTCAACGCTGCGCGACGTTTCACCTCGCTTTGTGCATACCCGGCAATGGCAACCCGATTGCTCGAGGCCATCCGTCCGCTCACGAGCGGACCTCGAGCTCGAAGGCAGGCACGGCGACACCCGGCATAAGGTCTTCAAAGACCATGCGGACGGGAGCGCCGACGCGCAGCGGTACATCGGGTCCGTCGATCAGTCGTCCGATGAGTCGCAGGTCCACCTGCGCGAGCAATTCAACGTCGACCAGTACGAAAGGCACGTCGAACCCGGGGAGGAACGACTGTCGCATCACCGTCCATGACCGGATAGTGCCGCCCCCGTCGACCGGCTCGAACGCGAATGCCGGATCCACAGATCCACACTGCGGACAGACGGTGTCCGGAGGGTGGCTCAGCCGCCCACAGCGGGCACACCGGGCGAGAATGAAGCGATGAGCGGCAGCTGCAGTCCAGAACTCCGCCGAAACCTCGTCTGGCACCGGCACCGGGCGATTGGTCACGGTCAAAGGACGACCCCTGCCTCTTTGAGGTCGGCGATCTGCTCCCACTCGTACCCCACCTCCAAGAGGAGCGCCTCCGTGTCCTCGCCATGCTCCGGCGCTCGCCGCAGGGGCGGAGGCTGGCCGTCGAACTGCACCGGCACCGCCGGAAGGCGGTAGGCGACTTCGCCGTCGATCACGACGTCGCCGATGTAGCCATTGGCCTCCACCTGGGGGTCGGTGAGCAACTCCGAAACAGACTGGACCGGAGACCAGGGTGCGTCGAGTGTCGCGAGCAGGGTCTTCCATTCCTCGAATGTCCGCTTGGCGAACTCCCGGTCCAATTCCTCGACACACGCTGCCCCGTTCTCCCGCCGCACCACAATGTCGGAGAACCGCGGATCCTCGGCGAGCTCAGAACGGTCGATGAGCCGACAGAAGTCTCCCCAGTAGCGGTCGGGCTGCAGGAAAACGAGCGATATGTGACGGCCGTCCTTCGTCCGATAGACGCCGACGAGTGGGTTGAAGAGGGGTCCGCGCCCGGCCGACGGGGTGGGCTCGTCCCCCCCGAGGGCCGCCAGGAGATCGGAGGAGAGGGTCCACATGGCGGTCGAGAGCAGCGAGACGTCGACGACCGAACCTGATCCCGTGCGCGTTCGCTTGAGCAGGGCGGCCGCCACACCGAAGGCCAGGGCCAATGCGCCATTGCGATCCCCCAAGGCGCCACGCTGCCCAATCGGGTAGTCGCGCTCGGGCGGAGTCAGTATGTGTGCCAATCCCCCCCGGGCCCAGAATGCCGTCGCGTCGTAGCCGGCCTGATCAGCGTCAGGCCCCTTGGCGCCGTACCCGTGTCCCCTGGCGTAGATCAAGGCGGGGTAGCGACTCGTCAGCACATCGGCATCGAGGCCGGCCCGCTGCAACGCTCCCGGCCGCATGTTGGTCAGGAAGACATCGGCCGAGGCCAGGAGCTTGTGCAGGACCGCCAAGCCCTCTTCGTGGCGTATGTCCAGGGCAATGGACCGCTTGCCGCGATTGGCGAGCGCCAAGGAGAGGTTGACGCCCCCGCGCTCCGACCCGATCCCTTGCGTGGCCAGGCCACGGTACGGGTCACCCGCGGTGGGCTCGATGTGCACCACCTCCGCACCCCAGTCCGCCAGGAGCGCGCCAGCGACCGGCACGAACACCCATTGGGCCAGCTCGACGACGCGCACTCCCTCGAAGGGTGGATCGCCAGTTTCCGCTTGCTCAGCCATGTCCAACGCTCAGGCGGACGGCGACAGCACGACCACGGGGATCACCCGATCGGTGCGGGATTGGTACACGTCGTAGTTGGGCCACTGCTCGGTGACGATCTTCCAGAGCCCGGCCTTGTCGTCTTCCCCTGCGATGTGCGCCATCACGGCGATGTGCTCTGACCGATCTTGGATCTGCGCCGACGCATTCGCCACCAGGTTCAGATACCACTGGGGGTGCTGGGGTGCCCCGCCCATTGAGGCAACGACGAGATAGTCGTCGCCATCGCGTGCGTGGATAAGCGGAGTGGTCCTCGGTTGCCCGGTCTTTCTGCCTGTGGTGGTCAGCAACAGGATGGGCACCCCGTTCCAGATGTAACCCACCTCTCCGTTGGTCTCCTGGTAGCGCCGGACGTGCTCCTCTCCCAACAGCAGCAGGTCCGGTGCCTGATAGTCATGTTTGCTCAACCTGAACTCCTTCGGGCGTGGTCAGTCAAATCGAACAGGGATGGCCGTGGCACCGCGCTCGTAGAAGCCGATCAACTGGGGTGCATCGGCGTCGGCATCGAGCCGCAAGTTGGGGAGACGGTCAAGAAGCTCATTGATGGCGACCGTCATTTCGGCCCGGGCCACGTGTTGTCCGAGGCAGACATGTGGGCCCCCCCCAAAGCCGAACGTGGGCTTGAGTGGGCGCATCGGGTCGAAGTCGTCCGGACGATCCCAGCGCGCCGGGTCGCGGTTGGCGGCGCCGAGGCAGATATGGAGTACTGATCCCTTGGGAAGGTGCGTGCCGAAGAAGTCGATGTCGTCGGTCACCCAACGCGAGAACATCGGATCGGTCGGAGCCCAGCGGAGGGACTCCTCGATGGCCGGGCGCAGCAGGCTCCGATCCGCCCGGACGGACTCGAGCAGCTCGGGCCGTTGGAGCAGGGCGGCCAGGGTGATCCCCATCTGCTTCCAGGTGGTGCCCGAGCCGGCGGCAAGCAGGAGCAGTGCGAACGAATAGATCTCGGCATCGCTGAGCCGATGGGTTGCCCCGTCCTCATCGGTGATCTCCGCCTCCACCAGCACGCTGATCAGGTCGTCTTCGGGCTGCTCCCGCCGTGCCGCCACTATCGGCGCCAACATTTCAATGATCCGCTCGGGCTGACTCAGAGACTCCCTGACATCGAGGGCCTGTTCGACCGGAAGACCAAAGCTCCCCGTGATCGTCACCACCGGGATGGCGGCGCACAGCTCGACGTTGAGCTCGGCCCGGCCGCTCTTCGCGAAGCTGTCGATCAGGGAGTGGACCGTCGACCCGATCCAGTTCTCGACCCACCACTTGACCTTTGCCGGAGAGAACGAAGGCTGGACCAACGCCCGATAGCGGCGGTGCTGTACGCCGCCCATCGACAACATGCTGTTCGTTGGGCCCGCTTCGCCGTCCTCGAGGTCCACAACTTCGGCCGAGGACGCGAACGTCTCGGGGTTGCGATAGGCCGCGTCACAGGCGGCCCAGGTAAACGCCGAAAAATGAGGCAGGTCCGGGTAGGGCAGGCCGTGAAAGAAGATATCTTCCTCAATACCTGAGAGCGAGTGCAGCGTGCCTTCGTGCACCGCGGCCTGCTCGCGCAACCGTTGCCACACCGGATAGGGGTCGTCCCTGTAGGTGCCCCCGTTCCAGCCTTGGACGTTGCCGGCAAGGTCGAAGAGCCGGCGCACCCGATCGGGGTCGAGCAGGTCGCTCGTTTCCGTCATTTGGCGACGTACCCACCATCGATGGGGAGCAAAATGCCGGTCACGTTGGCAGATCCATCCGAACACAGGTACACGGCGGCCTCGGCGCAATCCTCTGCCCTGATCGGCTTGCCCATGGGGTGCATCGATCCGGTGTGAGTTGCGACTGCTTCGAGGTCCTCGCCGCTCACTTCCATGCCGCCGGCAGCCATGAAGCCTGTGTAGGGCATGCCTGCGGGGCAGATGGCATTCACCCGTATGCCGAACGGGGCCACCTCGACGGCGACCGCCCGGGTGAGCTGGTGTACTGCACCCTTCGTGGCGCCATACACCGAACCGCCCCAGCCCACGAGGCCAGCCACTGAACCCGTATTGAGAATGACGCCGCCGTTTCCCTGCTCCTTGAAGCGAAGAACGGCGTGCTTACAACCGAGGAAGACCCCTCGGAAGTTGACGGCGGTGAGTCGCTCGAAGTCCTCGACCGAGTGCTCTTCGAAGATCATGCCGAGCCGAGGTGTCGGAATGCCCACGTTGTTGAACATGATGTCCAGACGCCCGAATTGCCCGACGGTGCCGGCGATCACAGCCGCCACCTCCGCGTCCTGACTGACGTCGCAGCGCTCCGCGACGGCCTGGCTGCCGCTGGCCTCGAGCTCGGCAACCGTCTCCTTGGCCCGATCGAGGTCGATATCCACGCACACGACCGACGCACCCTCTTCGGCGAACCGGCGAGCCGTGGCCCTGCCGACTCCCGATCCTGCGCCGGTGATCACCGCCACCTTGTCCTTCAGCAACATGATCGTTCAGGCTCCTTCTTTGTTGGCCAGCGTGATTGCCCCGGTCGGACACCCTTCCGCGGCCGCCTCGATGTCGGCCGCCGGGTCTCCGGACGGGTCGAGGACGATCGCCTTCGTGTCGGCGTCATGGGCAAAGGTCGAAGGCGCGAACGCGATGCACACGCCGCTCCCCATGCACGTCTCCCTGTCGACCGCGACAGTGGGCCTGCTCCCACCTTCGGTCACGGACGGGCCCTGGGCGGCTCGGCCGGCGTGAAGCGATACAGCTTCTCGGCATTCCCGCGAAGGAGCTTGTACTGCGTCTCAGGGGGAAGATGACCGATCAGCTTCTTGACCGCGGTGATGCAATTGGGCCAGGTCGAGTCGGAGTGCGGGTAGTCCGTTTCACACATGACGTTGTCCTCGCCGATTTCGTCGAGGCTGGCGATCCCGTGATGATCCTCGATGAAGCATCCGTAGACGTGATTCCGGAACAGCTCGCGAAGGTTGAGCGTGTCGAGGTTGACGTCCGTGGTTGCGTGGTCCATGAACTTCTGGCCCCGCATCACCCAGTACCGCTGCTTGTCGAGGACCTGTTCCGCCCGCTCCAAGAAGTAGGGCATCCAACCGATTTCTCCCTCAGACAGAGCAATCTTGAGGTTGGGATATCGCTCGAACATTCCGCTGAAGAGCCAGGACAGCATGGCTCCCGAGGTACGGATCGCGCCCCAGGCGAGGTTGGCCATGAACGGAGAGTCCGGGGCAATCTGGGGCACCTGCGACGAGGACCCGACGTGCATGGACGCGACCATGCCGAGCTCGTTCGCCGTTGCCATGACCGGATCCCAGTAGCGGTTCACGTCGTGAATGGTGGGAAGACCGATCGGTGCCGGATTCTCGGAGAACGCGAAGGCCGTGACGCCCCTGGCTGCCATCCGTTCCATCTCCTTGACCGCCAGCGCTGGGTCCCACATCGGGATGAGCATCAGCGGGATGTAGCGACCGGGCGCCGCCGCACACCACTCCTCGACGGTCCAGTCGTTGTAGTGCTGCAGGCACTCGAATCCAAATACGCGATCGCTTGCGTCCATGAACAATTGGCCACAGAACCTGGTGATGGTGGGAAAACAGAGCGACGCCAAGATGCCCGCCCGATCCATGTCTTCAATGCGGGCGGTGGGGTCGTAGCAGCCAGGGCGCATTTCTGAGTAGGGCAGAGGCTCGGGGCTGAACTCCTCTTTGGACTTGCCGGCCACGGCACTCAACCCTGAGCTCGGGTATTTCTTGCCGTCATAGACCCAGTAGTCCATTCCGTCGATGGACTCCATGTGGGGGGCGCGGTCACGGTCCTTGGCGGCGACCCGATCCACCCAAAGATTCGGTGGCTCGAGAATATGGTCGTCGACAGAGATCAACCACTCCAGGTTCTGATCAGCTGAGGTCATGATCGGACTCCTTCCGACGGTGTCATGCGGGTAGTTCGCCGATTAAGAGGTGCTTGATCTCCTGGAAGGCGCGGATGCCCTCCTCACCACGCTCCCTGCCGAGACCGCTCTGCTTGTAACCACCGCTCGGGGCGTAGGCACTGAACAGCGAGGTGTTCACGTTGACGGCCCCGCTCCGGATCCGGCGCGCCACTGACGTCGCCTCGGCCACGTCGGCCCCGTAGACCTGTCCAGACAACCCGTACGGGCTATCGTTGGCGATCCGGACGGCATCGTCGATGTCGCTGTACCCGATCACCGTGAGGACGGGACCGAAGATCTCCTCCTGGGCTGCCGGATTCGAATTGTCAGGGACGTCGAGCACGGTCGGTTCGAAGTAGTAGCCACGCTCCAGACCGGAGGGTCTTCCGCCGCCGATAACGACCTTCGCCCCGTGTTCCTCGGCCTGCGCCACGACGCGCTCGCAGCGCTCGCGCTGGGCGGCCGTGATCAGCGGGCCCATCATGGCCGATTGGTCACTGGGCGGCCCGACGCTTATCGCGGCATAGGCGCCGCTCACGGCCTGGAGCACCTCGTCCTTCCGATCGTGCGGCACCAACATCCTCGTCGCCGCCACACAGGCCTGACCGGCCGTCATGGCGATGACCTGCGAGGCGCCGGCGGCCACACGATGCAGCGCATCAGCAAGGTAGATCTGTGAAGACTTGCCCCCGAGCTCCAGGGCGACGCGCTTCACGGTCGGAGCGGCCTGCGCAAGGATCAGTCGGCCGACGGCCGTCGAGCCCGTGAACGACACCATGTCGACTGCCGGGTGGGTGGTGAGCAGCTCAGCGGCGGCCGCGCCGGGCTCAATCACCACACTCAACACGCCAGCGGGCAGCCCCGCCGCCTCGGCCGCAGAGCCGAAGGCCAACGAGGAGATCGGCGTGAGCGGGCTCGGCCGCAGAATGACCGAGTTCCCGGCCATCAACGCCGCGATCAGTTTCTGGAACGCCATGATGATGGCCCCGTTGTAGGGCGTGATCGCGACGACGACGCCCACCGGCTCGTGTCGTCGAAGGCTGAGCGCCACCCGGCCGCGTAGCAACTCATCGGTCGGAACCGGGTTCGGCTCCTCGTGGGACAATGCCAGGTAGAGGTCGATGGTATTCCGGGCCAGCATGAGACCGGCCGTGTACTGGGCGAACTCAGCGAACAAGAGGGGCTGCCCTGCTTCGGCCACCATCGATGCGACCAGGGGCTCGTGCAGAGATTCGAGCTGGTCGAGGAGGAGACCCAGGAACCGACCGCGTTCGCGTGCTGGGAGATCCGCCCAGACGCCTTCATCGAAGCTCCGGCGGGCTTCGGTCACGGCCCGGCCTACCTCTTCTATCGGGGTGGCTGTGAGCTCGGCAACAAGAGACTCGTCGGCTGGATTCTCGACGGAGAAGGTTTCGTCACCTTCGATCCATCGCCCGGCGACGAAGGAGCGCCGTTCCTCAAGGATCCGCTCGTCAGCCACGCAACCCGTTCCGGGAACCAACGTAGAGCATGATTCTACCTTTTCAGAGAACGTGATAGCAGTCAAGCTTCTGCGAAGCCAGAGCCGACCAGCGATCGATCTGGTAGCCCTTTAGTTGTCCCGTGCCATCGGTCGCTCAGACTGGTGCCCATTGCAAAGCGACACCGACAGTATGAGGAGCAGACCATGACAGATTCAGCAACGAGTTCAACCGGAGGGTCGATACCTTCCGACGATCCGCAGCGACACCTCACCGTCGCTCGACCAGACGAAGACGAAGGCCTTCCTCACTTTGGCCTCGTCGGGGACACCTATACGGTCCTGGTTTCTGGCGACGACACCGCCGGCAAGTACACACTTATTGACATGCACGTTCCACCCGGCGGTGGTCCTCCTCCTCACCGTCATGACTTCGAGGAGATGTTCACCGTGCTCGAGGGTGAGGTGCAGCTGACTTTCCGAGGCCAACACCTGGTGGCGAAGGCCGGAGAGACCGTCAACGTGCCGGCCAACGCACCCCACAGCTTTCGAAACGCTTCACCTGAAGCAGTGCGCTTGCTCTGCCTCTGTGCCCCATCTGGACAAGAGATTTTCTTCGCCAATGTCGGTCAGCCCGTGAGGTCGCGGACTGAGCCACCTCCCGCGCTCAGCGAGGAAGACCAAGCTGCCTTCATCACAAAATCGAAGGCACTCGCTCCGGAGTACCATACGGAATTGCTCTTGCCGTAGAGCGCCTGAGACGAGCATGACGGGGATGGATGGCGACGAATTGCGCATCGAGGGGACGCCCGCCGGCTTCGAAATCGGCAAGATCCAGGACCTGCGGCTACGTCTGAGCCACTGGAGGAGGGCCGCGGACCTCGGGCAGGGCTAGGAGCGTTCACCCTGTAGTGGGTCACCAATACAACCACAACTTCACTCTTGCCGTACTGGGCGAGTCGGCATGCCGATGCCGCTCTGCCGGCCGACGATCCATCCCCGGTACCCACGTCGGTCACGATCTTCGGCGGCGAGCGCGTACCGTTCCCCGAGCCGCCACGTGAGATGGCCGAGCGGTTTTATAACGTCATTGAACTGGTCGGAGCATCCAGTTGGTGGGCACTTTCCAGCGGTGGCGGACCCAGAGGTCTTCGCCAGCGTCATCAGGATGTTCTTTCGGCCGCTGCGGCTGGGGCGCTTTTGATGGGTCCTGCTAGCGCACCTCGCTGGCGATCGGCGTTGCGAGACTGGCCAAAGACGTCGACGGTTGG